>Ga0187783_10001198_pt1 | contig 19195 bp, 20 predicted proteins | sample 1015_SJ02_MP02_2_FD_132471 | JGI IMG/M metagenome (GOLD analysis project Ga0187783, IMG submission 132471) | Tropical peat soil microbial communities from peatlands in Department of Meta, Colombia - 1015_SJ02_MP02_20_MG | ecosystem: Environmental > Terrestrial > Soil > Wetlands > Peat | place...
AGACCCCAAGGTCAGTCTGTGCGTGCTCGACGAGCGCTGGCCGTTCAGCTACCTCCAGGTCTACGCCGAGGCAACCATCGAACACGACCCGGACGTTGTCGTCGACGTCATGATGGCCGTGGGGGGTCGGATGTCGGGAGAGCCGCTCGGCGAAGAAGCCCGGCCTTTCGTCGAAGTCATGGCTGCCGAAGAACAGCGCGTCGTCGTGCGGTGCCGGCCGTATGCCACGTTTGCGCAACCGCCCCGGCACCTGCACAGCAACGACCAGACCGATCCGATCACCCACTGGGTCTCTGCGACCGTACCGTGGGAAGCTCCCGACCCCGTCTGACTTCCAATTACACAGATAGAACGCGATTCAGATTGGGGGCCAGATTTCGGATTTAGATGACGGGCAAAGGTCGCATAACGAAGGCCTGCAAAGGCCAGACCTTGCGTCGACATCAGTCTGAAGTGCGCGACCTAGGCACCGATGCGCTTATCAAGCAACATCGCCGTTTCAGAAGGTTGAGAGCGCAATGTCTGGCGAGCGGAAGCGGTCTTAGCCACAGTCCGACGCACAGAGTTCACAATCTGTGATGCGAGGGGACGGCCAGTGTGGAGACAGTTGCAGCGATCGTTCTGATGGTCGAAAGTGGTGGGTCATTGCAGACAAACGAACTTGAAAAGGCGGATCGAAAATGTTTCGACGGATCGTAACCATCGCCGCTGCCATCACCTTGCCGCTGCTGCTGGCGGAGACTGTTGGTTCAGAGTCGGCGGTCGCCTCTCCCATTCTTCCCGGAAGCGTTACCTGCTCCGGTAACTGGTCGGGGACCATCCACTTCACTCCTGCGTTGAAGAACGGGGGTGTGTCTCCGAAAGAAAAGATGAAGATCGTGGCCACGCTCGGGAACACGGCGAAACCGTGCGTAACGACCGCGGGAACGATCGAGCTGGGCGCCATCAACGGGACGCTCGGATTCGTCTTCCCGGGTGCCAACAACTGCACGACTATCTTCAGTGGAGCTCCGCTCCCGGCGCCGGTCGCCGCCTCGAAGCTCAAGATGACGTGGACGGCACCACCTGGTGCACCAACGGTGTGGAAGCAGCCACCGGCCTTTTCGGTAACCGGGGCGGTTGGGCTGACAGATATCGCGATCGTTGGAGGCGCACTTACGGCAGGTAGCTCATTCCCTGCCCCTCCGCCGCCGAACGCAACGCTCTCAGACGCGGGCTGGCCGGCGGCTATCGCCGGAGCGTGCGCGAGTGTTGCTGGCCTTTCGAGTCTGACACTCGGAACTTCGTCTGGGACTTGGTAAGCCCCACCGGGTCGAGGGCCACCGAGACTAAACGTGAGACGACGCAAACTTGAGGCTCTATTGAATATCGGTTGCCCGTTCGCTTCCTCGGTGATCGGACGGGTTCGCTTTCCTCCGAGTCGCCTGACGGGTTAGGGGGGCCAAAAGGGTCTCGCTTCAGAGGGTTATTCCCTATGGATTGCCCTCTGGAGCGAACACCCGACAGGACTGCGGAGGAACTACTTCGCGGGGCCCTTCACATGTCCCCGGCAGTGTGCCGCTGTCGTAACCTCCTGCCAAGCAATCGGGATGTCCCGGCGGTGTCAGTATCGTCGCTCGGGTAGTGCCGCGGGCCTATGCGAGCAGGAACGGCCCCGTGTGGATGCTCTATTGCTCCCAGGATGTGCCCGTTGACGGCGACAATCGCAGCTGCAAAGCTCTTTCGCGACCGCACCTGGTCAGGTCAGGGCGGCGCTGGCGACGGGAGAGGGCGGGCAATGCGGAAACTCCTGTTAGTGCTGGGCAGCCTTTCGATACTGAGTTCGCTGCTCGTGTTCACGAGCGGTGGGACGGCCTACGCAGCGCCGTTAGGGGTGGGGTTTGGGAGCTGCAAGTTCTCGGCTGGGAAGGGGACGTTCACCCCGCCGCTGACCCCGACGGGCACCGCCAGCGTCAAGGCTGTCAAGATCAAGTTCACCGTCAATCCCTCCGCGAGCTGCGGTAGCGTGCTGACCTCACCGAGCGGTGACACCATCAATTCCTTGACCAGCGTCGTTGGCGCCGGCAAATACAAGGCTGCGGCGTTCGCCAACAGCTGTGCCAATTTCGAGACAATCGACACGGCGACGGTGAAGGTCAAGACCACTTGGAACGCGGTCCCCACCGCCATTGCACCCTCGGTATCGACCTACACGGCACTCGCTGGAACTGTGGCCGCTGGTCCGCCGGTGGTGATTACCCTCAACGGGCCGCCGGGGTCCGCTGTCACCGGTTCGTTCAGCGCTCCCCCCAATACGGGCACGAAGATAGTCCTCGCGACGAGCATCCCCGCCTGCCCAGCAAACGTGGCAGCCTTCAACATCACCGGCTCGTACACGGAACTGTCCGACTAGCAGCTCCGCCGCCGCCCGGCGCTAGTCATGCCGGTCCTAGTCACGGGAAGCTCCGGTCACCTGGGAGAGGCGCTCGTCCGGGTCCTTACCTCAGAGGGTCATGAAGTTGTGGGACTCGACCTGATTGCATCACCGACCACTGAGGTCGTCGCGTCGATCACAGAACGCTCTGCGATCAAGGCCTGCATGGCCGAAGTCGACGCCGTTATTCATACGGCCACTCTCCACAAACCTCACATCGACACTCACGGACGTCAAGCGTTCGTGGACACGAATGTGACCGGCACGCTCATCCTCTTAGAGGAAGCGGCCGAAGCAGACGTCCGGTTCTTCGTTTTGACCAGCACCACGAGTCTTTTCGGCCGAGCGCTGACTCCACCACCGGGCAGGCCCGCCGCGTGGATCGACGAAGACGTTTTCCCCGAGCCGAAGAACATCTATGGGGTCACGAAAAGAGCCGCCGAGGACTTGGCTCAGCTGTTCTACGTGGCCGAAGGCCTCCCCTGCATCGTTCTGCGGACCTCCAGATTCTTTCCTGAGCTGGACGACGACCCATCGCTTCGAAACGAATACGAGGACGCGAATATCAAGGTCAACGAGCTGTTGTATCGCCGTGTCGAGATCGAAGATGCGGTGAGCGCCCACCTGCTGGCGCTCGATAGAGCAAGCACTATCGGATTTGGTCGCTACGTGATCAGCGCTACCACGCCTTTTGCTCGGGATGACCTCGAACGGCTTCGGAATGACGCGCCGTCGGTCGTTCGCCGTATGTTTCGACAGTACGAAGCCATCTATGCGAGCTTGGGTTGGAAGATGTTTCCGAACATTGACCGCGTGTACATAAACGAGCGAGCACGAGCCGAACTCGGCTGGTCGCCACGATACGATTTCAAGCGCGCCCTGGAATGTCTCAAGGTTGGAGAAGAGTTCAGAAGTCCGTTGGCGCTCGCTATTGGAACGAAGGGTTATAACGCAACTACGGAGTATCCCTCGACCGAGCCATGATTTCGCTGGGCCACCGAGTCACGCGGGATGGTAATGATCGGTCCATGATGCGCCGTCCCAGTAGCGTTGCCGGCCGTCCTGAGTGGGGTACCACCCCGCCGGCGGACCACCCGCAAGTCCGGGCTGCACGGCGCCTTGCGCACCCCACGCCCCCGTGTCTGACCTCGCCTCAGGATTCGAAGCAAGAGGTACAACCTGTCCGAGAGCTGGAAGGGGCGCGTCGGCCAATGTTCGCTTCGACATAGCTTGCGCACCGAGCCCATCACCTGAGGATGGCGCGGCGCTGATCGATTCGAATCTCCTGAAGCCCGGATTGCCTTCGCGTCCGCCCAAGTTGTTGGTTCTCGCAAGAAGAGAGTCGTCGTTACCGACGGGGCGTGGATTTGGCAACAAGTCGCCAACGGTTACCGCCAGAGAGCTTCCCAGTGCAACCCAGATTCCCCAGGTGAGTGAAATGGAGAAGACCGCATCTGCGGGCGCAGGAGGAGAGAACATGCGAAATAGGACACATGCGGTCGCGAGCGCCCCTACCAACGCAAGTTGACCGCGGGCCGGCGAAGAGTGCGACGTACCGGCCAAGCGCACCAGTGCACCGACAATAGCGATGGCGGCGAGCGCGAGCAGGACCAGATTGATTACCTTCAACTCCTGATGAGCGCTCAGGGTCGCCACGCGATGCCCGACGAGGGTGTCGAAGCTGCTCCCGAGACCGTTGACCAAGCCCTTGAACGTGGAGTTGCCGAATGACTGGGCAACGCTGTTGAGGCCCTGTTTAGCTTCGGCAACCCCTGTGGCGGTGAGGGTGAGTGCGTACCACGGCAGGAAGACCGAAATCGCGAGTAGCACACCACCGACCGCCACGAGAAGATTCCCCACCTCTCGGCGATTCGCAACCATTTCGGTCGACCCCCCCCGTCGAACCTCAGCCCTTCGTGACCAAGTCGTTCAGATAGATATCGGACTTAGGGTCGGCCGAACTGAAGCGTCATCGAGCAGAGGGCCGAAGCCACAATTTGTTCCAAGTCTGGCTATCCGCGTGACGAATCAGACAGGTATTGCGAGAGTTCGACCTGGCGACGCCGGGCAAGGCGCGCGCCGAGCCGATGACCGCCGAGCGACCCGCCAACCGCCAGGACGCACGCGATCAAGATCCCTGCCGCGTATTCGCCGTTCGAGAGCCTGCTCTTCAGCCCGTTCTCCGCGAAGGCCGACCAGAAGGCCAGGGATGGAAGAATCAAGACGGCAAGGATCGTTGGCACGAGGACGTAAGGAGTCACCGCCAGGACGAACCAACGAACGATCATGTGTCGCCAGGGACGTCGATGTTTCCAGCGCTCAGCGAGTGGGATCGGGTGATAGGGAACCGTATGCCGACCCAAGCGGAGAACCCAAGCGCACCGAATGGTACGACTGCGATGGCTACGATCGAAATCACCATGGCCGTGAGATCATGCGCATTGATTCCGATCGCCAGGGCGGGGGCGCTGCACAGCGGTGCGACGAGAGTCCACAGCACGATGTTTTTCGCATAAAGGAGCCGCCGGAACATGGTCGGGTCACCGAGGGATGCGAGCACACGGGAAGCATCGGGTCCAAGGACGTTCGTAGCCGGAACGTCCGAGAGCATCCAGCCTGCGAGCACGATGGAAAAGGCCGGCGTGCCATGGACGGAGAACAGACGTTCTTCCAGTGAGCGGGCAAGAAGAACCACAAGACCGACATGAGGATGCCGTTGACGGCCACGACAATCGGCACCTCGTAGGGCGCGTGAATCGCGCGTCCGAACTCGATCCGGACCGCTTGGCGGAGTGTCGAAGGCAGAGCCGCATCGGCTACCACCAAAGTGGTACTTCCAGATTCCACGGCGAGGCAGCTTACGCCGCGTGTTTCTTGGCGCCTCAGCCCTTCACGGCGAACAACCTCCAGACATGGGAGACACCCTCGAGTTCGTACTCACCCCGGTTGCCAAACGCGATGCCGGATCCCGCTACGAGCATTGGGACAGCTCCGGACACCAACACCTCGGCCGGTGAAGCGATGCGGTCGTCACCGAGTGCGGCAAACCGGATCTTGGCCCGCAAATACAGAGCAGTTCAGGGACTCGGCAGCAGCGATGTCGCGACACAGTTCCCGATGCTCCGGCGTCGCCTGACGACGGGTCGCTCGGCTGCTTTGATTTCTCTCCGATTGGGTGAGATAAGGACGGAGGGGTCAGATGGGCTTGCTTGACGGACACCGCGCGATTGTGACCGGAGGTGCCTCGGGGATGGGAGAAGGCACAGCACGTCGAATGGTCGAGGAAGGCGCGTTGGTCACGATCTTCGACCAGCACGGAGATGCGGCTGCACGCGTGGCGGACGACATCGCTGGACATTCTTTCGAGGTCGACGTGGCCGATTGGGATCAGGTCTCTGGCGCGGTCGCCGAGGCTGAGCGCCTAATGGGTGGCGTTTCGATCCTTCACAACAACGCCGGCGTCTCGATCAGTGAAGGGCTCGAGGAGATGGATCCAGGCACCTTTCGACGGATCATCGAAGTGAACCTCATGGGAGTTTTCCACGGTATCAAGGCGGTCGCACCGATCATGATGGCGGCAGGCGACGGCCGGATCGTCAACACTGCTTCGATCAGCGGAGTGCGACCCTCGGATGGCGAAGGGCCTTACGCCGCAGCGAAAGCCGGGGTGATCGCCCTCACAGCAACAGCGGCTCTGGAATACCCCCCAACGATCCGAGTCAATGCTTTGTCGCCAGGGACCATTCACACTGCGATGACGCACGACTTTTTAACGCTCATCCCTGGAATGCAGGACCACCAGTTAAACAAGATCCCAATGGGTCGCATCGGATCGCCGGAGGAGGTAGCTGACGTGGTCGTCCTACTCTGCTCGGATCTGATGCGCTACGTAACTGGCCAGAACCTGGTCGTCGACGGAGGAATGTTGCTCCATGGGGCGGGATCCGACGGTCTGCTGTTTCGCATCCGGGAACTACTTGGGCAAACCAAGCGTCGTTAGATCGGAATCTCTCGTACTCGTGAATGCGGCGGGACCAGTGTCAAGCTCAGATCGGCCATCATTCGATTCATGAAACACGCAAGCCCAGAAGCACTCGACCGCTTGGAGCCGCTGCTGGTCAAACTCCGGCGGATGCCAGCCCTTCGGGAGAAAGGCCGAGGAGTCTTCTACCTCCGATCTAAGGCGTTCCTCCACTTTCACGAAGACCCCACCGGCCTGTTCGCCGACGTGAGGCTCGCTTCGGAGAAAGACTTTGTGCGGATGCGCGTTTCATGCGGCACAGAGCAGAACCGCCTACTTAAGGCGATCGAGAACGCAAGCATTGAGTGATACTCAACGAGAGTCGAGATCGAGAACCGTCAGGTGACCGTGAACGGAAGTTCAGAGGTGAAGACACTTCCATCTCCGACCACGCGGACCGCGCCCGACTGCGCACCAGCTGGCACTGTGACCGTGAGCGACTTGCCCGACTTGATAACCGACACATTCGTGTTAGCCACCTCGGTGCCGCCGAATTCCACAGCCGTAACGGAACCGAGACTGGCGCCCGTAATCTTCACCGTTGTGCCAACCGGTCCAGAGGTTGGGGAGAAGCTCTTGAGGCCCAGCTCGTTGCCTCCGACCCAGAAGCGGGGATCGCCTGGGAGCACTTCGAAAATGGCAGTTACCGATCCTCCGGACTCGGTGATCGAGTCAACGCACGGAGCCGCCACAGCTGATGAGCAGCGCTTCAAGAACTTGGGCTTGGTCGCGCCACTCGTTACAGGCTGATAACAAACCTTGATTCCATTGGCTGTCTTCTCATCGGACTTGACCACCGTGACACTTATGTCCTCGGAGGAGGAGAAGGTGCTTGATTCTTGAAGGGTGGAGACCTGTGTCTGGTAGTCGTCCTTCTTCCCACAATCGAGTGAGTCCGCCGCCTGGGACATCGCCATCGACGACGCTGCTGTCGAGGTTCCAGTAGCAGAAGACGACTGGCCACCGCCTGAGACACTTGCAGTGCAGGACACCCCGGCACTGCAGGCCACGATGTTGAAGGTGTCCGAGTCTTGAGCGGCAGCGCTGCCATTGCGGCTCACGGTCTGGCCTGTAAAGACCTGGGACGTGGATGTGCCCACAGAATCTGTCTCTGTCACCGTGGCAGTGAAGGAACCCGCGCTCGAATAGGTGTGCGTCGTCGTGGCGCTATCTGTCGTGGCAACATTCCCATCTCCGAAGTTCCAGTTATACGAGGTGACTGGACTCGAACCCGCCACGGATGCTGATGCGTCGAAAGAGGAGGGACTGCCCACAGGCGCGGGGGTTACCGACAGTTGGGCCTGTGGTCCCTCGTCGGGGGTGATGGCGACCTCGTTTGGTTCGCTTCCCACCGTTATCGGAGTCTCGGCCGTGTTCGTAGCGATGTCTATCGGGGTGACTGTCCCGTCGTAGTAATTGGTCACATATGCCGTCGTCCCATCAGGGGTGATGGCAAGTCCACGCGCTCCGTTTCCTACCGGGATGGGAGTGCCGGGAGTGTTGGTTGCCAGCTCGATCGGAGTCACCGAGTTGCTTCCGAAGTTTGCAACGTAGGCCTCTGTGCCATCGGGGGTGATCGCGATGGTATGTGGCTCGCTCCCCACTGTGATGGGAGTGCCGGGAGTACCCGTCGCGATGTCTATCGGGGTGACCGTCGTACCGGTTCCATCTGTCACGTAGGCCGTTGCTCCGTCCGGAGTGATGGCGATCCCGATTGGTCCGCTACCTACGGCTATTGGGGTACCGGGGGTGTTGGTAGCGATGTCGATCGGTGTTACGGAGTTGTCGACCGTGCTCGCTACGTACGCAGTCGCTCCGTTCGGCGTGATGGCGATTGCCTGCGGATTCGCCCCAACCGGAATGGGCGGCTCGGTGGTGTTCGTTGCGAGGTCGATCGGCGTTACCGAGTTATCTCCATCGTTCGCCACGTAAGCGGTGGCTCCGTTCGGGGTGATGGCGATCCCGACAGGCTCGGTTCCGACAGGGATCGGCGTTTCTGGAGTGTCGGTTGCGATGTCGATCGGAGTGACGTTGTTGCTTTCGAGATTGGTGACGTACGCCGTCGCTCCGTTCGGGGTGATGGCGATCCGGCGAGGATTGGTCCCAACGGTGATGGGTGTGCCTGCCGTGTTGGTGGCAACGTCGATCGGTGTCACCGAGTTGCTCTCGTAGTTCACCACATAGGCGACGGGCCCCCCTCCCGATGCCAAAGCAGGGGTTGCACCGAGCGTGGCTTCTCCCAATACAAAGCCGCTCGATCCGGCTACGAGCAGAGTCGTCGTCGCCAGGATCTCCAAGACCGCAGACCTACCTCTGTCAGCGGTTCTCCGTTTTGCCATGTCCGCCACCCCCGGAGTCGATAACCAGACCGGGTTCGACCGCCTCACTGGACCGTAGCGCGGATATCAGCGTCGTGCATCTTGAAAGCCTGAGGTCGGCCTCGCACTGGATCACAGCGAGCATCGTTGGCAAAGCACCCTGACGCAGAGAAGAGCCCTCCGAATCTAGGAACGGTCAAGTCGAGTTCGAGTTTCGTGGCGTCCGTACGTGTGCGCGTTGCCCGTGCTAGACGGTCACGGCAAAGATCCTCCAAGTCCCAGGCACGCCCTTGAGCTCGTGCTCGCCACGGTCGTCGAACTCGAACCTCGACCCTACGAGGAGATCTCGAACAGTGGACGAGACGAAGACCTCACTTGCTCCGGCGAGGGCAGAAACCCGAGCGCCTATATGAACCGCAAGACCCGCGACATCGTCTCCCCGCATCTCGATCTCGCCGGTGTGGATACCGGCTCGGATGTCCAGTCCCAGAGTGTTCACGGCTTCTCGAATCGCCAGAGCACACTCCACGGCTCTACCTGGGCTGTCGAAGGTGGCTAGAAAGCCATCTCCGACTGTTTTTATCTCCTGCCCTCGGAACCGAGCGATCAGGGCACGCACGGTCGTGTCGTGACGATCGAGCAGGTCTCGCCAGCTCTGGTCACCGAGCTGAACCGCCCGATTGGTCGAAGCGATGATGTCGGTAAAGAGGACGGAGGACAATGCCCGCTCGGCGCCCGATCCACCACGAACGCCGGTGACGAACTCTTCAATTTCATCCAGCATGGCTCGGGTGTCGCCCGTCCAATAGAGGAGGTCCGTACCCGGCAACGGCATGAACCTTGCCTCGGGGAGGTGCTCGGCCAAATATGTCCCATGACGCGCGTGCAGAAGTGGATTCTCGGTTCGCTGGATTATGAGCGTCGGAGCGTGAACGTGAGGCAGGATGTCGCGAACATCGGTTTCGAACATCTTGGTTGCCAACACTTGAGCCATAGCCGGAGTTGCCGCAAGGTTTCCTGAGCGGTCCCACCATGAGCGAAAGGCTCGATCATCTGACACGCTCGGCGAGAACAAAGCGAGAAGGTCGAGCCCTTGCTCGACTGCATCGGGTTCGCGCGTGAGGACGCGTAGTTCGTCGATATATCCTTGTGAGAGGCCTTGGGGATAGTCGGGAGCTTCGATAACTCGGGCAAAGCCATTGACAAGAATCAGTTTGGCAATGCGCTCAGGATGCTGTGCGGCGAGTCTCAGACCGAGCGGAGAACCGAACAACGGTGCAAGGACTACTGGGTGTTCCGAGCCAATGGCGTCTAATACCGCTAATGCGTCTTGCACCCAGTCGTTCTGGGTCGGGGGAGATGAAGGTGAACCTCTGTCGGAGAGTCCGACCCCACGAATGTCGAATCGCAAGAGCCGAGCGAATGATGCGAGCCGCCGCTGGAATCGCGCCATGGAGGGGTCGTCGTCCAAACAGTTGACAGGGATGAATGTCCCTGTGAAGAGCAACAAGTCAACTGGTCCTTCGCCGAGCACCTGGTAGGCGATGTCTAGGTCGCCACACTTGGCGTACTGGGTTCTCATGACAGAGGCCACGCCAGAGGGTATCTGCCTGGCTGAGCTAGACCATTTTCTGTGCGTCACCAATCGATGTTCCACGGTGGGGTAGCGTGACTATCAGGTGGAGAGCGACTCCTCGTATGCCTGTTCCGCGGCATCGAACAAGGAGCGCACCCCAGCGAGATCGTATGGCTCCTCGATCAGCGTCTCGGGGTCCCATTGCGATCGAGCAGTGTTTACGAAGTCTCCGCCGTAAACGTGGATCGCGCTCGTGTAGCGCCTCAGTGGATTGTGAACGGCGTGAATTGTGTCGTCCCCGAGAAGCACGACGTCGCGTTGGCGCAGCTGCTTGCCCCCAGAGTCGACTAACAGTCCGTCGCGTCGTCGGTAAAACATGTTGTCTTCTTGGCCTCCGTAGATGCCGATCGCAGCCCACATGCGGTGGTTGTGCGGATAGAGCGTCATGCCCGGTGGCCACACCGCGTTCAGGACGGTCAACGTCGCCGAGAGGTGCCAGATGTCGAGCCACCCCGATGCGGGCTTCCCGACTGCTTCGGGGAGCTCGCGCACTGCGCGCTGTAGGACTTCTTTAACTGCGAGCCGAGGTTCGCTTTCCTCGGAAGCCGCGACGCAGAGGGCCACCATTTCGTCGCGCTCCAGCATGGTCCTCCGTCGGATCGAGGGCTTGACTCCTGGTCGCAGCCTAAGACTGCCCGAGTCGCCTGTCGACGTTGCCGGACCTGCGTGGGCGGGATCTCCGGAGGGGTACCGTTGGTTTCAGGTACCTGGTCCTGACGCCGTCAACTTCCTCACTGTCGTCGGGTAGTCGTATTTTTTCCCACAATCCAGTGTGGTGACCGATCGGGCTTTCGAAGAACGCGCACGTTTCCCTGCACGAACAAGCGGGTGAGTTTCCAGTGTCGTGGCGGGACTCGTAGTACAGGTTGGCATTTCCTCCTCGGATCCGATCTGCTGTCGGAGGTGCGAAAGGCCCGGCGAATCCCGTTCCGGTGCGATACAACCGGATCCATGAGGCTTCGCCCCGTCGGCTGGGTCTTCGTGCTTTTCGGCGTTTACTGGGGAGCTTGGGCAGTAGCTGCGGTGAACGTCCAGCATGCTCTCGGACTGTCGATCGGAGGATTCGGGCTACTACTCTCCGCGAGCCTCGCGGGCAGTGCGGTGGCGAACGCCGTAGGCGGTCGGCTGTGCGAGCGCTTCGGTACAACGCGCGTCCTGGGTCTGGCTCTCTTCACATGGACGGCCTTTCTTCTCGCAGGTGCGGCGAGCCGGTCGCCTCTCTTCTTGGGACTTGCCATCGTGTTGGTCGTCGTAAACGCCGGTCTCATAGACGTCACCATCAACATTGCGTCCATGGCAGCCTTGGCTGATCGACCAGGTCGGTTGATTGCTTTTCACGCCCGATTCAACTGGGGTGCGGCCTTCGGGGCCGGGGTGTGCGGAGGACTTCTCGCAGTGCACATCTCGTGGCGCTGGGTTTGGGTGGCGGCGGCGACGGCGACCTGTGGCCTCGCTTTTGTGTGTCTCCGGTCGCGACTACCTGGATCTTCGCACTCAGAAAAGGCGCCTGGGCCTGGGGCTTTCGCACTGCTGCGCAAGGAGCACTTGTTCGTCTTGGCCGGCATCTTCGCGTTGTCCGCGATGGTCGAAGGGGGTGTCGACCTCTGGGGTGTGCTCTTTCTTCGTTCGAGCCTCGATTCCGGCCTGCTGCTCGGGGCGGGCGGAGCGGTTTTGGGCTACAGCGTCGCCGCGCTGGCGCGCACGAGCCTGGGGCCCACAATCGGCCACCGGGGCCCGCCCAGAGGGATCGCGATCGGTGCGGGTACGGCTGCTGTCGGGACGGTTCTGTTGGCCGCCGCACCGGTTCCTGTCTTCGGTGCGCTTGGCTTGGTGTTGGCCGCCGCAGGTATCTCGATGTGCTGGCCCTTGCTCGTCGCCGCGGCCGGACGTGGTCGTTCGCGTGGCGCCGCCGCCGTCGGCGCCGTCACCGCAGGTGGCTATTTGGGTCTCGTCGCGGGACCGGCACTAGTGGGATGGGCGGCAGACGCTGTTGGTCTGCGCGGGGCGCTCGGCCTTCTAGCTGCAGCGGCGGTCGTGGTAGCCGTAGTGCCCCTCGCGCGGCCCGGACTTATCGTCGCCGAGCAGGTGTCGAGCACGGGAACCGTGGTCTAAGAGATTTTTTCAGTGACGAAGCAATGCGTCGGCCACGTCGTAGTGGTGGTTGATCCAGCCGACAACATGGAGGTCTCCGGTCAACGTTGCCGGGGGATCACATATGAGCGAGTCGTCCCCGATCAATGTCGTGAAGTCGATATGCGCCGCGGAAGGCGCAACACCGGCGAGGTGCAAGATCTTTATGACCTCTTCGGCGACGATCCCATAACCGATGGTCGTCGGGTGGACGCCATCAAGCGCAATGAGTCCGCCTTGGGTTCGCCCTGACTCGTCGGCTTCGAAGAATCGCGTGTCGGGAGGCTTCGGGCCGGTCGTTGCCCCTCGTCGGGCCGGCAAGGTCTGCAGCGGTTGAGGCAAGCGGTACTCACCCCCGACATCCGGGTCATTCCACCAACTCGGTCTCGCAGAAGCGGCAGCAGGATCGAGATAGCGCCGCCAAGCCAATCGATCGAGCAACCCCGCCAGGTCAAGTACGTACCAGTCGCGACCAGCGTTTCTCGCTTCGCGCACGGTGTCGACGATGATCTCGTTGTACTGGTCGATGGCGCTGTCGATCGCCCTGGCCTGGGCGCCCGTGAGACTGCGGTCAGAGGTGTCGAAAGTGTTGCGTAACCAGAAATGTGTGTAGTGCTCGAAGTAGCGCGAGTTAGGTCGTAGGCGGTCTCCGATACCGGCGAGTATGGGTGCCACCGTGACATGCGGAACGGTCGCGACGATCACGTGTTCGGCGTCGATCTCGCGGATCCTCGTCATAAGGATGTCCCAGTCCTCCTTGAACAAGGAGGGGGACCACGCTCTACCGTGCTGGCGATCGGCATCGCTCGTCGACCACTCGTAACTGAGGCTTATGACGATGTCCAACACGTTGTTCGAACCAAGCGCAACGACAAGCGTCTCGATACCGCCCTCTCCTCCGTGTCGTCTCGCCGCGTCGACGAGCGCCATGTTCGGATCTGCATTGACGAGGACTCGGCGCGCGGCGCGATCCACGTCATCGGGGATGAGGGGCTCCATCCACTTGAGTAGTCGTCCGAAGATGCCCGATGGACGTGTCTCTATCGCCGTTCGAATTTCGCTGAGTGTGCGTGTGCAGGCGGCTTCGAGGTCATAGCTGTAGACGGCGAGGTTGTGATTGAGGCCAGGCGGCGGACTCCACTTTCTGTCGGCGCGACCTGACCACCATCTCTTGGCGGCTCGAAGGTGTGCCCACAGCCAGAGAACTGCGACGATCCGGCCAGCGGGTCCAAATCTTCGGACCTGGCGTTGGATGCCCCGCGCGCACACCTCCAGGTTGAGCGGAAGTCCTCCGAAGCCATCGTAAGTAGGCACTCGAAAGTCGGAACCTGACAGACCGAGCGCGTCCGCGACGAGCGCGGGCCAGGAAAGGTGTGTTTTCAAAATCGCAAGGCTCTGAAACCCTTGAGTGAGAGAATCGCCGAGGGTGACGAGCCGGTGTGCGGCCGTCGTTGGCCGGCGAATCACATCGACGTCTATCCCGAGCGTCGGATCGGTCACGGGCTTAGGCGATTGCCATGTGATTTCGACGTCAGCGGGAGTGCCTGGAGGTCTGGGTGGTTCTCCGTCTGGCAATGGAATGGGCATGACGTCCTACTTCATACTCCAGTGTCCCTGCTGGTGCTGTGCGACTGCGATCCCACTGCAATCCGAGCGACGGTCCGTCATGGCCTCGGTGAGCGGCAAACGATGTTTGTGTGCGTGAAGCCTGACGCTCATCGTTGATCTCGTAGGAACGAGGGCCTCGAAGACATACTCGTCGGCGTTGAAGGCGGTGAGGATCAGCACTCGCGTGTCTGGGCATTTCTCAAGAATTTCGCGTGCAGCGACGAGGCCGTTCATGTTCGGCATCCGGATGCCGAGCAGTGCCACGGTCGGCGAGTGAGATCTCGCCAGCCCGATCGCGCGACCGCCGACCGCGGCTGGCGGGTGTGTGCCGTGATCCCCTCGGTTCTTTGAACCGGCGAATGCATTTCGACTGGCAGGTTCACTGTGATGCGAGATCGAAGCTCTCGAAGGTGAAAGGAGGCGCTACCGTGCAGCCGACCAAGGTCCAGGCACCGAGCGTTCGAGCCGACTGCCACGCACCCGCAGGAACTACCGCCTGAGGACGCTGTCCGGCGCAGAGATCGACGCCGAGCTCGATCCGCTTCGCCTTCGCAGTGCCAGGGCCCTCGCGGTCGATTTCGAGCCGAAGTGGCGCACCAGCGTAGAAGTGCCAGATCTCGACCCGATCACGTACACGGTGCCATGCCGAGCGCTCGCCTTCTCTGAGAAGGAAGTAGATAGCGCTGCAGGACTTGTCGGCCCAGGTCTCGCGGTAGTGGCCTCCCTCGGGATGAGGCTCGAGGACGAGGGCCTGTAACACGGTATCGAAGTCCACTCGACAACTATGTCTCGCTTGCGTGCCGCTGTGTGGCGTCCCGTCCGCTACTCATCGATGTTCTTCCATCGGGGCCGGCCGAAAAGACGACCGATGCGAGCCGTGAGCGAAGGACCCTCGTCATGAGCAACGTCCACCTCCACGACGGGTGGACCTATGGGAGCCGGCAATGAACCGATCTCGTCGTCGCCGATCGAGCATCTCACGACCGTCGTCGTGATCTCAGAGATCTGATCACGGTCGACGAATCGAAGCCCGTGACGGGTTTTCACCGATATCCCGTCGAAGACGTCCAGCTCTGGAATCTGCAAGACATGGTGGACGGTTCCAAACTCCGTCCCACTCGAACTGACGACCGGCGTGCCGACTGCCAGTGCTTCGTAAGAGATCGGGCGTCCTTCTTCCACGGGTCGTAGCCTCCGCGCTCGGTGATGGGGCTTGCTCCGAGGGAGCGTAATCAACCTCCGATTCCGTCGGTTCCCTCCTACCGTGCGACTAGGGACTTCTACTGGCGTCATCTACGAGCCGAGGACGGGAGACTTTGATTGGGTTACCAGTCGACCGAAGGAGGCCAAGATGACGAGCACCGAAACGGCGAGGGATGCCCCTCAGAAGGCAACCGTCCAGATGACGCTCGAGGTCGTCACGCTTCCTGTGTCCGACGTGGACCGTGCAAAGCGCTTTTACGAGAGCCTCGGATGGCGGACCGACGCGGACATGGTCGCCGGCGACAACTTTCGGGTGGTCCAGTTGACGCCTTACCACTCCAACTGCTCGATCTCATTCGGCAAGGGTCTTACGACGGCAGAGCCCGGCTCTGCTCAGCGTTTGGAACTGGTCGTGAGCGACATCGATGCAGCACGGGAGGACCTCACAAGGCGCGGCGTCGACGTGAGCGAAGTATTCCACCTCGACGGGGGCCGCGTTCCGGGCCCGGACCCGCAACGTGCTTCCTACAAGACCTATGCGTCCTTCAGCGATCCGGACGGCAACAGTTGGCTGCTCCAGGAAATAAGGACACGGCTCCCAGGCAGAACCTGGGAGGACTGACGGTTCGTTCGACAGTTCTTTGGTGCCCCCGAGGAATATCCGAGCAGTCCTTTAGCAGGTCGATGGAGGGAGACATTTTTGGCTGTTCCTTATTTAGACACGCCTACGAAGAGCGTGAAAGGTTCGAACGATATCGACTACGCCTATCGCGAGGCGGGCGAGAGCGCTGTCCCTGTGGTCCTGTTTCAACATTTCAGAGGCAACCTCGATAGCTGGGACCCAGCGCTGATCGACGACCTCTCCGCGAGACGAAGAGTCATCACCTTCGACAATTCAGGTGTTGGCGCGACGACCGGCACCACACCTCATACGATCGAAGAGATGGCCGCAGACGCTCTCGTGTTCTTCGACGCTTTGGGTCTCGACCAAGTCGATCTTCTCGGGTTCTCGATCGGTAGTTTCGTGGCACAGGAGGTGGTGCTTACGAGACCCGATGCGGTACGAAAGGTGGTCCTCGCCTCGTCAGCTCCAAAAGGAGCCGCCGGCATGCATGGTTGGGCTCGCGACGTAATAAGCGCTGTAGGGCAGCCCGCGCCGAACCCTCAGGGATACCTCGAGGTCTTCTTCACGGGTTCAAGCCAGAGCAAGGAGGCAGGAGCTCAAACCCTGAAGCGCACCTTTGCAAGGCAGGAAGGCCGAGATCAACCAACGACCTGGCAAACGCGCCTTGCCCAGTACGATGCAGTGTGCGCTTGGGGAATCCCCAACCATTCTCTTCTCGAACGGGTCGGTTCGATCGACCACCCTGTTTTCGTGGCCAATGGGGACAGCGACCCAATGATCTTGCCGAAGTATTCGCACCTGCTGGCGGGTCTGCTTCCTGATGCACGAATCGAGATCTACCCCGATTCGGCGCATGGATTTCTGTTTCAACATCACGCAGGCTTTGCGAGTGATGTGGATCTGTTCCTTGCAGGATCGAACTAGAAGACCGAATCTGCCCCGCGAGGTACTCAGACGCAGACTCTCCGGCTAGTCCAGTTGAAGGCGGCCGTCCTGCTCTTTCCGGCCTTCCACAACAAGGTGAGACTCTTCGACATCGGGAGTTGGCCCGATATCGGGAGTTGCCTGGAGCTTTCGCTCGTTCCAAGCACGACCTATCACCGCGCCGAGGTGAAAACAGACGCCGACGCCGACCAGATACGACAGCAGGATCATCACCACGCCAATCGGTCCGTAGTCGTTGTCGCTAGACACGATCTGGCCGGAGAAGAGGAGCGTCGAGAAAACGCTTAGACCTGTGACGCATACAGCCGTCGCGAGCCCGCCGGGAAACAGCTCACGCCACGCCACCCTCCCGAGAAGAAGGACGTGGAGAGTCCACCAGTAGAAAATGACGGCGATCACGAAGGTCACGACGAATGTGGGAATCCTCGCCCCGACGTCCGACAGCCTTGTTGCGACGAACTCCTGAGAGGCCAAGTAGACGATGAAACCGCCCAGCCAAGCAAGGCGGTCCATGAGCTGCCTCGACCACTTCTTTGCAGGCGGTTGCTCGTAGACCCGTTGGTACCAGCCTTGAAGTGTTGAGGCGATGCCGATCGCCCCGAAGAGGATCAAGGCCCCACCCACGATGCTGAGACTGGTAACGGCGTGGTTCCCGGGGGCGATAAGGGTGTTCACGTCTTTGGCCGCGTGCTGATCGAGACCCATCCGTGTAATCACCGTCTTTCGCAGGTCGTGCCCGGTACCCGCGGAGACGACGATCAAGAACGGAAAGAGACAAAGGACGCCGAGAGCTGCGAACTGCATCGAGCTGTTCATGAAGTCGACAGCGTTGAGCCGGGTCCACACGCTTCCAGCGGTGCTCGCCTTCACTCGATCGACGGCGTGAGTACCTTTGTCGAGCAGTCGTCGCTGTTGGTCGACCAACGCCTGTCGCCTGGTGACGCCGGTTCGCGTAGTCCCGAGAGATCTCGGGGAACTACCGTGACCATTGGGGTCGTGAACCTGGCCGGCGGTTCCCTCGTATTCTGCGTCGTCTTCGCTCACGGCTGTCACGTCTCCGCTGAGGCCCGAGCAACCCTGGGTCTCGGTCGCAAGCGTAGGTCTTGTCCCCCGCATCGATGCGGGGGCAGGCTCAGGGATCGGCGGCGGCCCGATCCCTGAGCCACACTCCCCCTGGACACCCGAGCGGTGGCGGGAACCGCCTCAGGGCGTCCTAATCAGTGTATGGGCAATGTTACGAAACTATTACGGGCTGCTCGGACCTCGTCCAGGACTTTTGTGGCCGGAACCCTTCTTCTGCAGGACTTTTCGGATCGCATGGTCATCAGTCCCTTTGGGCTGTGAGTCCCTTTGGGCTGTCAGTCCTTTGGGCTGTCAGTCCCTTTGGGCGAGCTCGCGGAACGCTTCGGGAACGCGACCCACGTCTGAGAAAGCGATCGCCCCGTAAGCGAGGGCCTTGCGTCCAAAGCGAGACCTGATGGCGTCCATAGCCCTGTCCACTCCCCATCGCGACGAGCCAGTCTGTGTCCCCGGACGGCACAACTCGTCGCTCAGTCCCAATGGAAGCTCCAGCTGAAGGTTGGGCTCCTCGACAAGGTTCGACAGCGAAACCCCGAGGAGCGTTATCACGCGTCGATCAAGGTGATCGACGAGCCCTCGCGCCGCGGTTTGAGTCGCAGACTCTGTAAGGGTAAGGGTCGATGAAGTGGCAAAAGGAAATGTCACAGATCGTGTGATCGAGTGAAGGTCTTCGAAACGCACCCGCACCGTCAGAGTCAACGCGGCTCGGTCCGATGACCTGAGCCGCCCTGCCACGCGGTCGACCAGATAGGCCAACGTTGTCCGGAGAAGGCGAGGGGTAGCCGTCTGTTTGCCCAACGCCGCCTGTGCACCCACAGACTTGGGGCGAGGGCCCGATCCGACAGGACGAGGATCGACATTGGTGGCGAGCGACGCCAGCTTGCGTCCTGTCCCTACTCCGAGGCGGTGCTCGAGCAGAGACAGCGGTGCATCCGTCAGCTCACCGATGGTCCGTATCCCCACTTCGGACAAGCGAGCCCGCGTCGCAGGACCTACGCCCCAAACCAGCTCGACGGGGAGCGGATCGAGGAATGCATGCTCACAGTCGGGCTCCACGACCACCATGCCATCGGGCTTGGCAACTTGGGAAGCGATCTTCGCCAGGTGCTTGGTGCGCGCCACACCGACCGAAACAGGCAGACCGACCTCCTCGCGAACGCGTTGTCGGATCGACATCGCGATCGCGTCAGCCGGGCCGAACAAATGGACGGTCCCA
>Ga0187783_10001199_pt1 | contig 19188 bp, 15 predicted proteins | sample 1015_SJ02_MP02_2_FD_132471 | JGI IMG/M metagenome (GOLD analysis project Ga0187783, IMG submission 132471) | Tropical peat soil microbial communities from peatlands in Department of Meta, Colombia - 1015_SJ02_MP02_20_MG | ecosystem: Environmental > Terrestrial > Soil > Wetlands > Peat | place...
CCGCATGCAACCCGGGTCGACCTCATTCACCGCCATCTCGAGCGCTACGGGCCGCAGGCCGAGCGGATGCGCCGGATCCTCGAGGAGAAGGGCGGCGGTCCGCTCGCCTGCTTCGCGAAGCATGTCGCCGCCCGTCAGCCAGCGGGCTAAGCCGGGTCACCATCCGATCAGGAGATGTCATGACGGTCACATCCGCGATGCCCAACCTGTACACCGGCGACATGGACCGGGCTCTCGCCTTCTATCACGACCTGCTGGGCGGCATTCTGACCTTCAGGACCGCGGAACAGGGCACCCCTGTGCACGTGGAGCTCCGACTCGGCGACGTCATCATCGCGCTCAGCAGCCGCGACGCGGTGCCAGCGCAGGGACTACCACCGCCCACGACCGGCCACCCCATGGAGCTGGTGGTGGCATGCGACTCGACCGATGAGGCGGTCACTGCCCTGCGCGCCGCCGGGACGCCGATCCTCGTCGAGCCCTACAGCCACCCTTCCGGGCATCGCCGCGCCTACGTCACCGACCCCGATGGCAACTGGATCGCCCTAGCGAGCAGGTGAGCGAGTCGGCGCGCGCACCGAGCCGCCCGCCAGGCTCGGCGTTCCCGGCTCGGCCGGCAGCCGCAGCGCGCGGACCGCGAACGATATCGCGTGGTACCAGCCGCACACGAGGATCGCGTCGAGCGCGCCTTCCAGGCCGACCGCAGCGGCCAGGCCGTCCCACGTCTCGTCGGTGAGGTCACAGCTGGCGTGGAGTTCGTCGACCGCGCGGAGCAGTGCGCGGTCGGCGGGATCTTCCCAGCATGGGTCGCTGGGCGACCCGGCTGCGAGGGAACTCAGCTGGGCGACATCGAGCTCGGCCTTACCGGCGAAGAACGAGATGTGCGCGCCCCATTCATAGTCGGCCCCGCACAGCGCGGTCGTCCGGTCGATGACGAGCTCGCGCTGGCGCAGCGTCAGCGCGGTCTGCCGAGACAGGTAGTACCGGCCCCAGCTGGCCACGGCGTGGGCCCGGTCCGGACGCCGCGCCAGGACGCGGAACAGCTGGATCGGCGGGCCGAGCGTTGCCAGAGCCGCGGCCGCCTGGGCGTCGTAGGGGGGTTCGAGGGGCGGGATCCTAGGCTGCTTTGCTTTCCGAGGCATGGCTCCGAGGGTAGCATCAGCGCTTCGGAAAGGAAAGCGCCGGTGCGACCCTCCGCCACGCAAAATGTGGCGTGGACTGGCCTGCCGCCTAATCCCGGCCGGTTGGGTGGGTTGACTGCGCAGTGCCGTTTGTGCCGTCATGGGTGAGCAGGTCACCCGGTTGGCAGTTGAGCGCCTGGCAGAGCCGGGTCAGGGTGCTGAACCGGATCGCCCTGGCGTGGCCGTTCTTGAGGATGGACAGGTTGACGACGCTGACACCGACCCGCTCGGATAGCTCGGTGAGGGTCATGCCTCGGTCGGCGAGGAGCTTGTCGAGGTGGATGACGATGGCGTGGTCATCCGGAACCGTGGGCGGCACTACACCGTTCCCTCGAGATCGGCGCGCATGCCGGCGCTGACCCGCATGATGCGGGCGAAGATGATCAGGCCCAGGCCGAACCATTCGACCGGCCACGATATCCCCCAGGACGCGGGCCAGTGGGCCCAGTCGACGTGCCAGGTGACCAGCATGCCCAGCAGGTTCAGGCGGGCGAACCCTCCCGCGTAGGTGGCCACCAGCCCGCCGGCCAGCAGCCACCAGCCCAGGATCAGCACCAGCCGCGCGGCGTGGACGGTGTAGACGCCGGCGCGGGCGGCGGTGCGGGCCAGCCGCATCGCGAGGTAGAGCGCGCCGACGCGCAGCAGGCCAGCTGGCAGCAGGGTGAGCGCGAAGGCCAGGCCCTGCCCGGCGGTGGGATGGGCGGTTCCCAGAAGCGCGCCGTTCCAGCTGGCTTGCACGCCGGGGGCAAGGCCCGAGTGAATGAGCACGCCGCCAGCGTGCTGCAGCAGCGGTGGCGCGATGGTCACCCAGACGAGCGGCGGCGGGCCTGGCAGAGAGTTCGGGACCGGGCTGAAGAGGGTTCCGCTCCGGGTCAAGGCCAAAATCACCTGGAGCGTGGTGAGGACGGCGAAGAACCAGAACACCCAGGTCACCGCGGTCGCGAGCCGTTCCAGGGTGGCGAGTCGTCGCAGCCGGCTCCGCAGCTTCGGGGGCTTGAGGGTAGGTGCGGACATCGGTGCCTCGCTTATCGACTATCGTTATTATCGAGAATCGTAAATAACGACAGTCGATATGTCAAGGCCGGCCGCACCGGCCGAGGCCCTACCAGGCGACGGCTATCGTGTCGGCCGGCAACTGGATTGGAGTAGTTCCGTGCGCCGTCCATATGGCGAAGCTTTTGGCGAAGGGAGGCAGATTTCCTGTGGCCACGATGACGGCGCTGCCAGAGGGGTCTGTTGCCAGGACGTAGAAAATCTGGCTGTGCTGCCGGATCTGGGTCACCTTCCCCGTGCGAAGGTTCACCACGTTCAGCGCGAAGGCATCCTCAGGGCCACGAGGAGTTATCTCTCGCGGGTTGATCACGCTCTCGATGACGTGCTGGCTATCCGGAGTCAGCAACGGGGCATCGGGCAGAAACGAAAACTCGTCGGTGCCCGGCGGCCTGGGCAGTGACACGAACCTGCTGTCGGTGCTGAAGTCAGCTGCGGGAGCACTCGTGTCCAGCAGTACGAGTTCCGCAGAGCGTGCCATCGTTCGGTCGAAAAAAGCCAGCGTCCGGCTGTCGGTGCTCCACGACGGCGGACCGGCAACATCCCGGTAAGACGGGGCCCATTTCGGCAACACCCAAGTCCGGCTTCGGCCCGTGACCAGGTCAAACACGCGCAGCTTAGTGGGGATGTTGTTGGCAGCCCTCGTGCTGATCGTGGCCAGCAGGTGACCGTTGGGCGATAGCGCGAGCCAGGTCAGCTCGTAACTACTCGCACCCGGCAGGAGCGGAACCGGCAAGGCGGTGAGCCGTGCCCGGTGGCCTGGCTTTGCCGACGGGTTCAGGTGCAGCAGATAGAGCTTCGTAGCCGGGTAAGGGAAACCATCGGAGAGCCGCTGTGCCCCGAGGATGAAGTCGCGGCTGTTGGCCGTGCCTTGCACGAAGGCGAACGTGCCATAGGGCTTGGGCGCGGCGATCGTCGCCAGCGTGTTGCCGGTCACCGTGGACTGCATGACGGCACGGTCCTGGTTCGTGGAGTAGCGGGCGTTGTCGGGAGCGCACGGACCGCAGCCGGGCGCCTGCTGGAGTGCCACATAGTAGGGCGGGAACTGGGCGAGTAGGCCGAATGGCCGGGCGGGCACCACCCGGCCTTTGCCTCCGGCCAGCGCGACCGGCAAGCCGATAATCAGGCAGACGGCTGCCGCGGCGGCCAGCGCCGAGGGCCATCTGCGCGGCGGCCCGCCCAGCCGCCTATGGCTGCCGCGGACGCGACCTACGACTTCATCGGGCAGCTCAAGCGGCGGGACGGCGCTGGGCGGGATCTGTTCGGCAGTCTCCAGCAACGCGATGCGCAAGCGATCTTCGGTGCGGTTCATGATGTCTCTTCCCTGAGCGCACGCCGGAGCGCGGAGAGCCCGCGGTGTGCAGTGGACCGGACAGTGCTCCGGCTGATGCGCATCGCCGCGGCTATCTGATCGTCGGGCAGATCGAGGTAGAACCGCAGGGCCAGCACCTCACGCTGCCGGTGCGGCAGGCGCCGAAGCGCACGGATGATCTCCTGGCGCTCCTCGGTCGTCAGTACCGCCGATTCCGCCGAGGTAACCGGCGCGCCGTGCGAGTCGTCGAACTCCGAAGCCGACCGGCGGCGGAGCGCCGACCGGCAGCCGTTGAGCACGGAAGACCTGACGTACCCGAGCGCTTTGGCCTGTTCATTAAGGTGCGGCCAGCGGCGGTAGAGGCCTAGGAACGCGTCGTGCACGACATCTTCTGCGGCCTGCCGATTGCCCAGCATGATGTGGGCCAGCCTGATCAGGCCAAGAGCGTGACCGGCATAGAGCACGCTGACTGCCGCGGCGCGGTCTTTGGTGCCCGGGCTGACGTCTGCCGAGCCCGCCCGATCTGATCCCGTGAAACCATGCCGCTGCGGGACGGAGGCCGGCGCTGTCCCGTCGAGTTCCATGTGTCAGTGACGCATATCAGCTCGTTCTGCTGCTTGCAAGCTGGAACTTTCTTAACGGGATCTGCTCGCCGGGAAGACGGCGCTCCACCGCGTGAGCGTTCAGATCTCAAGGGCCTTGCCTCGAGCCGCATGCTCAGCGGGTGTACGGGGTGCGCCATAGCTGAAGGCTGATGTGGCCGGATGATGCTAGCCAGAAGTCGTCGTCCGTGGCGAGGAGCGTGTGTCCGCCAGCGATGGCTAGGTGGGCGATGAGCGCGTCGATCGTGCCGACCTGAACACCAGCGGAGCGCAACGCGTTGCGCACGCCCGCCGCGGCGACGTGATCCTCGCGTGAGGGCGTGAGGTACTCCAGCGAAGCGAACATCTCGATGATCTGCGTCCGGGCTCGCTCCGGGACGACGCCCTGGAGCAGTTCCTGCATGATCACTCCGGTGGTGGCGACGATCGCACCGCCAGCGAGCGCATCCCGCAGCGCCCGGACCTCAGGCACGTCCGGAGGAGCGTCCCGGCGCAGCGCGAGCGACCACACGCTCGTGTCGACGAGCAGGCTCACCCGCGCGAGCGCTCGGCCTTGTAGTCGTACGCCGGGTCGATCTCGACCGTGCCGAAGAGGTCAAGAATGCGGGCCTGCTCCCGGCGGGCTATGAACTCCTGCACTGCCAGGGTGACCGCGGGCTTCTTGGTGTCAGCTGAGGGCGCGCTGCAGCGCCCGCCCGACCTTGCGGGCCACGCCGATGCGGCTGTAGACGGGGTCGCCGCCCGGCTTCACCCGGAGGGTCGTTCCTCCGGCGCCGCGCACGATGTGCACTTCGGCACGCCAGAAACCCGTCAGACCACCCTTCACCATGATGTAGTCAGGCCCGGCCGGCTCGTCGCCGAGGAGGGACTGTTTCAACTTCCTTCCCGGCAGGACCTCGTAGCGGGACGGAACGCCGCCGCGCAGCTCCTCCGTGATCTCGTCAGCGCTCGGGCTGCCACCGACGCTAACCGTGCGGGTGAGGGCATTGGAGATGAAAGCGCCGGGGGCAGTGAGGACGCGCGTGACGACATGCGCCACCACGCCGTGACGCTTACCCAGCTGCTCGACGTCCCACCTGAACCAGCGCACCGCGGCGGCCGCGAACACGACGGTGTAGCCAGCGAGCACGCCGAGGGCCTCGCCGCTCGGGAAGTGCCCGAGGAACGAGGCGTGCAGGGCATCGAACGCGGCGCCCGACGGCAGCGCCTCTGAAATCTGGTTGATCAGGTTCGAGCCGATCACGGTGAGCGGGAAGTACACGCCGGCGAAGAACGCAAGTGGGTAGAACAATGCCATGCCGATGCCGGTGGCGACCTGCGTCGTGCCAGCTACGGCGGCCACGCACAGGCCGAGGGCGTACAGCGCCCCGACGGTGAGCACGACCGAGAGCGCGAATCCGCCGGCATCAGCCGGGAGCACCAGGCCGAAAGCGCCAGCACCTACACCCAGAATGAGCCCGATGCCCGCGGCGGCCAGGGCAAGGTTGAGCGCCAGCTGCGCTGCGAGCAAGAACGACGGGGCCACCGGGGTTGTCCACATCCGCCGCAGCACGCCCTGCTCCCGATAGCCGGCCAGCTGCATCGGCAGGCTCAGCAGACTCAGCACCAAGAGCACCAGGATGATGAGCGTCGGCACGTAGAGGTTGAAGAATGAGATGCCGCCGAACTGCTCCTTCGGGCGGGTGAGCGCCGGGATGCTGCCGAAGATGACCAGCAGGAGCGCGGGCAAGGCGAGCCCGAAGGTGAGCCCGGTCGGCAACCGCCAGGCCAGCTTCGCCTCGGTGGTGACGAGCAGCCAGAGGGCGCGGGCCCGGCGCCTGCGGTGCGGAACGGTTGCCGCTGTCATGGCCGGGCGGGTTCCGCTGCTGGTCCGCCGGCTCCGGCGCGGTTGTCTCCCGTGCGGGCAGTGAGGGCGAGGAAGGCGTCTTCCAGGTTGCCCGTCTCGGTGCGCACGTCGTCGGCCACCAAACCGGCCCGGTCCAGCGCCAGCACGATCACGGTGACGAGATTTCCCGATCCTACGACCACGACGTCGGAGCCGTGGTGCTCGACAGCGCTCACTTCGGGCAGTTCCCTGAGGACCTGCTCGCCTCGCTGCCCGGGCGCGCGGAGTCGCACGCGCCTGGCCGTCGCGGCTTGCCCTGCTAGCTCCGCGGGCTTGCCGATGGCGATGAGCTTGCCCTGGTCGATGAGCGCCACCCGGTCGCAGAGTCGCTCGGCCTCGTCCATGAAGTGGGTGACCAGCACAATCGTCACCCCGCTGTCCCGCACGCCTGCTATCAGGTCCCATGTCTCCCGGCGGGCCTCGGGATCCAGCCCGGTCGTGAGCTCGTCCAGAACGGCAACCTCGGGCTGGCCGATGAGGGCAAGCGCGATCGACAGACGCTGCTTCTGCCCGCCCGACAAGGCCCTCCAGTACGAGCCGCGTTTGGCCTCCAGCCCAAGCCTTTCCAGGAGCTTGGCGGCGTCGGCTGGCCGGTCGTAGAACGAGGCGTACAGCTGTACGGCCTCGCCCACCCTGAGCTTGGGCGGCAATGCGCTCTGCTGGAGCTGAACGCCGAGGCGTTCGTGGAGCTGTTCCCGGTCCTGACGCGGCTCGAGGCCTAGGACGCGTACCTCGCCCGCGTCGGGTATCCGCAGACCCGATATGCACTCCACGGTCGTCGTCTTCCCGGCGCCGTTGCGCCCGAGGATCCCGAAGATCTCGCCGCGGCGTACCGAAAAGCTGACGTCGTCCACGGCCACAGTCGCCCCGTAGGCCTTGCGCACGTGCTCAACGGTTATGACCGGCGGTGCGCCCGCACCTGAAATCGCAGCACTGCTCACGTTGCCCCGCCACCGACCCTTACGATCTCGCCAGTGATCGTAGTGTTCGCAGCCCGAGCACAGGTAGACGATCGCTGGTCAGGCCGTGGAGCGCCGGACCGCCATTCCGCGGGGGCGCCGCCAGCGCAGTGACCACGAGCCGGGCTGCCCGGCGGAACGCCTGTCCCGCCGATTTTCGGCCGCAACCCCTGTAACTATCAGTAGCCCTGTCACGCCTGAGATTGGAGAGGCGGTCACGTGCACTCAGTGGGCCATCCCGGATCTGAGCCAGCCCTGCACAACCCGGAGCGGAATCACCAGCTTGCAGAGCCATCCTTGCCCTAGCGCCATTGTCGGTTGTGTGGAAGACTCCCGAGCAGCTCCGGGCAGCGGGATAGGCGTCTTGGTAGGAGCCAGATGTCCTGCCGCATGAGGCGGCGAGTTCGGGGAGGGACTCATGGCGATCAGCGTGTACATCAACCCGGTATCCGCAACCGCAGCGCAATACGACGAAATCATCAGGCGTCTGGACGCAGCTGGTGCAGGCAAACCCGCTGGGCGTCTGTATCACGCTTGCTTCGGCTCCGGCGACAAGCTCCAGGTATTCGACATCTGGGAGTCTCAGCAGGCCTTCGATAAGTTCGGCGAGACGATGATGCCCATCGTCCAGGAAGCCGGCATCGATCTTGGCCAGCCCATGGTCGAGCCGGTTCACAACCTGATTCAGGGCTGAGACGGCCCGACACGACGGCATCGCGAGGTATTGGGTCTCCAGGCCAGCGCAGCCGGTCGTGTGCAACGCGATCGCGCGAGCGCCGTTGGCGCGGTGGCCGCCAGCTGAACAATCGCGGCCGAGGAAGACGGCTCCTCGTGACACCTGCCGACCGCCGCTGAGCCGCCTTCCTCCGAGTGTCCGCGTGGCGTTCGGCCCGGCGTGCGCCTGGGCGGGCCTCTCCTGTTTACCAATCCCAGCTGATGGTCTACGTCGGCCATCTCCGGCCAACAGGCCCGAGCGAGGTTATCCCAGGTAAGAGGGCGCTTCTACAGATGGTGGCAGGTGTTGGGTTCGAACCAACGTAGGCTGAGCCGACGGTTTTACAGACCGTTTCTTCCAGACCATCGGAATGGCCGGTGACCTGGCATTTCTTGGCACGGCGCCGCGCATGATCTGCGTTGCGTCCGCCCCGCGTCCGTGCTCTCCGAGTCGCGCTGGTCACGGCCTCGCCCATAATCGATCATGTCCCAGCGCGTTTCACTGCGTCCAACTATGTCCGCCCCTTCTGCGCTGTCGCTACTCCGGCGACTGGCAGGTCCTGGCCACGTCTGTTACCCGGCTTTCACGCTCAGTACGCGCCGTCCGTCGCCGTGAGCATGCCCGGAGACCGTACTCTGCGGGCTGATGACTGCCCCGTCATGAACGTCGCGGATGCCATGTCTGACTGCCTAGCAGGCCGCCCTTAGCTCGCGCACGCTGCACGTACGGCAGATACAGCGAGCCGCTTCACGCGTCCCGAATCATGCGCGATGGTGTCGGACTCTGGCCGTGCGCCCGTTGCGGCGGTCGCTTCGCGGTCAGCTAAGACTGAGATCACCGAGCAGTGCGTCGAGGGTAAGCTCTTCCTCGATGCGAATGCGGTGGCGGAGCATCTCTGCTGCAAGTTCCGGATCCCACGGCGTCGGCGCCGGGTCACCCTTGAGCCTTGCTCCAGGGGTCGGCAGCGGCGGCGCCGATATTGCGGCCGCGTAGGCAAGGCGGTTATACCGCCAAGGCTGCCAGTTGACACGGCAACGCACGGCTTCGGCGATACGGGCGCCGCCCCAGTCGAAGTCGCCGTGGTAGCCGAACTCCGCGCCACCGGCGGCGAGGAGGTCGAGCAGCCGCCACCCGGCAGCAGACGGTTGACCACTCACGCAAACCAGAGGTTGGCACCGGGAGCCCAGCTCGTCAGCTGCCGCGGCAACGACCACCGGGTTCTCGCATATCCGCACCCGGACGGCGCGCAGCGGCTCGTCATGGCGCCGCAGCTGACGAAGCGTGAGCATCGTCGGCTGACCTGCTTCGTGATTCGCCGCCAGCACCCTGCCGACGACCGTACGTGTGTCGCCAGGCAGGCCGACACAGAGCACCAGTGACGACACATCGTCGAGATGGACTCCGACAAGGTCCCAGGCGGCACGGCGGGAGTCGGCGGTTCCCTCAGCCGCGAACGGCAGCCCGGACAGCGCGCGGACCGCCGAGTGCACCAGCGTGCCGACCGGCTGCCCGTCGTCTAGGGCGTGGGCATCGCCACAGCATTCGGCAGCCAGCCGGCCGATCGGAACGCCGCGCGAGGGCAGCTGACCGAGCACCGCCGCGACCTGGCCGAGCAGGACCCGCGCCTCATCGGGGCTGCCGACCAGACGGCGCACCACTCCGGTCGCGTCCAGCCACCCCCGCCACCGCGCCAGCTCGGCACGGTCAGCGGTGGCGGTGTCCAGGGCGGCGTAGGCGGCGTCCCACGCGCAAGCCAGCTCCGCCCGTTCGCGGCTGCGGTCCCCGACGGGACCGGTGAGGCGCGTCACCGCCTCGGTCAGACCGCCCGGTGCGGCACCGCTGTCCCGCAGGATGCGGTCAACCTCCGTGAGCGACACCGACAGCGACATACCGGAACGAGCGAGTCGTCCTGTCAGTCGTTCCACAGCTCGCCGCTGCGCCGGCGTCGCAGCAGGCAAAGTAACCGAGCCGGTAAGCGGACGGCCCGCTTCCAGCCGGTCCCGTGCCCGCCCCAGCAGCCAGGCAACCGGCTCGCCGCCGAGTAGGCGGTGCAGTTTGGCATCGGCCGGGTCGGCGCCGGCCGGGTTGGCCTGGGCGGCCGGCTGTGGCGAGGCCGTCATACCGCCGCGGCCATCCGGCGGCGTTCCCGGCCGTCCCACCGCCAGGGCGTCACCAGGACCGCGTCGACGCCGTCCTGCCGGGAGAGCTGGCAGATGGCGAGCCCGGGAACCTGCGGGTAGCACCCCCATTCCCGCTCGCTGGTCATGACCACGTCCATATCGAAGGTGGCGAGCAGCCCGAGGCACTTCGCCCGGGCGTCGTCATCCACCCCGGCGAAGGCCTCGTCCAGGGCGATGAGTCGGGGCACGTAGGGGTTGCCCGCCGACTTGTAGTGAGACGATGCTGCGGCGAACAACGGAACCGAGGCAACCAGCGCCCGCTCACCGCCGGACGCCGGGCCGGTGGCTGAACGCCACTGTCCGTCCTGCAGCCGCTCAATCGCGAACTCGTGCCACTTCCGGTAATCCAGGGCCGCGGTGAGCGCCTCGGCCCACCCCGCGGCCGGGTTATCCGCATGCTCGGCGGCGATGCGCTGCTGCAGGAAGGCCCCGACCGCGCCGCGGTCGTCAGCCGACCACGCGTCGATCGTCTGCCGGAGCTTATGCCTGACCCGCTCCAGCCCGTCCGGCGCATCCCGCGCCTGGCGCCAGATCAGCCGCAGCTTCATCCCGGTCGACGTCGGCCGCGACTGGAGCTCGTCGTTCATCTGCCGGACGTCGGCTTCCGCCGACGCGATCAGCTCGTGCAGCGTCCCCGCCACCTCGTTGAGGAGGTGTTCCTCCAGGATCTCCCGTTCCCTGGCCGACAGCAGGCGCGCCCGCTGCTCCGCTTCCTCGGCCAGTGCCGCGGCGAGCCCGGGAATGTCGTGACTGCGGCCCAGGAACAGCACGTCCACGACCATGATCCCGTCACGCACGGTCAGGCCCGCCGAATGGCCGTGCCGGGTCATCGCGTCGGCCAGCAGCTTGTGCTCGTCGGTGACCCTGCGCTGCACCCGATCCCAGGCCGGGTCGGCATCGTCGGTGTCCTCCAGCGCGGCATTGACTGCCCGGGCGACGATCACGGCCGGAGTCGGCGGCCAGGGCTCGGCCGGATCGGGAAACTCCAGCCCCGGCAGCGCGATCGCGAGCATGCCGGTCGCGGCGAACCGCTGGAACTCTGCAACTGCCGCATCGCGAACCTGGCTCGCATCCTCGATCTCGGCGCGCAGCGTGTCCCGTGTCCCCTCGGCTTTGCCGCGGTCGCTGATCGCGTGCTGCTCGCGTTCGCGGGCAGCCTTCTCGGCGGCAGTGCGACGCTCGGTATCCCTGCGCAGCTCGTCCAGCTTGCGGTTCAGCTCTTCCACGGCAGCGCCGACGGTCTGCAGCAGCTCCTCATACAGCAGCTGCGCAGCGGTCGCCGTCTGCCGGGCCGTCGCCGCGTGATCGGTCGCCTCGGTGAGGCGCTGCCGCGTGCTGTCGACTTCCTCGGCGGCCTCTGCGGCGTGCCGACGCGCGGCCGCCGATGCCTCCGCGGCCGGCCACAGGTCGGCCAGCGCCAGCCGGTAGTCCTGCAGCCCGCTGCGGACGTGGGTTAGCTCCTGCGGGTCGGCAGGTAGCTGAGTATCAGCGGCGAACTCCGCCGCGGCGATCCGGGCGGTCTCAAGCTCGTCCTCGCGTGCGGCGCGGACCTGGTCGGCCGCGGCGTGCAAACCGCGAAGTTCCTGGCGGTGCCGCCGCAGTTCGGCGGCCCGCGTGTGCGCCTCGAGTACCGCTGCGTCCGCTGGCACCGCGCGGTGCTCGGCCGCGAGCCGGTCACTGCGCTGGTCTAGCTCGGCTTGCGTTTGGTCGAGCGCGGCAATATCGGCGTTCACCTGCGCCAATTCGGCGGTGAGCCGGACGATCCGGTCCCGGCGTGCCGCCTGGCGCGCGCCTTCGCCTATGTAGGTGGCGGAGTCCTTGTGCCATGCTCCGGCAAGCACTCCGTTGGCCCAGCGGCCCTCAGTGGTCACCCACGTGCTGCCGGTGCCCTCGCCCAGGCCGATCGCGGACAGGGCGGCGCGGACCGCCCCATCCGGCACCGCGGCGGCGCGCAGATCACCGGCATTGACCGCCGGGACCAGCAGAATGGAGCACGACGGTCCGTCAACCGGGCGGCGGCCGCTGACCAGGACGACGTCGCCCGCGACGAGGTCGCCGTCAAGGGTAAGCCAGGCGTCGAGGATCCCCCCTGCCTCCAGCGCCGCCTCGAGACCCGCGCGGTGTTCGTCGCTGACGCCGGGCGCGAAGTCGGTCAGCTTCCACAGCGGTGCTCCCGGCTGGGTGTCGCGAATCCGCGGATCCCTCGTGTGCGGAGCTGGCGGGACGTCGTGGCCGCCAGTTTCCAGGCGCTCGATCTCTGCCGTCAGCTCGGCTGCAGACTCGGTCAGCTCATCCCGGCGAGCGGACAGCTGTGCGTGCTGACGGCCCAGTGCATCGCCGGCGGCCCGGGCGGCGTCGTCGATCACTCGCCGCGCCGGGTTGTCCCCGTCGGCGATCGCGGCCCATTCGGTGACGAGCTCGACCAGCTCGTCGAGATCGTCCACGCGAAGCTCGACGAGCCCGGCGCCGTAGGTGCGGTAGGCGTCGGTCAGCTCGCTCGCCCGCGCGAGGGCGGCCTGTTCCGCGGCGGCGACCCGGTCGGTGGCAGCCTGGATTTCCGCAGTGAGCCGGTCCACCTCGGCCCGAGCCCGCTCCAGCGCGGTATCGCGTGCTGCGACCTCGGCGAGCAGGCGCTCCAGCTGCCCGATCGCCTGGGCCTGCCGGCCGACGACCTCCTGGGCTGCGCGCCGGGCTCGCGGCAGATCATCCGCCCAGCCCTCGACTGCGGCTCGATGACCCTGCGCGCATCGCGCGGCCCCGGCCGTGGCGGCTGCGTTGTCCAGTGCCGTGCGCAGGGTGCTCTCGGCGGCGGCCGAATGCCGTGCGGCGCCAGTGGCTTTCTCCGAGCGACGCGCCAGCTCGGCGGTGAGCGCGTCCCGGAACTGCTCCCGTTCCCTGGCTATTTCTTCGTTCTTTCTGGCGTCCTCGTGGCGTCGGTTCAGCTCCCCGGCGTCCCGCATCGCCGGGTCGGTTCGCAGCGCCTCGTGCCGTGCTTCCAGCCGCGCCTGCTCGCGCTCGAGGGCCTCCAGCTCGCCGCGCGCGGCGGCCAGCTGTGTGTCCGCCGCCTCGTAGGCCTCCTCGGCCGCGGCCAGTTCCCGGCCGAGCTGCTCGTAGCGGCTCTGGGCCTGCCTGGGCCGCGCCGCCTTGCGCTTGGCCGCGACCATCGCGTACCTGCTGTAATGGCGCAGGAAGTCCTGGGCAGCCTTGCGCGCCTCTTCGAGGGATCGCAGCGCGTCGCGTTCCTCATCCAGGCCGCGGAACGCCCCGGCAACCGTCGCGACCAGAGCCGGGCTGAGCGGGGGCAATGCCTCGGTGAGGGCGCGGGAGAGCAGCTTCTCGTCGGGCTTCTTGGACAGCTGTGGTTGCCGGAGCTGGATCAGCAGGTTGATCAGCGCCTCGTACCGATGCTCGCCGAGCCCGAACAGCGCCTCGTCGACCGCGCGCCGGTAGTCGGCGGCCCGGTCATTGACCAGCCCGTTCCCTTCTATCTCCTCGCGCAGCTTCTCCCTGGTCAGCGGGACCCGGCTGGCCGGCAGCAGCTGTAGATCCTGACCTACGCGCTGGGTCGTGACGAAGAACCAGTGCCGGGCGATGCCGCGTCCGGCGACGGCCTTCAGGCCGCAGCCGAGGGTGCGGAACTGGGTCGTCCCGTCGGCGGTGCGCCGACCGAACTCCAGCCAGGCGTACCCGAGGCGCTCGGGATGGGGGTGCTTCCCGCCGAGCAGCAGGTTCCACTCCATCCGCTTCTGCCGGTCCCCGTCTGGCTCCACGCGGTGCGGCGCGAGCTCGCCGTCCAGCAGGAACGGCAGCGTCAGCGCGAGCACCTTGGACTTGCCAGTCCCGTTGTTGCCGCGCAGCAGCAGCCGGCCGTCGTGGAACCAGAACTCCTCCGAGTCGTAGTAGAACAGGTCGATCAGGCCGGCCCGCAGCGGCTTCCACCGCTCAGAACAAGGAACTGGCAGCATGAGCTGTGACCTCCCTGGTTGCTCTGATCACCGGCGCGTCCAGCGCGAACCGGGCGATAGCCGGCCTGCTGCGTACAACCGGCCCGTCGAGTTCGATCAGCCGGAGGGCTCCGAGCTTCTCCAGCGCGATGGCGAGCAGTTCGCTCTCCGCGCCCGGATCGGTGACGCCCTTGCGCCAGTACCCTGCGTGCTGGACGGCCGACTGCCTGACGAACTTGCGCAGCTCGTCGGTCGTGGCCTGCTCCCGGCGGGTGAGGTACTCGGCGACCAGCAGCGTGACGTGGCCGTCGGTCCGCTGCTCGGGCATGCGCACGTCGGTCAGCTCGTCGTCGGGGTCCACCATCGCGATCCCCTCGGCGCGCATTTCCGGGACCAGCCCGGTGGCATCGGCAATCCGCCGGGTGATGGCGTGGCGCTGGGACAGCAGGTAGGCGCGTTCGGTCTCGTCGAGTTCGTCGTAGTAGACGACCGTGTCGTCGAGCAGGCGGCGGGTCAGGCGCCGGCGCAGCGCGGCGTTGCGCAGTTCGTCGCTGTCGGGGGCCGGCTCCGCGGTGAGCTCCGCGAGCCGCTCCTCGAACCGCGGCGCGGTTACCGTGGACGGCCCGCGCGCGCCGGACAGCAGCACGCCCAGCACCTGCCTGCGCACGTCGTAGAGCACGTCCGTGCCGGCGGCCAGGTAGGCGTCCTCGTCTCCGGCGACCCGGCTCAGCACGCCCCAGCCGAGCAGCAGCCGGACCACCGCGACGAGGTCGGCTCGGTCCGCGCGGCTGTCCAGGGTGACGGCAAAACCGGCGGCGGCCAGCTCCGGCTCGGTCGAATCCCTCAGTACGTCGTCCGCCAGACCGCCCAGGGTGACCTGGGCGTCAGCGCGGGCCAGCGCCGACAGCGCCAGGCACACGATGACATACCTGCGCCGGCCGAACGGCTCGTTGTTGTGCCCGCGCGCCGGGTGAGTCGCGTCCGACAACAGCACGCTGGTCTTGAACAGCCGGGCGGTGTCGGAGTCGCAGACCAGGCGCCATCCCGCCTCGCGACTCAGCCACGCGCGCAACTCGGTGACGTGCCGCCGGACCAGGACCAGCATCTCGCTGTCGGGTCCGGCCACCAGCAGCGGCTTGGCCAGCAGGGCACGGAGCGCGATCCTGCGCTGGGCTTGTTCTTCCGCCGGGATCATGGCGCCATCAGGTCCGTGATCTCGATGACGTGCTCGGGACCGGTGAACACGCCGTCGGCCGAGCGGACCGTGGCGGTGCCGTCGTCCGGGACCAGCGACAGCCGCACCTCCAGGGTGCCGTCGGTCGTGACCGTCTTCACCTCGGTGTCACCGGGCTTGCGAGCCGACAGCGCATCGCCGAGCAGCGCCAGGAAGAGGCCGAACGCCCGCGGGTCTAGCTCGCCCAGGTCGGACAGCAGCGTCGGCCCGGTGGTGCGCAGCCGCAGGCGGGCCGCCGCGGTTTCCGCCGCCTCGCGTTCGGCCTTCCGGCGCAGGAACTCCCGTTCGGCCGAGCGGTCCCGTACCTGGTGGGGCTTGCCGCGCCGCTCGTAGGAACCGGTTTTCCTGAGCTGCGGCGAGATGTGAATCGGCGGCGCGTCGTGCCACCGCGTTCCGGCCGGAATCTCTTGCCATGCGTCGGCCGTCTCGCCGGTCACCGACAGATGCCGGGCAGGGCAGAGTCCGAAGGCCGCGCGCCAGAGCCGGTGCGCAGCCTGGTCGTCCGGCGCCTCGGCGAACCAGCGGGCCAGCGTCCGGAAGTCCGCCGAGCGGTCCGAGCGGCCCGAGCGCCGCTCGTTGAGCAGGCCGACCGCGTCGATGAGCTGCTTGATTGCGGTCACGGCGGCCTGGCGCAGCAGCCGGGCCTGGGATGGGCGCGCAGAGTCCCGCGAGGTGAACCAGTCGTCGAGGCCGCGCCACCGGTTCCGCCAGGCGTCGAGCATCTGCTTGGTGGCGCTGGCCAGGGACTCGGCAGCGTCCTCGCCTTCGGGCACCGCGTCGGCCGCCTCCCGGCGGGCGGCGACGAGCAGCAGCCGCTCGTGACCGGCTTCCTCGAGCTCGTGCAGGAGCACGGCGATCTGGGCGCCGGAGTTGGCCAGGTCGGTGATGAACCGGCTGATGTAGTCGATCAGCCGTTCCTTGTAGGCCAGGAAGCCGTCGACGTTGCCGTCGGAGAAGTCGATCGCGCGGCGCAGGGCGGACATGAACGCCTGGGCGTTATCGGCGAGCGAGGAGAACCGTTCCGCTACCGAGAGCAGCAGCAAGTGGACCTTGGCCGGGTCGGGATCGTCCTCAGCGGTGAGGGCTTTCAGCGACCTCAGCATGTCGGCGATGTCGGCGAGCGCCACGGACTGGAGCTGGCCGCGCCGCCCGATGGCTTCCTCGTAGAAGGCGATCGCCTGCTCTGCGGCCTGCCCGGCTGCGGTCAGCTGGTACAGGGAGCGCTTGCGGTGGAAGTCCTCCACCGTGGTCACGCGGCTGGTGTCGACATCGGCGCGCAGGTTCCCCCACGTGACGAGCTGTTCCAGCGCCTGAGTCAGCTGCTCGGCGGCGTCGATCCGGAGATCGGCCGCGACGTCTTCCGGCCGCAAGTGCACGATGAAGCGCTCTTTTGCCCGCGCGAATGTTCGCAGCAGGCCCCGGTAAAAGGCAACGTTCGGGACGCTTAGGTGTGTGAAAGGCTGCGGCTCAGCATGCACAGCCGCATCTTGCGAGGGTCCGCTGACCATGGCTAGATCCTGCGGCAAGCTGCCGACAGTATTCGCGCCACTTGACATGAACCGCTGGGTGCAGTCATGCCGCTGCACTTGGCTGAGTCCAGCCCATCACTAGCCGCAGACCTCGCAATCTCGAACAAGCGTGCAACGACCACCGGCTGCAGCGCTGCAAGCCCTGATAGTCGCATGCAGCGGCGGTATAACCGCCGCGACACGCCGGCGCGGTTATACCAGAAGGAGGCTCGCGCGTGATCGGATGCCGTCCGTGGACAGTCTCGCCGAGGAAGAAAGCCTTGCTGGAGTAAGGACCAACGCAGTGCACCGTGAAATGCCGCGGCCGCAGCGCTCGGAGTCCCGGCAGCGGACGGCTCTGGTGGCTGTTCGCCTCCTGCCGCAGGAGCGGGATGTGCTCACCGAGTCGGCTAAATCGCGCGGTGTCACGTTGTCAGAGTTCATCCGCGCCAGCGCCATGGGCAGCGCTGGGATTTCTGCCTCCGAAGTCGACTCCGACTCGCCAGGCTGCGGCCTGCCGGGGTAGTTGGACTGATGTATTCCGGTATTTAGCAGCAGTCCACGCGGGCGGCACCGACGGCGTTCGCGTCAGTGGCCCAGCCGCTCTTGCGCATCGCCTGACGCCCAGAGCCGATCTAGTGGCAGCACCCTGATCCAGTCATCGCGGGAATAAGCATGAACCCCGGTGTAGAGGACGATGGCTTCCTGCAGACGCGTGCCGAGGCGGTCTTTCAGCTGGCGGAGGCCACGGAGGTCGCCAGAGCCGATCCGGGTCCCGGCCTTGATCTCGAATGCGATTACCTGACCGTCGTCGCGCTCAACTACGAGATCAACCTCCTCGCCGGCCTCGGTGCGGAAGTGCCCGGTGGTGACTGGCGCTTCCGACCAGCTGGCCTGCTTGAGGATCTCGCCGACAGCGAAGGTTTCGAGCAGGTGGCCATAGTCGGTGAGAGCCGCGGGCAGGGCCTGGGCGATCTTTTCGGGGGTGAGATTCAGCAGCCATGCCATTACGCCGGAATCGACGAGGTGCACCTTCGGGTGCTTGGTGACCCGTGAGCCGAGAGTTGTGCCCCATGCCGGCAGCCGATAGATGAGGAACACGGCCTCCAGTAGCTTGATGTAGTTTTCGGCCGTGGACTTCTCCAGCCCGATGGTTCCGCTGATCGCCGCCATGTTCAGGACCTGGCCGGATCGAGCGGCGAGTTGGCCGAGAAGCCGGGGCAGCATCTCGCGCTGCCGTACGCGGGAGATGTCCAGGACATCGCTGTCGACGACCAGGTTGACGTAGTTGGAGAACCAGCGGGACCGGGAACGGCCCGGTGGGCGGCGAAGCGCGACGGGCATCCCCCCGGACGTCGAGCGCTGGGCGTACTCGTCGCGGGTGGCTGGCACCGCGGGTGAGGCCATATCCACCCCGGCGCCGTCCAGAAGCCTGGCGACGAAAGTCTCGCGGACGCTGTCGATCTCGCCCTGCGACAGCGGAAGCACCGGGATGATGTCCACCCGCCCGGTCAGCGCCTGCCCCGCCTCGGGCAGGGTCGCGTACCGGGTCGACCCTGCCAGGATGTAGCGGCCGGGTCGTAGATCCCGGTTCAACTGAGCCTTGATGGCATCCAGTAACGCGGGCACGTGCTGGTATTCATCGATCAGGACGAGCCGGTCAGATCGGACGAACCCGGCCGGATCGTCTCGCACGGCCGACCTGGTGGCGGGGTCATCGCAGTCGATCACGGATAGCCCAAGCTGCGCGCCCAGCTGGCTCAGCAGGGTGCTCTTGCCCACGGTCCTTGGCCCGTTAAGAACGACGACGGGCTCTTCGGCAGCCGGGCTTCCACCACGTCCACCAGGCGCCGCTTCGCCAGGCCGGTCAAGGCTGCACGCATGACCCCATCCTACCGCCTGAATTCCGCGACTCCAGACGACAATTTCCGTGTTTCCAGTTCCTGAATTCCGTATTTCCGCGGCATGGCTACCGCCTCTCGCTGTGCGCGCCGGCCTGGGTGGCGGACGGCCGGCAGGTGACCGCACACCTCCGGAACTGCATCGCGGTATCCGATGGGCTCTGTACGCCAAGCCCAAACGTCACGACGGGCCCGGTAGCTTGCTGGCCGGACATGCCGTGCACCAAGCAGGTCCGGTCACTGTCCGCGACGGCAAGCGGTTCGCAGGACCGCCGTCCCGGCCCGTTGCCGTCCGCCATATGTCCGCGGCCATCGGCTCTTCGAATACGTGACCGCTAGCTGCCATGACGAGCGTCGCTGGTCCGAACGTACAGCCGAGGTGAAACATTGCAGGATCGTCGTAGGTCAGCATGGTGTAATCGAACGGAAAACGGAGGCGCCAGCATGGCTGCTCCTGTCGGCCAGAAGCCGCCGCGCACACAATTGCGCTGCTAGAGGCAGCGGTCTGCAGACCGCTCACACCGAGGGGGCGCTTCAACTAAGACAAGATCGCTAATCGCCGCGCTGACCTGCAGGAACTAGCAAACGCGATCAGTGGCAGGTGTTGGGTTCGAACCAACGTAGGCTGAGCCGACGGTTTTACAGACCGCTCCCTTTGGCCACTCGGGCAACCTGCCGTGCGCCGTCCCGGAGAACGGCACTGTGAAGGATAGCGGA
>Ga0187783_10001200_pt1 | contig 19188 bp, 14 predicted proteins | sample 1015_SJ02_MP02_2_FD_132471 | JGI IMG/M metagenome (GOLD analysis project Ga0187783, IMG submission 132471) | Tropical peat soil microbial communities from peatlands in Department of Meta, Colombia - 1015_SJ02_MP02_20_MG | ecosystem: Environmental > Terrestrial > Soil > Wetlands > Peat | place...
TAGGTTGCGCGCTCGGCTTGCTGGTCGGCGGGCTCGCTACAGCCCCTGAAGCCGTCAGGCGTGACAGGAAAGGGTCGGTGTCGGATTCCGAATCCTCATCTGACAAGTGCCTGCCTGGTGCGGCGGGCAGCTTCGTCCACGGCACGCCGTTCGACGGTTTCGGCCCTGCTGCGATTCCCGGCACCCGGCGGGGCAGGGACGTGGGCGGGTCGGGACGCGCCTGATCTCCTTGTCCTTCCCGGTCCCGCCGCTCTTCTTCCTCTTCCACGGCGCGAGCATGCGCAGCGTTGACGACGGCCTGCATGCGTTGCAGTAGAGCCTCGGGCAGCTCTGGCCGGGACGTCGAAGCAGGACCGGCCCGGGTCGCGCCGGGCACGCGCCGTTCCAGCGGCGGCTTGCTTCGCTCATCTCCCAATGCGGCTAACCCCCCGGGTCACGCAATAGGATGACGCGATCCCCGAGAACAGCGCAACACACCGTGCGCCGCCGGTTCAAGCGAAATGTACTATTGTCACTAAATAGTTACTAATGCTCTTGCAAATTTGAGGCCGCCTGTCCTACGCTGACGCGCGGAGCGCGTAACCAGCGCACCCTCCCCCGGGGCTCCGGAACAGAAGGTTTGCATGCAGAAGATTCGGCAAACATCCTTCGTTGGGCCTGATCGGACAGTACCTTCTCTTATGGGGTATTCCTGTCCGGGGGGGTATCGCCACGGCGTGTGACGCCAACATTACAGAAGGTGGGCTGCCGGGGGGGAGCCGAGGTACCCCTGTTGGTATGCCCCTGATCGCAGGCAGGTACGGCCTATGGAGCACGGCACAACGACCCGCCAGGCGAACGAGGTTTCCGATACCCATCCTTCCGGTACTTCCCCTCTGGATACAGCTCCCGCCGCTCCCGCAGCAGGCTCGCGCCCGGAAAAGCGACTGCTCGGGCGGCACGTGCCCACCTGGTGGCCGCTGGTGGCGGTGCTCGTGGTTCAAGCTGCGCTTTCGATCCGGCTCGTCAAGGCCGACACGGCATTCGAGGACGAGGCCACGTACCTGTGGGCGGGGCACCTGGAGTGGGCGAACTGGCTGCACGGCACGCCCATCCCGCCGTTCTCGGCTTACTTCTCTGGAGCTCCGGTCATCTATCCGCCGATCGGTGCGCTCGCAGACAGCGTCGGAGGTCTAACCGGAGCCCGGATCTTGTCCCTGATGTTCATGCTCGGAGCTACTGCGCTGCTGTGGGGCGCCGCGGCCCGCCTGTACGGATCGCGCGCCGCCTTTTTTGCCGCCGCGCTGTTCGCCGTATGCGGCCCGACGCTGCACCTGGGCTCATTCGCCACCTATGACGCCATGGCGGTGTTCCTGATCGCGCTCGCGGCGTGGTGCGTGATCCGGGCCGGGGACAGGGGCGACGCCACCGGCTGGATGGTCGCGGCGGGAGCCGTGCTGGCGCTAGCCAACGCCGCGGCGTACTCGTCGGCCTTGTTTGACCCGATCGTCGTCATCCTCGCACTGCTCACCGCTTTGCCGAAGCCTGGTGGCAAGGTGGCTGGCCGCCGGGTCGCGATCCTGTTGGCCGTGCTGGTCACATTGCTGCTGATTGGACTGTTGATCGGCGGGAGCTCGTACGTTGGCGGGTTCGAGCGGACCACTCTGACCCGGGTTCCCGGGGCCGCCTCCTGGCTCACGGTGCTGGGCGATGCCGGGGCATGGACCGGCATCATCACGGCTCTCGCGGTATGCGGCATCGTCATCAGCCTGGTAAACCGCCAAGGGTCCGTGCGGACGTGGCTGTTGGCGGTCCTCACCATCGCCGCGATCCTAGGGCCCCTGGAGCAGGCGCGGATGCACACCGCGACCTCGCTGAACAAGCACGTCGGGTTGGGGGCCTGGTTTGCGGCCATCGCTGCGGGCTACGCAGTGGACTGGTTCATCGCGGCCGCTCCCGCCGGGCGGAACCGGACTCTAACCTGCGGGGCCTGCGTGGTCGCGCTGGCCTTTCCCATATCGCTCGGGGCCAGCCAGTCGTGGACGTTCTCCACCAGCTGGCCTAACTCGGTCGGCTTCATCGCGATCCTCGGCCCGCTGGTCGACCATGACCACGGCCGCCTGCTGGTCGAAGATCCGACCGTCGCCGAGTACTACCTGCCCGCTGGGAGCGAGTGGCAGCGATGGTCAAGCACCAGGAACATCGTCCTGCGGTCGGGCGCGAGCACCGGGGGCCCAAGCCAGCAGGCAGGAGTCGTCGGCGCGGGCGACGCGGGTACTTTTGCCATGTACATTCGCGCGGGATACTTCTCTTTGATCGCGCTGAACTTCAGTGATACGACATCGCTGGATCACAGCATCCGCTTGGACATCAAGCAGAACCCCAACTACCGCCCCGTTGAGGTCATACCCTTCGGTGTCGGCCCGCGAGGCCCGGCACCAGGTACGTACGTGATCTGGAAGTACCAGCCTCCGCAGAAGAAACATGAGCAACACACGTGAGCGTAGTCACCGCCGCCACAGATAGGCAGCAAGGCCCCGCCCGCCTGGTGCTTCCCCAGCCCCCGGATGACGACGAAAAGTACGCCTACATCCAGCGGAACCTGCCCTACCTGACGACCGTGCTGGTCATCGGCGCGACTTGCCTCATCGTCAGCCAACTCAGGTTCGAGTTTCAGGATCTCATGTTGCTGCCGTTCCTGGCCTTCACCGGCACGTACATCGTGTACCAAACGATCAGCCTGCCGGTGAACTTCGCCGGCCGTGGCTTCGACCTGGTCGCTCATCAGGCGCGCATTCAGGCGTGGCAGCCGCTTTCCCACCCGTGCGTGGACATCTTCCTGCCGATCTGCGGTGAGCCGATCGAGTTGCTGCGTAATACCTGGACGGCCGTGTCCGGGCTCATTGCGGACTATGCGGGAGAGGCCCGGGCCTATGTCCTGGACGACGGACCGTCCGACGAGGCCCGCGCGGCGGCGGAGTCCTTCGGCTTCAGCTACATCTGCCGGCCCGACCGGCCCGCCTACAAGAAGGCCGGCAATCTGCGGTACGCCTTCGCGCGAACCAGCGCCGAGTTCCTGGTCATCCTGGACGCGGACTTCGCGCCGCGCCGCGACTTCCTGGCCGAGACGCTTCCCTACATGGACGATCCCTCGATCGCGATCGTGCAGACACCCCAGTTCTTCCGGAGCAGCGCCCCGCAGACGTGGGTCGAGAGGGCCGCGGGCCCGATTCAAGAGGTGTTCTATCGGACGGTTCAGGTCGCCCGCGACCGGTTCGACGCTGCCATCTGCTGCGGGACCTCCGCCGTCTACCGGCGGTCGGCGCTAGAGCGGCAGGGCGGCCCGACGCTCATCCCCTACGCCGAGGACGTCCACACCGGGCTGGACGTGCGCCGGAACGGCTGGTCCATGGTCTACCTGCCGGTCAACCTGTCGACCGGGATCTGCCCCGACAACCTCGACGCGTTCGTCCGGCAGCAGTACCGCTGGTGCTCCGGAAACGTGGGCATCGTGTTCTCGCGTCGGCTGTGGTCGGTGCCCATGCGAATCCCGGCTCGGCTGGCCTACATTTCGGGTTTCTTCTACTACGCCTATACAGCCCTGCTGATCTTCTTTGGGCCCATCATTCCCATCATCATGCTCTCCTTTCTGCCCGACCAGATCCGGCTGCGGAACTTCGTCATTCTGGTCCCGGCGATGCTTACCGGTTTCGTGCTCTATCCCTTGTGGCACCGCTCAGGCTACGGGCCGTCGGTCTGGCCCTTGGGGATCGCGCGCGGTTGGGCGCATGTCTTCGCCATATGGGACGGGGCCCGGGGTAAGTCGATGGGCTGGCATCCGACCCGGACACCAGGAAGCTCGCTGCGGCGGTTCCGGATCGGCGTCACCTGGTGGAGCGGCGGCGCGGCCCTGCTCTGGTTGGTACTGGCCGCTTGGCGCACGGTGTCCGTGGGTTCTTTGCAGTTCACGGTGCTGCTGCTCTTCGGCCTGCTGAACCTCGCCGTAGTCAGCCGCGTTGTCTTCCCCGGGGAAAAGGCCGCATGAGGCCGCGCATCGTCATGCTGCTGGCGTTCGTGATCGCCGCGGTTGCCGTCGGCTTCACGGGGGCCCGCTTCACCTACCTTCCGTCCAACCCTCCCGCCGTGCACGCCCCCCTCCGGGCCACCCCCGAGTCTTACCTGGGCGTCTATGAAGCCGGGTCGCCGCCTTCCTACCTGCCGATTGAAGAATTCGCGCAGGCCGCAGGCAAGGAGCCGAACCTCGTTGGGCTCTATAGCGGCTGGGCGCAGCCTTTCTCAGTGTCGATGGCCGACAGCATGCACCGCCACGGCTACATCCCGTTCGTGCAAATCGATCCCACCCTTGCCTCGATGTCGGCCGTCGCCTCTGGCGCCTATGACGAATACCTTCGCTCGTACGCTGAAAGCGTCCAGGATTACGGCCACTCGGTTGTTATCGGTTTCGCGCACGAGATGAACGCCCCGTGGTACTCGTGGGGTTACGGGCACACCCCGGCACCTACCTTCGTGGCCGCGTGGCGGCACATCGTGACCCTGTTCCGCCAGCAGGGCGCCGATAACGTTACCTGGCTGTGGACGATCCAGGCGGATCAGCCCGGAACCGGGCCGGACCTGTCGGCCTGGTGGCCCGGGGACAGCTACGTCACCTGGGTGGGCATCGACGGCTACTACACCAAGCCGTCCGATACCTTCAAGAACGTTTTCGCCCCGACCATTCATCAGGTACAGGCGTTCGCCGACAAGCCGATCCTGCTGTCTGAGACCGCCGTGGCGAGCGACGCCAACCAGGTCGCCAACATCCTCGACCTATTCCACGGGATGGCTACGTACCGGACGCTCGGTTTGGTGTGGTTCGACAAGAATCAGTCTGGGCTGGCCGTATCGCACGGCGACCCGCGCTACGTACACCAGGACTGGCACATCGAAGACAACCCGCTGGCCGTGGTGGCGTTTCGGCTGGGCGTACGCGGCCTGCATCTGGCATCCAGCGGTCCTTAGGCCGGACGATCTATCTCGGAGTGGCGGCAACCCCCACCATGCGACCGGAAAATGGCCAATCGCCTCTGCTCACGCAGAACAGGACTGTAGGTTCTTAGGTGCGGTATTCCTACCGGGGGGTATCGCCACGGCACGTGATGTCGCCGGTACAGTCCGTGGGTGACGTTGGGGAGCGGAGACACCCTGACACGTGTCTAATCACAAGCAGGGTGCGGCTAGCTATGAATCACGGCGTAACGATCCCGCAAGCGGTGGGGGCTTCCGCGCTGGAAGCAGATCTGGCCGCATCACTGGGTTGTGAGCCGCCCCTGTGAGCGCTGCACACGACCCGGTGCCCACGGATTGGCGGGACTGCCGGTGACGGCGAGTGTCCCCGATCCTGGGGCGCAGGCTGAGAGCGCGCTCGATACGCTGGAGTCGCTGTCCGCACCCACGCCTGCAGCGGACATACTGGCTGGGAGCGTACCGCTACCGCCCCTCCCCGAGGCGGGAATGCGCGGGCGGGGCCGACGCACATGGGCGGACGTGGGGCGGTGGCCGCTGGCCGTCGTGCTGGCCGTCCAGGCAGTCCTGTCGTTGCGGCTCGTGTGGTCTAACACCGCGTTTCAGGACGAGGGACTGTACCTGCGGGCCGGGCACCTGGAGTGGGCTCGGTGGCTACACGGAACGCCGATTCCCGACTTTCCCTCGTACTTTTCCGGGGCGCCGGTCATCTACCCGCCCGTTGCCGCGCTCGCCGACAGCATCGGTGGCCTGGCCGCCGCGCGGATCCTGTCGTTGTGCTTCATGCTCGGAATCACCAGCCTGCTGTGGGCTGCCACCGCCCGGCTCTACGGACGGCGGGCCGCTCTGCTGGCGTCTGCGCTGTTCGCCACGCTCGGTGGCACGCAGTTCCTGGGTGCCTTTGCGACCTACGACGCGATGGCCTTGTTCTTGCTCGCCCTCGCGGCGTGGCTGGGCGTCCGGTCGGCTGGTTGCCCGTTCCGGGCTCGGACCGTCTTGCTTATCGCCGCGGGCGTCACACTGGCCGTTGCCGACGCCGTGAAGTACGCGACCGCCTTGTTTACCCCGGTGGTGCTCATCGTCGTGGCCCTGGCTGTGTGGCAGCGCCGCGACGGCGGTGTGTGGCTGTCGGCCACCTTTACCTTGGGATGCTCGTGGCTCATCCTGATCCTCGGGGCCATCGCCGCGGGCGGGCGAGATTACTGGGTAGGCATCAGGACGAGCACCTTGGATCGTCCCCCGTCAGACGTGGCGGTGGCCACCATCCTCCAGCGTGCGTACGTGTGGACCAGTCTGATCCTGGTCCTCGCGGTACTCGGCGCGGTACTGGCCAGCCGCAGTGAGGTGCGCGCCAAGCTCTTGCCTGCCGTTCTGGCCGCTGCCGCCTTGCTCGCCCCGGCCGCGCAAGCCAGGCTGCACACGACGGTCGGCCTGCAGAAGCACGTGGTATTCGGCGCCTGGTTCGCGGCGATCGCGGCCGGCTACGCGATGGCACGCCTGAGCCGGGTGGATCCGGGCTGGGGATGGGCCGCGGTCATGGCCCTGCCCATCGCCGCCTCGACGCTATTCAGCACGATGGGACAAGCGGACGCCTTCTACCATGTCTGGGCGAATTCCGCGAAGGCGGTCAGCGTTCTGCGTTCGGTGATCAGGACCCACCCGGGTCGCTACCTGGCCGAGGATTATGACGTCGAGGCATATTACCTGCGCGCCGACGTTTCCTGGCCGCGGTGGTCTAGCACCTACTACTTCAGCTATCCAGGGGCCGCTCCAGGAGCCCCCTCCTATCGGTCCGCGCTCGATAGCCACTACTTCTCCCTCGTGATCCTCGACTTCGGGGACACCGCGGCCATTGACCGGCAGATCACCGCGGACATGCGCCACGCAGGTGGTTACTACGTCCTGGCCCGCGCTGGCCGGTTCACCATCTGGGCCTCACGGGTCCCCGAGCCCGGGGGGAATCGTGTCCGTCACTGAGCCTTCCGCCGCAACGGTCCAGCCGCCGGGGATGTATCTGCCCACCCCGCCCGACGACCAGGAGAAGTACGGGTATTTCGGCAAACCGCGACGCTGGGTGTTCGTGTGGCTGCTGATCGCGTCGCTCGGTGTCCTGTACGGGTACGTGCGCGTGGCGCAGCACGCCTGGGCCGTCGCCCCACTGATGTGGCTGCTGCTCATGGTCATGGTCCCGCCGATCGTGGTCAACTTCTGGCTGCGGATCGGGCGTCCCCGGCTGACTCTCGTTGAGCACCAGGCCACCGTGGCCTCCTACCGTGAGCACGGCGAGACCGTGGACGTGTTCCTGCCGAGCTGCGGCGAGCCGCTGGCGGTGCTGGACAACACCTTCCGCTACGTCAGCGCGATGCGGTGGGGCGGCCGCAAGACTGTGTACGCGCTCGACGACTCCGTCCGGGAGCAAGTTCGTGACCTGGCCGATCACTACGGTTTCCGGTATGTCGTGCGCCCTAACCCGGGCGAGATGAAGAAGGCCGGCAACCTCACCCACGCCCTCGGTGTCAGCGACGGGGACTTCATCGCCGTCATCGACGCTGACTTCGCGGTGCGCCCGGAGTTCCTTTACGAGACCATGCCGTACTTCTCCGACCCGAAGATCGGAATCGTTCAGACAGCACAATTCTTCGACGTCACCAACCGGGCGTTCTCCTATATCCAGCGCTACGCGGGGACCCTCCAGGAGATCTTTTTCCATTTCATCCAGCCGGCCCGCGACCGGTATAAGGCCGCGATCTGCGCGGGTACCAACCTGGTCTACCGCCGTGCCGCCGTGGTTGCCGCGGGTGGCTTCGCGCAGGTGCCGATCGGCGAGGACGTGCACTCCGGGGTGAAGCTGTGGTGGGCCGGATACGAGACCCGCTACCTGCCCCTCTGCCTGGCCAAGGGCGTGGCGCCGACCGACTTCCCCTCCCTCGCCAATCAGCAGGTCCGGTGGTGCCGTTCCTCGATGATGCTGATGATCGAGAGGCACTTCCGGGAGGCGCCGTTCGACTGGCGTCAGCGGGCCGCCTTCTGGGCCGCGTTCCTGTACTACATGGCGTCGGCCGCGCTGCTGCTCACTGCGCCGTTCCCGACGCTGACCATGATCTGGTTCTATCCGGAGCGGGTCTTCCCGCACAACTACCTGGTGATCGTGCCCGCGCTCGCGGCGACCCTGTTTGCCTTCCCGCTACTCAGCCGCGGCTGGCGGCCCACGATCTACCGGGTATGCATGATCAACTCATGCTGTCACGTCTATGCAATCTGGTACGCCATCCGGGACCGGGTCGCCGAGTGGGTCCCGACCGGTGCCTCGCCCGACGGGGGACAGGTTCCTGTGATCGTGAACCGTATCCTCTGTGCCTGGATCGTCGCAGTTCAGGTGCTGCTCTGGTCGGGCCTCGTCCTGCGGGTGCACCAGTACGGCTGGCATCCGTACTGGGTCGCCGAGGTCCTGGCCGGCGTGCAGCTTTACATGCTGGCGCCCTTGCTGACCCCCGGCAAGGGCGTCTGGCGCGCCGAACTGAAGGAGGTAGCGGAATGACACGCCCCGGGATGGTGTTCAGCTCGCGCCGCGACCGAGCCCGGACCGCCGAGGGAGCTGCTGGATGAGCCATCAGAGCACAGCAAGCAGCGGCAGGTCCAGGCGGATCGTCACCACCGCCGTGGCTATCCTCGCCGCGGCCGGGATCGCGGCAGGCATCATCGTCGACAACAAGTTGTCGCACCACGTCGGGCCGCTGCCGGTTAACCTCCCGCCTGCGTCCGCGTCCTACCTCGGGGTATACACACAAGGCGTGCCCGACACATACACCGGAGTAACCTCGTTCGCGAGAGCTACCGGGACCAAGCCGGACATCATCATGTATTACAGCGGCTGGTTCGTGCCGTTCCCCGCGAGATTCGCCACCACAGCGGCCAGCAACGGCGCGGTACCTCTGGTGCAGATGGACCCCGACAACATCAGCATCGCTGGGATAGCTTCTGGACGATATGACGGCTACCTGAGCTCCTACGCTGAGGCGGTCCACGCCTACGGTCACCCCGTCATTCTGAGCTTCGGCCACGAGATGAACGGCTACTGGTATTCCTGGGGTTACCAGCACACCTCTCCGACGGAGTTCGTGGCCGCCTGGCGGCACATCGTGGATCTATTTCGCGCGCTGGGAGCCCGCAACGTGACCTGGCTATGGACGGTCAACATCATCAACGATGCGCACGGCGGCAGCATCCCGCGGCCGACCCAGTGGTGGCCCGGCAGTTCCTACGTGACCTGGGTCGGAATCGATGGTTACTACCTTAAGCAGTCCTGGAAATTCGCTCCGCTGTTCGGCCCGACCATCACGGCCGTGCGCCACCTGACCGACGACCCGATACTGATCGCCGAGACGGGCGCAGTGCCTGCCTCTGGGCAGCCGGAAAAGATCACCGATCTGTTCACCGGCATCCACTCCTATGGGCTGCTCGGGTTCGTGTGGTTCGACTCCACTAACTCCATCGGCCAGCAGTTCGGCATCAACAGCCCCGCGGCTATCGCTGCATTCCGTACGGGCGCAAGCACGTTCAGCAGGCCAGCGTCTTGAACGGTCGGTCACGCCAGATTCTGCCCGGCAGCGACACACGGGCAGGAGGCAGGATGGTTTCCGCTAACGGTGAGCGTTCAGGCCTGCACCGCCAGGGCCCGCCGAGGCCCAGTGCCCCTCCCCGCCGCCGCTGGCTGCGGCGGGGCGCGGCGATTGGTGCCATAGGCGCAGCGGTGGCGGCCATCTTGGTCTTCGCGGTGCCGCGAATAGCGGACCCGGGGCGTGCGCCCGCGATACAACCCGGGCGCTTCGCTCTCCCGGCAACTCCCGATTCCTACATCGGGCTCTATTCCGACGGAGTTCCCAAATCCTACGCCGGGGTGAGGGCGTTCTCGATGGCCACCGGAGTCAAGCCGAACCTGGTTTCCTATTACAGTGGGTGGCTGGAGCCGTTCCAGGCGAGCTTCGCCAGGTCCGTGGCCAGAGACGGTGCCGTGCCACTCATCCAGATGGACCCAGACGGGGTCAGGATCGGCGCGATCGCTTCTGGGCGGTACGACTCTTACCTGAGCGTCTTCGCTGAGGCTGTCCGCGCTTACCACCGCCCGGTCGTCGTGGGCTTCGGTCACGAGATGAACGGCTACTGGTATTCCTGGAGTTACCAGCACACGCCTCCGGCGGTGTTCGTGGCCGCCTGGCGGCACATCGTGAACCTGTTCCGCGCGGAGGGAGCCTGGAATGTGACCTGGATGTGGACCATTAACGTCATTCATCGGCCGCCACGGGTTCAGCCGCCGAGCCCTTGGTGGCCCGGCAAATCGTACGTGACCTGGGTGGGGATTGACGGCTACTACTACAACTCGTCTTCGACGTTTGTTTCCTTGTTCGGGCCGACCATCGCCGCCGTGCGCGCGCTGACCAGCGACCCGATACTCGTCAGCGAGACGGCCGTGGCCCCGGCCGCCGGCCAGTCAGCCAAAATTGCCGACCTGTTCGCTGGTATCCGTCTCTATGACCTGCTCGGATTCGTATGGTTCGACTCCGTCCACGTCGCCGACTGGCGCCTCCGCAGCCCCTCGGCCATTGCCGCGTTCCGTCGTGGTGCCGAGGCATATCACAGGTCGGCGCGGTGATCAGTCGGCTTCGCCGGAACACCCACGCCTGGCGCAGCGTCGAGCCGGGTGGACGTCGGTAGTCCTACGGGAGCTGAGGCACTCCCGCGGGTGCCAACGAGTGAGCCTTCCGGTGCCGGCCGCGCCACATGGCCGCGCGGATCACTAGGGGTGTGGTAACGAGTCCCTCGATGAGGTACACGCCGAGCAATGCGAACGACAACCCCTTCAGCCCGCCGTACGCCGCGCCTGCCACCGTGGCGGCCACCTCCATGACTGCGGCCGCGGTCATGACCGCGGCCGCGCGCGGTATCTGGCCGGCCGCGCGGCACACGGCGATGTACTGCATCTTCGGGATGGTCGGCAGGTAACCAATGACCAGAAGCACCAGGGGCAACGTGGCCGCGAGGGCGTAGCCGGGGCCGAACATGCTGAGGGCCAGGTGAGCACCGAGGCCTAGCACAATCATGCCCGGCAGCCCGATCACCAGCGATAGCTTCAACGTGAAGCGCAGCTTCTGGGCGATCGCCTGAGGGTCGGCGGCCGCGACAGCGAAGAGGACCGTCGACAGGTGCGTCGGCACGAGTTTCAGGAATAGGGCCAGCGTCCAGGCGGCGTAGAAGGCGGCGTTGGCCGAAGGCCCCATGATCACCGCGACCAGCACCGGGATCAAGGTCAACGGTATGGTGAGGGAGAGGTTCAGCCAGTTGTGAGCCAGCGCCGTCCTGCCGAGACCGCGCAAGACGCCCCAGTCCGGCCGGGGCAAGACCCGGGTACCGGAGAGCCGGAGCCGAATCGCCAGCAGGACCATGGACAGCGCGATGCCCGCTACCCAGGCCGCGGTGATACCGACGCCGAACCGGGTGTGCAGGATGATCGCGGTAGCGGGCAGGATCAGCAGCTTCGCGACCGCGAAGATGGTGTTGCGGGTCAGCTGCAGGCCTCCGCGCATCAGGCCGATGGTGGCCTGGTCCAACACCAGGCTCATCCCGGTCAGGATCACCCCGGTCGCAAACAGCGCGACCTGGCCCGCGGTGCCGCTGACGTGTCCGAAACGCCCGCTGAAGTGGGGAGCCAGGATAGCGAACCCCAACCCGAGCACCATTGATCCGAGGGCGCAGGTGAGAAGCGCGGCCGAGACCAGGCCGGCCCGACCTCTGCGGCGGGGCAGCTCACCGATGAGCAAGGTGCCCATGCCGAGCATGCCGATCGTGCCCAGCAGCGTCATAGCCGATATGGCGGCCGCGCCGTACCCGACTGCCTGCTGGCTGAACAGCCGGGCGGCGGTCGCCCAGTAGGCAAACCCCAGCAGCGATGTCACGCCGGTCGTGAGGGCTAGGGTGCTTGCGTTGCTCAGCAGGTCGTGATGCAGCCGCCACGTGGTCTGGGCCGCTGCCCGCGGCGACCGCCGCAGCTTCGCAGCGCGCGGGCGGGCTCTTCTCCCGGCCCCGTCAGCGCTGACGTGCGCGTCGGTCATGAGTTGGGGTCCTGTCACCGTTGAGGACGACGTACCGGTAAGCCCTGGAAACGTCAGGCAGTAGGTACAGCTTGGCAGTGATGGTGTAACTGTCGCTGAACTGGGTGGCCTGCTGCCAGGCCCGGCCGTTGGCGAGGTTGAGGCTCCAGGTGGCGGTAACCCGGCTGTTGTGGAAAACAACAAGTTTGTACTTTATCGTCCGACCTTCGTAGTTTGCGACGCCTATGCTCGCGGTGTGGGCATCAGGATCCTTCGGGACCAGCCACAACTGGGTGAAGCCAGCGTAGTGCTGCCGCGCTGCCCCCACGCTGGCCAGCGCGATCGCGCCCACGGCGATGACCACGGCGGCACCGAAGGCCACGGCATGCCTTGTCGGCAGGCGCCAGGCCTCCGGCCACTTGATCGGGGATCCAGCCTCCCGCGCTGTCGCTTCGCCGTTTCGGCCCAGGAAGCGGCGCACGAACACGCCCAGGTCGCCGGCCAGGGTAGCTCCAGCGAGCAGGGCAAGCCAGCCGGTCCGGTGCAGCGGCACCCCGGCCGCATAAAGAATCAGCCCGCCGAGCACAGGTACGCAGAACGCCAGCCCGGTGACTACTACTACCCGTTCCAAGCCAGCGAGGTGGGAGCCGAACAGCAGCTGGCCCAGCAGATAGCCGGGCGCGACGAACAGCACGATCCCGAGCACGGCCGTTACCGCGACGGGAGCGCTTAAGGCCGCCGCGGCACAGGCCAGGACGGCCACCGCAGCGGTGGCTCCCAGGTCTGCGTGGCTGCGGACCACCTATGGCTCGGATAGCTCGTAGATCACGATGTTCCCGGAGTCGTAGATACGGTCGACGCCGGGCGCTTCGTTGAATTTGTCTAGGTCGGCCGTTAGCAACGGATGGGTATATTTGCCGGCATTCGGGTCGACCGGAAAGTACTGACCGGAGGCGGGCAGCAACTGGCTCAGCCGTTGGTCAACCAGGATGTAGCGCAGCGATTGGGCCTCAGCCCGGGCCAGATCGTCGCCGGTGAGCGTCGGCGAGGTGTACAGGTAAGCAACATCACGAAGCGGATCCTGATCTCCGTAGCTGCCCAGCACCGGATAGCTCCCGAGATCGGTCGCGAACCGGTTCCCCGGCCCCAGCACGGCCAGCGACCAGGTAGCGGCGGCGATCTCCTCGGGCTCCACCGACCGCTCGAACCCGGCGGCCAGGTACTGCCCCGGTAGCCGTTCCCAGTACGGAGGCCAGCCGTTGGTCAGCCCGTCGAACAGGAGCAGCAGCACTATTACCAGTGCTGCAGCGGACACGGCACGCGCCCGCCAGCGCACGGTGGTGACGACGAGCTCGCGCACGCCTAGGGCGAGGATCAGGGCGGTCGGTATAAACACGAAGGTCTCTGCCCGCCCGGCCAGCTCGCTGCCATCCGCGACCGCGAACCGGACGATGACCACCGCATACCAGCAGGCCGATCCGGCGGCCATGGCCACGACCCAGGACTTGAGGCGATACCGCCGCCAGACCCGCCACCAGCCAACGGGCAGAAGCGCCGATATGGCCAAGACGGCCGCAGCGCCGAGCACCCGGTTGCCAAACGGGTCCGATACTGGCTGCGGGCTGACGTTCCCGCCGGTGAAGGCCTGGCGGAGACCGTGCAGCGCTCCATCAGCGTAGGGCTGTAGGTAAGCCCACGTCTGCGGGGCAGCAAACGCCAGCCAGCCGACTGCTGCCGTCGCCGACAGCATCGACAGCACAGCTGTCCAGCCCGCGGTCCGCCAGTTACCCGTCACCAAGGCCGCCACGGTTATGACGACCAGCGTCGCTACGAGCATGTAGCTGGTGATGTGGTGAGTGACCACCGTCGCGGCTATGGCCAGTACGGCGAGGGTGAACCATCCGAGGCGCTGCCCGGCCGCGCCGGGCGAAGGCAATCGCCGGGCGGCCAGCAATGTGAGCCCGAAGAAGAGCAGAGCAAGCGTTTGATAGATGAACATCGAGTCGAACGACGCGAAGAGCGAGTTGCTCGCGTAGCACAGCACGGCGACGCCGGCAATCCGGTAGGAGCCGCTTACCTCCCGGAACAGCAGGTACAGCGCATAGACCAGCACTAGATGAGCAATTCCCGCGACGATCAGTCCGCACGTGAAGACCGAAAGGCCAGTGGCGGAAACAAGAGCCGCAGTGGCTTCTTCCAGACCTGGGTAATGCGGGCCTATCGGCAACAGGTAGTTGACGGTGAAGAGCCTGCCGGTCTGCAGGATATTTAGCGTACTGCGCCAGTGCTCAAGCTCGTCCGCATAGGTAAAGGCGCTAGGACTGTAGCAGACCATGGCCAGATACTCTGCGATGGTCAGAATCGTTATCAGGGCCACGGTCTCGCTACGGGCCAGAAAGCGTCGGCTGAGCAGCCGGAATGCCGTGGGCACTAGAATAAGGGATTGACCAAGCCAGTACGTGCGATCCGCCCACGGCGAATTGGCATGACCGAGCCGTCCGGCCGAATAAGCAGCCGCCACGATCAGGACGCCCGTCGCGGCGCTGACGGCCACCACGCTCGGCGACAGAAATGAAGCAGCACGACTGGCGTGTCGCCCGCGCCCAGCAGAAGCCGCTCGCCGTCGACGCAGCGAGGTCTCGGCGACGGTCACGCTGACCGCCGCTCGGATCGACCCAATGGCCTGTGCCAGAGGGCAGCGCCGAGCGAGTAGTCCAGCCGGCGGGGCGCATAGATAGTCGTTGCCGTACTACTCACACCTGACGTGCCTCCAAGCTGGCCACCCGGATCTGCCTAAGTACGCTCCTCATGTACGCCAAGGGGCCCATGAGCAGACACCAACGCCGCCGCCTCTTGAGTCCTGCCGGAAGGTCCTCCGGCGCCGCAGTATGCACAACCTCCGCCCCTCGAAGATAGCCGACCGCCGTGGGCGCTAGCCACAGCAGCGCGGGGAGGACGGTAGGGCGGTGCCGCAGCAGGGCCGCGTAGTAAGCAGTCAGACCGACCTGATACCCCCGGAGCTGGCGGCCGAGGCCGTCCAGATCCCGACGGTGATGATGGCGCGTCAACGCAGCAGGCTCGTAAGCGATGCGATATCCGGAAAGGAGCACGAGAGTCAGGGCGAGCGTATCCTCCCCTGCGAACGTGGGCGTACCCGCTCCCAAGGCAACATCGAAGCCGCCGATGCGCGCGAGGGTCTCCCGCCGGAAGGCCATGTTGGCACCAGCGCCGAACGGCGGCAGCGGGTAAAGCGGGCTTTGCGGGCCGTCGGGGGAGAAGATCGTCGGCAAGAAGCCCCGGCCCTTGCAGAGACCTCCGAGTTGCTCGTACAACTCTTGGGCTAGCGTGTCTAGCCTGGCGGGCAGCACCATACCGGTAACACAGCCAATGTCATCGCCGCGCCCAAAGCCGCGCGCAAGCCCGGCGAGCCATAGCCGGTCAGGTTCTTCGTCATCATCGAGGAAGGCGATGACCTGGCCGGAAGCGGTCACTATCCCCGTGTTCCGGGCCCACGATAGCCCGGGGCGCGGCTCTTGCACGTAACGCACGGATGCCCCGCCCGGCCGGGCGTCGACGAGGGCCCGGATGGCTTCGGTAGCGGGAGCGTTGTCCACCACAACCACCTCGAACCGCGGATACTCCTGCCGGTCGAGAGCGCGTAGACAGGCCTCTAGCTGGTCAGGCCGGTCACGGGTACAGATCACGACGCTGATGAAAGGCGCGGCGGCCAGCGCCGCCTGACGCTGTTGCAGGAACGGCCACGCGACCGGGTCCGCTTCAAGGCCGTCGGAAGTGAGCGCAGCGGGCCCAGGGAGCCCCGCGGCAGTGAAGCGCTCCGTGACCGGCGCGCTGAATTCCGGCCAGAGGAGCGTGCCGAGCCGATCTGGGGTCAGCCCGTCGCGGCCGACGGGAAGGATGCAGGCGCCGACCGGCTCGGTGTAGAGCCTTCCTAGCACCCACACTCGCTGGTGCTGGCCGTCATAGCTCACAGCCGGCAGGGTCTGGGTCAGCTCGATATCCATCATCCGGGCTGGGAAGAATCCTGCACACGCGTCCGGCACGGGAGCGCAAGGCCCGTTCGTGGACACGATCATCTGATCAGCCCTTGATCGTCGACCGTCGTTGTCATGCGGCCTCAACCGTGGTCCGAAACTGCGCATACGCAGACCGCCCGGCGTTTCCCAGGCGCATCGCTGTATCCCTGGCGCAGGCACGTGCTGGAGTAGGCAAATGCCACGCTTGCAGAATCGTGTCGCGTATGCGAGCGGCGTAATCGGACATGTCCAGCGACACGACGAAGCACGCCTCGGGGAACTGTACCCGGAGCCCGCCGAACTTGGCGTCGTAGTAACCCGATTTGGTCAGGCACACCGCAGGCACGCCCTGCGCGAGGCCGAACACCGCCGCATGGTAACTACCAGTAACGATGGCACGACAGCTGGCTGCAGCTGAGGCTAGGGCTTCCGGGGCCGTGAGGTCATCCAGCGCGATGTCGGTATGGCGGGCCTTCCGGCCAAGCAGCGCGCGGATCGCTGCAATGTCGGCATCTGCCGGATAGCGCGACACAGGCAAGGCAACGATCGGAGCAGAGAATTCTGCAGCGGCTTCCAGAACCAGCTCCATGACTGCCGCTGCCACTATGGGTTCCACGCCCGCGTAGCCTGAGACCCGCAGGTTCGCGCCCAGCGCGTGGCCATCGGCCACGCTGGTCTCACTCATCAGTTCGAGAGAGTCATCCCCCGCGGCCGTCACAACGCCCGGCCGAATCCCCAAAGCCAGCGCCAGGTCCCGGCCGATCCGCTCTTCCCGCAAGCTGAGAGCGGCCAGTCCCGGCAATACGGTCCCCGCCTGCAGGCGCAGTGCACGCTGTCGCAACGGGCCGATGCCCTGTCCAAACATGGCGGTCGGCTTGCCCAGTCGCTGGGCCAGGGATAGCAGGCTCAGTACGCCCGTGGCATGCCACCACCAAGTGTCGGTCATATAGGCTCCGCCGCTGGCCACAACGAGGTCAGCCGCCTGCACGGCCCGGATCGCCGTGCGAGGTGGGTCCGGCGCCCTACGCCCGACACGAATACGGTTCGAGAAATACGGGGCCGCCATTCTCCACCCTTGATCGGAAGCTAGCCGGGACTTCCGGGGCAGCGAGCGAAACAAAGGTGCCCTAGTAAGAGTTGGTCCAATAGCAATGGCTTCGGGGCAATAGTAGCTAAGGCGATCGGATGAGTGGGCGATAACCATAATCTCAGCGCCTGGCCATTGTTGTTGCAAGCGTATTACACACGATTGCAACATCGCCACGTCTCCGATATTTAGCAGGTCATACCCAGACTGATCAACGAGAATACGCACTGGTCACCCCCTTTCTCGTCGCCGGAGCATTGCTCGACTAAATTACCACAAAACGTTTTGTAAGGTACATAGCAGACAGCTCAACTTCTGCCAGCTATCGTCCCTTTGTCATCTACTCTTACTCTCACGGAACTCTGAGCTTATCAGTCAAACCACGCACATATGTGTAAATAGCTAAACTCTGCAGCTAATTCGCCCATGCGGTCGGCCAGCAGCGCACCCGCCGTGAGCTGTGACCGTCCGTGCCGACGGGACGCGGATTTGATTCTGGGCGGATACGGTTAACCGCCGCAATGCCGACTTCGCCCATGGTGCCGTACTACCCTGAAGGTGCGCGACAGGGACGTGGAAGTGCCCAGTTCACCGCTCATCGCCGGGCGCACACGGCGATCGCCGGGCTCCTCATCCCCGCCGGGGCGTGTCCGCGATCCTCCGCCGTTCCGCCGGCGGCCGGTACCGGCCGGCTGGCCCGCCGCCCGACCTCGTCGATGGCCGCCCGCCGCTCTCGACCCGCCAGTGGCTTACACCTCGTCCCGCCATCAACACCCCCCTCATCCATCACGTGGGTTGTGACCAGCCCTTCAACCCAAGCTGGGTCAGTATTCACGTCCTGCTACCTCTTTGAACGTTGACGCGGGTTTTGTACTTCGGTGGACGTCGGTGCATCCCGCAAGGATCGCCCGAGACAGCGTCATCGCCACGTAAGCTACATTCGTCGACCCAGCCGTCCGCCCGGCCATCACTCAGAGGAGCTTGCGTGGCGCAGTTGGACTTCGAGCATGCCGCTCAATCGGGTGGCGAGCATCAGAAGGGGACGATACGGGTCAGCAAGTTTACTGGTTTCACCATCTGCATCGTGCTCTTCGTCAGCGTCGCGGCCTTGGCCGCCGTGAGGCTGACTCGTCCCTCTTCGGGCTCGGCAACGTCAGCGCAGTCGCAGATACGTTATCTCGGGGTGTACGAGCCCGGCTCTCCCAACTCGTACGCTGGTGTGGAAGAGTTCGCGAACGCGGTGGGCAGGAAACCAAATCTCGTAGTCTACTACAGCCCTTGGAATCAACTGTTTCAGCAGAAATTCGCGGAGACCGCTTTCAGGCATGGCGCCACGACGATCGTCCAGATAGAGCCATTCGGCGTCTCACTTGCTGACATTGCCGCGGGGAAATACGACTCCTATCTGGCCTCGTTCGCCGACGAGGTAGCCGCGTTTAGGCACACGGTGATCATCAGCTTCGCCCATGAGATGAACGGCTACTGGTACTCGTGGGGCTACACACATACCAGCCCGAGCGTCTTCATCGCGGCATGGAGGCATGTCGTCACCATCTTCCGCGAGCAGGGGGCTGACAACGTCAAGTGGCTGTGGCAGGTAAATTCTCTCAGCCCCCAGATCTCGCTTCCTAGCGAGTGGTGGCCCGGTCCTCAGTACGTCACATGGGTGGGCGTCAGTGGCTACTACTACCTGCCCGGCGACACTTTCGGGTACCTCTTCGGCCCGGTTGTCGCCAACGTTCGGCTTTTCACACAGGACCCGGTGCTAATCGCGGAGACCGCGGCGGGCCCCCGGGCCGGGCAGGCGCGCGCCATCAGGAACTTGTTCAGCGGCCTGCGCGCACAAGGTGATCTCGGGCTCGTATGGTTCGACCAGCACAGCTATGGCGGCCTCTACCACGGGGAGGACTGGCGGCTGGAGGACAGTCGATCAGCGCTGTCCGCATTCCGCAAAGCTTTGCGGGGCTGATCGCCGGCAACA
>Ga0187783_10001201_pt1 | contig 19184 bp, 15 predicted proteins | sample 1015_SJ02_MP02_2_FD_132471 | JGI IMG/M metagenome (GOLD analysis project Ga0187783, IMG submission 132471) | Tropical peat soil microbial communities from peatlands in Department of Meta, Colombia - 1015_SJ02_MP02_20_MG | ecosystem: Environmental > Terrestrial > Soil > Wetlands > Peat | place...
GGCCGCCCGTTCACTCGCCCGCTAGGAGAGAGGGAAACACTTAGCGTCGGCCTTCTTCCAATTTCAGCAATCGAGCTTGAGCGCGCAAACTTTGTCCTCAAACCCCGAAGCCCCATCTAAGCACCCGGCGATGCGTGCCACCGAGGCGTTTGCCGAAGCCCTCATCGTGCTCACGCTCCTTGGCGAACTTTTCCTCGTGCTCGGCAACGTCTTCGCCCGGGTCTATCTGCAGCGCTCGTTTCTGTGGTCCGACGAGGCCGCCCGGCTGTCGCTGTCGATCCTGGCCTTCGTCGGCGGGGCGGTCGCCTACCGCCGCCGCGACCACGCCTTCGTCCGCGTGCTAATCGACCGTGCCGCGCCGGCGCTCGAGCGCGCCTGCCTAGTGCTCGCCGACATTATCGTGCTGTTCGTCGTCGGCCTTGTCGGTTTTGCCTCGCTGCAATTTATCGCCTCGAGCTGGGCCGAACGTACACCCGTGCTGCAGCTGCCGGCGGCGCTGATCGCCTTGCCGCTGCCGCTCGGCATGGCGCTGTTGGCGCTGTTCGCGCTCGACAATCTCGTTCGCCACAGCCGACGCACGGCGTGGACGGTCGGCATCGCGTTTGTCGCCGTCGTGGCGGGGTTGGCGGCGACGCGCGCGCAGTGGCTGCCTTATCTCGGCGGCGATGCCGCGATCATCGTGGCCTTGGCGCTGTTTTTTTCCGCAATTTTTGCCGGCGTCCCGGTCGGCTTCGTGCTCGCGCTCGCCACCGCGGCCTACCTGTGGGCAGCCGACGCCGGACCTTTCGTCATCCTGCCGCAAACCATGGTGAACGGCACCGGTAATTTCATTCTGCTGGCGATCCCGTTCTTCATCCTCGCCGGACTGATCATGGAGCGCGGTGGCATCAGCGTGCGGCTGGTCCGTTTCATCCACACGCTGGTCGGCCACTGGCGCGGCGGACTGCTGCAGGTCACCGTCGCTAGCATGTATGTCGTTTCCGGACTGTCGGGCTCGAAGCCTGCCGACGTGGCCGCGGTCGGCACCGTGATGCGCGACCAATTACGCGAACGGCACGGCGCGGCTGAGGGGGCGGCCGTGCTCGCGGCGGCGGCGATCATGGGCGAAACGGTGCCACCGAGCATCGCCATGCTGATCGTCGGCTCGATCACCAGCGTGTCGGTTGGCGCCATGTTCATCGGCGGGCTGTTGCCGGCGGCGTGGATGGCGCTGTGTCTGATGGCGCTGATCTATGCCCGTGCCCGCCGCGCCGGCACCCCACGCGAGCCGCGCGCGCCGTTGCCGGCGCTGGTGCGGGCCGCGCTTGGCGCCATCTTGCCGCTTTTGATGCCGGCGATGCTGCTCGGTGGCATTCTATTCGGCGTCGCGACCCCGACCGAAGTCGCGGCTTTCGCCGTGCTTTACGGGCTGGCGCTGGCGATCGTCTTGTACCGCGAGATGGACCTCGCCGCGTTGGCGCGCACGGTTCTCGACACCGCAGCGCTCACCGGAGTGCTGTTGTTCATCTTCGCCGCCGCGTCCGGCTTTTCCTGGACGCTAACGGTGGCTTACCTGCCGCAGCGGCTGGTGGCGCTGTTGCATGCGATCGGCGGCAGCACCGAAATCTTCATGCTCGGCTCGATCCTGCTCCTTGTCATCGTCGGCGTGCTCTTGGAAGGATTGCCGTCGCTCAACGTGGTGGCGCCACTGTTGATCCCAATCGCCGGGCGGCTCGGCTTGAGCGAAATGCACTACGCGCTGGTGCTGATCATCGCCATGGGCATCGGCGGCTTCATGCCGCTTGCCGGCGTCGGCTTTTACGTCTGCTGTGCTATTATGCGCTGCGACGTGGAACGGGCGTCGCGCGCCATGCTGCCGTACTTGATCGTGGTGCTGTTGGGCCTGCTGCTGGTCGCTTACCTGCCTTGGGTGGCGCTAGCGCTGCCGCGCTATTTCGGCTTTCGCGTCTAGACCAAAAGGGGAGGACGTCGTGGCAAACAAGGACCGTAGAACTATTCTCAAGGCCGGGGCCGGCGCCGCATTGTCGGTGTCGGCGCCCTATGTGTCGTCGCTGGCGGCACCGCTGGCCATGCGTTTTGCCCATTTCGGCGCTGAAGATCATCCCTCGAACATCGTCGCCAAGCAATTCGCCGAGCGCGTTGCCAGCCGGACCGACGGCGAGATCAAGATCAACATTTTTCCTAATAACGTGCTCGGCGGCCCACCCGAGCAGGCGCAGCAGATCAAGCTCGGCACCATCGACATGGGACTGCCGACGCAGGGCCAGTTGGACAAATACGACACCGCCTTCGCCGCGGTGATGCTGCCGTTCATCTGGGACAGTCCGCAGCACGCCTTTCGCGTGCTCGACGGACCGGCCATGGCGTGGCTGGCAGCGCTCGCCGAGAAGCAGGGCTTCATCCTGTTGCGCAACTGGGAGTACGGCTTCCGAAACGTCACCAACAATGCACGTCCGATCAACGCGCCGGGCGACGTCAAGGGTCTAAAACTGCGCACGCCGCCAGAACTGCAGATTCAGGCCTCGATGGAGGCGCTCGGCGCCACGGTGCAGGCGATCGCCTTTCCTGAACTGTATCTGGCGTTGTCGCAGAAGGTGGTCGACGGCGAGGAAAATCCCATCGCGGTCATCTATTTCAACAAGTTCTACGAGGTGCAGAAACACCTGGCAATCACTCGGCACATCTACAACAACATGATCCATACCGTGAGCGCAACGACCTGGGCCAAGCTTACGCCTGGCCAGCAGGCGATCTTCCGCGAGGAAAGCGCGTCCGCTGGGGAGCTGATGCGCAAGCTTATCGCCGACCAGGAGGACGATCAGATCAGGAAGATCGAAGCCGCCGGCACGACGGTGACGCGGCCCGATCTGGCGCCGTTCCGCGCCCTGATGGCACCGGCCTATGAGCGGATCGCGGCTTATGCCGGCGCCGACAACGTCACGAAGTTCCGGCAGATGGCGGATCAGGGCCGTACCGGTTGAGCGGCGACGGAAGCAACGCGCAATGATCGAACAGCGTCTCGAAGCTTACCGCAACCGGTTTCGGCTCGACGGCAAGACTGCACTGGTCTTAGGCGCCGCATCCGGCATCGGCAAGGCTTCCGCCGAAGCCTTGGCGGCACTCGGCGCAGCGGTCATCTGCGCCGACCAGAACAAGGACGGCGTCGAAGCCACGGCGGCCGACATTGGCAGCCGTGGCGTCCACGTGCTCGACGCCGGCGACAGCGATGCCGTCAACGCGCTTGCTACCGCAATCGCCAGCTCGCACCAGCGCCTCGACATCGCGGTGACCACGCCGGCGATCCACGTGCGCAAACTGATGCTCGACTACACCGACGAAGAATATGACCGCGTGGCCGATCTCAATCTGCGCGGCACGTTCCTGTTTCTGCGCGCCTTCGGCCGCATGATGACGCAGCAAAACGGCGGCAGCCTGATCGCCAGCTCTTCGGTGCGCGCCACTACGCTCGAGCCGGGGCTTGCCATCTACGGCGCCACCAAGGCCGGCATCATCCAGATGGTGCGCGGGCTAGCTTCCGAAGTCGGCGCCTTCGGCGTGCGGGTCAATGCCGTGGTGCCCAGCATTGTCGAGACGATGCTGGTCTCCCCGCTCAAGGCGCGGCCAGAAATTTGGAATGCGCTCGCCGCGCATACCGTATTCAACCGATGGGCAAGGCCGGACGAAGTGGCCGCCGCGGTGGCTTTCCTGGCCTCGGACGCCGCGAGCTACATCACCGGCACCGCGCTATTGGTTGACGGTGGCTGGACCGCGATCGACGGCCCGCCAACCGGCTTAACGAAGACCCACAATGAGAGGCGGTAGGCCTGCAACTCCTGCCCCCAGTTTCAGACAACGACCTGCTCCGCAATCGTCAGAGCGTCGTCCACGTCGATCCTGAGATAGCGAACGGCGCCGACATCTTGTCAATGAGCAGAGCTGTCTAATGCCGGGTCAGCAAGGGATACAAGACTACTGCGGCGTCATCTTTATTTTCTGGTCGAGAAACTCGTTCGTATAAGTTGTTTTGACATCAAATGGCTTATCCATCCCGAAATATGTTTTGACCAGGTCGTAATCCGACGCCATGCGCTGCGGGTCGAACCACCCAAGCGCAACAGTCGTGGTGGTCTTATCCCGCATCAATTCCTTGATGCGCCGCCACTGGTTGCGCTGATTGGCCAGATCAAGGCCGCTAACGTCGCTGAGCAGGGCGTTTAGGCAAGGCTCCTGATCCTTCACACAGGTTGCGAAAGCCAGCTGGGTCACTGCGACAAAGGTCTTCACTGCCTCCTTGTGCGCAGCGAGGTAATCGTCGTTGACGATGATGGAGTTGCCGTAGGTGTTGATGCCGACATCACGCCATGGCAGAAAGCCAAGATCGGCGCCGAACTCAGCGACTTTCAGATCGTGCTCATTATAAAAGTCGCTGATGATGTCGACCGCACGGCTCTTTAGCGATGCCACCTTGGCGGTAGGTGCGATATTCACGAAAGTCACCGAGTCGCGATCGATGCCGACTGATTTCGCGAACGCCGGCCACATCACGCGCGCAGCGTCTCCCGGCGGATTACCGAGCTTGCGGCCGGAAAAATCCTTTGGACCAGCAATGCCCGAGCTTTTGAGCCAATAGAGGCCTTGAGGTGAGTTCGCGTAGACTGCCATCACTGCAACCAAATTCGCGCCCTTGCTCTTGGCGACCAACGCAGTTGCCATGTCGGCGATGCCAAGCTCCACATTGCCCGCGCCGACCCTCTGCGCTGCGACGCCGGAGCCCTTTCCGGTCTCGATGGTCACGTCAAGTCCGGCTGTGTTGTAGAGGCCTTGTTGCTTGGCGAAGTAGAACGGAGAGTGATCCGCGGTCGGGTACCAATTGAGCAACAGCGTGATTTTCTCGGCGGCAGCCGCGTTCCTCACCGGCAAGCCTGCGAAAACCGTGACGAGCGCTATCGCGACAAATCTCAACATTTCATATCTCCAAACGGTCGCCACATCGCGATCGGCTTTCGTGACGTTCCTCGGTTTGCACATTATGACATTTCCGATTATTCGATTGAAGCTGTTTCGCACGCGGATGCCGTCTGTCATGTCTTCTGCCCAAGCCTTCTGCCCATGTCCCAGGAACTGATCGTTCCGTCTCTCACGCCCGAGACGCCTGCGCGCGCCGCCCAACGACGGGTCCGCAAGTTTCGCGACTATGCAACGGTTATCGGCGTGCATCTCGCCCTTATTGTCGTGTGGCAACTTGCCATCGATCTTGGCGGCATCAGATCATTCATCCTGCCCTCCCCCTTGGCGATGCTACGAACGCTTGCGCGACCCGAATACCATTGGGTGGCCAACAGTCTGGCGACCGGGCAGGAAGTTTTCGGCGGTTTTCTGCTCGCCGTTGTTCTCGGCGTCGGGCTGGCATTGCTGTTCTCGTGGTCTCGGCTCTTCACGCTGCTGATTTTCCCGATTTTCGTCACCTTGAACATGATACCCAAGGTCGCTCTTGGGCCGTTGATCATCGTGTGGTTCGGTTATGGTCTCGGGCCAAATATCCTGATTACCTTTGCTATCTCCTTTTTTCCGGTTCTGTTGAATACGGCGCGTGGACTGCGCGAGGTCGAGCCGGACCTTCTTGATCTCGTTCGGGCGCTCAAAGGTTCGCGCTGGCAGATATTCATAAAAATCGAGCTGCCGGGTGCCCTGCCGTACGTGTTTTCGGGGATGAAAGTAGCGGCGATCCTGGCCATTGCCGGGGCAGTCGTCGGTGAATTCATCGGGTCTGATCGCGGGCTGGCCTTTCTGATGGTCCAGGTGCAGACCTCGCTCGATACGCCCGCAATGTTCATGGCCGTGTTTCTGCTAACCTTGCTCGGCATAGCCGTCTATCTGATGACTCTGGTCCTCGAACGGCTGTGCATCGCCAGGGACGCACAGGTGCAGTAATGCAAGAACCGTCCGTGAGGCCCGGCATCGTTGATGACGGCGGATTGCCCGAGAAGTTTTCCGATGTTGAGGCGCTGGATGAATTTCTCGCCCGTCCGAGTCAAGCGCTGTTCGACGACCTCGCGGCCGCATCCGGCGACATCATCGTACTCGGCGCTGGAGGGAAGATGGGTCCGACGTTGGCGCGTCTTGCCAGGAATGCTGCTCCCGGCAGACGTGTGATCGCGGTTGCGCGTTTCAGCGAACCCGAACTCAAATCGTATCTCGAAAACTGCGGCGTCGAAACAATCACTTGTGACCTCTTGGACCGCGTCGCCGCGGCAGCTCTGCCGCGTGCCGGCAATGTCATCTTCATGGCCGGCCGCAAATTTGGTTCGTCCGGCAATCTGGCCCTCACCTGGGCGATGAATGTTTACGTCGCGGCAATTGTCGCCGAGACCTTCCGCAACTCACGCATCGTGGTCTTCTCCACCGGCAACGTCTATCCATTGACCGAAATTACTCAGTCGGCGCCCGATGAAACGACAACGCCGAAGCCAGTTGGCGAGTACGCGCAGTCCTGCCTCGGACGTGAGCGACTGTTCGAATATTTTTCGTCCGCGCACGGCACGCCGGGCCGAATGTTCCGTCTGAATTACGCGATCGACCTGCGCTATGGCGTGTTCTACGACATAGCCGCCAAGGTCTACGCAGGCGTGCCGGTTGACGTCACTATGGGTTACGTCAACGTCATCTGGCAGGGCGATGCCAATACCCTCGCGTTGCGTTGTCTCAAGCATTGCACAACGCCGATGACACCACTCAACGTTAGCGGACCGCAGAGGCTGTCGATCCGCTGGCTGGCTGAGGAATTGGGCCGACGTCTCGGCCGCAAGGCCGTCATTGTCGGCAGCGAGGCCACAACCGCATTGTTGACGGATAGCTCCGAGGCGGGCCGCCTGTTCGGGCCGCCGCGCGTTCCCGTACACTCTATGCTAAATTGGGTCGCGGATTGGGTGGGTCGCTCGATGCCGTCGTTCGACAAGCCGACGAAGTTCGAAGTCCGCGACGGAGTGTTTTGATGTCGCTGCGGGCCGTCGAATTGTCGATCGAGGATGTTTCGGCCGGTTTGAAATTGTCTAACGAAGCGGGTTGGAACCAGACAGCTGCGGATTGGGCAATATTCATCCGCCATGGCAAGGTCTTTGGCCTCAAGCACGGCAATGAGCTCATCGCCACCTCGGCTATCCTGCCATACAGCGGATTCGGCTTCGTCAGCATGGTTCTGGTGACGCCGACCTGGCGTAACCGTGGCCTTGCCACGCGGCTGATGGAAGAAGCAATTCACGCATTGCGATCCCTGGCTTTGGTCCCGGTCTTAGACGCCACCCCGGCAGGTGCCATCGTCTATCGGCGCATGGGCTTTGAGCCGATATTCGATTTGGGCCGATGGGAGCGGACGGCAACAGCGCCAAAGCAGTCCAGCACCGGCCGGGCAGCACGCCAACCGGCCGGCCGCGAGAGGCTCAACCTTCTGGCACAGATGGATGCCGAGTCATTCGGCAGCGCGCGTCGCTTTCTTTTTGAGGAGTTCATGCAGCGGGCGCAAACGCAAGTGTTCCTGTGCGATGATGGATTCGTCATGACACGGATGGGCGATCGTGCCGTTCAAGTTGGACCTTTGGCTGCAAGGACGGAAGCGGCGGGACGTGACTTATTGGCGGCTACCCTGACAAGTTTGGCCGGCCCGGTTTTTCTCGATGTGGCAGAGCGGTTTTCAGATCTGAGAGCCTGGCTGGAAACGAACGGCTTTTCCCGTCAAAGACCGTTTCAGCGGATGGCACTCGGCCGTACCGGGGCTTTTGGACGTCCCGCCTGCCAGATGGTGACTGCTGGTCCCGAATTCGGCTAGGCGAAAACCTCGTGTGCGCTATTTCTTGAACGTTGTTTTGCGTGACCGGAAAGGATATTCGACTGACCGATTCTTTCATCAAACTTCGCAATGTCCGCAAGGTGTATCGCGGCCGGGACGGCGACTTCCTTGCCGTTTCCGATGTCAGTCTGGACGTTGCCGAAGGCGAACTCGTGTCGCTTGTCGGACCATCGGGCTGCGGCAAGACGACGTTATTGAAGATTCTTGCCGACCTGCATCGTCCGGACGATGGGGTCATGAAGATCGGCAACACAAGCAGTGGCTTCCGGCCCGGCCGCGATGTCGGGATGGTTTTTCAGCAGGCCTTGCTGCTCAAATGGCGCACGATTCTCGACAACGTCATGCTGCCCGCAGAGATTCTTCATTTGCCGCGTGAACAATCGCGCCGTCACGCGCGCGACCTGTTGGCGCTGGTCGGGCTCGCGGGATTTGAGAACAAATATCCCTACGAATTGTCCGGCGGTATGCAGCAGCGCGCGGCGATAGCCCGCGCCTTAATTCATGAACCGAAACTCATTCTGATGGATGAGCCGTTCGGCGCCCTCGACGCGCTCACACGCGAGCGGATGAACCTTGAAATGCTGCGTATCTGGCGCGAAAGCGGCAAAACAATCATTTTCGTGACCCACAGTATCCAGGAGGCTGTCTTTCTCGGGTCACATTGCGCGGTACTCACCGCCCGGCCGGCCCGAATGGCAGACTATTTCAAAGTCGATCTTCCCTACCCTCGCACACTCGATATCAAAACGACGGAAGGTTTTGGTCGTTTCACCCGGCGAATCTATACGTTATTAGGAATGGAATAGCCGGCGCCGAAGGAGTCGGTAATCCAACCCGCATATTGGCCCGTTGAGCCGTCCGCACGAACGCCAAGAAAAAAGGCCGCGCTCGCCTTGATCACTGCGCCCTAAGCGGCCAAACCGCACCGGCGGCAATTAACGAGATAAAATCGCGTTTCCGCTTTGCCTTCCCCAAGGCTCAGGATTGCGCGGACGGTCCCTTACGATGATGCGATTACAGCAGGGATCAGCGAACGGCAGAATGGAGTTCGGGATCCAGTTGCGTAGCGGCAATTTTGAGCCCGCCGATGACCGCTGCGGGTCAAAATCAAAAGTGAAGGCGATTCAAAGTGATGTCAGCTTCACTTGCAAGACCAGCCGTTGGATGGTCGACCGAAGACTTCCGCCGTCGTGGGCGCGACGGTCTCAGTCATCACCAGCACGCGATGGCTTCGGTCGTCGTCGCAATTTGTGCCAGGGCCACGCTCCCCCAGAGTTGCGTATCTGCAAACCTAGGCGACGCGAACGTCTGCAATGAATTTATCGAACTCAACGTGAAGGTCATCGGATTGCTGCGACAGCTGCCCAGCCGCATCCAGGACTTGGTTGGCTTCGAGTTTTGTCGCCGCCGAGGTGTCCTCGATGCTCGAAACGGCGCGCACCACTTCAACCGCGCTCACCAATGCCTGCTGAGCATTGTGGGCAATAGTGCGGGTGGTACTGCGTTGCTGGTCCACGGCCACAGCGACGTGCGTCGCGATCACGTTCATTTCGCCGATTTTGGTTATGATGTCTTGGATGGCGGCTACGACGTTCGCAGTGACGAACTGAATTTTGGAGATCTGCGCTTCAATTTGCTCAGTGGCAGTGCCAGTTTGCGCGGCCAAGGCCTTAACTTCCCCGGCGACGACGGCAAAGCCGCGCCCTGCCTGGCCGGCTCGGGCCGCTTCAATGGTGGCATTGAGTGCCAACAGATTGGTTTGCTGAGCGATCTCTTTGATCAGGCTCATGACCCGCTCGATCTCGCGCACATCCGCCGCCAACGCCTGGACTGCACGATTAGTGGACTGCGCGTCCTCGGTCGTCTTGGTCGAAAGCTGCGACGAGCGCGTAGCGCTATTACTGATAGCCTCAATCGACGCCGATAGCTGCTCGGTGGCCGTGGCAACGGTTTCCATATTGGTGGAAGCTTGCTGCGCGACAGTTTTGGCGGTGCCGGATTGTTCACCTGCCTCCGTGGTGGTGGCAAACATCACTTCGGCGTTTTGTTTCAAGCTCGCGGCGGCAGTTCTCAGCGTCGAAGTCAGTGCAGTTGCCGTCGCTTCGAAGCGCTGATTGAGGGCCTGTAAGGCTCTGGCGCGCCGTTCCTTGTTGCGGCGCTCGGTTTCATTCTCGTCTGCCAGTCGATCAGCATCGATCTTATTGTCTCTAAACACACGTACGGAAGCCGCCATGGCGGCAAACTCGTTGTAGCGACCGACATCGGGAAGCGCCACATCGATCGTTCCGGCCGCGAGTTGTTGCATCACGGCGGTAAGCTGCTGAATGGGTCGAACAATGCTTCGACTTATAACGAATGCCAGAATAAGGCCTACGAAGATGACTGATGCCGACGCAACATATTCCAGGAGGCGCGCCGAGGCGATGGTCAGCATCATCCCGCCGACCATACCAAGTTGCTCCTCAGTGGCCACAAAACGGATCTGAGTCGCCGCATCGAGCAGAGCGTCCGCCGCCGCGTTTCGCTCAGCTGTGACGCTGGCAAACTGCTCAGTGGCCGTGATGAGTCCGGCCAACGCTTTCTCGTAGCGTTTGATTGGTTCAGCCATTGCTTTGAGAAAACGCTGGATGCGCGCGTTATCGATATGGTGCGCTTGTAATGCGTTGAAACTACGGCTCATCGCCTGCATGTCGACGCGAGTCGTATCCGCATCTGCCGGATTGCGCGTTGCCAAAAAGCGCGTGGCGCTGGCGTCGCTGCTATGGAAAGCTTCCATCAATCGAATGGCGTCGTCTAACGCACTTACATTGTTTGCATCGTGGGCAAGAGTTTCGACCACGGCGGCGACCGTGGTGCTAAGTTCGGTAGCGCTTTGCAGGAGCTCGGTGCTGTTGGTTCGCCGCGCATTGATCGCCTCGATTGTGGCCTTCACCGAGCTTCGATAACGGTCAGCGAGGCCCTGCAGTTTTTTGACAATGCGATTGTCGGCTGCGGACCCTTTATACGCTTCCCCCGCAGCGCCGATTGTATCCTGAAGGCTGTCCAACGAGCGCTGGGCCGTCTTCAAAACGTCGTCGTTTTCTGATAATGCATACTGAGCTACGAGCGTTCGGGTTATCCCGATCGTACGGGCAAAATCCGTTACCGCGGAAGCTTCCGCTACCGTCTCATTGACGCGTTGCGCACTAGCGTAAATCTCCGTAATTGTGCGCCACGAATAGACTGAAAGTCCGACCAGCAGCAGCAGGATAATACACATCCCACCCACGACTCGTTGTAGAACCGACAGGCGGCTGAGATTGAAGAGGAGTTTGACTCGTTGCACTGTCGCTCTCATTTATCCAGGTGGGCTGGTCAGTGGTACTCTTTAATCCGCTCAATGAGATCGCCGCCGAACTGCTGAGCAAACGTCGGATTGGCAGGCGCCATCGCCGCGGCAAATTTGGCGCGGCCGACATCGGTGACGACCTGCATCCCAGCTTGCTGCAGTTGCGCAACGCCGTTCTTTTCCGCGGTTGCAGCAAACTGGCGCGATGTAGCGCCGGCCAATTTCGCGGCCGCCAGGAAGGCCGCTTTGTCGTCTGGCGAAAGTTCATCAAAAGTGTCGACCGCCATGAACAGGATGGCAGGATCGTAGACGTGGCCGGACAGCGTCAGATATTTCTGCACCTGATTGAATTTTGAGGAGATAATGGTTGCAATCGGATTTTCCTGACCATCGAATTCGCCTGACTGCATCGCTCCATAGAGCAACGGGAATGCCAAAGTGCGGACGTCCGCGCCCAGCGCCTTAAATCCCGTGACCATTACGTCCGATTGGGGTAACCGCAACTTCAGGCCCTTGAGATCATTCGGCGTGCGGATTTCGTGTTTGGAATTTGTCAGATGCCGCAAGCCATTTTCGCCCCAGGCCAATGCGACCAGATTTTTATCGCGAAATTTGGCGAGATAGGCTTGCCCAATTGGACCGTCGAGAACGGCATGCGCATGATTGAGATCACGGAATAAAAATGGAATATTGAATACGCCGACCTCAGGTAAGAAGTTAGGCAGCGGCGCACCGGTGATAAATGCCAAATCGACCGTGCCCAATTGTACAGCTTTGAGCATTTCCACTTCACCGCCCAACGCCGAATTCGGATATTGCTCAATGCGGTAGCGCCCATTGGTGCGCTTGGCCACTTCGTCGGCGAACGCGGTCGCACCAGCACCAAGCTGAGAGTCGGTCGATAGAATATAGCCCAGTTTGAGCGTTCTCGACGCTTGCGCCTGTGTCGTCACGATCGACCGCGCGTACGCCAAGCCTGCAACGATTCCGGGAAGTCCACACAGCAGTTTTCGCCGACTTAGTCGGCCACGACCATAGCTGCGCATCGTGATTGTCCTTTGTGCCGTACGTCGGAATCCGCCAAAACGTCCGGTTTTAGAAATGTGACAAGCAACGGTTTAGACTTTATTAACTGCAGTGAGGCAGCGTTTTTGGCCCCGACAGGGCGTTGCATCAAGTTATTAGAATCGAAAGAGAGTCTCGCTAGTTCTGCACGCTTGACCTTACCGAGCGTTTAGGAGTCGTCATGCGCATCACATCGAATCAATCGATCGCTGATGATGGCAGGAATTGGTGGGCCGCCGCCGCGTGCGTGGCCATACTGTTTCTCGTGGTCGTCGCACCGGTTGTGTTCCATGTGGATGTGGCATCTGGTGCGCTTTTGGTCGGTCCCTAAGACCGCTGCGTTGCAGACTGAAAAAGCCGATAGGGGCGCGGTCTGGGCTACAGCTACCGAAGGGCCTCCTGTAATGCTCCGATGGCGTGGGCGGCAGTCCTGTGCATGCCGTTTTCGCGCGATACAAACTCGCAGCTTTTGTTTGGCTGCAGTTCCAGCACGGCAGTGCCGTTCCACGCCGTCCCGCCGCCCCTTCCTCGATGGGAGCTTCCAATGGATATTCAGGGCAACGCTTTAAGAAGCTTAAGAAACCAAATCAATCAACAACTGCGAGTTACCGCAACAGCACTACATACCCTGGGGCTGTGGTTTGCGGCGGCTGTGATATTTTTGTCTCTAACTATCGGCACCTTCCTATACCGTACTAGTAATGCCGATGTCCGTACCGCTTCAGTCGATGCATTTCCTTCTTACGCAAATATCGAGGGCATCGACCGTTAAGTCGGTCCGGTCATGGGCCCCCAAAATGAAAAAGGCCGCCGACTGCCCCGGCAGAATGTGGATGAGAGAGCGGCATTTTTCGGTTTTTTGGCTTTCCTCCCTTCCGCTTACCGCGCCGCCAAATGCCGCGCCAAAACAGCATTGCAGTTCATGAACGTTACAGAGGTTGAGCATAGCCACGCGCCGCACGACTGGCATTCCAAAGACTACGTCGACGACTGGATTAAGCACGATGCGACGCGTGACGAGGAGCGGCGGTCGCGCATTAGGCAGATGGTCGCTTTGGCGGCTCTGCCGGAGGACGCAGGCATTAGGGTGCTCGATGTCGGCGCGGGCTATGGCTTCGTCACTGAGGAGGTATTACGAGCATTCCCGAACGCGCGGGTGACGCTGCAAGATTTTTCCGAACCGATGCTGGCACGCGCACGGGAGCGGCTCGTTACAGCAGCCGAGCGCTTATCTTACGTGAAGTGCGACCTCACCGATCCCACCTGGACCGACCGCGTCGGCGGACCATTCGATCTCATTGTTTCCGCAATCGCCATTCACAATCTGCGTGACATGGCAGCGATTGCTGCGTGCTACCGCGGCATTGCGCGGCTACTCAAGCTTGCTGCGCCGTTTCTCGATTGCGACCATTTTCAGCTGGCCGGCGGCGTCGAGGGCCACATTGGACTGATGCAGGACGCTGGCATGACTGGCGTGAAATGCGTCTGGAACGAGGGACATACTGCGATCATTGTTGCTCACGGCAGTCCCGCATTGTGACGGTGTTCGCTGTCGCCTAGCCTTTCGCCAGTACGCAGCGGCCTAAGGGCAAACAACACTAACGCCACGACCACGGCTGCCTGGATCGTTGTAAATGTCGGGTTGCTCACCCGGTTGCGCTCGGGCCAGATGTAAATTTTTTTTGGGCACGCCAGTTACGATTGCCTTGCGAGTACCGAAGAATCAGCGCACATTGTTCGCCAAGATCGTTTTGCTCCCACAACGATATCGAGGGCGGTCATGTCGCTTGGAACAGCGGCTTCAATATCATCTGCGCGCGTGATTGTCGTAGGCAACGAAAAGGGTGGTTCAGGCAAATCTACTATTGCGATGCACATAGCTATCGCGCTGATGAAGTTGAATCAGCGAGTTTCCACCATCGATCTCGATTCCAGACAAAAAACCTTCACCAATTATATTGTAAACCGACACGCTTGGGCCCAACAAATCCAACGCGAACTCGAGATACCGAACCACCTGTATTTCACGGAGACTACTGACCATCCGACCGTTGAAGAAGAGGTGGCCGACGGCAATGCGCTCTCTGATCGGATTGAGGCGTTCGCGCGTGACTACAATTTCATTGTCATCGATACGCCTGGTCACAATAGCTATCTGGGCCGGTTGGCTCATTCAATGGCTGACATCTTGATTACGCCGCTGAACGACAGTTTCGTTGACTTAGATGTGCTTGGAACGATTGATCGTGCGACCTTTACCATTACCGGCACGAGCCACTACTCCAAGATGGTGGAGGAGGCGCGCCGCCTGTACCAAATGCGAAATAACATGATTCCAGATTGGATCGTTCTGCGAAATCGCCTTTCGATGCTCAATTCACGAAACACGCGTCATGTAGGCGAGGGACTAGAAGAGCTGTCGCGAAGGCTCAATTTTCGATGTGTTGAGGGACTAGCTGAGCGCGTGATCTTCCGGGAATTTTATCCGCGCGGATTAACCGCGCTCGATGATTTGGATGCGACGACGTTAGGCACGCGATCTACCCTGTCGCATGTCACTGCTCGGTTCGAAATAGAAAACCTCCTGGGTGCGGTCGGATTGCGAACCCCGGTGAGCAGCGAGGTGTTAATTGGGCAAAGTCGCGACGCAGCCTGACAATTTCGTCGCATCGAGTTACTCGACAACGCGAGCGGCCTCGGCTCGCGGCCGTCGGTTTCTAGAATAACGGGCAACCGCATCCCGCCGACGCCGGGATCAGCAATAGTGAAAAAGTTCGATTGCAGACACGGCGTGCGCGAATGGAGATTTGTCGCTGCGCACAACGATCATTTGAACCGAGGCCGAGATTTGACCTTCGCGCTCCTACGAGGCTTAGACTTCGCCGTCTTGCGAGACTTAGGCTTGGCCCTTTCGATAAAGGCTAATCGACGGGCACAGGTTTCCCATTCAGCGTGAAGACACTGTGGTTTACGACAGCCATGTTCGCAACGCGCTATTTCGAGAGGAACTTCGGATGCGATTTTGCCTATTAGCCAATCGCCAAATTTTGCGGAAAGGCTTGTTCGTTGTGGCGATTTTCGCGGATTCATGACACAAAAGCAGCACTATCCAAGCGGCACCAAGCACCATAATTTTATTGATTTTTTGGCCACGTGCCAAGCGGCCAGCCATCGAAATATCAAGCAAATAGTTGCTTCTGCAACCTCTGTAGCTGGCACGTTAGCTTTTGCGCCGCTGTTGGAGAAAAAGCGGACACGAGCCGGGTCCGTTGTTGACCACTTCGGAACTCGAGGGGGTAATTTTGCCGCAATGTACGTTCGCGGGGCGAGTGTTCACGAGAACCAATATCGGGCAAGATGCGTTTCATCTTATGTCCGATGCCACCGGCGTTGATTGGGCTTCATGTGCAGACAGGGTGCTACCGAGGGCGATACCGGCAACAAAAATGCCGGCCATAACCAGAATTATCGCGCCGTTGTGTCGCGAGGTCGGCACTATCCACTTTAATTGCTTATCCAATAATTCCCGGTCTCGCTGGTTCATGAAGATGTCCCATAGCGGTTCGCCTAACACAGGCGCGGCGTTTTGTGACGAACGCCGCGAAGCCGCACTGCTTCTTACGCGCGAAGCAGAGGATTGGCCCAAGTGCCTCCGCTTCCAATAATTTCGACGATAGATTGAATTTGCCACTTGGTGCCTTCGACAAAGTATGAGGCTTTTAATTCGGCAAATTTCGCGTCTTGAGCGACCAAAACAGTGCGCCGCAATCGCGAGCCATCGGTAAGATAAATGTGAAATCCGCGCATGATCGACTAATCCCATTTAACAGGCTGCAAGTAGATTTGGTCGAGCGCCCGCCGAGCTAAGGCGAGCGCTCGTGCAAGCCAGAAGAAGCTGTCGAGCGAAGTCTGGGGATGGGCCTCAATCATTCCCAGCAACCGCCGCAAAAGGACTTTACCACGTTTGTTTGCCAAATCATCTTAAAGTGCGAGCATTGGTTAAAATTGGAACGTGGTGCGGGCTAAGCGCATTCTGACGGGCAAAAGCTCCTCCGATCTTCCGGTGCTGCAGCCGACCAAGTACCGCCAGGGTGCTTGGCGTGACCGTGCCGCCCTCGCTGCTCGCGACCGACGACGACGTGATCGAGGAGGTCGGCCCATTTCCGTTTTGTGGCATGGATCGGAAGTCGCGATACAGCCACTGGATTTCGCCTGTTGGACCCATGTCGGAAGTCGAGCACCCCGAAGATGTTGCGCCGCATAGCGCGACACAAGCGGCTGAGCTTGAACATGGCCCGCTATAAAAGCCGTCTGCAAGACCTTGCTAGCGTTTCGCCGCGCTGGCGCGAACTTGTTCCAGCTTCGGCTCAAAGAAAGTGATTGGCGGATAGGCCTCGGGGTCGGTGACGACATCGATGACGGTGGTTACGTCGGCAGCGAGCGCTTCGTGCAGCGTCGGGAGAAAGTCGCCCGGCGCTTCGACGCGCACGCCGCGACAGCCGCACGCCTGCGCGATCAAGGCATGATCGACCGGGGCAAAGACGCACGCCGTGGTGTGGCGGCCGAATTTAACGTCTTCGGCGTCCTTCTGGTAGGCAAGCACGCCGTTGTTGAGGACGACCACCACGACGGGAAGATTCATTCGCCGCGACGTTTCCAGTTCCGACCAGACATGAGCGAAGCCGCCGTCGCCGACGACCGTCAGCACCGGCTGCTGTGGCCGCGCCGCCTTGGCGCCGAGCGCAAGCGGCAGTCCCCAGCCCAATCCAGCAAGGCCGCGGGGCGTTAGGAACCGCATTCCCGCGATTAGACTTTGCAAATAGCATGCGACCCAAAGCGTAGCATAACTGGCGTCCGCGACAACGAGCGTCTCTTTGGTCAGCACGCTCTGGATGTCCGCCATCAAGCGTTCCGGCCGTATCGGCGATTGATTCGACCCGAACAGCGGCCGCATGTCGTTCTGGTGACGCTTGCGTGCAGCGGCGATGGCGCGTTCGAATTCGGGCATGGCGGAGCGGCGCCCGGCCAGTTTCTGCGTCAGCGCTGTCAAGGTTTCTCGTGCGTCGCCGACGAGCCTGAGCGCTTCGTAGTTGCGGCCAATCTCGCTGGAGTCAACATCGATGTGAATGTATTTGGCCTTCTGCGGATACGCCGTCCAGGAATCGGTGCCGTTTTGATTGGTGCGGGTGCCGACCAGCAGAATAACGTCCGCCTCGGCGATCAGATTGCGCATATGGCGCGTCGGCGAGAAGCGGCCGAGCACATAGCCGGCGACACCAAGCGACAACGGGTGGCTTTCGTCCACGGCACCTTTTCCCATCACCGTCGTCAGCACCGGCAGATGCGCCATGTCCTGCAATTGCGCGAGCGCCGCCGCAGCGCCGGACAGGTGCACGCCCCCGCCGGCAACGATCAGCGGCGCCTTGGCCTTGGCCAGAACATCGGCGGCTTCGTCAAGCTTTTCCGCGGCGGGCACGAAGCGGTCGAGCGGAAACGTCCCGAGGTTCGCGGCGCGGGGTGATTGTGCAGGCACCTCCTCCAACAACAGGTCGGCAGGCAGCAACAGCACCACCGGTCCCGGCCTGCCTCCGGTCGCGGTGGCAAACGCGAGATCCACATAATCGGCGACGCGACTCGGTTCGACCAGTTTGCGAATCCATTTGGCGACACCGGAAAACAGCGCGAAATGATCAATCTCCTGGAACGCGTTGCGGTCCGCTTGCGGCCGGTTGACTTCCTGCACCAACGCCACGAGAGGGATCGAGGCTTTCAACGCTTCGGCGAGCCCCGGAACGAGCAGCGTCGCGGCGGGGCCGTTCTGGGCGGTGACCACGGTAGCGCGCCCACTTATGCGGGCAAAGCCGTCGGCCATCGCGGCGCCGGCATTTTCCGTGCGATAGGCGATTTGTTTCACGCCGAGGTCTTCCACGGCAAGCGCAACCGCCGACGGCAGACTCTGGGAAAACACACAACGAATACCATGCCGCACCAGGCAGGCGGCGATCGTCTGCGCAACCGTTTGTTTAACGCTCATGAGTATTCACCGAAGCCAAAATTATCTGAAGGTCGACAATACATGCGGAGCACCTCGTGTAAAGCGCGCTATCTTGTCGGCCTTGGCGCGACGCACTTGCGGCGCAAGACGGCTGTGCTACATGCCAATGAACAGGATGTCGCCGCTTTCGCACGAGGTGTCGCGTGCCGAACATTGCCTTCTTGGGCGCGGGCATAATGGGTCAAGCCATGATCCGCAACCTGCTCAAGGCCGGATTTCCCGTTACCGTTTTCAATCGAACGATGGAAAAGGCGCGCGCGCTGGAGCCGTTCGGCGCCAAAGTGGCTGCTAGCCCGCGCGCGGCGGCCGTAGGCGCCGACGTTGTAATGTCGATGCTCATCGACGACGCGGCGTGCCGAACGTGCTGGCTCGGGCCGCAAGGCGTCTTCGACGCGCGGCCGAATGCGATCTTGATCGAGTGCTCCACGGCCTCGCACGATTGGATCGGCGAACTCGCTGCGCGCGCCGCAAAGAGTGGGCTGCGATTTCTCGACTGCCCGGTCGCCGGCCGCCCCGACGTCGCCGTCGCCGGCCAGCTCAACATGTTCGTCGGTGGCGACGCCGCGACGCTGCAGGCCGTCCGCCCGGTGCTCGCCGCGTTCACCAAGAGCATCGTTCATTTCGGTCCGGTCGGCTCCGGCATCGCCTTTAAGCTCATCTACAACGTGTTGGGCGCCATCCAAGTCGCCTCGCTGGCCGAGGCGATGTTTGCGGCGGAGGCGGCGGGGCTTGATCTCCGTGCGGCCGCCGCAGGGTTTTCAGCCGGCGCCACAGCCAGTCCGCACGTCATCCGACACGCCCAATACATGTCTCTGGGTCGGCACGAAGACCCCATACAATTTTCCGGACGCAACCGTATCAAGGACATCCGCTACGGCGTCGAATTCTCCGAA
>Ga0187783_10001202_pt1 | contig 19158 bp, 16 predicted proteins | sample 1015_SJ02_MP02_2_FD_132471 | JGI IMG/M metagenome (GOLD analysis project Ga0187783, IMG submission 132471) | Tropical peat soil microbial communities from peatlands in Department of Meta, Colombia - 1015_SJ02_MP02_20_MG | ecosystem: Environmental > Terrestrial > Soil > Wetlands > Peat | place...
CGTCTTCGTGGACTGCCCGCCCTCGCTCGGGCTGCTGACCGTGAACGCGCTGGTCGCGGCGGAAGAAGTGCTGCTTCCCATCCAGTGCGAGTACTACGCGCTCGCAGGCGTCCAGCAGCTGCTCAACACCGCTGAGCTGGTACGGGTCAACTTCAACCCGGGACTGTACATCTCCACCGTGCTGCTGACCATGTATGACGGCCGCACCAGGCTCGCGGCCGACGTGGCGGAGGACGTGCGCGCCCACTTCGGCGCGTCGGTGCTGCGCACCATCATTCCCAGAAGCGTCCGGGTGTCGGAGGCGCCGAGCAGGGGGCAATCGGTGATCAGCTACGACCCGGGGTCAAGCGGCGCGATGGCCTACACGGAGGCGGCGAAGGAATTGGCGATGCAGCCGGCCGGGACCGGCCAACGCGGTTAGACCAGGGAGAGCAAGTGGCACAGCAGAGGCGTGGCCTGGGCAGAGGGCTCGGGGCGCTGATCCCGCCTTCCCCGCTGCTGGCCGACGGCGATGTCGCGCGCGGCGCGGCCGCCCCTGCGGCCGTCGGCCAGGTGCAGGCCCGGGAACCGGGAGTCCCCGGGTCGCTGGCCGAGGTGGCTGGCGCCCGCTACGAGGAGATCGCGGTAACCGCGATCACCCCGAACCCGCGGCAGCCGCGGCGGAGCTTCGACGAGGACACCCTCGATGAGCTGGCCGAGTCCATCAGGCAGGTCGGCTTGCTGCAGCCCGTGGTGGTCCGCGCTACGGCACCCGGCAGGTACGAGCTCGTCACCGGCGAGCGCAGGTGGCGCGCCGCCCAGCAGGCCGGCCTGAGCGAGATCGGCGCCATCGTCAAGCAGACGCAAGACGACGACATGCTCAGGGACGCGCTGATCGAGAACCTGCACCGCCAGCAGCTCGACCCGCTGGAAGAGGCCGCGGCCTACCAGCAGCTCCTTGATGATTTCGGCGCCACCCACGAGGAGCTCGCGCTTAAGGTGGGCCGTTCGCGCCCGCATATCACCAATACCCTGCGGCTGCTGAACTTGCCGCCAGCAGTCCAGAAGCGGGTTGCGGCGGGGGTGCTCACCGCCGGCCACGCCCGGGCCTTGCTCGGCCTGGAGGATCCCCGAGCGCAGGAGCGCCTAGCCGGCCGGATCGTGGCCGAGGGCCTGTCGGTGCGGGCCGTCGAGGAGATCGTTGCGGTCGGACTCGAGGAGCCATCACCGCGCCGTCAGGCGCGCGCGGCGGCTAAGCCACCCACTGCTCCCGCGCTCCGCCATCTGGCCGACCGTCTCTCCGACCTGTTCGAGACCAAGGTCAAAGTGGAGCTGGGGCGGCGCAAGGGGAAGATCGTCGTCGAGTTCGCAACCATCGATGACCTGGAGCGGATCGTGAAGGCGATGAGCCCTGACGTGTCCGGGCGGGACGCGGCCGAGTAGCGCTGGCTGGTACGGACCGTTGCGGCGCGGACCCCGGCTGGGCAGCTCATCCGGGCGGCCAGGCCTCGCGGAGCTCGGCGAACAGGCCGGCGAGGGCAGCAGGATCACCCGCGGCTGCCGAAGAGGGCCCGGACCGGGCGGCCCTGCTCGGGCGCGGGCGAACCGGCGGTGCCGCGCTTTCGCGGTGCGCCGCACGATGGCCCGCCAGTTGCGGGTAACGCGCCTTCATGCGCTGATACCGGTCGAAGCTGTGGCGGTCCAGGCCGGGCTGCAGAAGCCGGTCGAGCAAGGGCACGAGTTCATCCCGCAGGAACGGCCCGCGTGCCATCCACTGGAAGTAGTCCCGCCCGTCGTGGTGATACGGGCCGTAGAGGCGGCCGCCGGGGAACGTCCGCTCCAGCCACCGGAAGATCGCCTCGTGCCGGACATGCATGCGGAGGGTCACCTGAGGCTGGCGGCCGTCACCGCCGAAGTGGCCCTCTCCGACCAGGAGACCGACCAGGAATCCGAGTTCGAACTGCGTGGGCATCCGCAAGCTCCCGAGTTGTTTCACCGTCATGTTACACGGGAAACGTGCGTACGGAACGGGCCGCGCCGGATAGGCCGGTCAGGTATCGGCCGCCATCCGGATGTCGGCCACGAAGGCGTCGACATCGGCTGGTGAGGTGTCGAAGGCCGCCATCCATCGGACCACGGATTCCCGTTCATCCCACACGTGCAAGGTCCACTCGCGCTGCAGCGCCGCGATGTGCCGCGGGCGGAGCCGGGCGAAGACCGCGTTGGCCTGAACCGGGTAGACGATCTCGACCTCGGCCAGGCCGGCCACGCCGTCGGCGAGCCTGCGGGCCATGGCGTTGGCGTGAGCCGCGTTCGCCCGCCACAGATCGTCGTGCAGCAGCGCGCCGAACTGGGCCGCCACGAAGCGCATTTTCGAGGTCAGCTGCGTCTGCTGCTTGCGGAGGTAGGGCACGTCGGCGGTCAGGCCCTGGCGCATCACGATCAGGGCCTCCGCACCCATCGCGCCGTTCTTGGTGCCGCCGAAGCTGAGCACGTCCGTGCACTCCGCCAGGTCCGCGAGCGGGCAGTCCAGGTAGGCGGCCGCGTTGGCCAGGCGGGCTCCATCGAGGAACACCCGCAAGTCGCTGGCCCGGCAGAAGTCGGCGAGCTTCCGCAGTTCGGCGAGCGTATAACAGGTGCCGAGCTCGGTCGACTGGGTGATGGCGACCACGCCCGGCTGGGCGAAGTGCTCGTCGCCGCGCCCGGACAGCCGCTCGGCGATCAGGTCGGGCGTCAGCTTGCCGTCCGCCGTCGGCACCGCGAGAAGCTTGGTCCCGAGCAGCCGCTCGGGGGCACCGCACTCGTCGGTGTTGATGTGGGCCGACTCCGCGCAGATGACGGCCTCGTGCCTGCGCAGCAGGATGCTGAGCCCGAGGACGTTGGCGCCGCTGCCGTTCAGCGCGAGGAAGGCGCCGCCGTCGGCGCGAAACGTCTCGCGCAGGTCGGCGGTCACCTGCCCGGTCCACGCGTCGGCGCCGTAGGCGACCGCATCGCCCGAGTTGGCGTCCATGATCGCGCGGAGCACCGCTGGATGCACGCCCGCGTGGTTGTCGCTGCCGAAGCTCTTGCGTCCTGTCATGGCTACGAGCCTAGGGGACGGCCATGGCCGGACCCGAAGACCCGGAGGCCCGGACGCGCAGCCTATGCGCCGCGGGCGGCGGCGAGCTCCAGCAGGCTGACGCAGGTGGCCCCGAACGAGTGGCCGGACGCCTCGAGCGCCATCGGCAGCGTGCTGGTCTCCGTCATGCCCGGCGAGACGTTGACCTCGAGGAAGTGCGCGGTACCCCCCTCGTCCACGATCAGGTCGGTCCGGGACAGATCGCGCAGCCCGAGCACGGAGTGCGCGGCGATCGCGATCCGCGCTACCTCGGCCGCGACCTGGCCTGGCAGCCGCGCCGGGACGTAGAACTCCGTCTTGCCCGGGGTGTACCTGGCCGCGTAGTCGTAGCCGCCGTCGCCCGGGACGATCTCCACCGCGGGTAGCGCCTGCGGGCCGCGGCCAAGGTCGATCACTCCCACCGCGACCTCGGTCCCCGGGATGAACCGCTCGATCAGCGCGATGTCGCCGTAGGCGAAACAGCTCAGCAGCGCGGGCGGCAGTTCGGCCGCGGTCCGGACCTGGCCCGCGCCGAGCGCGGAGCCGCCGCGGGAGGGCTTGATGTAGAGCGGGAGCCCGAGCCTGGCGGTGATCAGGTCGATCACCGCGGCCGCCCCGAGGTCATGGAAGGTTTCCCTGGGCAACGTCACGGACGCGGGCGTGATCAGCCCGGCCGCCGCCACCAGGGCCTTGGCTGTCGGCTTGTCGAACGCCATCTGGCAGGCGCTGGCCACCGAGCCGACGTACGGCGTGCCGAGCAGCCCCAGGACTTCCCTGATCGCGCCATCCTCCCCGGATGCGCCGTGAATGACGGGAAACACCGCGCTGGGCGGGTCGGCGCGGAGCTGGGCGAGCAGCTCGGAGTCGGCATCGGCCAGCACAGCGTGGATGCCCGCCTCGGCCAGGGCATCACGGACCCGATGGCCGGAGTGCAGGGACACTTCCCGCTCGGGAGACAGCCCGCCGGCCAGGATCAGCACGCGATCCAATTCGTACATGATTTCGATATACCTCGTTTGGAGCGGATGTTACCGGATGCTAGCCGCCGGGCCGAAGTCATCCCGCAGCTGGATCTCAGTCTCGACCACCGAGGCGAGCCGGCGGATCCCCTCACAGATCCGGTCCGGGCTGGGGAACGAGTAGCACAGCCGTGCGTACCGGCCGCCGGAACCGTCCGCGTAGAAGCCGGTTCCGGGCACATAGGCGACCCGCGCCGAGATCGCCCGAGGCAGCATGGCCTTGGCGTCGACGCCGTCGGGGAGTCTCAGCCAGACGTAGAACCCGCCGCCCGGCCGGGTCCAGCGGCAACCTGGCGGCATCATCTTGGACAAGGCGCCCAGCGTGGCGTCCCTGCGCTCGCGGTACAGCTCGCGGAACGCCTTGATCTGCTCGTGCCACGGCTGGGTGGCCAGGTACTCGCGCACGGTCAGCTGCGCGAAGCTGGAGTGGCACAGCACCGCCGACTCGGCGGCCAGGATCAGCTTTTCCCTGATGGCAGGCGGGGCGACCGCCCATCCGACCCGGACGCCCGCCGCGAAGGTCTTGGAGAACGTGCCGAGGTACACGACCCCCTCGCTGTCGTCCGCCCGCAGCGCCCGCATCGGCTCGCCATCGAAGCCGAGCAGGCCATAGGGGTTGTCCTCGACCACGAGCAGGCCCGCTCGGCGGCAGATGCCGAGAATCCGGTGCCGCCGCCCGGCGGCCAGGGTCACCCCGGCGGGGTTGTGGAAGTTCGGCACGGTGTACAGGAACTTGGCCGGCCGCCCCGCCGCGGCGGCGCGGCCGATGGCCTCCTCGAGCGCCTCGGGGATCAGCCCGTCGTCGTCCATCGCGACATGGACCACGTCCGCCTGGTAGGCGGCGAAGGCGCCCAGGGCGCCCACGTAGGAGGGCGCCTCGACCAGCACCACGTCACCCGGGTCGACGAAGATCCTGGCCAGCAGGTCCAGAGCCTGCTGGGAACCGACGGTGACCACGATCTCGTCCGGGTGCGCCTGGATCTCCTCCAGCGCCATGACGTCGCAGATCCTCTCCCGCAGCCCCGCATCGCCCTGGGCGGTGCAGTACTGCAGCGCGAGATCACCGTGGTTCGCCACCAGCTGGCCGATCATGTGGCCGACGACATCGAGCGGGAGCGCGGCCACATAGGGCGAGCCGCCGGCCAGCGAGACGATCTCGGGCCGGGCGGCGACGGCGAACAGGGCCCGGATCTCCGACGCCATCATGCCCACGGCCCGCTCGGCGTACTGACCGACGTAGGGGTCAACTCGCTGCCGCTGCGATGCTGGCTGCTCTTCGGCGGTCACGCACTCTCCTGAGTCCTCGGCAGTGTTTCCTCAGAACCCCGTGGGGCCTCCGAGTATCATGCCAGGATAAGGGGTTACCTCCTGGGCATGCTGATCGATTCCGCGGGGGGACGATCTACCGGGGAACAGGATGTCGCGCCGTATCGTCAACATCACGCTGGACAATCTCGGCGACTTGCCGCCGAAGTGCCGCACATGCGTTTTCTGGGAACTCGGCCCGGTCAGCCGGGCACGCGCCGAGGAAAGCGGCGACCCGGAACTCGAGAAAGAGTCATGGGTATCTTCGGTGCTGCTCGAATGGGGCAGTTGCGGGAAGATCGCGTATGTCGACGGGGTGCCCGCCGGATACATGCTGTTCGCCCCCCCGCAATACGTGCCTCGCTCGATCGCCTTTCCCACCAGCCCGGTGAGCGCCGACGCGGTGTTGCTCATGACCGCCCATCTGCTCAGCGAGTTCGCCGGCGGGGGAATCGGCCGGATGCTCGTGCAGGCCATGGCCAAGGACCTGACCCGGCACGGCGTGAAGGCGATCGAGGCATTCGGTGACCGGCGCTGGGAATCGCCGGCCTGCATGCTGCCGGTGGATTACCTGCTCGCCGTGGGGTTCAAGACCATCCGTCCACATCACCACTACCCGCGGCTGCGGATGGAACTGCGGACCGTCCTGACCTGGCGGGAAGATGTCGAGGTCGCGCTCGAGCGGCTGCTCGGCTCGATGACCCCGGCGGCTCCTCAGGGCGCCCTGCGGCCGGTATGACCGCTGCGGGCCGGGGCCCGCAGCCGCGAGGTCCCCGGGAGCGGTCAGATGTAGTCGGCGAGTTCCTTGAGCAGGGCCGACTTGGACTTGGCGCCGATGATCTGCTTGACGACCTCGCCGCCGGAGAACACGTTCATGGTGGGGATGGCCATGATCCCGTAACGCTGGGAGATCGCGGGGTTCTCGTCGATGTTGAGCTTGACCACATCGATCTTGTCCGCGTGCTCGGCCGCGATCTCCTCCAGGACCGGGGCGACCATGCGGCACGGGCCGCACCACTCGGCCCAGTAATCGACGATAACCGGCTTGTCGCTCTTCAGGACCTCAGCCTCGAAGGTCTGTTCCGTGACGACCCTGGTCGCGCCCACTTGCGATCACATCCCTTGCTTGCCGTGAATGATTCCTGCCGTGCACCATGCTGGATTCCGGTGCGTCATCCAGAGTGTTCCTTGCTGGCCAGCCAGCGTTCCGCGTCCAGAGCGGCCGCGCAGCCCGTGCCTGCCGCGGTGACGGCCTGCCGGTACGTGCGGTCCACCACGTCGCCGCAGGCAAAGACGCCCTCGATGGCGGTACGCGTGGACGGCTGGTCGACCAGCAGGTAGCCGTCCGGGTCGGTGGCGAGCTGCCCGGCGAACAGGTCAGAGCGCGGGTCGTGGCCGATGGCGATGAACACCCCGGTCACCGGCAGCACGTGCTCGGTCCCGTCCTTGGTGTCCTGGATCCGCAGGCCGGTCACCTTGTCGCCGCCGAGGATCTCGGCTACCTGGCTGTTCCACGAGAAGGTGATCCTCGGATTGGCCAGCGCGCGTTCGGCCATGATTTTCGAGGCCCGCAGCGTGTCCCGGCGGTGGATCACCGTCACCGACTTGCCGAACCTGGTCAGGAACAGGGCCTCTTCCATGGCCGAGTCGCCGCCGCCGACGACCGCGATGTCGTGACCGCGGAAGAAGAACCCATCGCAGGTGGCACACCAGGAAACGCCGTGCCCGCCGAGTTCCTTCTCACCGGGCACCCCGAGCTCCTTGTACCTGGAACCGGTGGCGATGATGACGGCCCTGGCCAGGTAGGTCTCGCTGTCGGTCCTGACCACCTTGGGGGTCGCGATCAGGTCGACCTCGGTCACATCATCGGCCACCAGCTCGGCGCCGAAACGTTCGGCCTGCTTGCGCATCGAGTCCATCAGCTCGGGACCCATGACGGCGTCCGGGAACCCGGGGAAGTTCTCCACGTCGGTGGTCTGCATGAGCGCGCCGCCCGCTGTGACCGACCCCTCGAACACCAAGGGCTTGAGCTCCGCGCGAGCCGCGTACAGCGCCGCGGTATAACCAGCCGGCCCGGATCCGATGACGATCACGTCCCGGACTTCGGTCACCTCTGCCAACCCTGATCAACCCCTATCTGACTGGCATTCCAGTGAACCGATCCTAGGGCGCGGAGATTCCCGACACCGTGTCGAGCACCGAATCGCTGGCGGCCGAGCAGCCGGGGGCGGTCACCCAGGCCGTGTCGCTGCCCTCGCGGGCGGCGACGATGATGATGGCCGGCTGGCCCTGGAAACGGGCGCTCTCCACCAGGACGGGAGTTCCCCGGCTGGAGTCGCCGGTCACCCGGCTCACGCATCCCCTGATCTGCGCGGAGGGGATCACGGCTGAACCCGCTGGCTTGCCCAGCTCGTGCTCGATCTGGTCCCGCAGGGTGGAGCGCTGGTAGCTGGTGGGGCTGTCGTAGACCTTGAAGGCAGGTGACAGCCCGAGCGCCGTACCCGCGGCTGGACGGCCCTGCGGGGCGGGCGCGAGGGCCCGCGCCGACGCCGCGGGCGCGGACCCCGCCGCGGACGACGCCGCGCCCGAGTTGGCCGGCCCGCCGATGTGGCTGAGCCCCAACCCGACGGCGGCGAGCACGACGACGGCCGCGGCCGGGGCGAGCACGCGCACCGTCACCAGCCGCCAGCCGCCGCGCCTGGCCGGCCGCCCGTGCGCGGCCCGGTCACGCGAGGCTCCGCCACCGGCTCGTTCAGCATCATTTCTCTTCGCCGCCTCGGCGGCGAGGGTCGTGTCGAGCCGGTGGGCCACGCTGTCGGGCATGGCCGGCACCGGAGCCGAGGCGAGCAGGACGGAGATCTCGGTCAGCTGGTCGGTGAGGGCGGCACACTGATCGCAGGCGGCCAGGTGCGCGGTGATCCTCGCGCCCCGGCGCCCGGCGATCAGGCCCTCACGGTACTCAGCCAGGACTTCGGAGTCCGGATGGCTCATCTGTCCGCTCATGCGGTGTCTCCCGCCCACCTGCGGGGCGCCTTCAGGCATCGCCCTTCCTCGCTCGTGCCTTGCTCGTCAGTCCAGGCGGCGCCGCGGCCCTTCAGCACGCTCATGCGTCTCCTCCCTGCGCAGGTGAGACGCTCTCGCTCGCCGATCGGTTCCTTCCTGCTTCCCCCCGCAGGTGCGCCACGTGGGGGAGCAGCCGGGCGCGGCCTCGGGCGCAGCGGCTCTTGATCGTGCCGGCCGAGGTGTTCATGACGGCGGCGGCGTCCTCGACGGAATAGCCGAGCATGTCGACGAGCACCAGGGCCGCCCGCTGTTCCGGCGGCAGGATCCGCAGCGCGGCGGCGATGTCCAGCCTGGTATCGGTGGCCCGAGCGGCGTCGGAACCGTGCGCCACCAGGGCTTCGAAGGCCTGCTCATCGGCGATGGATACCGCGGGGCGCACGGCCTTGCGGCGCAGCCGGTCAAGCGAGGCGTTCACCACGATGCGGTGCAGCCAGGTGGTGACGGCCGACTCGCCGCGGAAGTCGGCGGCCCGCCGGAAGGCGGACACCATCGCGTCCTGGACTGCGTCGGCGGCCTCTTCAGGGTCGCAGACGGTCCGCAACGCCACCGCCCACAACCGGTCACGGTGCCTGCGGAACAGCTCGCCGAAGGCCTCGGTGTCTCCTGCCACGTGCCGGCGGAGGAGTTCGGCGTCGGACGGCCGCTCCCCGTCGCTGCCCGGCATGACGCATCAGCCTGACTGGCTCACGGTGAAACCATGGATCGCGACGTTGTAGATCTGCGCCTCGAACTCACCGGTGGCTCCGGCCAGCGGCGGCAGGTAGGTGATCCAGATCAGCACGTAGCGGCCTGCCGTCTTGCTGGTCACGTTGAATGTCGTGACGCCGGCCGCGCTGTCGGTGCTCTGCACCGGCGTGAAGCTGCGTTGCGCGGCCGGATCCGGGGTGTTGTTGTTGCCGATCTCGATCTGCACGTGAGCGCAGCAGGTGCTGCCGAACTGCACCACGACCTGGCTCAGCCGGACCTGCCTGCCCATGTCGAGGATGAGCCCGGTGCCCGGCTTCAGGTTGCCGAAGGCCGGGTAGTTCAAGTAGTAGCTGGTATGCCAGAACTTGCCCGGAATCCCGGCGATCACGTATTGCGCGTCCGGGCCATCCTCGTTCCCGCCGTCGTTGCCGTATGCATCGAAGCTGTTCGCGCTGACCGGCTTGAGCACCACCGCCGCCGCGGCCGACGGGGCCGCAGAGGACGACGGACCATGGGTGGGCGGCGTGGCGCCGGGATGCTGACCGCTGTGGGCCAGAGCCCAGCCGACGACGCCGGCCGCGACCAGGACGAACACGATCACCGCGCTGAGGATGACCGCGATCGCGGAGGGGCGCTGGGCAGGCGGTCGGCGCGAGCCGCCAGGGATGGTCCACGGCGCAGGATCGGCCGGCCGGTACGGGCCGCCAGGCTGGCCCGGCCGGGCGGCGGGGACCTCGGCGGGCACGGTGGGCGCGGCCGGGCCCGGCAACGGGTCGTCGGGCGGGGCGACGCTGGCCAGGGCGTCGGCGAACATGGCTGGCGTGCTGAGCGCCGGCCCGTGGCGGCTCGGCCGCTGGAACAGAGCCTGGCAGGTCAGGGCGTCGATATTCGCCGGGACGGCCGCAGATACCTGCCGCGGCGTGCACGGCGTCCCGTCGGTCTCCGGTGCGGGCGGCAGCACGGCGGGTCCCGAGCCGGCCGGGCTTTCGGCCGCGGGCGGCTCGGGAGCCGGGGCCGGATCCTCGGGACCGGGCCAGTAGCCGGTCAGCGCGGCATAAAGCAGTCCGGCCAGGCCGCGGGTGTCGGCGAGCTCAGCGTTGTCGCCGTCTTCCGCGGAGATCGGGACCGGGCCCGCCAGGGCGGCTGCCACGCCCAGTCCGGTGATCTTCACTCCGCTACCGCGGGTCCGGTACAGGCAGGCCGGGCTCAGTCGCAGGTGCGCCAGCCCGGCGGCATGCGCGGCCGCCAGGGCCCGAGCGGCCTCGCACACCAGTGATACCGCCGACGAGGAGTCAAGGGGCCCGTCGGCCAGCATGTCGAGCAGCGACTCGCCGACCACCCACTCGGTCACCACATAGGCGAGGTCATCTCCGTCTTCTACGTCGAACACCTGAGCGAAGCGCGGCTCGTTCAGCCGGCTCGCGGTCCGGGCCGCGGTGATCGTCTCGGTCGTCCGCTCGAAGCCCGCGGCGAAGGTGAGCACGGTCACCGGACGGGCCAGCGTCTCATCGGTGGCTTTCCAGTACGTCCAGCCGGTACCCGCGCTGGTCTGGTCGACGAGGCGATACCGCCCCGCCAGACAGGTTCCGGGTTCCGACGTGTATGTGCTCATAGGTTGACACCTATGCTAATGCCGCCTGCCCTGCCCGCCGAACTTCGCCGCGATGGTGCCGACGAGGAATCCGAACTCGGCGATCCGCAGCGCCTTGGCGCACAGCGCGTACATCACGACCGCGCCGCCCCCGCCCACGACCGTGACCACCAGGCCGTAGGCTGCGCTGGGGTTGTGCAGGACATGTCCTGCGCCGATCATGACCGCCACCGCGAAGATCAGGCCGGGCACGGTGGCCAGGTGCATCCGGGTCAGGCTACGGGCGATGTGCCAGCCGTCCAGGCTGCCGACCCGCCGCACCAGCAGGGCCCACCCGGCGGTCGCCCCGGCCAGGTTGGCGATCCCGTACACGACGGCCAGCCCGGCCACCACGTCCTGGTGCGGCAGCACCGACAGCGCGATGAGATTGCCGACGATGCCGACGCACATGATGAGCACGCCGACCAGGGCCGCCATCCGGCTGTCCTGGAACGAGTAGAAGACCCGCAGCTGCAGCTGGGTGAGCATGTAGGGGACCAGGCCCAGGGCAAACAGGCCGAAGACCTCGCCGATGTACCTCGCCTCGGCGGGAGCGTTGCTCCCGTAGGAGAACAGGAACTCGGCCAGCGGGCCGCCGAGCACGAACAGGTAGATCGCGGCGGGCACCACGAGCACGGATGCCAGCCGAACTCCGATCGAGAAGTCATCCCTGACCAGCGAGTAGCGGCGCGTGGTCGCGTGGTCGCTCATCCGGGGCAGCAGTGCCGTGATGACTGAGATGCCCACGATCGCATACGGCAGCTGGAACAGCTGCCAGGCGATGGAGTATGCGGAATAACCGTTCGTGCCCTGCGAGGCCCGGTTCGCGACGATCTGGACGACCAGGTAGCCGGCCCACTGGCTGATCACGTAGACCGACATCCAGCCGGCCATCCGGCCCATCTCTCCGACCTCGCCCGGCCGGAACCCGAGGGCCGGGTGCCACCTGAACCCGGCCCGGCGCAGCGAAGGAACCAGGGCGGCCGTCTGCGCGATGACGCCGAGCGTGGTGCCGATCCCGAGCAGTCGCACGCCGGATGACGAGATGTCCGACGGCGTCTTGTCCAGGCCCACCATCGCCACGTAGAGCCCGCCGATGACGATCACGACCAGGTTGTTGACGACCGGCGCCCACATCGGCGCCGCGAACCGGCCGCGGGTATTCAGGATCGCCCCGATGAGGGAGCACATGCCGTAGAAGAAGATCTGCGGGATGAAGAAGTAGGCCCACAGCACCATGAGGCTGTGTGAGGCTGCGGCCTCGCTGCCGGGAGGTCCCTTGAACGAGCCCAGCGTGTACAGGTCGACCAGCGGGCCCGCGGCCAGCGTGGCCAGTACCGTGACCGCGCCCAGCGCCAACGCGCCGAGGGTGAACAGCCGCTGGGCGTACGCCTCGCCGTGATCGGGATCGCGCCTGGCCGCCTTGACCAGCAGCGGCACCACCACGCTGGTGAAGATGCCGCCGAGCATCAGGTAGTAGACGGTGTTCGGCAGCGTGTTGGCGTTGTTGTACGCGTTGCCCAGGTAGGAGGTGCCGAGCGCGTACACCAGGACCAGGGTGCGCAGGAAACCGGTTCCCCTGGAGACCAGGGTGCCTGCCGCCATGCCGGCGCTGGACCTGATCAGGCTGGATCGCGGCGCCGCGCGCTGCCCGGATCCCCTGGGCGGGCGGAGGCCTCCCGGCGGCGCACCGGGCCCCGGCCCTCCGGGACCGCCGGGTCCGGCTGGCCCGGGGGGCCCGGGGGGCCCGGGGGGGAGGTCCGCGGGCCGGGGTCCGGGCTGCGGGTACCTGGGCCGTAGGTCATCGGGCGGCTGGTAGCCGGGCTGCCGCGGCACGCGGCGCCAGCCGGAGGGCGCCGACACCGATCCGGGTGGGCCGGGCGAACCCGGCTGGTCGGCGGGGGTGAAGCGGGGCGTCCTCGGCGGCCGGGCGGGTGGCGCGGGCCAGCTCAGGGCCAGCGGCAGCGTGGTCTCGGCCGGGCTCGGGCCGCCGCCCGGCATCGGGCCCTCCATGGGCGGCAGCGGATCGGGGTCGGCATGCCGCGCGCGCCGCGGCGCCCCTGGCTCTTCTGCCCCCGGCTCCGGCCGTTCCGGCTCCGGGCGGCCCGGCTCAGGGGTCGTCGGCCCAGCGTCGTGCATCGGCCAGGTCATCCGGTGCCTCCGTCGGGTCGCGCGCGGTGCTGGTGCCTATCCCGACGCTACCCGGTTGGCCTGCGTCTTCGCTTGCTACATGGGTTTCAGCGTGCAGCCACCGCCGGGCGCCCCGGTACCCCGAGGCCAGGATCATGACTCCGATCGCGGCCCCGATCAGGAACAAGATGGCCCGGCCGTACCTGGTCGACAGCACGGTGAGGGATGTGGTGGCGACCGGCAAGGGCGTTCCGTCCGCGCTGGTCAGGCTGAGCCGGATGACGGTCGACCCCTGCGGCGCGGAGCGCACCGGCAGCCGTACCAGCTGTCCGGCGTCATGCGGCGGGACCACGATCGGGTCCCGGAAGGGACCGACGGTCAGCTGGGACGTCCGGTCGGGCGAGTTGACCACGCTGGCGGACACCTTGACCTGGATCGGTTCTGCCAGCCCGTTCTGGATCGATACCGGTACCGCCCCGGAGGCGCCGGCCATCGAGACCTGGTCCGCGGCGATGATCCTGACCTTGCTCTCCTGGGTGGTCAGGTACTCGGACAGGCTGTCGGCCAGCAGCAGGCCTTGTGCTATCCCGCTGCCGCGCCAGGCGGATGATTCGGTGGCGGCCAGCGCCTCGTTCAGGGACTGCTGGTAGCCCTTGGACGGCTGGTACAGCATGGCCTGGTATGCGCCGAGCCTGGCGTCGACCTTATCGACCATGTCCAGATAGGTGCCGCTGAGCTCGGCTGGGCTCTCGCTGCTGGCGGACGGCTGCTGGCGGGCGATCGAGCGGGCGGTATCGGGCGCTCGGGCCAGGTCCGCCAGCGGGGTGGGTGCCAGCCACGGCGCGCTGCTCGTCTCGGCGAGCAGTTGGCTGGCTAGTGCGGCCGACGGGCTCCAGTTGTCCGGCGGCGCCACCACGATCGAGCGGTCCCAGCCCGGCGCCTCGGCGGCGATCATCGCGGTCTCGGCGAGGAAGCGCTGGCTGACGGCGAACTGCGTGCTCTGCGGCAGGATGCCGGAGCTGGTGTCGCCGCCTTGGAGGACCTCGGTCAGGACATGATCGCCGAGCAGGACGGTCATGCTCGTGCCGGCGACCGGGATCGAGGTCACCGCGTCGTCTTCGAAGACCGCGCTGTCCGTGGGTGGCATCTGGGTGCTGTCCAGCACCACGGTGTGGATGCCCTCGGCGGTGGCCAGGTCGGTGAGCAGGCTCAGATCGGCCGTCCCGCCTGCGGGCAGCGCGATCGAGGGCCCGAACGATCCGTGCAGCACGCTGTCCGCGACCTGGTACCCGGTCGCGTAAGCGCTGGTCAGATCGGCGTTCCGCCCGGCATGGACGAGCGCCGCGGCGTCCACGTTGGCGTACGGCGTGATCACGGTCGGCTGGCTGGACGTGATCGCCCGGAGCGCGGACAGCCACGCCGCGGCCTCCCGGCTGGCCGGCTCGCTGGTGGCGCCCTGGCAGCCCGCCACGGAGGCCACCTGATACCGGCCGGTCATGGTCTGGACGTCACCGAGCAGCGCCGGGTCGACGACCCAGGTCAGGTTGGCGCCGGGGTGCGCCTGTCCCGCCGCGAGCAGCGCCGACAGCCGCCCCTGCCCGCCCAGGCTGGCCGCCAGGTCGTTGTCGGTCAGGGTCGGCAGGCCGTCGTTGGTCAGTGCGGGGCACACCAGGTGGTGCGGCTGGTCGATCAGCGGCCAGATCCAGGCGAGGTCCAGCGGGCGGGCCAGGCCGGCGGCCCGCTGCCCGGGCCAGAACGGCAGCAGCGTCTGGCCTGAAGCCACCACGTCGCCGAACTGGTCGGCCAGATCGGCGGTGACCGGATAGACCCCGAACTCGGCCATGCCCACGCTGTTGACCTGGAAGGAAGCATGCCAGGCCACGGTGGCGCCGGGCCGCAGGCTGGCCGGGAAGGAGGAGGGATTCCCGGCCGTCACCAGACCTGCGGTCCCGCCCTGGCTCGCGTACCCGTCCATCGCGTCCCGGGTCGCAAAGGGCGTCGGCGACGTGTACAGCTGCACGTCGAGCCCGGTCTTGGCCTGGCCGGTGCCGTTGCTGACCGTTCCCGTCACGGTGACCGTGGCGCCGGGTCCGGCCACCTGCGGGCTCATCGAGTCAATGGCCACCGACACCGTGCCCGCCTGCGCCCCGCGCAGCGGACTGGCCTGCGCCGGAGCCGGCATCCCGACCAGTACGGCAGTGACCGCGGCCGGCACGGCCAGGGCGGCGGCCAGGGACAGCGTCCGCCGCGTGAAGTTCGCCCGTAGCAAGCCGTACACTCGCACACTTGGGATGTTATTGCCGATCGAACCCAACCCGTGCTTTACCGATACTCTCGATGGCCGTGCCTAACAGCGACGAACAGTGGGAGGCGGCCGCCGACCGGCTGCGCGAGCGTTTCCCCGCGGCCGCCGAGCTCGGCCGCCTGTTCGCGCGTCACGGCTACGAGCTCGCCCTGGTCGGCGGGCTGATCAGGGACGCCTTCCTCGGTCAGGAGTCGGCCGGGGACCTCGACATGGCCACGGACGCGCCGCCCGAGCAGGTCATGGCGCTGGTCAGCGGCTGGGCCGATGCGGTATGGACGGTCGGGATCGCCTTCGGCACCGTCGGCCTGCGCCGGGGCAGTTCGGTCTTCGAGATCACCACCTACCGCAGCGAGCAGTACCGGGCCACCTCACGCAGGCCCGATGTGCGGTACGGGCATTCACTGGAGGAAGACCTGAGCCGCCGGGACTTCACCATCAACGCGATGGCGGCCAGGCTGCCCGGCTACGAGTTCGTCGATCCGTTCGGCGGCCGGGACGCGCTGCGGGAGCGGGTGCTGCGGACTCCCGGACGGCCCCAGGACTCCTTCAGCGATGACCCGCTGCGGATTCTGCGCGCGGCCAGGTTCGCGGCCAAGCTGGGGTTCACCGTCGCCCGCGATGTGCGCGCCGCCATGGCCGAGCAAGCGGCCAGGCTGGAGATAGTCTCCGCCGAGCGCGTCGCCGGTGAGCTCACCAAGCTGATGCTCACGCCCGATCCCGCGCGGGGCATTGACGTGCTGGTGCAGACGGCCGTCGCCGACGAGGTGCTGCCGGAGGTGTCCAGGCTGCGGATGGAGGACGATGAGCACCACCGGCATAAGGACGTCTACCAGCACAGCCTCACCGTGCTGCGGCAGGCCATCGAGCTCGAGCCGCGCTACGGGCTGGACGGCGACCTGACCGTGCGGCTGGCCGCGCTGCTGCACGACATCGGCAAGCCGAAAACGCGGTCGGTGCTGCCGGACGGGCGGGTGGCGTTCCATCACCACGAGGCGGTCGGCGCCAAGCTGGCCCGCCGCAGGCTGACGGCGCTGCGCTTCCCGAGGGACGTGGTACGCGACGTATCCCGGCTGGTGGAGCTGCACCTGCGGTTCCACGGGTACGGCGAGGGCGAGTGGACCGATTCAGCGGTGCGCCGGTACGTCCGGGACGCCGGCCCGCTGCTGACCCGGCTGCACGTGCTGACCCGGGCCGACTGCACCACGCGCAACCAGGCGAAGGCCAGGCGGCTGGCCCGCGCCTACGACGGGCTGGAACAGCGCATCGCCGAGCTGTCCGAGCAGGAGGAACTGGCCAGGATCCGACCGGAGCTCGACGGCTACGAGATCATGCGCATTCTCGGCATCCCGCCGGGCCCGCTGGTGGGCCGGGCCTACAACTTCATGCTCGAGCTTCGCATCACCGACGGTGAGCTCGGCAGGGAGCGGGCCACTCAGGAGCTGCTGGGCTGGGCGGCGGGTGAGGGAATCACCCCGCCCGAGCCGGGCGAGGACTGACCCGTGCGCGCGGCCAGCCAGTAGGCTACGGCGAGGATGGCGTACCCGGCCGCCACCACGCCGACGATGGCCGGGGAATGGCCGTCGGACGGCATGAAGGCAGCGAACACGGCGGCCCCGATGGCGTACGTGACGTTGTACATCATGTCGTAGAAGGCGAACGCCCGGCCCCGGTAGGCGTCGTCCACCTCCTCCTGCAGGATCGTGACCGCGCTGATCGCCACGCCCTGCCGGGTGAGGTACAGGCAGAACCCGATGGCCAGGTAGGCGAGCTGGATGAAGGTCTCGCCGAGTGCGGCGGTCACCACGGCGCTCGCCGCCAGCAGCACCGTGATCCAGGCCGGCTTGGACAGCCGCCTGGTCGCGGGCGGGGTCGCCAGTGCCGCGCAGAAGTAGCCGATCCCGGCGACCACGACCAGCGTCCCGAAGCGAGCCTCGGCCACGGTGACGCTCGACCGGTAGAAATAGTTCCGGTACAGCAGGATCGCCATCAAGAACAGCGGCCCGAGCAGGAAGCTGAAGCCGCCGGTCACGCCCAGCGCCGCCGCCGGGCCGCGCCGCCTGGCCACGTATCGCGCGCCCTCCGCCAGGCCGACCGCGACCCGGGCCAGCTCGCTGCCCAGCCGTCCCGGCGACGGCCCCCCAGGTTTGCGCACCGGCCCGAGCAGGTCGCGGCGCATGGTGGCCGCGACCACGCTGGCCGCCACGTAACAGCCGCCCCCGACCAGCACGGTGACCGCGGCGCCGCGTTCGGTGTTGCCGGTGGCCACGTTGAGGCCGAGGGCAACGATGCCGCCGATGATCGCCATGATGCCGCCGGCGGTCGGCGCCACCGAGTTGGCCATCACCAGCACGTCCTCGGCGACCACGTGCGGCGTCGCCGCCGACAGCGTGGATAGGATGAACCGGTTGACACCGAGCACCAGCAGCAACGCGACGTACAGAGGCACCGAGCGGTTGCCCACAACCATCAGCGCCGCGGTCGCCACCACGAACGAGGCCCGCAGCAGGGCCGACCAGACCAGGATCTGGCGCCTGGACCAGCGGTCGATGAACACCCCGGCGAACGGGCCGATCAGCGAATACGGCAGGTAAAGGACGACGAAGGCCGCCGCCCCGCGCGCCGGGCTGGGGAACGTCTCGGCGTTGAAGAATACGTACGTACCGACCCCGGCGGTGATGATGCCGTCGCCGGTCTGGGACACCAGCCGGGTGGCGAACAGCCGCCGGAAGTTCCGCTCGGCCAGGACAGTGCGCAGATCACCGATGAACGTCGATCTGCGCCGGTCCACGCATTTCAGCTTAGGGGCGCTCGCCCTAGCGGGCGACCTCGCCGCGAATGAACTTCTCCACCAGATCGCGGCACTCGTCGTCGCCGTATTGCTCGGGCGGCGACTTCATGAAGTAGGAGCTGGCCGAGATCACCGGTCCGCCGATCCCCCGGTCGAGCGCGATCTTGGCCGCGCGCACCGCGTCGATGATCACTCCGGCCGAGTTGGGCGAGTCCCACACCTCGAGCTTGTACTCCAGGTTGAGCGGTACGTCGCCGAACGCCCGCCCTTCCAGCCGGACGTAGGCCATCTTGCGGTCGGTGAGCCAGGGCACGTGGTCCGAGGGGCCGATGTGCACGGCGGCCCGCTCCATCTCGTGCGGGACCTGGGAGGTGACCGCGCGGGTCTTGGAGATCTTCTTGGACTGGAGCCTGCTGCGCTCCAGCATGTTCATGAAGTCCATGTTGCCGCCGAAGTTGAGCTGGTAGGTGCGCAGCAGCTCCACCCCGCGGTCCTCGAACAGCTTGGCCAGAACCCGGTGCGTGATGGTCGCGCCAACCTGGGACTTGATGTCATCGCCCACGATCGGCACGCCCGCCTCGGTGAACTTCGCGGCCCACTCCGGATCGGAGGCGATGAACACCGGCAGCGCGTTAACGAACGCGACGTGCGCGTCGATCGCGCACTGCGCGTAGTAGCGGTCGGCTTCCTCGGAGCCGACGGGCAGGTAGGACACCAGGACGTCGGCGCCGGTCTCGAGCAGCACCGCCGCGACGTCCGCGGGCGGCTCGTCCGACTCGGTGATGATCTCCCGGTAGTACTCGCCGAGGCCGTCGAGCGTGGGACCGCGCTGGACCGTCACCCCGGTCGGCGGCACCTCGGCGAACCTGATCGTGTTGTTCTCACTCGCGCAGATGGCCTCGGCCAGGTCGCAGCCGACCTTCTTCGCGTCCACATCGAACGCGGCGACGACCTCCACGTCACTGATGTGGTAGGGGCCGAACCGCACGTGCATGAGGCCGGGCACCCGGGCGCCGTCGTCGGCGTCCTTGTAATACTCCAGCCCCTGCACCAGGGAGCTAGCACAGTTACCCACTCCCGCGATGGCGATGCGCACCTTGCCCATCAGGATGACTCCTTCTCGGAAATATTGCCCTGTCCGCCGGCCTGCCGCTC
>Ga0187783_10001203_pt1 | contig 19150 bp, 14 predicted proteins | sample 1015_SJ02_MP02_2_FD_132471 | JGI IMG/M metagenome (GOLD analysis project Ga0187783, IMG submission 132471) | Tropical peat soil microbial communities from peatlands in Department of Meta, Colombia - 1015_SJ02_MP02_20_MG | ecosystem: Environmental > Terrestrial > Soil > Wetlands > Peat | place...
GAAATGAGGTGAGCGATGAAAGCCAACGTGGCTGGCCCGTCACAAGCGACCCCGCAAGCCCCTAGTGCCCCTTTCTCTGAAACTGCGACGCCCGCTTCGTGGGCGGATGATCTAACCGCCCTTGCCAAGGCAGATTGGAATTATTCTCGAGCGGCACACCTATTGGAGCGCGCGGGCTTCGGTGGCGCTCCGGCGGAAGTGGAGCGTTTGGCCGAGATGACTCCCGAACAAGCGGTCGAATATCTGGTGGACTATGAGCGGATCGACGTCAGCCACTTGCCCGGGTTCGAGCCCTCCGACATCTACTCCCGAGGCTTCCACTACGTCTCCATCTACGAGGTGCTCGACGAGGTTCGTTCGAAGGGCACGTCGCTGGGCGTAGCCAGCAAGCCAGCACCACCACTGGATTTTCAGCCTCCCATCGACGAGTACTATACGCTGCTCTGGAGCGAGCTGGGCGAAATGCGTCGCGCCGCTCAATGGTGGGCCGAACGCATGCTGCTCACGCCGCGCCCTCTGGAGGAGAAGCTGGCGTTGTTCTGGCACAACCATTTCGCGACGAGCCAACAAAAAGTGCTCCGCTGGGAATTCATGCTGGGGCAGATCGACATGCTTCGACGGCTGGCCGTAGCTAACGTGCGCGATCTGCTAGTCCGGATTGCCCAAGATCCGGCCATGCTGATCTGGCTAGACAACAAAGACAACGTCAAGGGACAACCCAATGAGAACTTTGCGCGCGAAGTGATGGAGCTATTTTCCATGGGTGAAGGCCAAGGCTACACCGAGCGGGATATTCGCGAGATGGCCCGAGCGTTCACGGGCTGGACCTTGACGAAGGGAGCAACCGTCCAGAACCCAGGGAAATTCATCGACGACCCCGACAAGCATGATGAAGGCGTGAAGTCCTTTTTGGGCGCGACCGGCAATTTCAATGGCTACGATGCCATCGACATCATACTCAACCAGCCAGCTCCGCCCCTCTTCCTGACCGGAAAACTCTATCGCTACTTTGTGCGCGAAGACATCAGTCCCGAGTTGAATGGACGTTTGGCCAATCTGCTGCGGGACGAACACTACGAGCTGAAACCCCTGCTAAAAACAATTTTTCTGTCACGGGATTTCTACAGCGAACGGTCGCTGGGCACGCAGATCAAATCGCCGGTCGCCCTGCTGGTTTCGACCTATCGAAAGATGGGACTCCAGTCGATCCCCGGCCTTCCGGATTTTAACGAGACGACCTTAACGCTGGGCCAGTCCCTGTTCTTCCCACCGAACGTGGCCGGTTGGGCGGGAGGCAGGACGTGGATCAATCCCGCCACGCTTTTGGCGCGTAGCAACTTCATCGACAGTCTGCTGTTCCCCGATCCCGCAAACTTCGTAGACCCGCAAAAAGAGATCTCCGAAAGTTATCGCCGGATCCCCCTGAAATACAGCCACTACAACATCACGGGGCACATTTGGGATCCTGAGACACAGAAAATGGAACCGGTGCCCTTGGCGGTCTATGACCGCTATTTGGCCGGCATGTCACTGAAAGAAGCCAGGAACATCGGAGACGGGGCCACCATGGCAGGACCTGTGGCCGTGGATGCTCCCCCTCTGGACGCACCCAAAGAGGCGCCGAAAAGCAGGATGAGCGTGATCTCAAACAACGAGCGATATAACTTGGCCGTCGGCGTTTATACCGGAGCGTGGCAGGCCAACGCCCGCGTTAAGCCCCTTCCCCGCACGCTGGCGGAAGCCGATTTCACTCAAATGGTTCGCAGTGGCGGCGCTCGAACCGTCGAAGAAGCGGTCGACTATTTCTGCCGCCGCTTTCTGAGTGTTCCGCTCCCTAGCGATCGCCACGGTGCGGTTATATCGTTCTTAAGAAGCGAGTTGAAATCGGACAAGCTCGATTATTCCGACGCTGGTCTCGAGCAGGCGCTCGATCTCACCGTTCACCTGATCTTAAGCGCGCCCGAGTATCAACTGAACTGATCGAAGGAGTATTCGCATGGTCATCCACCTTCAAACGAGCGGTTCATCAGCGCGCGACCTGCTGCGCGCCGGCACCTTTGGCCTGGGGGTCTCGGCCACACTTCCTTCTTTCCTGAACCGGGTGGCCGAGGAGGAAACGAAAAAGATTCTCGAGGGCCAGGAAGAAAAACATCCCAATCGCATTCTGGTGGTCCTCGAGCTAACGGGCGGCAATGACGGACTGAACACTGTTGTGCCTTACGGCGACGACGCCTACTACCGGGCTCGTCCCACGATCGGCATTAAGCCGAACGAGGTCCTTAAGCTCAATGATCACTTCGGGCTGCATCCGGCCATGTCTGGTTTTGAGGCTCTGTTTAAAGACGGCGAGCTCGCCATCGTGCACGGCTGCGGCTATCCTGACCCCAATCTCTCGCACTTCACGGCCATGGAGTGGTGGCACACGGCGGTGCCGCATGGCAATGAGCTTTACGGCTGGCTCGGCCGCTTTGCGGACCAAAACAAGCAAGCACCGGTTGAGAATTACATCGTTAATATCGGCTCTCGGCAATCCCGCGCGGTGGCCAGCGCCAAACAATCGCCGATCGTCTTCAGCGATCCCAAAAAGCTCGGACGTGCCGGTACAGAGGCCCAGCAAAAGGTCTTCGCCTTGTATGGCCAGCCTTACGAGACCCGCAACTCCTCGCTGGACTTCGTCAACACCGTGTCGAAAACCGCCACCGCAGGCGCAACGCTGGTTCGCAATGCCTGCGCGGAGTACCGCACCATGGTTGATTACGGGGCCGACAGCAATTTGACTCTGGATCTGAAGAAAGTGATCGGGTTGATCAAGGCTGGACTGATGACCCGCATTTATTATGTGAGTCTGCCGGGATTCGATACGCATGCCTCCCAGGGACCGACGCAAAACCTTCTGCTCATTTATCTCGCCGACGCTTTGCGCGGCTTCATGGAAGATCTCGAGCGACTGGGTCGGGCCGACGACGTCTCCGTCATGGTTTTCACCGAATTTGGACGCCGCGTCAACGAGAACATGAGCGCAGGGACGGACCACGGCACGGCTACTCCCATGTACATCCTGGGGAAGAAACTCAAGGGCGGCTTCTACGGCCAACCCGCGAGCTTGACAGATCTGGACAGTGGCAATCTGAAGATGACCACCGATTTTAGGTCGGTGTACGGAACGATGTTGAAGGAATGGATGGGTTTCGACGACATCCAGGGAGTGCTGAAAGGGGACTTCCCCTCCCTGGGCGTCTTTTCCTAACGCAAGGCTCCCGAAACGGAACCCTCACTTCGACGGGATCGGTCGGCTGAACTTGGCAGGGTCGATCGGGACATTCGTTTGTATCTGATTCAGTTGAATCGCATCCCGACCGTCCAGCCACGCGAACATCATGCGAAACGGCATCTTGATTCCACCTACATCGCGGTAATCACCGAAGTCGATCTGAGTAGGAACCCGGCCGATTGGCGTCTTGGCAGTGCGCACCAGTCGAACGAGCAGTCCCGACTCGTGGTCGAAGTACAGGGTCGCCAAAAGGCCCCGGGGGCCTGACCCCTGGACCACATTGACCGAGCGATCTTGCCCTGCCGTGACGCCGGACTCCTCCGAAGTCTGGCTCGACGGTCCGGGAAGGTCGCTGATTGTGGTTGGCAAGCTGACGCGAAAATTGCTGAGAACTTGTTTGATCTGCCCGGGGAAGGAAAGCTGGGCGTCCAGCCTGGCCCCGTCTAGTTCGCCTCCCGTCAACTGATACTCGCCAAGTACGGTCAGCGGTGTCTCGATCCAACCCTCGCGACCGTTGTAGATCCGGAGGCTGTGGCCGCGGCCCGCAGCATTTGGAAACTCGATGATGGTTGCGCGCTGGTCCGGAAATTTCGCAAAGATCTGTACCTGGCCTCCGCCTCCGAACCCTCCGAAGCCAACGCTTGTGCCCGTCGCAACGAAACTCTTCAGTCCGGCCAGTCGCTCGGCACCGCCAATCGCCTGAATATAATCACCGATGATCTGGTTGGCGGAAGGCTGGCCGGGCACTGGCACGAGGACGTCATCCATGTCATCGGGCACTGGGCCGTAGACAAATGCCAGAGACGGCGTTGTCAAAGGGCGATCGCGGCCGCGGTGGCAACTCCAGCAGGTCACCATCTGTGGTCCCGGGAAGTTGTCCCGATTGATTGAGTTCATCATCAGGATCATTTTGCGAGCCGTCACCTTCCTGGGCGTGTCGGCTGCCCAATCCACTTTTTCAGTGCCAGCTCCGATATGGCAATCGGCGCAGTCAAAACCGAGGGAGGCGCTCATAAAACCCATGGCTCCGATGAAATCGTCAACAGGGATCCCCTTGAGCACTTGGACGTTCTTGAAGACCTGGTCCGACGTCGGCTTTGCTGGCGGCGCAGCCTGCGGCGCTGCCAACACGATGCCGACCCACGCGAGGACGCTCAGCAAGATGAGCAGAGTGATCCACCTCGAGCAAAGACTCATGTCTTCCGCATCCTGTCCCGCATGGCGTGTTAGGTCTTTCCCTTCGGAACGATATCGTGGCAGCCGGCTAATGCTACTCCGATGGTTACACAGGCGCCACGACCTTCTGAGAAGTACGTCGGTCTCGCACGAGTGGTGCTCGTAGCAAGAATCTTGTAATATGCGCGCATGTCCTGCCGCACCTGGCCGGTTCACAGGGCGTGGAGGGTTTTTGTCGCGGGTGGCGTGCTCACAATTGGGGCTACAGCTGCCGCGGGTCAGAATACACACTATCGCGCTCCGCGGATCGACGGCAAACCTGACCTCAACGGAATCTGGCAGACGCTCAACGAAGCCAACTATGATCTGGAAGGTCATTCGGCGCGTCCCGCCATGGCACTCCGGCCCGGACCCTACGGTCCGGTGCCGGCCGCAGCCGTACTGGCGGTGGGCGCGGTCGGCTCGGTTCCCCCTAGCCTTGGGGTCGTAGAGGGTGGTGAGATTCCTTATAAGCCAGAGGCACTCGCCCAGAAGAAGAAGAATGAGCAGAACTGGTTAACCCGCGATCCGGAAATCAAGTGTTACCTGCCGGGGGTGCCACGTGCGACTTACATTCCGCAACCGTTTCAGATCCTTCAAAACGCCCACCAAATCTTCATTGCCTACCAGTACGCAGGCACGGTGCGCAACATCTACCTTAGAGATCCCGGGCCCGCTCCCGTAGACTCCTGGATGGGTCAATCGGTCGGCCACTGGGAGGGGGACACCCTGGTCGTCGACGTGACAGGATTCAACGACCGCACCTGGTTTGATCGAGCGGGGAATTTTCATAGCGACGCGCTGCACGTGGTCGAGCGCTACACGCGCACAAGTCCCGACGTGATTTCCTATGAAGCAACGATTGAAGACCCCAAGGTGTTCACGCGCCCTTGGAAAATCAGCATGCCGCTCTACCGCCGCCAGGAAAAAAACGCGCAGCTTTTGGAGTTCAAGTGTGTGGAGTTCGTCGAGGAATTGATTTATGGTCAGTGGAGGAAACATCCTCTCGGGCCATGACAGTAACGAGGTACGGCGATGAGAAATCGATTCGTGGTGATGGCGGGAGGGCTGACGATGACCGCGCTGCTCGTCTGCGCGGCGGTTCCAATGGCCGCCCAGACCACCAAGGCCTCCGCCACAAACTACAAGCCACCTCGCACGCCCGACGGCCATCCGGACCTATCAGGCATGTACGATCTGGCCACGCTGACGCCGCTGGAGCGGCCAGCGGGACAGAAGGCCGTACTCACTGACGAGGAAGCCGCCAAGATGGAGAAGGCGGTCGCCCTTTTGAAGCAGCGCGGGGATGCGCCGATTGCAGGCGACCGAACGGCGCCGCCCAAAGGTGGCGATGGATCGCGGGGAGCTGCGGGCAACGTCGGAGGGTACAATACGGGTTGGCTCGACGCGGGTTCCACCTACACCGTCGTGAATGGGGAAAGGAGGTCGTCTTTGATTGTCGATCCGCCGGACGGCCGCGTGCCTCCTCTTACACCAGCGGCGGCCGCGAGGTTGGCAGCTTCTCGGGTGCAGCTGACGTCGGACCAGCGGGAAAATAGTAATGATCCGGGACTCGAGACAGCCCCTGGCGCCTACGACGACCCGGAAAGGCGTCCTCTGGGAGAGCGCTGCCTGTTGGGTTTCAGCTCTACATCGGGACCGCCCGCGTTGCCAGACTACTTCTACAACAATCTCCATCAAATCGTCGAGACGCCAGAATCGATCGTGATCCTAAGCGAGATGGTGCACGACGCGCGGGTTGTAAGGATGAACGCACAGCACCTGCCAAGAAACATTCGCCTTTGGTTAGGGGACTCGGTCGGGCACTGGGAGGGCGACACACTGGTCGTGGACACCACAAATTTTACCGGCAAGACCCGGTTCATGGGATCAACAGCGGACCTACACGTCGTTGAGCGCTTCACTCGTGTCGACGATCGGACGCTGCTCTATCGTTTCACGATTGACGATCCGGCAACCTGGACGAAGCCTTGGACGGGGGAATACACTTGGCCGGCCACCGACGGGCAGATCTATGAATACGCCTGCCATGAAGGCAATTACGCCTTAGGGGACATATTACGGGGTGCACGACTGCGCGAGAAAGAACAAGCGGCGGCGAAGACCGCAAACTGAAGAAGAAACCGGAGCTGATGTATGCACATGAGACTGTCAACGGTGGTTTTATCAAGCGCCATGATGTTGTTCAGTGTTTCTCCTCCGGCGGTGGCACATCACGCCTTCGGATCTGAATTCGACGCGAACAGCCCAGTCCTGCTCAAAGGCAAGATCGTGGAAATCGAATGGGTCAACCCGCATACGTGGATTCACGTGGAAGTGACCAAGCCGGATGGCACGAAGGAAGTCTGGATGGTCGAGGGCGGAAGTCCCAATTCACTACTTCGACGCGGCGTTAACAAGAACAGCTTCGCGCCGGGAACCGAGGTGGTGATCGACGGCTATCAGGCGCGCGATCGTTCCCTGCGAGCGAATGCGCGCAACGTCACATTTCCAGATGGCCGCAAACTGTTCCTGGGGACGACGGGCACCGGAGCTCCACCCCCTCAAGACTTCCCGACCGACAAGGCGCAATCACCGTCCAAGTGATCGGAACGACGCCAGGTTGTGAGAGCTCGGAAGGAATCTTCAGATTCGCACGGGCCGTCGATCGCGCTCGGCTCGTGCGCAAGCTCTACCAAACTCGTTTTCCCCACTCCACATCTCCGCGCAATCGTTTCTTCAGAATTTTGCCGCCCGGATTGCGAGGTAATGCTTCGCTGCGGACAACCACGTACTGCGGGATTTTGAAGTCGGCGAGGCGCGTCTTCAGAAATGCCACCAGGTCACTTACGTCGATCTCTTGTCCCGGTCGGGGCACGATCACGGCGCCGACGTTTTCACCCATCATCGGGTCGGGAACAGCCGTGACCGCAGCTTCGAACACGGCTGGATAAGCAGCCAGTGCGTTTTCGACTTCAACGCAGTAGACGTTTTCGCCACCACGATTGATCATGTCCTTTTTGCGATCGACAATCTCAACGAACCCCTCCTCGTCGATTCGCGCCATGTCCCCGGTACGCAGCCAGCCGTCCACAAACGTCTCAGCCGTGGCTTCTGGTTTGTTCCAGTAACCCTGGCTAACGTTCGGGCCACGGATCAGCAATTCCCCCGCGCAGGTTTGCGGATCGGTGTCCGTCAGCTTCAAATCCACGACCGGCGCGGCGAAGCCCACGGTTTCAGGACGCATGTTGGAATGCTCATGGGGCAAGAAGGTGGCCACCGAACAGCACTCCGTCAGCCCAAAACCATTGCCCAGGCGCGCGTTCGGAAAAGCCTCCATCAATCTGCCAACCAGATCCGGCGGCATAGGAGCTCCCCCGTAGGAGACTCGACTGATCGCGGATGTATCGATATCGCCGAAATTGGGCTGGTTGATGGCCAGCCAGAAAATCGCGGGAACCGTCGTCAGGGTGTTCAGGCGTTCGGCGGTGATCGACTGGAGGAAGATCTTCACGTCGAACGTGGGCATGATGACCACGGTGCCCCCACCCTCGCAGGTGGGAAGCAACTGACTGTTGCAGCCGGTCACGTGGAACAACGGCACAGAGATCAATGTGCGAGCCGTTCCGTCGAAGGGAAAGTCGGCGACACGCCGGCAGGTCTCGATATTGGAAAGGAATGCCTCGTGGGTGGTCATCGCACCCTTGGGAAAGCCGGTCGTACCGCTGGTATAGAAAATCGCAGAGAGATCTCCGGGCTTGAGATCTTCGACAGCGAAAGCGGGGCCGTCGGGCAAAGGCTGGCCGGGCCGAATAACCACTTTGCTGCCAGAGTCGGTGACGACATAGTCGGCTTCAACTTCCGTGAAGCGGGTGTTGACCGGCACGGCGACACCGCCAGCCATCTGAATTCCGAAGAAGGAAACGCACCAATCGATTCCGTTGCCAAGACGAATGGCAACCCGGTCGCCGCGCTCAACTCCGAGCGCCCGCAATCCGCCCGCTAGGCGAGCGGCACGGTCCCAAAGCTGGCGATACCCGATGCGCTCCCGACCGATTTCGACCAGAGCCTCCTTGTTCTTCCACCTGTCGACACTCGAGCGCAGCATGTCGAGCAGAGACCGGGGCCGGTTCTGATATCGCGCGATGCCGTCCGGGCCGCGCCTGATTCCCGATTCGTCGAATGGATGGATCACGGGCATCAATAGGCCCCCTGTTTTTCGAAGTATCGGCGCGGGTTCTCGACGAGCATCGTGCGGATCTGCTCGTCCGTGACGCCTTTTTGCTTAAGCGCGGGGATCACGTCATCGTGAATGTGCTTGTAGCTCCATCGCGGCAAAGCGGCGGCAACTTGATCCCGGGGCAGCCAGTGGAAAAAACAATTGGCGTCGTGCGAAAGGACCATACTCTTGGCGTGGCCGCGCTTGCACATCTCGGCGACCGTGTTCACGCGCTCTTCAAATGGCAGAATCGTATCGATCCCGAAGCGGTCCATACCGATATAGGACCCGGCGCCGACGAGTTGTTCGAGGTAGTTGAGATCGGTTGCGTCACCACAATGGCCGATCACCACGCGTGTAAGGTCCACGCCCTCCTCGCGGAAGATCCGTTGCTGATCGAGACCAACTTTGCCGCGTGCAAATGTGTGCGTGGAAATCGGCACGCCGGTTTGGCGATGCGCTTGCGCAACGGACCGGAGGATACGTTCGATATCCTTCGTGACACCGTGCTCATCGGTGGCACACTTCAAAACTCCTGCACAGAGACCGGTTTCGCCCACGCCTTTCTCAATATCGCGCACAAACATCTCCGTCATGATATCCACTGCCCCCGGTTGTGGCACGCGCAAGTGAAAGAAAAAGGGCGCGTCACGATAGGTGTAGATTCCGGTGGCAAAAATAATGTTGAGCGGCGTCTGGCGGGCAACTTTCGCGATCCGTGGGATGAAGCGCCCGAGACCAACGACGGTAAGATCGACAATCGAATCGACGCCCCGCGTTTTCAGATCGTTCAGACGAGCCACGGCGTTGGCGATCTGCTTCTCTTCCGATTCCCACTCGCTGGGATAGTTCAGCCAAACGTCGGCATCGATAACGAAAATATGCTCGTGCATCAGGGTCACGCCCAACTGCGAGGAATCGATAGAACCGCGAGCCGTGGAGATGGAGGCCACGGGCGGGATTCTATACCCAAACTCCAGCGAACCAAGGGGTCTCCGCATCAGGTGAGCCGTCGAACCTGCATGTCCAACCATTGACGTCAGGAGTAGCGTCCCAATATAGTCGCTGACGAGACCTGCCAGATGTATGACGAACCAGAAGCAGGGCCAATGACAGATCGCGTAGCACCCGCTCGGCGCGCAGCCGTGGCAGGAGGGGACATACCGGCGATTGAACACCTCGACGTGCTGATCGTGGGAGCAGGGCTTTCCGGAATCGGTGCCGCCTACCACCTCCAGACGGAGCTTCCCTCAAAGACCTTCGCAATTCTGGAAGGCCGGAACGTCATGGGAGGAACCTGGGACCTATTTCGCTACCCAGGCGTGAGGTCCGATTCGGACATGTACACCCTCGGTTACCCTTTTCGACCCTGGCGAGGCGCGAAGGCGATCGCCGACGGCCCGTCCATTCTGAGCTACATTCGCGAAACGGCACGCGCCTATGGCATCGATCGTTCGATCCGGTATGGCCATCGGGTCAAACGTGCCTCTTGGTCCTCCGAGAAGGCTCAATGGACGGTCGAGGCGTGCCTGCCGGACGGCCAGACCCTCCGATTTACAACCAACTTCCTCTACATGTGCAGCGGCTACTACGACTGCGCAGACGGTTATATGCCCGGCTGGCCGGGGATGGATCGCTACACCGGCTCAATCGTGCACCCGCAGCACTGGCCAGAAGATCTCGATTACAGAGGCAAACGGATTGTCGTGATCGGCAGCGGCGCGACAGCGGTGACGCTGGTGCCCGCGCTGGCCCGGTCCGCTCGACACGTAACCATGTTGCAGCGGTCCCCTACCTACATCGTGGCCCGGCCGTCGGAGGATGCCCTAGCGAACTGGCTACGCCGCAAGCTGGGCGCTCAGCTCGCCCATCGGTTCGCCCGCTGGAAGAACGTGCTTCTGGGGATGTACTTCTATCACCTCGCGCGACGAAAACCCGACCAGACAAAGAAAGGGATTCTGCGTCTTGCGCAGAAAGAGCTTCCTGCTGGCTACGATGTTGGCAAGCACTTTTCACCCCGCTACAACCCCTGGGACCAGCGCCTGTGCCTAGTTCCTGACGCCGATTTATTCTCGGCCATCCGCTCGGGTTCGGTGTCGATTGTGACTGATGAGATTCAGACCTTTACTCAAACGGGTATACGACTGAAGTCAGGCGATGAGCTGGAGGCGGACATCATCGTGACTGCCACCGGACTCAAGTTGAAGCTTCTGGGAGGGATCGAGGTGCGGATCGATGGCACCCCGGTGAACGCAGCGCGGGCGATGAGTTACAAAGGAACGATGTACAGCGACATCCCGAATCTCTGCTCTGCTTTTGGTTACATTAACGCTTCCTGGACGCTCAAGGCCGACCTGACGGCGGAGTACGTCTGTCGGTTGCTGAAATATATGGACGCGCACGGTTATGACACGTCGACACCGCGCCGACGCGACCCCTCCATTGTCGAAGAACCCGCGATCAATTTCACCTCCGGCTACTTCCAGCGAGCGCAGGATGTCCTCCCCAAACAGGGGTCCAAGAAGCCTTGGAGACTCCATCAGAACTACGCGCTAGACATGCTGGATCTTCGGTTTTCCCCCATCGACGACGGCACGATGGAATTCACTCGTCCGAAGACTGCGAGACGCGCCGTTTAGCCGCAAAGACATCGTGTCGCACAAGATGAAACTACGGAATCGGACCGCCGTCGTGACCGGAGCGGCGAGCGGCATCGGCCGGGCAGTCGCGATATCGCTGGCCCGCCGCGGTTGCGATCTCGCTCTCGCGGATATCAACGAAGCGGAACTTGCACGGACCGCGGAAATGGTGGCTGCCGAAGGCATTCGAGTCAGCCATCATCGTATCGACGTTGCCGATCGTGAAGCAGTGGCCTCCTTTCCTGCCCTGGTGATGGCGGAGCACGGAAGGGTCGACATTCTCGTCAACGATGCCGGTGTCGCACTCGGCGGGACCTTCGATCAGGTCAGCGAAGCCGACTTTGAATGGCTGTTTGCGATCAATTTCTGGGGCGTGGTGAGGACGACGCGAGCCTTTCTGCCACTCCTACGGGCGAGCGACGATGCCCGCATCGTGAATCTATCGAGTCTGTATGGCTTGATCGCACCGCCTGGCCAAACTGCCTACTGCGCCAGCAAATTCGCCGTGCGCGGCTTTACTCAATCGCTCGCGCACGAACTGGAGAACTCTCCCATCGGAGTCACCGTCGTGCATCCGGGCGGCGTGGCCACAGCGATTGCCAGAAACGCCCGTCTCCCGAAGGGTGTGCCGGAGGAGGAGCTTCGGAAACGCCTGGCGGCCATTGAAAGGCTGCTTCGAATGCCTCCGGAAAGAGCCGGCGAGATCATTGTTCAGGCGATCGAACGCCGAAAAACGCGCGTACTCGTCGGCACCGACGCCGAGATCATGTCCCTTATCGAACGGCTTCTGCCTGTGTCTCACTGGAAGATCCTCACGCGGCTAAACCGACTCAGGTGACATGGCGATTCGTGCGGCCAGTGCCAGGTACCGGCGGAACAGTAACGAATTGTGATATAAGCGCTTGTGCGTAAGTTTCTCCGGGGAATTTTTCCGTGCATTCCCGCGCCACGGAGATCTTGTGAGCTGGCAACCCGAAGTCGATGAGATCAAACGCCGCGAAGCCTTGGCGCGGCAGATGGGCGGCCGTGAAAACGTCGAACGCCAGCATGCCGCCGGACGTCTCACCGTGCGGGAACGCATCGACGCCCTGCTTGACCCCGGCACATTCCACGAAGTTGGTGCGCTCGCCGGCCGAGCTACCTACGACGACGATGGGAACCTGACTGCCTTCTCGCCCTCCAATTTTATCTTCGGAACAGGCCGAGTCAACGCTCGCCGCGTCATCGTTGCCGGCGACGATTTCACACTCCGAGGTGGTGCTGCGGACGCCTCCATCGGCGGGAAGATGGGCTACAGCGAAAGGATGGCTTTGGGCCTCAAGCTTCCGATGATTCGCCTGGTGGATGGCAGCGGAGGTGGCGGCAGTGTCAAAACACTGGAAATGACAGGTCGCACCTACGTCCCCGCCAATCCCGCCTGGGATGTGATCGTCGAGGCGTTGGGCGAAGTTCCCGTCGTTGCCGCCTGCCTGGGATCCGTGGCGGGTCTCGGTGCGGTACGCGTTGCTACCTCCCATTTTTCCATCATGGTCAAAGGCATTAGCCAGCTCTTCATCGCGGGACCTCCGGTCGTCGAACGCGGTGTCGGTGAAAAGGTGAGCAAAGAAGAGCTGGGCGGCTCCCAGATCCACGCTCATTTGAGCGGAGTCGTCGATAATGAAGTTTCCAGCGAACAGGAAGCCTTTGAATCAATCCGCCGCTTCCTTTCCTACTTGCCGTCGAATGTCTATCAAGTGCCCCCACGGCAGGTGGCCGATGACGACCCCAACCGTCGGGAAGAAGAGCTTCTTTCGATCATTCCCCGCGACCGCCGTCGCAGCTACGACGTGCGCCGGATCGTCGATCTTGTAATGGATCACGGTTCGTTTTTCGAAATTGGCGCGAACTACGGCCGCCCGCTCCTGACCGGTCTGGCACGCCTCCGCGGCTTTCCGGTCGGCGTAATGGCTAATGACCCGCGGCATTTTGGCGGCGCGATCAGCGCCTCTACCGCGGACAAAATGATCCGTTTCATCGACCTTTGCGACACCTTCCACCTACCCTGCGTCAACTTTGTAGATAATCCTGGCTTCTTGGTCGGCACTTCCGCCGAACGCGAGGGCACGGCCCGCGTGGGAGCACGGGCCCTCATCGCGGTCTACCAGGCGACCATCCCCTGGATATCGGTTCTGGTTCGCCGTGTCTACGGAGTTGCTGGCGCGGCCCACGGCAACGCACAGGCTCTCAACCTGCGCTATGCTGGGCCGTCGGGCGATTGGGGTTCTCTCCCGATCGAGGGGGGGTACAAGCCGCCTACCGCCGCGAGATCGAGGCGTCTCCAGATCCAGCTATCCGCCGTCGTGAAATCGAAGACCGCCTCGCGCAGTACCGCTCTCCGTTCCGGACCGCAGAGGCGTTCGGCATTGAGGAAATCATTGACCCTCGGGACACGCGACCGCTGCTCTGCGAGTGGGTCGAGAACGCCTATTCTCTGGTTGCTGGCGATCTTGGCCCAAAGCGCCGCAAGGTGCGTATCTAGTCTAAATTTCCAGTTTGCTCTCGGACGAATCGACGACGTGGCAGCCAGCTGACCACTGAACGCCTTATTTGAGGTGCGCTACGGTGCGTTCCTTGGGTCCATGAAGCAGCGGCGCGGGCTCGCTCCCGGCGCATCGAGCTTCGTCGTATTTGCAACGGTGGCGGGGAAAGCCGTAGAGTTGTAAGAACGACCGATCTCGGTGATGGATGGCGGGTAAGAAGAAATGGGAGGAGACCGGAATATGGCAAACAGCCTACCTCTGCCACAGACCATAAGCGCTCAGAAGGTCGACCGAGCTTCCGCCGAGGCCTTATCCATCCCTTGGTACGTCTGGTGTTGCATGGTCTCCGTGCTGTCGTCGGTGATCGGCATCGAGTGGGACATTGCCTGGCACAAAAGCATCGGCCGTGACTCGTTTTGGACGCCGGCGCATGTGCTGATTTATTTGTCGGGTATCTTGGCGGGAATTGCGTGTGGGTATTTGATTCTTTCAACCACTTTCCAGAAAAGGTCGCCGTTGCGCGACGCCTCCGTTTCGATGTGGGGATTTCGCGGGCCGCTGGGCGCATTCATCTGCGCGTGGGGAGGCGTGGCGATGATTGCTTCGGCCCCCTTCGACAATTGGTGGCACAACTCCTACGGGTTGGATGTGAAGATCCTGAGCCCGCCGCACGTGCTGCTCGCTCTGGGGATGACTGGCATCCGCTTCGGAACGCTGGTGATGGCTGTGGCCGAGATGAATCGCGCGCAGGGGCTGTATCGGGCAAAGCTTGAGCGGGTTTTATTTTTCGCAGCCGTCTTTGTGATGGCGATGACGGTGGGGATCTTTCAGGAGGACACCAACCGCGTCTTCATGCATGGCGCGACGTTTTATATGATCATCATGTTCGCAGCGCCCATCGTGATCTCGATGGTGGCGTGGGTTTCCGACAATCGCTGGGCCGCCACGATCACGGTGGCGATGTCCACCGCCGTTCACCTAGCGTTTGTTTGGATTTTGCCGCTGGTCCCGGCCGAGCCAAAGCTTGGGCCGGTGTACCGACAGGTGACCCACCTCGTTCCGCCGGATTTTCCACTGCTGCTGATTGTGCCTGCGGTCGTGTTCGATCTGGTGCGGCAACGTATCGGCACATGGGGTCAATGGAAGCAGGCCGCCGCTTTGGGAGCAGCGTTTTTGCTGAGCTTTCTCGCCGTACAGTGGCCGTTCGCGGATCTTCTGATGTCGCCCGCGTCGCGCAACCGAATCTTTGAAACCACCAACTATCCTTACGCAATTCCGCCCACATCACCGTGGGTGCGCAATGTGTTCGTGCCTACCGAGCATAGCTCTGCCGAGTTTTGGGTGCGGATGGCAATGGCCCTCGGAGCGGCCATTCTGATGACGCGTATCGGGATGGCCTGGGGCGAATGGATGCGGCGGATCCGGCGATGAAAATGGCATTTCGAGCGCTGGCGCTTCTCCTCCTCGCTGCCGCTCAGCCGCTCAGCGCTCACGTGGGCAGCCCGGATGTTTATTACGAGGGTGACGCGGGTCCCTACCACCTCTTTGTGACCGTTCGAATGCCACAAGTGATTCCCGGAGTGGCGGAGATCCAGGTGCGAGCCGAGTCGGGCGATGTGCAGGCGATTCGAATCGTCCCGTTGAGACTGACCGGCCCGGGTTCGAACCTGGCGCCGACGCCCGACCTGTTGGAGGTGTCAAAGGACGATCCGCAATTTTTCACCGGCACCCTCTGGTTGATGGAGTCGGGCGCGCTGCAGGTGCGCATCATGGCCGAGGGAGCCAAAGGCAAAGGGGAACTCTCGGTGCCGGTGGCGTCTTTTGCACAACGAACCTTGCCGATGCAGAAAAGCCTCGCCGGACTTTTGCTCCTGCTCATGCTGCTGCTCACCGTTGGCGCAATTTCGATCGCCGGCGCCGGCGCACGCGAAGCCAGCCTTGAACCGGGCATGACTCCGGGGCCAGCGAACGTGCGCCGATCTCGGATCGCCATGACGGTGACAGTGATACTGGTGCTAGGTCTTCTGTATGTGGGGAAATCGTGGTGGGGAGTCGAGGACACCAGCTATCAGCGGCGCGTCAATTTTTACAAGCCTCCTCGAGCCGAAACGACCCTTGAAAACGGGAACAGACTGGTGATTCGAGCCAAGGGCGAGGATTCCCGCTGGACGGACCGAATTAATATGGGACGAGTGCTTCCGGACCACAACCATTTGATGCACCTGTTTTTAATCGCCCTGCCTGGGATGGACCGAATGTGGCATCTGCATCCAGAGCGTCTTCAGGAAGGCGCGTTTGCCGTCGACCTGCCTTCCATGCCGGCCGGCCCATATCAGGTCTTCGCGGACATCGTGGATGAGCGGGGTTTTCCGTGGACACTGGTCGGTACGATTGAGCTCCCGCAAGTCGAGGGGAAGCCTCTTGCGGGTGATGACTCGTCCTGGTCCGGCGCGCCGCTCGTGACGACACAGCAGGGATCTAATACTTCCCAGCTTCCTGATAGCGCCCGAATTGTCTGGGAACGGGGGAGTAGCCCACTGAAATCGAATGTGGCCATGGATTTTAAGTTCAGGGTCGAAGGTAAGGATGGCAAGCCTGTCGAAGACATGGAGCCTTATATGGGGATGGCCGGCCACGCAGAGTTTGTGCGCTCCGATTTTACCGTTTTTGCCCATGTCCATCCATCGGGCTCGATTCCCATGGCTTCACTCGAACTCGCGCAAGCCGGTCTGATGAGTGACCCCTCCGCAATGCCAGCCGGAATGGCGATGGCGGGGACCGCGCCGTCTGGTCCCCTGCCTGGCGTGGTCGCCTTCCCTTACGGTTTCCCACAGCCCGGGGACTATCGAATCTTCGTCCAAGTCAAACGCGCCGGTCAGGTCGAGACGGGAGTGTTTGATGCACAAGTTGAGTAAACCTCTACCTCAGGTGCCTGTACCCCGTCTACGTGCAGCTATGGCCGGGGATCCGCTACAGGGAGGACGTGCGCCTCAAACCAATCGAATACGTCCGGAGCCGCAACGATAGGAACCTGCAAATGGTCAGCCTTCTCATAGTCGGTGTACCTGACGGGGTAGTTCAGCGCTTTGGCCTTTGCAACCACGGGTTCGCAGAGGCTGATCGTATCGAGCGCGTCTTTTCCGCCGCAGGAAATGAAAACGGGAACCCGGCGTCCAGGAGCTGACAGCGCGGCTTCGAGATTGCCCGAAATGCCCGTGCCAGCCATGGGCGCCAATGCCGCATAGCGGTCACGATACGCAAGGCCGACGGTCCACGTTCCCCCGCCGCCCATCGAATGGCCGCCGAGATAGACTCGCAATGGATCGATACTGTAATTCTTCTGCATGAGAGCGGTCACGTCGAGCACGTCCTGCTCGCCTCCGTTTGCCTTCGCGTAGCCGCTGACGAACCCGCGTCCGTTGACCGCCGCGAGAATGTACCCGCGCTGCTCAGCGAGCTTCAAAAACACCTTTTGATATCCCACGGCAAAACTGTTCTCATCCGCTCCGGCGCCGTGCAGCAGCACAGCCAAAGGGTATTTTTTCGCTTTGTCGTAATTCGAGGGAATGAAAATCCGGTAGGGCACGAGCCTCCCGTCAAAGCTCGAGCGGTAGGCAAGATGCAAGTCGCCGGTGGCGCTGGCGAGAGGGTCGCGGCCTTCTTTAAGCGCGGCGGCTCGTTCGGTGGCGTTGTCGAGTTCGGCCTGGTAATCCATAGCCTCGTCCAGGCCCAGTCCCGCGGCTCGAAAATTCGCATAGAGAAATCCCGTCAAGTCCTGGAAGCCGCCGCAGAGGTAGGTGTTGCGCGCGAGGGCGACCGTCTCCACCACCCAGCGCACGGTCAAAGCGGCGGAACTCGTCTGATCCGGAAGAAGGTTCACGGTTCTCTCCAGCCCGTCGAGTCGCTTGGCTACGTCGGGAATAATCACGAACGTCCGGTAGTAGCGGTAGAGAGTGTCGTCCTTGCCGTTCTTCAGCGTCGCGCGCAAAAGATGGAGTCCCGGACCGACCAGCTTCGATGGATCGAAACTCAAGCCGGCCGACTCGCCGGCCTGTTTGCCGCGAACATCGCCCAGAGCGATTCCAGGCGCTACGGCTGCCTCTTGGGAGCCGTCGACTTTCTCGATTTCCAGTTCCATGCGGTACGGGCCATCGCCCGCCAGAGGGGCGTCAAACAGGAACACCGCCCGGCTCTGCAAATAATCTCCCGCGCCAAACACTTTTGCATTGATTGAAAAATCAAGCGCGGTAGTCAGCTCGCTCGAAGGACTCCAGCCCGTGGCTCGCATCAGGAGTATGGCGTGCGTCAGGTTCCGGTAGGTCAGAATCATGTCGCCCGTTAGGTTCCCGCCGGCCGGCGCCTGCATCAGCGGTGTGATTGGGGACATGTCCCCGCCGCGCTGCTGGTAGGCGGGTTGGTCGGAGCGGGCCATCAAGCCCGCGAATATCACGTCGTCCCGGCTTACTTGCGCTTGAGAAATCGGGCCGAAAATCGCGAGCAGCAAAAATGCCCGAATGCAACTCGTGCCATTCCAATACTTGAACGTGTACATTCCGAGCAATCTCCTGCTTTCAGAATCCTAGAAAAGCTCAGACAGATACGAACCGCACCGTTCCCCTCAAAAAAAGCACAATCTTTACAATTTACTCCTTGACGTTAGTTGCAAATATGTGTTAGAGGCTATCACAATTCGGGGGCGAATGTGGGTGGATTTTGCGGTTCCAACAATCCGCGTGCAGTTTCGGGGGGAAGTTACGGCGTCGGTAAGACTCTTAAAAAAAGCACGCCGGCGCATCGACGGGGAGAACACCCTCGAACCAAAGATGAACGATGACGGGGGCTGATCCATCCATTCTTGGCTAACGAACTCCTCTGGTCACGGGGGAAGCGAACGGGAGGCAGTCATGAGAACACGCCGCACCTTGAATGTGGTGATCCCCTTGTTGCTTCTATTGGTCACTGCTGCGCCTGGAAAAGGACAGGTCGACTACTCGACGGCCACTCTAAAGGGCAGTGTGCTCGATCGTCAGGGCGCGGTTGTGCCAGGAGCTATGGTCACGCTCACCAATCCCGCCACGGGCCTCACAAAGAGCCAGGAAACGAGCCCGGAAGGCACCTATCTGTTTCCCCTGCTACCGGTTGGCACCTATAAGTTGGAGGTGGTGGCATCGGGATTCCAAAAGGCTGTGGCGGAAGACGTCGCGCTGACGATCGGCCAAGCGGTCGTGCTGGACATCACCTTGACGGTAGGCGCGGCGAGCACCATCGTGGAGGTGACCACAGCGGC
>Ga0187783_10001204_pt1 | contig 19148 bp, 15 predicted proteins | sample 1015_SJ02_MP02_2_FD_132471 | JGI IMG/M metagenome (GOLD analysis project Ga0187783, IMG submission 132471) | Tropical peat soil microbial communities from peatlands in Department of Meta, Colombia - 1015_SJ02_MP02_20_MG | ecosystem: Environmental > Terrestrial > Soil > Wetlands > Peat | place...
CGCAGCGCCTCCACCAGATATTCGCCCGCCAGTTTCGAGACGCCGTAGACCGAGATCGGATGCGGTGGGCAATCCTCGGCATACGCAGCGCTTGCCTCACCGTCGAACACATAGTCGGTGCTAATCGTAACAAATACTGCCCCGCAGTCGCGCGCGTGCCGGGCGGCGGTACCGACCGCGGCTGCGTTGATCGCAAAGGCTCGGTCCGGCTCGTGCTCGCACGCGTCCACGTCGTGAAATGCTGCGGCATTGACGAACACCTGCGGCGCAAACCGCTCCAACGCAGCGCGCAATCCGGGACCGTCGGCCAAGTCGAGCTCGGCACGCGATGGCGCGACGATCTCGCACTCTCTCCAGCGTTCTCGAATGGCCGTTCCTAGTTGTCCCGCGCCTCCAATTAAGAGAACGCGTTTCACACGGTCGACCGCCGGCCGGCCGTGTTTCGCTGCACGAGCAGCGAGACTGCAACGGCGAGCGCTGCCAGCGAGTTTCCCGCAACCATGATTTGGACGACGGTTGTCAGCGTCGGGTGGTACGCAACGATTGCCGCCAGCGTGCCGAGCGTGGCGGTCAAAAGCGGCACCGTAAACCCGAGCCGGTGCGTCGCGATGCCGTAGAACGCCAAAGCGTTGGTCAGTCCGAGCACGACCATCGCTAGGCCGTAGAAAATCAGTAGCGGCGCTGCTGCGTCGAAGGCATGCCCGACGAGCGCATGCAGCACCGTAAGGCCGAAGTATCGAAAGACGAATAAGCCGCAAAGCGCAAGTGGCACGAACATCACTAAGCTTATGGTCAGCACTTCACGGGTTTGCATGCCGCGCGCGTAGCGGTCGGCGGCTTGCGGCAAGAGAACCGTCGGAACGAAGCCGACGAGGTAGAGCAAAATCTTTCCGCCCAGTGAAGCGGCCGCATAGAGCCCGGCAGATCGCGGATCGAAGAAGTGCTTCACCAACACGACGTCGGCCGAACCCATCAGCGTCAATGCGATCGTCGCCGCCGCCGCTCCCGCCCCGGCGTTGAGGATGCGCCGCCAATCGTAGCGAACGGCGTGCGCCTCCGCGGTCGCGTATCGCCCTCGCATCCGAGTTCCCAGATAGACCAGCGCGCACAGCGGACCCAGAAAGAATCCGATGATGCCCCCGCCCAGTTTCAGGCCGGCCGCGATCAGCGCGCCGATTCCTAAGACTTTTCCCAATCCTTCGATCGCGCTGGACGCCGCATACCCGGGAAAATCTTGGGTGCCTTGGGCGATGGAACGCAGCGCGCTCAAGCCGAGCGTGACGGCCGCGAGCAGCCCGACGAACTGCACGGACCAAATCGGAACGTGGAGGAAGCCGGAAAAAGGGATCGCTGCAAAGGCGGCGATCACCATATAAAGCAGTCCGATCTTCGTGAATATCTCGGCGACGCTTTCGAGCAAGCCTCGCAGGTGGCCGTCGTCGTGCAGGGCGCGAAACTCCGCGGCGATCTGCGCGACGACCGGCGTGATAAAAGCCGCGGGAAGCGCGCCGATCAGCGACGCGTTGACGAGCGCGTACAGTCCGCCATAGGCGTCCACGCCGAGTTGACGGCTCGCGATGGCGTGCGCGATAAACCCGCAAAGGTTGACCACCATACTGGAGGCAAAAACCAGCGCGCTCTGTTTAAACATAGCGCTATCGCGAAGCCGCTCGAGCCCGCGCCGAAGCACGAGGGTGCCTGGCGGACTCATGCTGCCGTTCATAGTACCATCGTTCTCATGGAGATCGAGCAATTACCTCTTGCGGGAGCCGTGCTGCTCGTGCCGCGCGTGTTTACCGATGATCGAGGTTTCTTTCGGGAAACGTACTCGCTGGATCGGTATCGGCGATGCGGCATCGACGCGACGTTCGTTCAGGATAATCTCTCGATGTCGCGACGCTTCGTCTTACGAGGCTTGCACGGCGACGCGCGGATGGCTAAGCTGGTCGGCGTCGTGCGCGGAAGCGTTTTCGATGTGATCGTGGACGCGCGGACGACCAGTCCGACCCGCGGCCGGTGGTACGCGCGAACCCTCAGCGCTGCCGACGGGCGGCAAATCTATGTTCCGCCGGGTTTTCTGCACGGCTTCCTTGCTTTGGAAGACGAGACGCTGTTCGCCTACAAGCAGACGGCCGCATACGACCCGGCCGCCGAGTTCTCGGTCGCGTGGGACGACGCCGACATCGGGGTCGAGTGGCCGCTCGAGGGGCGCCGTCCGATTCTCTCGGAGCGCGATTCCGCCAATCCGCCCTTTCGCTCGCTGCCGGCAGTGCGAGCGTAACAAAGGAGGTTGCGGCTAGGTAAGAGGCGCCAGAGGAACCGAATCGAGAGCGGATGGCATTCCATGATCAGAGCGACGAAGCTCTGGTACATCGAGTGCGCTCCGGGGAAAGGGAGGTCTTCGGCGTGCTGGTGGACCGCTACAAGCGGGGCATCGCGAACTTCATCGGCGCAACCGTGCGCAACTCGTCGGAAACGGCGGATCTCTCGCAGGAGACGTTCTTGCGAGCCTATGCGCACTTGGGGACCTTCAATCCGCAACTCGGAAAGTTTTCGACGTGGATCTACCAAATCGCGCGCAACGTGATTCGCACCTATCTGGCTAAATCGTTACGCAATCCTCAGCTCCAAGAGCTCTCGCAAGACCAATCGATCGAGAGCGCGCTGCCCGACATTTCGGCCCAGGCCGACCCGGCGGTCGGCGTGCTCCGCGAAGAAGCCGAGCGCGAGTTGCGTGCCGCACTGGCCGAACTTCCCGAGCGCACCCGCGCGGTGCTCGCGCTGCGCTACTTCGATAACATGGAGTATCAAACGATTGCCAGCACGCTCGGCCTGTCGTTGGGGAACGTAAAGACCCTTATCCATCGCGGTAAGATCGCGCTGACGAAAAAGGTGCGCGAGCGAGAACGGCGCGCCATCGACTCGTTGGCGTCGGTTCAGAAGGGAAAAACGAGTGCGTTGCTCCTCGTGTGAGCCGTTGCTCGACGCTTACCTCGAGTCCGCGCTTCATCCTCGACAGGCGCGGGCCGTCGCCGCGCATCTACGCGCCTGCGACGACTGCGCGGAGTTTTTGAGCGAATTGCGCGTCGTGGACGCGCTGTTGGCGACCGCGCGACGGCCGCGCGTCGCCGCCGACTTCACCGCCACGGTCGTGGGTGCAACCCACTCGGCACGGCCGCCCAAACCCCGAAGGACGCCGCTCGGCCTGGCTCTCCTCCTTTATTTAGGGCTTGCGTGGGCGCTTGCATTATTTGCGGCGTCTCGAGCCCGCGACCTAAGCAGCTTCGGCGCGATGCTGGCCGGCCGGGCAGCCCACGACGCGGCTGCCCTCGGCGCCGTGACGCACGCGCTGGCGCCGGCTACGCCGTTCGCAGCCGCCGCCGTTAGCGGCGTGCTGGTGCTCGACGTTTTGTTGCTGGGTGCCCTCCTTTATGGGTATCGCCGCGTGCGCCCGATGATTGCATTGTACCTAGCGCGGGGGCCACGCACGTGACGAGGCGCGTTTTGGCAGTGCTGGGCTGCTGTCTCGCCGCGCTGCTGCTTCCCGCCGCAGCCCGTGCCGACGCTCAAGCCGTCTATCACGGGGGCACCTATTTCGGCTCGGTCGTGGTCGAGCCGGGGCAGATCGTCGACGGCGATCTCACGGTGATTCTGGGCGACGCCACCATCGCCGGCATCGTCGAAGGCGACGTCAACGTCATCGGAGGTAACTACGACCCGCGTCCCGGCGGCGTGGTCACCGGCCAGATCAATCAGATCGGCGGCGCCGTTACTCAGGCGGTCGTGCCGTGGGCGCCGAGCGAAGCTCCCTACAACCCGTTCGTGCCGGACCACCGGCTGCTTTGGCCGCTCTCTTGGAACCTGCTAGCGCTGCTCGTCTTCCTTATCTTTCCGCTGCGCACGCGCATGGTGCTCGACCGGTTGGAACGTCATCCCGGGCTCAGCGTGGCTGCGGGCGTGCTCGGCTGCGTCTCGGTAATTCCGCTCGCCGTCCTGCTGGCGATCACGATTCTGCTCATCCCGCTGATCTTGCTCGAGCTGGTCTTCGTCTTCGCCGGGGTATTCCTGGGGACGGCGGCGCTGTCGCTGCTCATCGGGCGCCGTCTCTGCGAGCTGATTAGGCCCGCCACAACGCCCTCGCCGTTGCTGGCACTGCTCGTGGGTCTGGCCCTCGTGTCGGCGGCCGAGCTGGTCCCGGTCATCGGGGCGCTCGTGCTGATTCTGGTCGGATTGATCGGGCTAGGCGCGACGATCTTGTCCTTTGCGGGCGAAGGGTTTTCCAGGGAGATAAGCGGACCGCCCATGCCGACCGGCTAAAGAATCGCCATGCTGATCTCGCGAAGCGCGCAGTTCGCGCAGCGCACGGCCCACCTCCGGGCCTCGACGATTCGCGAGATGCTCAAGGTCACGCAACAGCCCGAGGTTATTTCGTTCGGTGGCGGATTGCCCGCGCCCGAGCTCTTTCCGACGGCCGCGATCGGCGATGCCGCAAAACGCGTAATGGACCGTCTCGGTTCGGCCGCGCTGCAGTACAGCGTGACCGAAGGCATTCCGGAGATGCGCACCTGGGTCGCCGAACGCCTCACCCGCCGCTTCGGACGAATCTTCGAGGCGCAAAGCGTCACGATCGTCAACGGTTCGCAACAAGGTCTCGATCTAGTCGGCAAGATTTTCATCGATCCCGGCGACCACGTCGTCCTCGAAAATCCGTCGTACTTGGGTGCGATTCAAGCGTTTGACGCCTACCAAACGCGCTACCTCACCGTCGATACCGACGAGGACGGCTTGCTGCCCGACTCGCTGGAGCGCGTGCTCGAGCGAGCCGACCCATTTCCGAAATTTCTCTACTTGGTGCCAAACTTTCAAAATCCGACCGGACGCACGCTTTCGGGACGACGGCGCGAAATCGTCGTCCGCCTCTGCGAACGTTTCTACCTGCCGATCGTCGAAGACGACCCTTACGGCGAGCTGCGCTTCGAAGGCAGCGACTTGCCGCCGCTGGTTTCGTACGAGAGCGCGGCTCCGATCATTTACTCCGGCACCGGAAGCAAGATCATGGCTCCCGGCATGCGGATCGCGTGGCTGGTAATTCGCGACGAAGAGATTCGCGAGAAGATCGTGCTCGCCAAGCAAGGCGCCGACTTGCATAGCGGAACCTTTGCGCAATACGTGTTTGCCGAATACGCCAGCGACGAGGACGCATTCGACGGACACGTTCGCAAGATCGCTCAAACCTACGCGCGGCGCCGCGGCGTCATGGCCGAGGCGCTCGCCGAATTCATGCCCGACGGCGTACGCTTTACGCGTCCGGCCGGCGGAATGTTCCTATGGGTTACCGTACCGGACGTCGACACGACCAAGCTGTTGCGCATCTCCGCCGAATCGAAAGTCGTGTTCGTGCCGGGCGTAAACTTCTATCCGGCTCGCGACGTGCACGACGGCATGCGACTCAACTTTTCCAACGCTTCGGAAAAGAATATCCGGGTCGGCGTCGAACGCCTTGGCGACGCCATCAAAGTATATCAAGGTTTATAAAAGGAGTCGGAACGCGTGGCAGAAGGCTTGATCGTCGGAATCTTTTCCGAATCGGATCCAAAGGCGCTCGAAAGTGCGTTAACGGGGCAGCAGATCGACTTGACCAAAATCAAGGTTATTGCCGCAAGCGCAACCGACGAAGATATAGAATCGTCGCAGCTCGAGTTCGTCGACGTGATCGAAGAGGTCGACGCGAACACGCGCGACGAGGATTTGACCCAGGGCTCGGGGGTTTGGGACGAGACCGGAACGGGCGTCCCGGGGATCGGCGGACCGCAAGCGACCTTGGGGTCGTTCACGCATCGCGCGGCCGCGACCAAACAATACTTCGCGGGTTTTGCAATTCCGACCGACGAGGTCGACAACTTCGGCGATGCCGTTGCCGATGGCCGCACGGTTGTGCTTTACTCCAACGCCGGCGCCGACGCTCCAACGATCGTCACAGCCTTCAAGGCCGCCGGTCTGCGAAACGTTCGATCGTATTAGGGCCCGGCTCTTCCTCGCGAGCGCGTTCTTCGCGCTGGGGAGCTGCAAGCCGGCGGCGCACTACGATTACACGCATTTGCCCTCGGGATATCACTGGCGCGCGGTATTCGACCGCGCAACCAATGCGATCGTCTTCTACGGGCAAGACCCACTGACGCTCGACACCGTCTACGTCGGGCCGGACAGCCGTTTCTTCATCTTTCATCATCCCGGAAGGATCGGACCAAAGGATTTGAAGCTGCGGTGGGACCCGCACGATGCGCGGTAATGCGCCGGCGCGGCGTATTATGGTTACCGCCGCCGGCACGGTCACCGCGCAGTCGGTCATCAAGGCGCTGCGCGAGGATGGACGCGCCACGTTCGTCGCAGCCGCCGACATGGATCGGCTCAATGCGACCCGCGCCTTCGTGGACGAGTTCGTGGTGCTGCCACCGGCGCGCGCGACGGACTTCGCGCAGGCTTGTCTCGAGGCGGCGCGCCGCATGGCGATCGATTTGCTCGTGCCGATCATCGTCGAGAGCGAGTTTCTTCCGCTCGACGACGCGCGTGAAGCGTTTGAATCGATCGGCTGCCGCCTGGCGCTGCCGGCGCGCGACATCGTGGTTCGAACCGGCGACAAGCTTGAGTTCGCAAAATTTCTTGCCGAGATCGGCGTCCCCGGTCCGGCGACGCAACCCTACGCGGAGGATATCGAAATCGACCGCTTCCCGGTGTATCTCAAACCGCGTCGCGGGTCCGGCTCGATCGGCACCGCTCGCATCGAGAGCCTTCACTCGCTGCACGAAGCGGGGCGCGGACGCAGCGACCTGATCGTTCAAGACGCGGTCGACGGCCGCGAATTTACGGTCGATGCGTTCGCAGCCGCGCCTGGAAGAGTGGTCGCGGCCGTTCCGCGTGAGCGGATCGCAATCAAGGCCGGCGTTTCGGTCAAGGGCCGCACGTACCACGATCCGGCGATCGAGAGCATCGTCTGCAGCGTGGTAGAGAAGAGCGGCCTGCAAGGACCGGCTAACGTTCAGGGCATGCTGCGCGACGACCGCAGTTTCTCGATCATCGAAATGAATCCGCGGTTCTCCGGAACGCTCGCGCTGACGACAGCAGCCGGCATCAACTTTGCTTCGCTGCTGATCGACACGATCGAGGGCCGGCCGATTCCCGATCTGCGCGGCCGCCACGGAGCAGGCCTAACGATGATGCGCTATTGGAGCGAAGTTTTCGAAGATCGTAACGGCTCCATTCACCTCGGAACGCAGCTCCAGGACCAAGCCCGGGTCCGTTAATGCCATAGATCGGTCTGAGGCTCGCAACCCTAAGGTCGGCAAAACGAGATCGCCTTGGGGCATCCCGTGTGGATAGCAAGGAAAGCGACGAAGGCTAACCCCAGCAAGACTAACAGTGCCATGGCAGATCGCTTCCCAGACCGGTTTAGCAGACGATTAGTGAGTCCCAATAAGCTGATAAAAGCGACTAGGATTAGACTCCAGAGCGCATCGCGCCAACCGCCGAACGCGTACGCGAGTCCGACGACCAGCGCGCCCGTCGCGAAGAGCTCCCATTCGCTCCTTCTAGCGCGCTCCGGCGCACCTTGCTCAGCCACGATGCGCTCAATGTACGACATAACGGGCTTCCGAGCATAGTGCAGAGCCTAGTGGCGGAAGCAGACCACCAGCCCACGTCACGCGCTCGAGCTACGCCGGTCGCGGCTACCAGCCTGGGCCATCACTGATGCAACGAGCGGGTTGGGGCTCCGTAAGCGCGACTTCGCGATTTTTTGGGGCCAGCCATGGATGGCTGTTTCAAAACTTTGTTATCCCCAAAAAACGCGAGAGCAGGAGCGGCACACGGACGTGCCGCGACGAGCGCTCGCGCGGCGGAGCCCCACCCGCTCGTTGCGCTAGTAACTCATCGTCGTCCAGCGGCCTGGGTTCTCGCGCAGCCATTCCCATTCGCGGCGCAGTCCTGCGCGCAATGAAACCTTGGGCGCGACGCCCAAGACGCGCTCGACCTTGGCCGGAGAGAGCTGCATGACGTTCAGCTCGGACGGTAGGCGCAGTCGGCCATCGACCAGCGCCGAACGTTCGCCGGGCAACACGTTCTCGGTCACGGGTTCGAGCGCTGACTCGGTCACCTCGCACGCGAGCGCGGCAAGCTGCGCGATCGAGGTTGCAATGCCGGTTCCGGCGTTGAACGACTGCGCGCCGCGCAGCGGCGTCTCCAAACACGCGCGGTGTACGGCCACGACGTCGTCGACATAGACGAAATCGCGCAACTGTTCGCCTGCGCCGAACACGACCGGCGGTTTCCCTTCGAGCAACCGCTTGAGAAAGATCGTCAAGACGCGCCCGTACCATTCGCGCGGCCCGTAGGTGATGCCATACCGCAACGAGTGGATCGCGATGCCGTAGTCGTTGGCGAAGATTTGCGCGTATTTCTCGGCCGCGAGCTTGCTGGCACCGTACGACCAGTTGGGATTCTGAGGATCGGCATCTTCGTCGCTGGGCGGATCGATCGCCTGCCCGTAAACGCACGCCGATGAAGCGTTGACCACCCGCTCCACGCCGGCCAATCGCGCCGCGTTGAGCACGTTGATCGTTCCGACCAGATTGGTGCGCATGTCGTCGAGCGGATCTTCCAAACATTTGGTGATCTCGAGCTGCGCCGCCTGATGCGAGAGCGCGTCCTTGCCGCGCGCTGCCCCGATCAACGCATCGGCATCGAGAATGTTGCCTTCGATGATCTCGACTTCGCCGTCGAAGGCCGCGAGATTTTCGCGCAGACCGCTCGAGAAGTTGTCGAAGACCGTGACACGGTCGCCTCCGGCGAGCAGATCGGCGACGATGTGCGAACCGATGAACCCCGCACCGCCGGTAACCAGAACGGAGCGCGTCACTCTAAGAATTTCCTCTCGTCGCGCCCCGCAAACGGCACAGCGCCGCCGACCACGCGTATGGTAGCGCTCGCCTCCAAAACTCGAGTCCGAGTGCAAAGCTTATGACGGGATGATAGAGCCACGTCGCGCGGCGGTCTCGCAGCGCCCCGAACAGCCCGGCGATCGCCGGCGCGACGATCGACACCGCATAGAACGGCCAGAGATACGCCCGGATTCTGCGCGATGCGGTCCAGGTTGCGGCGCGCTGCCAAACGGGTTGATTGCGGTCTTCTAGCCGCTTAGCGATGCGCGGGCCGAATTTGCGGACGAAATCGCGCAATCCCCCAACCGTATGATGCTCGATCAGCGCGCCGGGAACGTACGCGATGTCGTGGCCTTGCGCAAGAAGGTCGACGATCGGCAAGATGTCGTCTTCCTCCCATCCCTCGCGCTGCGGGACGCCCGCGCGAACCGTCACCCCCTGCGCGATCGCGATGAGCGGAGGCCGCTCGGGCGAAAAATCGTAAACGACGTACGCGCCGGTAGCGCGCTTCGTGCGGTACGCGCGACCGAACGTGGCCGGCGCGGCCGCGCTTCCATACAAGAAGTGGTTGAACGGATCGGTGAAGTCGTTGATGTAGCGGGTGCTCTTGGAATCCTCGCCCGTGCTGACCACGCGCGGGACCGCGGCGTACACGTTCGGATCGTCAAACGGTTCGCAAATCCGGAAAATAAAGTCGCGGGCGTGCAGAACGTTATCGGCCGCTATGATCACCAGCAGGTCGCCGGTGGCGGCGCGATAGCCCAATAAATGCCCCGGTTCGGCCAGGCGGCGCGGGTTGTCGACCACCACGCAGCCGGCCGATCGCGCATACTCTTGCGTGCCGTCCTCGGAGAGCCCGTCCACGACGACGATCTCGACCAGCTCGGAGGGATAATCTTGAGCGCGAATGCTTTCGACCACCCGCGGAAGCCTGCGTACCTCGTTGAGCGTCGCGATGATAAAAGAAACTTTCACTCCGCCACCGCAACCTTGGCTCCGTCGAGTTCGGCCGAACGTAAGGCGGCCTCGATGACGCGAACCACGCCGGCGCCGAAGGCTCCGTCCGACCGCGTGGGCGTCCCGTTGCGAACGGCGCCGGCGAACTCCGCCACCAACTTGCCGAGCGCTTCACGGTTATCGACCAGCGGAACGTGGAGGTCGCCTAAGCGATAGGATATCATCTGCTGCTGCAGCGTCGTGCTCGACGGATCCAGAACGACGCCCTTGTCGTAGATATAGACTTTTTCGGTTGGTTCGACGTCGTCCCAGACGGCCATTTTGAGGCTTCCGGCGATCATCGTTCGCCGTAGCTTCACCGGCGAAAGCCAGCTCAAATGCACGTGCGCGAGGCAGCCGCCTCCGTACCACATCGTAAGAAACGCAACATCCGGAATCTTGGCGTGGACGCGGGCTGCGAGCTGCAGCGCAACCCAGCGCGGCATTTCGTCCAAAATATAATTGATGATCGAAACGTCGTGCGGCGCCAAGTCCCAGACGACGTTGCTCTGTTGGAAGAGACCCAGATTCACGCGGACCGAGTCGATGTAGTAGATGTTTCCGAGCGCCCCGGTTTCGCGCAGAGCCCGCAGCTTCTCCACCGAGCCGGTATAAAGAAAGGTGTGATCGGTGACCAGCGCCACTCCCGCGCGGCGAGCCCGCGCGCACAAGTCGTCGGCGTCGCGGTAGCGTTCGGCCAGCGGCTTCTCGACGAGAACGTGCTTGCCCGCGTCGATTGATTGCACCGCGAGCGGGTAATGCGTGTTCGGCGGCGTCGCGAGCGCAATCGCGTCCACCGCGGGATCCGCAAGCGCCGGTTCGATGGCGGCATGGCCCTCGATCGTCGGATAGAGCCGCAGCAACCGCTCGCGCCGGCTTTGGTCGGGCTCGATCAGGTGCCGAACGACCCAGTCTTCGGATGCGTGAAAGTTCCGAACCAGGTTCGGGCCCCAATAACCGGCTCCGACGACCGCCACTCCGAGCGGTTTGCGCTCCACGATGCGTCCGGAGATAGAGGCGGCTAGGCTACCGCGACCGCTTGCGAGCCGGCCAGGGCTTCAACCACGAGCTCGATCTGCTCTTGCGTCAGCTCGGCAAACATCGGAAGCGAGAGCACGCGCTCGGCGCTGCGTTCGGTTCGCGGAAAGGTCCCGCGATTCAAGTCCAGGTCGGCATAGGCGGGCTGCAAGTGAATCGGAATCGGGTAATGGATGCCGGTCGCGATCCCGCGCTCGCGCAGCGACGCGATGACGCGTTCGCGGTGCTCGACCTCGATAACGTACAGGTGGTAAACGTGCGCGTCGTCGCGCAACCGTACCGGAGGCTTGATGCCGATCCGCGAGAGATGCGCGTCGTAAGCGGCGGCGTGCCGGCGCCGGGCCTCATTCCAAGCATCCAGATGAGCAAGTTTGACGTCGAGCACCGCCGCTTGAATCGAGTCGAGCCGGCAATTTCCCGCTTTCACCACGTGCTCGTACTTGCGGCGCTGTCCGAAATCGCGCAAAAGCCGTAACCGCTCGGCCAGCCTAACGTCGTTGGTTACGACGGCGCCGCCGTCGCCGTACGCGCCCAGATTCTTTCCGGGGTAGAAACTGAAGGCGCCGGCGTCACCGAAACTCCCGGCGCGGCGTCCGTTCCACGACGCCCCATGGGCTTGAGCCGCATCTTCGATTACCAACACGCCGGATCGACGCGCAAAATCAATGATCGGTTCCATCGGAACCATCTGGCCATAGAGATGCACCGGCATGATCGCTTTCGTGCGCGGCGTGAGCGCATCGCTTAGCCGGTTGGGATCGATTAAATACGCGTCGTCGATGTCGACCAGCACCGGCCGCGCGCCGACGGCGGAAACCGCAATCGCGGATGCGATGTAGGTGTTCGCGGGCATAATAACCTCGTCGCCCGGACCTACGTTCAACGCTTCCAACGCTAATTGCAGCGCGGCGGTACCCGACTCGACGCCGACGCAATGGCCCGCGCCGACGTAGGAAGCAAAGCGCTCCTCAAAACGGGCGACGGACGGTCCCAAAATGAACGAAGCATCCTCCATCACTTCAAGGATGCGAGGAACGACCTCGGAGCGTAACGCGCGGAACTGAGCCTTGAGGTCAACGAATGGAACGAGCGTCGGGACGGTCACCGGGCGCGCGCTTCGTCGGCGCGCGCAGCAGCGCCTGCACCAGCCAGATCGCGCATAGGAATCCAAACATCTCGGCAATCAACTGCGCGAGCGCGGTGGCTTCCAGCAGGATGACGTTCCCCGTCGCGTCGCCGAGAAACCAGCCGTTCGCCGACATATCGACCCGCACGTGCGGCAAGATGCGTCCGGATGCGAACGCAATCCAGGACGGATCGTACCGCTCGTTGAGACGCAGAAGCTGTGCCGCATCGGGTTCGCGCCGGACCACGTACAGCCACGACCCAACCTGCGTAAACTCAAGCGGCCGCGCGCGGGGCGGCGGATTATTCGGCACGCTCGGAATCCTCGTCGCCTGCGCGACCAATTCGCACAGCCCGCTGCACTGCACCGACTCAACCGATTGCGGAACGCGCACCCACGAAAACCCTCCACCGTTGCGCAACAGGACGCTGCCGCTGGGCGCGCGCAACTCGCCGCGGACGTATGCCAGCAGCCAGCGCCCCGGATCGACGCGATGCGGAACGGTCGATTGGGTGAGCGCGCCCCCGATTCCCTGCGCGAGCCACGGCGCTTCGGCGTAAGCCAGGCGCGCATCGATCCAGGCGACGCGCGAATCGATCGAGTCGCTCGATGCCACGATCGGAGCGACCGCCGAATAACCTGGAGCGTCGCCAAAGAAAAGATTACATTGCCCGATGCGCGCGACGAACGCGACGACCGGCGCCGCCGCACAATCGGATACCAGCGGCGCGGGGTTCGCAACGTAACGATCCGACGGCGGAGCGAAGCGCGACGATGCCGGCGCGAGCGAAGCGGCGGCAAATCCGATCGTTCCGCGCGTTAACGAAACGAGCCACGGACGGTTCACGATCTCGCCGACGCCGAGCGCCTGCAACGGCTGCGCGTCGCCGGTCTGCTCGTAGCGCGCGAGCGCCATGTCCACCGGATATGACGGAAGGTACTCGTTGACCGGAGCAATTCCGTTTGGATAGAACTGCAAATCGGGATCGGCGCCGTCCCCGCGGCCGGCGCGCAGACCCAGCGGCTGAAATGCCGGTAAGAACGCAACCTTCGTATTTGGCGGCGCCGCGACCGTGGGACGCGGATAGGAACCGGAAGCAACCCACAGGGCGGCCGGCGGCTGCAGCAGCCACGTTACCGCCAGCGTGATCCCGGCTGCTAGCGCAACGTAGCCGAGGACGCGTAGCCGCGCCGCCGCCGCGCACGCAAGCAGCGTCAGCAAGGCTGCGATCACCCCGGCTAGATCGTAAAGCTCGCGAAAGACGCCGCTTTCGGGAACGTTGGCAACCACCCACGAATATGGAAGCGCGAGCGGCCCATGGATCCCGGTGACGACGACAAAGAGAACGATCGCTGCGCTCGCCGTCCAGGTCGCGGCTTGGGTGCGCCGCGCCGCAACCACGCCGGCAAGCGCCAGCCCCACGACGATCCAGACCGCCGCCGTTGCGCCCCAGCCCAACCGATCGGCATAGCCGGCAAAGTATCCGCCCAATCCGAGTAATGCCGGCGGTGAGACCGACTGATCCGTTTGCCACGTCACGCCGTACGGTATTTGCAACAGCGTCGCGCGCTCGGCAATCAGCCCGACCAGCGACGGCAGAACTACGACGGCGCCGGCGATGAGCGGCGTCCACTTTCGCGTTACCCATCCAAATGGAACGAGCGCCGCCAGCGCCACGATAAAGAGTTGCAGCTGGGCTTGAATCAGCACGATCCACAGCGCTAGCCGGAGCGCCGAGGCGTCGCGTCCCCGCATCATTTCGGCAAGCAAACCGATCAGCGCGCCATAAGCCAGCACCATCATGACGTGACCTGCAACGATCTCGTTGTAGACCCAAGGATTGAACAGTGCGAACAGTCCGAGACCGATTGCCGCGGGCGCCCCGCTTCCGCACCGCATGGCGACGGCATCCACGCCCCGCATGCAGAGATATCCGATTACGGCGGCCACCAGCCCCAACGCACCCAAGGGACCGGCTAGCCACATAAGGCCGCCCATCAGCGGTCCGACGAGATACGTCGTCGGATGCGGATTGGGCGTGCCGAAACCGATCGAGAGCCAGCCGTCCAGGGACTGCGCGGTGAACGATGGGATCGCGCTCCGATCGATCGGCCAGTTCCAATCGTGGCGGAGCGTGGGAATACCCTTGCCCGCAATAAAGATCGCGAAGAGTATCGCAGCCGCCAATGCCGGCGGCCGCGTTAGGCGCGTCGTATTCCTGAGCTCGCGCGCATCCGCCGGCACTCCATGGCTAAAGAAACGGCGGCTGCCGCCGCGGCGAAGTACGCAATGACCGCAAGTGGTTTGGCGACCGCGGCGGGCAAAAACACCGTCACGATGATAGACGCCACCGAAACCCCGGCCGCATACGCAGCACTGCGCGCGAAGAAGCGCGCCTCTCCGGCGCGATCCAAGCGTCGAATAACCCGCGCGTAACCTCTGCGCATCCAAAGTCCGGCAGCGGTGGGAGCGACGATCGAGGCCCCAAGTGCCAGGGTCGCTATAATCGCGACCCAGTAGGCGAAGCGTGCCGCAATACCGCCTTCGTATTCGGGCAGGAACGCCGCAACCGCGAGCGCGCCGGCGGCTACGAGAGCGGCGCATCGAACGGTCGCCGCTTTTACGCCGCCGTGCAGCAGCGCCGCTTTGAGCGAAGCCGGTGCACCGGCACGCACGAGCGCGGCGGCCGCCAGCAATCCAAAGCCTGCACCGATCGCAAGCACTTCGGCCCCGGGCTGCGAGACTAACGCGGCGAGAACGCTTACGCAGACGACAACGGCGCCGGCATAGCCGAGAAACGCGGGAAACGTGAACCCCGTATCGTGGCTGCTGTGGTCCTGTGTAGCCGGAACGATGCGCGCTGCAAAAAAGACGATTGCCGCAAAGATCATTGCTACATACGCGGTCGTCGCTAGCCGCTCGGCGGCTTCATCGGAGAGCGTCGTCGCCAAAATCAGCGCCACGACGCAGGTCGCGATTGCTAATCCAAGGCCTCGCGAAAGCGCCCACGCCACAATCGACCGGTTCAACGACTCGACTTTCCGATCGGCCAGAGCTCCGGCGCCCACGCGAGCACGATGAGGATCACGAGCGCCACGACTGAAATGGCGTCGGCGACGACGTAGTATTCCTGCCCGACGAACGTCAAGACGATTCGGCCGCCGGCCGGAAGGCTCGGAACGATCCAGCCGTTTGCAACGCCGTCCACCATGACGTGCGGCAGCGTCTCCCCGTCGAGCGTTGCCCTCCACTCCGGGTGGTATGCCTCGCCAAACACGAGCAGAAACGGGTTTGCTACGGCGTTGGCAGTCACATCGAGAGCGGTCGGCGAGCGCCGCTCCCACGAAACCGCAAAGTCTTTGGTGCGCGGCAAGCTTTGCGGCGCAACCGCCAGCAAGCCGATCTTGACCGCCGGATCGGCGCTTGCAACGACGTGACTTCCGGCCGAGAGTAAGACTGGGCCCGCGCCGACACGCCTGCCGTCTACGCTCAGAGGAACGGCCGACAAAGAATCGGGCCGCGGCATAGCTCGGCCCGGCATCGCGTGCACGCCATAATAAAAATTGCTGACGCTCGGATTAGCGCCGCGCGCGAGAACCCACAAGCCGACGATCCGCTGTTGCGCATCGCTCCAATCGTTGGCAAACGCGTGCATGAAATTGGCGTCGAGTGCGCCGTCGCGTCCGATTGGAAAGATGCGGTAGGCTACGTTTGTTCCTCGTGCGAGTGCAACGGCCAGCCATGCACCGTTCTCGCCGGACTTGGACAGGTTCCCAATTATTTCCGGGTCGCCCAATAGCCCGCTGGCGGGATTGGGAAGCGCAACGACAGCGAACGCCGGGTCGGCGGCCGCGGCTTGCGCACCGGGGTGCGGCGGACCGATTTCCTGAAACGAAAGGTCGGGCGCGACCGCTGCCGAGATGACGCTGGAGCCCAAGTCGCCGCGTTCTCCGGCGAGCGGATGGAAACCGAAAGCAAGGTCGTTCCATCCCGGACGCAACCGCACCGCAAACGTAACGGCGACCGGTGCCGGTCCTTCCAAACCGTTGACGGTATCGTACTGCTGCGGCTCGGCCGGTAAGCCCGGGAGCGTTACGCTCTGCGCGGATTCTCCGTTCACCGTCACGGTCATCAGGTTCGAGATCTGCAAGCGGCTGATCCGCATCGCGGCCTTCGCATCCTCGCCGTTATGGCCCGAAACGTAAACCCGTACGTGGGCATCCCGCGAGAACAAAAACCACGACATCGGATCGCCGCGCTGCCATGCATATGCCGTCGGATCGTCGCGATACCACTCCGACGGCATCATGATCGCCGACGTTCCTACGACGCCGATGCCGAAGACGTACGGCAAGGTTGACGAAAGATCCGCCGGAAAAGCGCCTCGAGACGCGCGGCTTTTCAGTGCCGTGCTTACGAAGCCGTCGGGGCCGTACGATCCGATCGCTCCAGCGGCAAGCCGATACGTGCCGGCTGCCGGCACCGTGATGCTCGCGCTCGGCCCATATACCAGCTGCGTCGACGCCAGGTTTTTCGGCAGGGCGCGCTCGAGCGAGGCAATCGTTCCCTCCCACGCCCGCAGATCGTCTGAGTTCACGAGTGCGACGACCAAGTCGGGGTCGAGATAACCGTCGGAAACCCAGTGGCTCCCGACATGAAGCGAGACGTCGCCGTATTGCGTCCACGAGCCGCCCGCCGGTTGGGGGAAAAGCGACTTGCCGTCAATCTGGAGCGTCTGCGGCGCAGCCCGACCAAAGAGCAGCGATTCGTCGCGCGCGAAAACCGCATAAACGCCGCCGCTGCGGACCACAAAGGGGGTCAGCGGCGCGGCGTCGGCCGACGGCGGATGCACGCGAATGCCGCGCGCGAGCGCCTCGTTGACGGCGAGATCGCGCACGCCGGCCTCGGCCGACGGCAAAACCGGCGATAGCGTCCGCATCGAAGTTGCAAACTCGTCGATCGAGCGATTCGGCGGATCGAACTGCGCAAGTCCCTTGGCCATTGCGTCGACGTCGCCGAGATACGCGTCGGAAAACGACGGCAGCGTGCTGACGACCGGATGGGTTACGCCGTAGAGAAGCGGGAGCGCTCCTCGGATGTGATACGTGCGCAGCGGGCCGTCGGAGCGAACCGGCGATGCTCCGACGACACGCCGTAATAGATCGTGCGTGAGCGTCGTGCTGTTAAAGCGCCACTCGCCGGGCGAGCTGAAATCGATTACCGGAAGAAAGTCATCGCGCTGCAGGATCGTGTCGACGCCCAGAACGCGCAGCATGTCGGCGGCAAACGGAAGACCTTCGCGCGTTGCCCGGTATGCGCGGCGCACCCAGAGATCGCTGCCCTCGGAGGGCTCGCTGCCCAGCAACCCGTAGACCATCGGGCGATCCACCAGCGAGTCCTCGATGTAAAACTGTGGATTTCCCCAGTCGAATTGTTCCAAAAATTGAGTCGGGAAGAGCGCGACGCGCTGGCGCTGATCCGCGCCCACGAGCGCGTTCTCGCGATACTCCCAGGCGGGAAGGTCCGCAGCCGGATAGTTCATCTTCTCGATCAGGACGGGAACGAAGATGAGAATTGGGAGCGCCACTGCGACGGTCCGAGCCGCCGGAACGAGCCAGCTCCAGACGCGCTCGGCCTTGCCGAGTTTTGCAATCTGGCCGCGCAATGCGGCGATCATCGCAAAGATTCCGAGCGCGTAGAGCCCGCTGATCCCGAACTCGACGCCCGCAACCCACTTATACGAGAAGCGGAACATCTGAAAGCCGGGAAGATTGCGATAGAGCTGGTCGTAAAACGGGGTCGTTATCGCGTCACCGAGTTGATCGTGATAATAGCCCACCACGAGCGGCACCGAAACGAGAGTAACGATCAGAAAAAACAGCGCTACCGGACGTTGATTGCGGGCGAACGCGATCCCGCCGATTGCGACGATCGGCACGAACCAAAGCAGCGCGCCGAACAGCCCGCCTTCGTAGACGGCCGCCCATGGGAAATACGCCCGGTTTCCGAAGGAAACAAACGTCGCCCAGTGACCCAGCCCGCGCAGAACGTTTACGAACGAGGTGGCCGCGTTGTGCATCGACGGCGCCTCGGTGAGCACCCCGCCCAGCCATGCGTCGCGAAAGTAGTCGAGGAACGGCACGATCCAGTACAAGTTAACGGCAAGCGTTGCGACCGCGGCGGCTACCGCGATCGGCAGCGTGTGCTCGGCCATTCGCGCCGGGTTTCGATCCAGCGCGATCGTAACGACGACGAAGATTGCGAGGATTACGACGTTGATCGCAACTAGCGGCGGATTGATGCCACCGCCGACGAGCACCAGCAGCGCTACGGCGAGCGCGGCGCGCCAGGCGTTGGTCTCGCCACGCATCGCTCGCGCCATCACCCCGACCATCGCCGGCACGGTACCGTAGGTCAGCAACCAGACGATCTGCGCCTGCGAGTTCAACGCAACGTACATGTTAAAAAGGTAGGCGCACGAACCGGCAATGCAGGCGATCTCATCGAGCCACGGCGCGACGCTGCGCAGGCAGTAGTACATCGACCAGAGACAGCCCAAGTAGACCGCGAAGACCGCGGCGTGCTGCGCAAAATCTTGCGAGATGTGAAGCACCTGCGCCAATCCGTACGCCCATGAGTACGGGGTTTGATACGGAACCCAGAAACCGGTGTGCGTCCCCAATCCAACGGCGGGATTCCACGCGTGCAGCAATCGTGCCAAAAACTGCAACGGGTTGATGTGGAGCGCCGCCTGGCCATCGTTGAGCTGCAATCCGCTTCCATAGCCGGACGTTACGAGCAGCGCCAGCGCGACGAAGAGCGCCGGGGTCAACGCTCGTTGCAACGCCGCTCGCACCGGGCGGTCGAGAACCATCGTGCCGCGCCGCGCGGTCTGCTCTTTCACGAATAAGCCTTTCCGTAGAGTCTGAAGGGGCCTTCCATGGCCAGGCGCTGTTCGACCGAAGATCTCTCGAAGAGATCGTCAACCTGCCGGCACACGACGTCCAATTCGACGTCGCGCACGATGCACCGGTAGTCGATCCGCCGTACGCAC
>Ga0187783_10001205_pt1 | contig 19147 bp, 16 predicted proteins | sample 1015_SJ02_MP02_2_FD_132471 | JGI IMG/M metagenome (GOLD analysis project Ga0187783, IMG submission 132471) | Tropical peat soil microbial communities from peatlands in Department of Meta, Colombia - 1015_SJ02_MP02_20_MG | ecosystem: Environmental > Terrestrial > Soil > Wetlands > Peat | place...
GGAAGCGATGCGGATGGCGCTGGGGGTGGAGCCCGATGAGGCACTGTTTCTTTTTCCCGCCAGCAAATTCGGCCCCAACAAGGAGGCCTACGACTGGTTGGTAGACTTCGTCGAAAGCCGCCGGGAGGAAATGGCCAGGCGCAAGGTGAAGTTCTGCGTGGTCGGCAGCGTGGTCGGCGCGCCCGAGCGGCACGGGCAGTTGCAGGCCACTGGGCGCGTGCTAGAGATTGAACCCTACTTTGCCGCCGCGGATTTCGCCGTAAACCCGATGTTCTCGGGCGCGGGCACCAACGTGAAGATGGCGGACTTCATTGCCGCACGCCTGCCGATTCTCACCACCCGCTTTGGATCGCGTGGCCTTTTGCTCAAGCAGGGTCAGAGCGCGCTGTTCTTCGAGCGCGACACCTTTCTTGCCTGCCTCGACGAGGCGCTGGCAGCCTCCCCGGCTCAGCGTGAGGCGCTCGCCGGAGCCGCCTACGAGGCCAATGCGGAGGCCATTGATATAAACCTTTGCGTGAAGCCGCTCGTCGACTGGCTGAACACGCAGGTTGGTCGCTTGCGACGGTAGTCGCCGCCTCGGCGGTAAGGAGGTCATGGTGTATCACACCCGAGGCCGCGCCCGCCGATCCATAACCACATGGACTCCTGATTACCCCGCTGACTCGCGCTTAACTTTTGGTGGGTCAGGGCAGGCGGAGACCGGAGCTGCAATATGAACCTTCACTGCCAAGAAACTGGTCTGTTAAGTAAATTCGCATCTTCGGCGGAGGTGGGTCATCAAGAATGGTCTATGAGGGCCGTTTTCGACGGTGTACGCCGTCGGGCGGGCACACCCAGCACGATACCATCGATCTCAGCACGCGGCCATAGAACCGACATTATCAACGCCCACTCGCCCGCACCACTGGCGGTTCATCAAAAGACGGACCTAGGGTCGACCTCGTCTCAGGCGGCGTGTAAGACTCGAAGTCCTCAATCAATCTCGTTGGCGCCAACATGAGAGACACACGGAAAGACTTCAAGGCCGAGTATGTCGAGGATCTCCTCGCGCGAATCGCGTCGCGTGACTACACAATTGGCATCATGGGTATGGGCTATGTAGGCCTACCGCTGGCGATTGTTGCCTTAAAAGCCGGTTTCCGCGTCATTGGCTTCGACGTTGACTTAGCCCGGGTCGAAATGCTCAACAGCGGGCGCAGCGGTATCAAACATATTCCGAGTGAACCAATCGCTGCAGCTGTCTCCGAGGGCCGCTTTCTAGCCACCGGCGATTTGTTGAGGCTTGAAGAGCCAGATGCAATACTGATTGCCGTACCGACACCCTTGTCGAAGCAGCGAGAGCCAGACCTGACGTATGTTGAAAGAAGTACCCGATCCGTCGCGAAGGCGCTGCGGCGCGGCCAACTGGTCGTCCTTGAATCAACGACGTGGCCTGGGACGACGCGTGAGGTTGTGCAACCAATCTTGGCGGCAACGGGGCTGAAGCCCGGCACGGACTTCTTTTTGGCGTTTTCGCCTGAGCGTGAAGACCCGGGAAACGCGTCGTTTCGAACAGCAAACATACCGAAAGTAGTGGGCGCGGACGACCCCGCCTCACTGAAGCTCGCGTGTGCAGTCTACGATCTGTTCGTTGTCAAGACGGTGCCCGTCTCAACGGCCGCCACTGCTGAAGCTGTGAAGTTGACAGAAAATATCTTTAGATCGGTCAATATTGCGCTGATCAACGAGCTCAAAGTCATCTTCGACAAAATGGAGATCGATGTCTGGGAGGTCATCGAGGCTGCCAAAACCAAACCCTTCGGCTTCATGCCATTCTACCCGGGTCCGGGGCTTGGCGGTCATTGCATCCCAATCGATCCGTTTTACCTCACCTGGAAGGCGCGCGAGTACGGCGTCACAACACGATTTATTGAACTTGCGGGCCAAATCAACATGAGCATGCCGCACTACGTTGTAGGCAGATTGGTCGAGGCGCTCGATCGCACTGCAAACCGTGGCCTCAATGGCGCGCGCATCCTTGTCGTCGGCCTGTCTTACAAGAGGAACATTGACGACACCCGCGAGAGTCCGTCACTTAAGTTGATCGAGCTCCTCGAAGGGCGCGGGGCGAAGACCGAATACCACGACCCGTTGGCGGTCGAGATACTACCAACACGTGAACACCCCGGATTGACCGGCCGGCGGAGCGTTGACCTCGATCCGCAAACTGTTGCGTCCTACGATGCCATTGTCGTTGCGACCGACCACGACCCAATCGATTGGCCATCACTCGCCGCACACGGGCGACTCGTTATCGACACCCGCAACGTCTTTGCTCGCAAGGGGCTGTTCGGACCCAACGTGGTCAAGGCGTGATAAATTCAAAACCCTGCTCGCAACAGCGCCGTGGTGTCCATAAACACCCCGAAAAGCTCCTGCACAGCTCGCGCCGGCGGTCAAGCAGCTTCTCCGCGATCACGACCTCGGTGCAGCGCGGCGCTTTCGTGCGAACCCCGTGCCGGATTTTAGGAGCCCGCGCCGAGCCGACCCCTGGAGCAAAATGTCACCGGCTACACATTAACCCTATGATTCGTCGTGGGCTCATGCAATCTCAGGACTTAGGTTATCGTGTTAATGCGGAATGGTGCCTAGACCATATGGAAGGTGGACCACATCTGCGACAGCACGAAGTGGGCGACGTGACGGAACAGGAACTCGTGCTCGCCCCCCACGGCGTCGCGACACAGCGTGACGGTGTCTTTTGGCCATCGTGGCAGACCTTCTCAAGTCTACCTCGGGGCGCGCGGCGTGGATCGCGGCTCCTATGTTCTTGGACTGGGTCACTCTCGCCGAGCTAATTGCGGCGGTATGGAAATTGGTACGCATGGCATGTCATCGCTTTTGGCGTTGTTGGGGCGGCTCCCACGCTAGCAGCGCGAGGCTACCTTCGATGTTTTTTTTGCGCAGGTGGTCGGCAGGCGTAATCCTCTTGGCCGGCCTAATGCTTTGGTTGTGCCCAGCGACCGCAGACGGTGGAGATAGTGCGACTGAGTTCCTGGCTTCGGCGGCGCCGACAGTGCTAACGGCTGAACGACGCACGTTGTGGGAACCGGGAATGATGGCCATGGGAGGTGTACCCGTTCGAAGCACCGTTTGCGCCAGAGTGGATGCGTCCCGGTATGGCAACGGGTCGATGGACGCCGCTGGAGGGATTCAGGCGGCAATTAGCGTCTGTCCGGTCGGGGAGGTGGTGGAGCTTTCGGCAGGTACTTTTCTAGCAAACCACTACCTGCTTATACCCAAGGGGATCACGCTTCGCGGTGCGGGCGCGGGCGTGACCACCATTCGGAAGACGGACGGGGCTAAGATGAACCAGGCGGCGTGCGCCGACGAGCAGCCCAACATCATCATCGGGCCGAATCGATGGCCCAAACCAGACAGCAGGACGTCGGAGAACCTCACGGCTGACGGAGGCAAGGGGTCCTACTCGGTCACGGTCGCAAACGGGAGACGATTTGCGGCGGGCCAGATTGTGCTGCTGGACGAGCTGTCGGGGGCCTCCTGGCAGCCGGATCGTCTCGGCCGGGGCGAGATCTGGGCATCTGCCGACTACAGGGTAGTTTGGCCGTTGCACAATCCGCGACTGAACTGGGACGATCCGCTGGTGGCGTCGACGCCGACGGGAGGCGATGAAGCGAGCTGGTTTTCCCGGCAGGACCGAGTGACGGCGGAAACAAAGGAAGTGGCCTCAGTGAGCGGCAACACCATCACCTTCACCACTCCGCTGCACATCGACTACCGCAAATCGCACACTGCCCAGCTCACCCAGTACACAGCGGGTGATGTGCACGTAAGGAACGCCGGGGTCGAAAGTTTGACCGTGATCGGTGGCTGCCACAGCGCCATTCGCTTTGAGGCTGCTGCCTACTCCTGGGCTAAGGGGGTGGAGGTCACGGTTTGGTCGGGGGAGGGGATTGGCGCGAACAACTCCTTCCGCGTCGAGGTACGGGATTCGTATATCCATGACGCTGCCTGGTCACAGCCAGGAGGGGCCGGTTACGCGATCGGCTTGGCGGCCGGCTCAGCCGAGGCGCTGTTCGAGAACAACATTGTGATGATGGCGAACAAAGTCATGGTCGTGCGCAGCGCTGGAGCGGGCTCCGTCTTCGGTTACAACTACGTAGACGACGGTTTCATTAATACCGCCGAGGGGTGGATCGAGGCCGGCCTCAACGCTTCGCACATGGTGGGGCCCCATCACGTGCTCTTCGAAGGCAATTACAGCTTCAACTGGGAATCAGATCACACGCACGGCAACTCCGTCTACCATACTATCTTCCGCAATCATCTGCGGGGCATCCGCAAACCCTTCACCAATCCGCTCAACGGGAAAGTGGTCGACGACGCGACGCAGCCCGGCAACAGGCCAAGGCGCTGCGTCGGGGCCGGAGCCTATTCTTACTGGATGAGCTTTATTGGCAATGTGTTGGGTGCGCCTGGACAGATGGGGGGATGGAGCTACGACGTCACCGGCGCGAAGGGAATGCTAACCCCTGCAATCTGGCTGCTCGGATGGGACGACATTAGTCCTCAGCCCTACGATGCGGCGACCGCCGCGACGACAATCCGGCACGGCAATTTCGATTATCTAACCAACACGCTGCGGTGGGATCCGGACGCTCCAGATCACACGCTTCCGGCCTCGCTCTATCTCTCCAAAAAACCCGACTTCTTCAATGCGGGAAGCGGTTATACATGGCCGTGGGTCGATCCCGTGGGCACGACGAAGCTTTACACGTTGCCCGCGAAGGCGCGGTATGACGCCGGTACCCCGTTCGCGCAACCTTGAACTGGGACCTGCAAGACCTTGACGGACCCGACCTAATTTTACGGCGTAAGGGGCACTTCGACTCCACTTCCGTAGCGCGGACCGCGGACCCGCTCCGCGTGTTCGCGCATCCGAACCGGCGCTATCGCACCCCCGCACTCATAACATCACACCGCGCATGCACGATGCATCTCCTCGTGGAATGGGAGCTACGGAGCTACCCCGCTGCTGGGGTTGCGCTCATGCGCGCGCACTCAGCGACTTGCCGAGCGCCGTGGCAGTCTCGAGGTTAACGACCAACTCGACCTTTATTGGTTGATCGCGGGAAGGTCGCCCGATTTTGCCGCGGGTCGACGGTTCGCCGACTTTCTGATCATCGGGGTCATGATTAAATCATGTTTGCTGCGCAAGTTCACGCCGGCTTCCAGCTCGGGCGGCTTTTTTTCATCGTAACAAAGCCGCAACTGCTTGGCGATGGTTATCAGATGGATCTGCATTTCGACCCGCGCAAGCAATTCACCGACGCAGTTTCTCGGGCCCAGCGAAAACGGGAGCAGCGCAAGCAGGCGCCGTTCCTGCGATTGATCGGCGCCGAACCGGTCCGGATTGAAGCGATCCGGAGCCTCCCAGAGATCGGGGTGTCGTTGAATGAAGTAAGGTGGGATGTAAATTTCCGTCCCTGCGGGCACGAAGTACTCGCCTAACTGATCGTCCCTCAGCGCCCGGCGTGTCATCAGCCAGCCGGGCGGATACAGGCGCAAGGCCTCGTCAAGGACTTGCCGCGTAAATGCGAATCTTGGGAGATCACCAAAGTAGGGAAGCTCGCCTGTGTATAAATTGTCAAGCTCGGCCCACAGCTTCTCCTCCACCTCCGGGTGCTGGGAAAGCAGATACCAGGTCAAATTCAAGGAGCTGGCCGTCGTTTCGTGTCCGGCCACAACGAGGGTCAGGATTTCCTTGACCAATTGGCCATCTGGCATAGCTCTTCCGTTCACTCGGTCGCGCGCCGCCATAAGCATCCCAAGGATATCGGTAGCCGAAATGCTTGCCTTCCTCCGCTGATTGGCAATCCGGACTACGAGTTCCCCCAAAGACCTGAACATTTGCGCGAATTGAAGGTTGCGGGCAGATTCGTCGGACACGATATCGAATTGCGATCGCACCTGCTCGTAATCGGACCCGAAGATGCTAATGAGCACCACCTCCAAAACCATTTTGCTGATGTCGTGAGTGACATTTACGCTCTTTTCTTCCTGAGCTGCGCGCTCCCATTTCTCCCGCAACGAGACATTGGCCGCTGTAATGACGTCAGTTAACGCACCAACCACGTTCCGATGGAACGCCGGTTGGATCATCTGCCGCTGGCTTTTCCATAATTTACCTTCGCTCACCATAAGTCCATTACCGAGGAGGAAACCAATGCGCTTGATCGCTTGGCCTTTTGTATAGTTCTGGTAATTCTTTCGGAGAACGTGCTGCGCGTAATCGAGACGCCTCACCACATAGACGCGGGTGCCGTAAATCACGGCTTGGTAGATGTCGCCGTATCGCTTGAAGTGATCATCCATCCAGCTCAAGAGGTCTTGAGTGGTGGTGCAGGGCTCGGAAGGGCCTGGCGGAATTCTTCCACCTCTGGTCGTCATCATTTTTTGCACCCGGATCCCCTTTCGGCCGTGCAATAACCGCTACTCTACCATTTATAGCCAAGACTCGCCTTGGCACAAAATACGCTTAGTGTGCATACACTTAGTCTGCCGGAAACTATATTGCACTTCCCTGGTTTCCACAATTAACCTTAATGGCGGATGCCTATGCACCAGTGGCACCCTGGCTTGGCATCGTTGGGCTCTCGAAGAACTTGGGCAGTCTGTCACGTCTGCAGCAGAACCGATCGGCATGGCATGGCATGACATTGCCAAGGGTTGCCATTGGAACGGCAAATTTGCCGATCGACGCTGCATCGCGCGAAATCGGCATTTTGCCTCAGCACCGGCGTATTTGCTTTGAAGTTGGGACTCGGAGACTCGACGAAGAGAGACACGCGAAAATCGATTTAAAAACTGACCTGACGGATGGCCGCAAATTTGTGCGTCTAATGAACCGGTTAGCGCGCTCGCCCTCAAATTACCCAACCGGGGGAATCCGCGCTAGCGGTGAATCCGGACGTACAGGGTGTCACCGCGCTCGGCAGCGCGCCGAAGCGCTTGATCAACTTCCGATGCCTGCGTCACATACAAGGGTGTGCCCTTGTACTTCCACCGGACGAGGACAGTGCCATCGATAAACCGATCGAGCCGTTTGGCGTTAAGCATGAAATCGTCAGATAGAGGAGGCGCTAGTTCATAGGGTATTGGTTCGCCAGTGGCATCGATAATCGTAACCTTCACTGCAGCGCCAGCCCGTCTGGGTATGGGGAACTTTGATCCCATTGCATCTTCAACCGCGTGCATTTGCGTTAGTGCACGGTAATATTCCACACCTATCCCGAGGATCACCGTGTTGTGCCTTCCCATAACCCCGAAGGGAGAGCAGGGGCCAACGCAGAGCGGAGTGAGGTGATGCCCGGAGGTCAACTCTGCTGCGAGAGGGCCTAACGCACATATGCTATGGGTGGGGTGCAAACTGCGAAGCACGCCCTTGCGGCGGCGGAACAGCTCGGTGACAAGCCCCATTTGGGACGGCGTACGACGGACGTCGAAGACTGGATTTCTACGATAGTAATCGTGATTGAAGTGTTCCGCTGTGCCAAAGAAAAAGGCCGGCATGGCCAGGGTGCGCCCGGTGCTCATCCTTAATAGCAGCTTTAACAGATCACCGGCTGTATCGCGATACATTGGAAACATGGTCGAAACCGATGAGTGCACCATCAGGATTTCAAAGTCTTTGGGTAGTTGTTCTTGGATTTCCGCCTCGAGTTCCGCTACGCCATACGTTCCATTCCAAGCGCGTATAAGGGGCGCAGTTCTAACGCGCAGGGACCATGCGTAAGATTTCAAATTTTCGCGCACGGACATCGACGTGCTGCGCTGCAAGGCGTAGAGGGCCGCGTGCTTTATGCTCACGGTTGAGTCCCGGTGCAGTTCGTCACGTCCCGCCCTGCTACAGAGGCGGAAGCCGCCGCGTTGGCGTCGCGGGCGGCGTTTGCATGCTCTATTCGAACAATCTCCGACATAGGGGTCCTAACATAGCGATAACAGTGCATACCAAGGAGACGCGCAACACCCTTACCCGCTTGTTGCCCCCCGTGCAAGACGCGGTAGCTACGGGGTCCGGTGTAAGATTTGGCAATGCAGGCGCAAGGCCAACCATGGCTACGCTCGTCTATCCAGGCTCAGGTAATACGAGAAAAACTTGAGCGCTTGACGAACTTGAGTGGGGTGGGCCTGCTGCTGCACCCCGTCAGCGGTCAGCTTGCCTTGGTAGCCGCCATCGGCGTTGGCCTTCTCGCGTGATGGAACGCGCTTGCGGCGGGGGAAAAACCCCACTTCGTCCGAGCGTGACCGGCGTTTACCCCCGCGGGTTCCAATCGCAGCAGCGCTGGCCATTGAGGCCGCTGCGATTGATCCTGTTGATCGAGCACGCTATCTTTGCCGTTCCCCCGTAGCGGCGTCTAGATAGAACCATAATAACGCCCGCTTTCCTGAGCGCCTCCAATGCGACAGCTCGCCCTATGCGTTCTAATTTGTTTCCTTCAGGCAAGCGCACCATCTTCGGCCGGCGAGACAGACAATGCGAGCACAGAAACGCTTTGGAGCCAAGGCCTGACATTGGGTATTAATGGGCCGATACCCTTCATCGTTGTTGACCAGTTCGGTTACCCAACGCAAGCTGCGAAAATCGCGGTAATTCGCGATCCACAAATGGGCTACGACACCATCGCCCATTTTTCGCCGGGACCTTCTTACGCCGTCGTTGATCAGTCCACGGGTAAGGTTGCAAAACACGGCCCACCGACCGCTTGGAATGGCGGTGCCACGGACGGGGTTTCAGGTGACAGAGTCTGGTGGTTTGATTTCTCCGATGTCACAGCCCCCGGAACGTACGCCGTGGTGGATCTGGAAAAGGGATTGCGCTCGGCAGAATTTGCCATTGATGACGGCGTTTACCGAAAAGTTCTCAAGCATGCAATGCGGGTGTACTTTTACCAACGCGCCGGCTTCAAAAAGACCGCAGACACGGTCGGCCCCAGCTGGGCCGATGCTGCGAGCCACATGGGTACCGGACAGGACCCGCAATCCCAACCATGGCGAGGGGAGCGCTCGTCAATTAGCCGGCTGTTCAGCAGGCAAGTTGTGCAGAGTAAAGATTTACACGGCGGTTGGTTTGACGCCGGCGACTACAACAAGTATACGAGTTGGACAGCCCGCAACGTGATTACCTTGCTCCGAGCTTATCAAGAAAACCCCAATGCATTTGGCGATGATAGCGGCATAGCCGAGTCTGGTAACGGCGTTCCCGACATTCTAGACGAGGTCAAGTGGGCGTTAGACTGGCTCGAGCGCATGCAAAATACTGATGGCTCCTTGCTGTGCGTCCAAGGACTGGACCAAGCGAGCCCGCCCTCGGCTGCCACCGGACCGAGCTATTATGGTCCGGCGACGACAGCCGCAAGCCTAATGGGTGCGGCGGCCTTTGCCTACGCGTCAAAGATTTATTCGGCGCAATCTGTAGCGCATTTCCACGGCTACGGCAACGATCTCGCCACGCGGGCCGAAAGAGCCTGGGAATGGGCGACCCGGAATCCGAACGCCCTGTATTACAATAACGATAACACAAAACAGCCGGGTTCGGCCGGACTTGCTGCGGGCCAGCAAGAAATGAATGATGCGCAGCGGCTGTTCGCGAAATTCCAAGCTGCTGTCTATCTCTATGAACTTACCAGCGACGCAAAGTACAAGGACTTCGTTGAATCGAACTACACATCAATGCTTTCGAGCTCGGGCCCGATGCAGTGGGACACGGATAGACCAGAAACGCTGCTTTATTACACCCGTCTGTCCGGTATTTCGGCTCAGGTCAAATCGGAAATTTTAACAAAATTCCTCGCAAATATCACCACGCAAGCAGATCAGCTTGTCAGTAAAAAGGATCCTTATCGCTCGCCGATAAAACACTATGGTTGGGGCAGCAACCAGTCCAAAGCTCAACAAGCAAGGCTATATCAGCTCCTGGCATTGTATGGCAACCCTGCCACCGCGGAGGTAGCGGATTCTGCAGCTCTAGAATATCTTCACTATATTCATGGAGTAAACCCGCTCGGTCTTGTTTACCTAACGAATATGAGATCCGCTGGAGCGAAGTATTCCGCGAGCACTATGTTTCACAACTGGTTTGCTCACGGCACGCGCTGGGAAAGGGCCTCCGATACCATGCCTGGTCCGCCACCTGGATATCTTGTAGGTGGACCCAATCCAGAGTATTCAAAAGATGTATGCTGCACCGCTAGCATCGGAACCTCCGGATACCGGTGCAATTTCTCATCTGCCTTTCTTCTTTGCGGTAACAGTTATTCGCCGCCAATTGGTCAGCCGGCGCTGAAATCTTATCGACAATTCAACGACGGTTGGCCGGCAAATTCCTGGTCGGTAACGGAGCCATCTACGGGCTACCAGGCATCTTACATTAGTGCTTTAGCCCATTACGTCCACTGACAGTCGTCAAGCGGCGTGAAATTTTGTCCCACGCGTTGCCTCAACAAGTAATGTAACCGACCAAGTTGCTCGTCATGAGTGGGGTGGCGTCACGGTTAGGTCGATAAGACTATTATCGGAGATGGCGACGCGGTGCGTTTAGTGGCTCAAGTATCGCAGGCTGCGCCGGGCTCTCTATCATCTCACGAAAACTCGGGATGGTAGTGCAGCTGCGACAGATCTGTTCGGCGGCCAAGCGACCACAAGATCCAACCGAGCTCGTAGCTCCTGCACTCCAGCCGAAGTTCGACACCCGTCCGACCGACGAGCGTTCCCCGCCTGCCCGTAAGCGCATTGGTGATCGCGCGTGCGACACGTTTCCTCTTCGACGCCAATTCTCCCTTGCGAACCTGCGATCGGCAGATCAAACCTTCACGCTTCCACAGCATAGATACATTCAATTCGTTTTGTCCGAAAATCCAATTGAATCCTTTGACGAGCGCGTCGTTGGCGCCGGGAACGTGGTGCTTTTCCGCAAACTCCAGGAAAGCTGGAGCCATACCGTGCTGATGCACCGAGTACACTTCATAGCAATCGACAACGTGGCCTCCTGGAGTGAAGTAGAACCAGGGCCACTCACCCTGGGGTCCCTGCAGCGCAATCAGCTTTCGTGCGCAAGCGTTCGCCAATGATATTGCACGGCGGTCGCCGCTCCACTCTCCGTAGATGTAGCTCCCGAGGGAGAGGTAGGTGTGCGACGCAAAGGAGGAGAAGTTTTTCCGCAGGCCTGCTGGCGCGTCAAAGAACAATCCACTCGGATGGCAGTATCGTGAATGGAGAAACGCGAAAAGATCCTTTGCGACGGCAGCCAAAGAGGGCGAACGGCCCTCGAGGCGTGCCTGTGCCACGCAGCCTACGATGATGAGGCCGAGATCCTGGGCGTTAAAGTTCCGCCAATTTCGGCGATCTTCGATAAACGATACTATGGCTGAACGCGTGGTAGCGGGTATCGCGAGCCCGAGCTCTGCGGCGACCCAAAGCGCCATCCCGTAAGCGTAAGACGGGCATTGTAGCTTGGACACAAGTGGGACGTTGCTATTAAAGATTTCAGGGAGGTCAAACCCGTGATTGGCCGGGATGTTGGATATTTGCGATAGGCCCAACAAGACGTTGAGGGTATAGTAAACGTCGAATGCCGGAAGGGACTCGTTTGGCTCGGACCGACCATTCAAGTAATAGATGTGCGACCATCGCCCAGCGTGTGGCATCCAACAACTGCGAAGACCTCGGAGGGCGTAAGCAATCAGCGGTGAGATACCGTCGCGGGTGGTGTTTTCATTGTCTATTCGAGCAATCTCCGACATAGGGCATCCTATCATATCGGTAACGGTGCATACCGAGGAGACGGCAAGACCCTTACCCGCTTGTTGTGCTGCGCGCAAGACGGGGTAGTTACAGGATCCGGCAGAAGCGCATGACTAACCGCGACCCCCATCTCGGCTCAGCTAGCGAGGTGATCGCGCACACATTAACCCTATGATTCGTCATGCGCACATGCAATTTCAGGATTTAGGTTACCATGTCGATGCGGAATGGTGCCCAATAGATGCCTAAACCATATGGAAGTCAAACAGGACGTGCGCGACAGCACGAAATGGACCTCAAGACGGAGCAGGAGCTCGTGCTCGTCCTGCATGGCGTCGGGACGCCGCATGACGGTGTCAGCGGAATCGAATCTTTGTTCTGGTTGTCGCGGTGGGCCTTCTCGGGACTGCTCGAGGCGATTGCGGCTAAGCAGCAAATTGCCAACTTTCGGACAGTTATTACTTTTGACGACGGTAACATGAGCGACGTCACGATCGCGCTACCTGAGCTCGTTAAACTCGACCTCAAGGCTATCTTCTTTGTGTGCGCGGCGCGGATCGGTGCTCCCAAGTACTTGGATAGGGTCGCTCTCGCCGAACTAATCGCGGCGGGTATGGAAATTGGTACACATGGCATGAATCATCGGGATTGGCGTAAGCTGACAGGAGCTGAATTAGACTCCGAAGTTCTGGATGCACGGTTGCGGATCGAGGACGCGTGCGCCAAGCCCGTCACCAAGGCAGCCATACCCTTTGGGTCTTACGATCGACGCGTGCTCCAGCGGCTACGCAGAGAGCCGTTCAAATGCGTATACACGTCCGATAGGGGAATGGCAAAATCTCAACAGTGGCTGAAGACGCGGACCGCAGCAGACCGCACTTGGGAAAACGCCCAGATCGAACGGCTGCTTTTCAGTGATGCTTCGCTGATGACACGCCTGTACAGAAATACAGCGAGGCTCTACAAGATCTTGCGCTAGCGTTCGTAGCGCGATTAAGCTCGTCTGGGATAGTCATCCGGATCGATAACGAGCATGAAGGGCATTATGCTCGAGGCAGAAACCGAGCGGCTGTGCAAAGCGAGATGCTACGAGCCCGCTGCGGCGTACCGGGACACGCGGGTCGGAGGTTACCATCGCAAGTTCGGCACCTAAGCCGGTGGAAGTCGAGCTCAGGGAGCCGGTCTGAGGTGACGATGTCGCGTGCATCTGTAAGAATCCGTGAGATTGTGGAAGCAGACATTGAGTCGCTCATACAGCTGCTAACAAGAGGTTATCCAAACCCTCGGTGGCATTGGGAGGTTAGATTTCAGCGTTTGCAGACGAGATCCGTACCTCCTTGCTGCCCACGGTACGGTTACCTCCTCGAAGCTGACGGCCGACCAGTTGGCACTATCCTTCTAATATACAGCCTTCGCTATCACGGTCAGCGCCAGTACACGTGCGCCAATTTGTCGAGCTGGTACGTAGATCCGGAATTCCGAAGCTTCGCTACACTACTGACCAAGCGAGCAGTCGCCCAACAGCAGGTGACCTACCTCGTCCTTTCGCCGGCACCTCACACCTACGCGACATTAGAGGCATTAGGCTTTCGACGTTATTCAGAAGGGCAAGTGGCCGCTTTTTTGACATTGGCCCGCAACCGACGAGCCAAACCAGTCCGCATTATCAGGGCAAATAGGCTCGTTGACTGCGGGCTTGAAGAAAAAGAAAGACAGTTACTTGAAACCCAGGCGGGTCATGGGTGCATAGTTTTTTGCTGCGCAACGGGGGACAGGAATTGGCCGTTTGTCTTCGTACCCCGATTGGTCAGGGGCGCCATTCCCTGTGCTCAGCTCGCCTATTGCCGCGACATTAATGACCTCGTAGATGTAGCAGGCTCCGTGGGGCGTTATCTTTTTAGCCTTGGCCGGCCAGTCGTGCTGATCGATGCGAATGGCCCGATGCCAGGTATTCCTGGCAAATATTTTGCAGGAACGCTGCCAAAGTATTACAAGGGTACCGAGCGCCCCGTCCTTGGAGATGTTGCTGAGACCGAAATTACGGTCTTTGGTTTCTGAGGCAAACTCGGGTGCACGTGGAAGTTCTTAGTTCTTTTGTATTTCTTGACTCTCCTTGAGATTTGAGCTGGCAATGGGTCGACTAACGTCAGGCGCAACTTTGACGGTTGCAGCGCGGTGCGTTGCTCTTGCCGACCCTTGAATTATTGCGATTTCTCTTGGCAATGCTAATTCTCACGTTCATCCGCGAGAAGCGCTCGCCTACAGCTACGCCTGCTTGCTCGAGGCCGTGAGAGCGTGCTCGAGAACGGCAAGATCAGCGCATCATCCGCAATCTCGGCCGCGAGGTAGCCGCGAGTGCCGGCGATCCGGATCGCTTGGCACGGTCGGCGGCCCGGCCGACTCAACGCTCATGGCCCCTGGACGGCTTCGAGCAAGGCCAACCTCGTCGTCCCGGCTCAATCTTGTGCAGTTGTGGAGCAACTGTTTGCTGGTTTGCTGAAATGACCCGCCATTGCATCCGGCCTCGAGCGTCCAAAAGCGTGGACGACCTGGTGGAGGCGATCGAGGTTGGTCTTACGGATCGCAAAAGAACGCCTGCGTGCGCCACGCCTCATAGCAGGTGGCCGCGGGTACGAATGAACCCGAACAGTCTAGGGCTTGCGGTCCCTGTGCGTTGCAACTCGGCCTAGGCGAGACCTCCACTCATTCAACGCGGCAGACCGGCACTATTCCGCGCGGAGCTAAGGTCCGGTTCGAATGTCCCAACCGAGCGTCGACGCGACGGCTGGGCCGTCTCGAATAAACGCTTCAGCCTTAGAAAGCGCTTCTCGAATAACTCATAGCTCAAGTACGCCACGCCCAGAGAGGCTGATGCGCCCAGGGTGGCCTGAAGTGCCACTGCTGCTCCGTGCGAGCCTAGCCAGCGCCCCAGTTCTAGCTCGGTGCGGTTGCTCACGAGGTAGTACGAGATAAAATGATGATAGACGTACAACCCGTAGCTGTACGTGCCTAAGAAGGCCATGTAGCGGCTGCGGAAGAAGCGGGACACTGTCGAGCCTTCCGGCGCGATAATGGCCCAGGCAAGCAGGGCGGCTAGCAGGATAATGATCAGCGAAGCCCGGATCGGTAGCACGAGCTCCAACTCCTGGCTAGGTGAGAGGCGAGTAAACACGAAGGTTACAGCCAGCAGGCAGCCCAGCAGAGGGACAATCCGGGGCAGGAGCCGCGTCAGACGTTCCAAACCGCCGGGTTGGCGCGCAGCCACCGCCATGAATGCGCCGAGCGCCAGCCCGTCCAGCCGGAAAGGGGTCAGGACGTATGTGGTCCACCAACTGAGCCCCATCAGCGATCCGGCTAGACGGGCCAGCATGGCGCAAAGTGAAACGGTCAGACTAGCTGCGATGAGCACCCGCGGGCGGGGCGCAAGCACAAAGACCGCTAGCGGCCAGAAGAAGTAGAAGTGTTCCTCAATGGCGAGCGACCAGAAGTGGTTGAGGTAGGAAAGTGACCACTCCCCATGCTGGGCGATGTAGATGTTGACCGCGTAGAGCCAGGCCCAGGCCTGCCGTTCCACCAGATAGTCAAGCGTCGCCCCCCTCAGCGGTGGAATAAGCGGAGCCGCGAAGAAGACGAGCGCCAACACGCCGTAGTAGAGTGGAAAAATTCGAAGGACGCGCCGCATATAAAAGTTGCGGAAGTAGTAGGGCTTGTTGCGACCATCGTAGAGGATACCGGTAATCAGGAACCCCGAAAGGACGAAGAACAGCTCGACACCGGCGGCCCCGTACTTGGTCACGCCGACGATGACGCGCTCAACCGAGTTCGTTGGCAGCGTGTCGCCTACGAAGTGGAACAACAGGACCATCAAGATGGCAAGCCCGCGGACGCCGTCGAGCACCGGCAAGTGCCCACTCAGATTGGGCTGAGAACGGGGATTCGCCAGGGCCGGGGTGCACGATGAGGCCGCTCTACCCGGATTCGACGGTGTCACCTGTAATCTCCGCGTTCCGAACAGTTGGCATTGTCGTCAAGAACCAAAGGGTCAGTGAGGTGGTGCCGCAAGATGCTTGGCTCTAACGCAGCCGGTTTGCGCTATTTTGGTCGCTATACGACTTACTACGGCGCAAAGAGCGTATTTCCATGCATCGGGGGCAATAGCGTCCACGGTCCCAACGTCGTGAGTACGTTCGTCCGTCCCAAAGTCTACATAGGGTCAGGAGAACATTGCGACGGATCTTGTGAACCCGCCGCGGCGCGGCGCGCTCTCAATAGCTTGATGGGTTGTGATCCGCAATGGATGTTTGCAACCACCTCAAGGAAGTTGGTAAATTTCCTGCTTGGACAGAAGCTCCAAGACATTGCCATTTGCGTATCTTTCGGATTCGCGCCGGCTCGGCGGCTTCGCGCCTTGGCGCACGTCGCGGAATCCATGCGGCAGCGCGCTGGCCGCTCCACCAAGAACTACCCCTCCCGAATGCCGCCTAGGGGGGTCAAGGGGTCGCGCTGCTACAAAGCGGATTTGTCCGGTGTCCCCGCCATATGCGCTGACCTTGGGCGATAAACTTGTTCTTGCCGGTATTGTGCGGCGCCGGCTTGAAAAACCCGCAAGACGACGCCAACATGCTCCCGTTCGTTCTTTGGCTATTGTGATACCTGGATCGCCCCTCATGCCCAATGCGAGCGACCACCGCGACATCGGTGACCAAACCCCGATCCTGCCATTGCAGCGGGCTCCCTGATACCGGCATGCACGAGACCAATACTCGGGCCGCAGCAACTCTGGCATTTCCCAGCCGAAAGCTCGCGCAAAACGCTTTCTTCCTGTTCGCAGGCCAAGTCGCGTCAACAGCACTCTCGATCGTGCTAACCGCCCTTCTCGGGCGTTGGCTTGGAGCCGTAGAATTCGGCATTTACTACCTGTTGGCGGTGATGACGACGTTCGCGTACGTGTTGGTAGATTGGGGCCAGAGCGCCTACCTGATACGCGAATCAGCCCGGCGCCATCAGGACAGTGGCAAACTCTTGGGCGGCGCACTTGTGGTCCGTGTCACCATTGCCTTTGCTGCCGCTCTTGCGACGGGGGTGCTGGTAAGGGTCATCGGATACGACCGCCGGATTGCGTTTTTGGCGCCGCTTTCAGTGGCATGTGCACTGCCCCTCGCTCTGTCGCAGACCTACGGGTACATTTTCCGTGCCCGAGACCGCATGGATTTCGACGGAACTGTTGCTGTCTCCGGGAAGGCTATCACTGTAGCGGTCACTGTCCCGGCCCTCTTGCTGGGCGGCGGGCTTGCTGCGGTAGTGCTGATGCAGGCGGTGGGCGGTGCGGGTGCGTTGCTGGTGGCCCTGCATTTGGCGGGCAAGTTTCACCTGAGAGCGGAGCGCCCGGGGCGCGGAATTGTGCACGAGTTGGCCAGAGGCGGAGCGCCTATTGCAGCCTTCTTCGTAGCCATGGCAGTACAGCCGCTCATTGACGCCATAATTCTAGCCAAGCTCACTCCCCCGGAAGTGGTAGGCTGGTATGGCGCTGCAAGAAACATCATGGCGGTGCTCTTCGCTCCAGCCTCAATACTCGGCAGCGCTTCCTTCCCAGAACTCTCCCGGGTCTCAGACTCGGTGGTGGATTTGCGCCGCGCGCTGGGTACCACCTTGAGGTTGCTCCTTGGACTAGGGGCATTGGCGGCTGTTGGCGCGTTTCTGTTTGCAGACGTAGCGGTACGCCTCATCTACGGGCGGGGCCACTTCGATTCAGCCGCAGTAGTGCTGCAGGTCTTCGCCCCGGTATTGCCGCTGTTGTTCGTGGATATTTTGTTTGGGAGCGCGATCACCGCCGTAGGAAAAACAAAGGAGATCGCGGCAATCAAAGCCCTGAGCGTAGCCATTAGCACCGGCCTGGCTATCCCGCTCATTATCCTGTGCCAAGCCCGACTGGGGAACGGCGGTATTGGCTTAGCATTGGCGTTCGGATTCACAGAGAGTCTTATGCTCGCCGCTTTTCTCAGGCTGTTGCCACATGGGGCAGTGGATCGCAGCATGCTGCTGGACTTGTTGCGCGCTGCGGCGACGGCAGGCGCTACCGTGGTGATATTTACAGTGCTGCCAGCCATGACGCCTTGGTTAGCCGTGCCCACGTGCATCGTCGTGTTCCTGGCCTTGGCGCTCATCAGTCGCCTGATCCTTATTGCGGACCTTAGCGAGGTCGCCGACGTTTTCCGCGGCTGGCTTGAGAGGCTGCGATCCGGCGCGAAGGACTAGTCTGAGTCTAAGTCTAAGACACTCAACGAAATCGCAATGGGGGCCTTTACCGCACCATATCCCCTTTGCGGCGGCGCTTAAGGGAAAGGGGCCGTGCGATCGCCTGCGATCGGGACCTCGACTTCTTTCTGCGTTTTTCGCCAACACCCTCGCCGATCCTCGAGAGAATTGACGGTACCGCAGCAGGCATACGAACTCGGCACCTATTCGGGTGCTGGTCAATTCAAACACCGCACCCTTGCAAGCGGTCAAGCGGTCTCGAAGGACGTCAAAGGGACGGCGTTTGTCAGTTTGTCAAGCCAAGGTGAGCGTCGCAAATTCGTGAGAGGTCTCGTCTCGCCGCCTCGACGCGCTCCAATCAGTTGTCGAAAAGTTTGCCATTGTCCGGCAAGAATGTTTCGGCAGGAACGCCTTCGGCGAAAATCACACGGCTCGCGGAATCGCAAACCATGGTCCCATTAGTCCGATGTTCCGCGGCTTAGTGGCGACGTGGGACCGGTAAAGTCGCGGTTGTGCGGGGGTTTTGTGCGGCTGGACACTGTGTTGCGGCGCTGACTTGTGCCCATGTATGCGGTGCAATGACTCACCTCGGCAATGAGGCGAATCGCGTACATGGCATCCGCAGCTCGCCGCCCGCTATCCTCCTGCGCGAAAGCATTCGTGAGGGCGGGCGCGTCAGGAAGCGCACCATCGCCAACCTGTCGGCGTTGCCGATCGAGCAGGCCGAGATGATCCGCCGCGTGCTGAAGGGCGAGAAGCTCGGGCCGCTCGGCTTCAGCCGCGACGGCAAGGCCGGCACGCTACAGGTAAACTGGGGGCTCCTGACCGATGACCGCGGCTGTCCGGTGGCGGTGTCGGTGTTCGATGGCAACACCGGCGATCCCAAGACGTTGATGCCGCAAGTCGAGAAAGTGCGCACGGTCTTTGGCATCGACCAGCTGGTCATGGTTGGCGACCGCGGCATGATCTCCAATGTGCAGATCGACGCCATGCGCAAGCTAGACGGCGTCGATTGGATCACGGCGCTCAAAAGTGGGGCGATCCGCAAGCTAGCCGACGGTGGCGCGCTGCAGCTCGATCTGTTCGACGA
>Ga0187783_10001206_pt1 | contig 19128 bp, 18 predicted proteins | sample 1015_SJ02_MP02_2_FD_132471 | JGI IMG/M metagenome (GOLD analysis project Ga0187783, IMG submission 132471) | Tropical peat soil microbial communities from peatlands in Department of Meta, Colombia - 1015_SJ02_MP02_20_MG | ecosystem: Environmental > Terrestrial > Soil > Wetlands > Peat | place...
CCGATCATGATCGGCGGATGCGGCCTGGTGATCGCCTGCGGGTGGTTCAGCGGCCGATCGAGCTGGAAGTGCTCGCCGCGAAACGGGGTCTCGTCGCCTGACCACATCTGCAGGCAGATCTGCAGCGCCTCCTCGAGTTGCTCGAACCGCTCGGCCAGCGGCGGGAACGGGATGCCGAGCGCGCGCGCCTCCTGCTCGTACCAGGCCGCGCCGATGCCCAGCCAGGCCCGGCCGCCGGACAGCACGTCGAGGGTGGTGACGATCTTGCCGAGCACGCCCGGGTGCCGGTAAGGGACGCCGGTGACCACGGTGAGCAGCCGTGCCCGGGACGTGCTGGCGGCCAGGTAGCCGAGCGTTGTGTAGGCCTCGAGCATGTCATCCTCGGGCGGCCCGATCCCCGCTATCTGGAAGAAGTGATCCATCACGCCGATCATGTCGAAGCCAGCATCGTCCAGCGCACGGCCCACGGCGGCCAGGTCGCTGCCAAGCCGGGGCCCGCTGGTGCCGCTGAAATCCGCGATCGACACGCCAATCCGCACGGCCATCACCTCAGCGTCAGCTTGCCACAGCCGAGGCTGCGTCATGAGGTTCACAGTCACGCCCTGGTCGGCGTCGGTCGGGCCCGGCAAACTGGCACGCGTCGGCAGAGGGTGATTCGTTGCCTGGAGGAGACCATGAAGTTAGGCGTCTGCGCATTCGTGACCGAGCGGGGTCTCGGGATCTGCGATGTGGCTCGCCGGGTGGAGGGCGCCGGCCTTGAGTCGCTGTGGCTAGTCCAGAACACCCACGTGCCGGTGAGTGGCGCCGCTCTGCTTGAAGAGGAACATCATGAGAGAGACCATCGTCTTCTTGATCCTTTCGTGGCTCTGGGTGCTGCGGCTGCGGTCACCACTCGTATCAGGCTGGGAACTGGCATCTGTGTCGCGCCCATTTACGATCCGATCATCCTGGCGATGCAGGTCTCTACCCTCGATCAGGTGTCATCGGGACGGTTCCTGTTCGGGATAGGTCTCGGGCACGAGGACACGGTGGAAAACCACGGTGTCAGCACGGGACAGCGCCAGCGTGCTATGCGCGAGAAGGTGCTGGCGATGCAGGCTCTGTGGGCCGCTGATGATGCGGAACATCACGGCGAATTCGTTGACTTCGCCCCGGTCCTGACCGGGCTAAGGCCGCTCCAGCAGCCTCACCCGCCGATCCTGATCGGCCGCCAGGGCAGCCGAGGAATCGCCGACACGGTTGAGTTCGGAGACGCGTGGATGCCGATCGTGTATCCGGAGCTGGACCTCGCCGCGCACGTGGAGGAGCTTCACCGGCGCTGCCATGCCGCTGGCAGGCCAGCCGCGCCAGTGACGGCCGGCCTGCTGGAGCTCGACGAGCCGTTGCTGGAACGGTGCGCTGGCCTGGGGGTCGATCGGTGCCTGGTGGTCGGTCACGCCGAGGACAAAGACACCTTCCCGGCATTCCTGGAGCGTTACTCGGCGCTGGTTGACCGCTTCGCGTAACCGATGTCGAGCCGCCGTGGCCGTCACTAGAGGACTGGGCTCGTTCCTCCGTCGAGGTTGATCGCCGAGCCCGTCACGTAGGACGAGCGATCGGACAGGAGATAGGCCGCCAGGTCGGCGAACTCTTCCGGCCGTCCTACTCTGCCGAGCGGAATGCCCGTGTGCTGAGCCATCTGGCGGTACAGCTCATCCTCGGACTGACCTGCTGCGTCGGCGCGCCGCCGCCACTGGCCGCTCGCGACCAGGCCGATGAGCACGGCGTTGACCCGGATGCCGTGTGCGCCGAGGTCCTTGGACGCGGCCTTGGTTATGGCCAGGCCGGCGGCACGGGAGGCGGTCGTCGGCAACGACGCAGCGCCCGCGGCCTTGGCGCCTACGTTGAGCACATTGACAATGGCTCCACCGCCAGCCGCGACCAGGTGCGGCACGGCCAGCCGGGTGCAGCGAACCGCCGCAAGAACCTTGAGGTCGAGATCGGCGATCCAGTCCTCGTCGGAGACCTGATCGATCCGTCCTGCGGCACTGCGTCCCGCGTTATTCACCAGGCCGTCGACGCGGCCCCACCGGGCGACGGCCGCTTCGACAAACCGTTCAAGGTCAGCGAGGCGGGTGACATCGGCCTGCACCACGAGCGCGTCACCCCCGGCATCCCGCAGCCGCTGCTCGGTGGCGGCCAGCCGAAGAGGATCCCGCCCGCAGACCGCGACCCGGGATCCTTCCGCCACGAGGCGCTCCGCCAGCGCTGCTCCCAGCCCGTCGGTCCCGCCCGTGATGAGCACGACCTTGCCATTCAGGTGCAAATCCATGGGGCCATTCTCGCCGAACCCCGGATCGCGGGCAGCGCGTGCGGGTCACTGAGTGGCCGCGAGCTCGGCGAAGGTGGTAGCTACCCAGTCGGCGATGAAGGCGCTGACGTGAGGCAGGTGATCCAGGCCGATGTGCTCGGCACCGCCTTCCTCGGCGGTGAAGAGCCGTAGTTCGCGCTTGGGGCTGGCTATCGCTTGTGCGTAGGACATGTGCGCGTATTCCAGGGGGATCTGCCGGTCGTTCTGCCCGTGCGTGATGAGGAACGGAACGGTGATCTTGTCGACGACGCCGTCGAGCGTGATCTGGGCGGCGAACTCGATGAAGTCATCGACGGAATCCTGTCCCCAGACCCACAGGACGTGGTCCCAGTAATGTGGTACCGGCCGTTCCCCCTCCCGCTGCAGCCGACGGCGCTGGACGGCGCCCCAGTCGTGGTTTGCGCCCCACGCAACGACGAGCGCGAGCCGCTTCTCGAACGCGGCCGCGCGCGGCGCGTAGTACCCGCCCAGCGACCAGCCGACCAGCCCGATGGCGCCGGGATCTGTGTCATCCCTGGTCAGCAGGTAGTCGACGCAGGCGGCCGCCCACGCCTCGGTGTCGATGCGCGCGGTCAGCCCCTGCAGGCGGAGCGCCTCCCCAGAACCAGGGCAGTCGACCATCAGGGTCGAGATGCCGCGCGCGGCCAGCTCCGCCCAGTGGCCTGACGAGTACATGTGCTCCTTGGTGGAGTCCAGCCCGTTCCACATGATCATGACGGGTGCTGGCCCGTTGTCCGCGGCCTGAGCCAGGCTGAAGTACGCAGGCAGCGTCGTTCCCTCGTACGGAATCAGCACCCGGCTGAGGAGCGGGTCCTTCCGGCTTATCGCGCGCTGCTGCAGGTCAAGGACGCGGCGATAGGTCTCGGCCCGGCCCGGCGCCCTGGCGCTTTGCATCCGCTCGGCCTGACACAGGTAGTTGGCGGCGCGCGCGTACAGCTGCCCGGCCGTCCGCGTCCGGCCCGCCTGGTCGGCTTCCTCAGCCTGGGCGGCGAGCGAGTCGGCCAGGCCGCCCCAGACGCGCAGGAAGTCAGCGGTGCCCGCGTCCTCACCGCGGGCGGCGGCCTCCCGCAGCGGCCGACAGGCCCGATCGATCTCGTCGATGAGGCCGCCGCTGTTCAGGGTCGCGACGACGGCGAGACTCCACACGTAGTTGCCAGGAAAGTACTCGAACACGGCAGTCGCCTCCTCACACCGGCGGGGCGATGAACAGGCCCGCATCGGCGTCGTTGAACGACTTGCGGGCGACGAACTCGTTCATCGCGTTGGCCGTGCCCCACTGGTCGGCGACTTCAGGCTGGCTGAAGTCGTACAGGTGCGGATGCCAGGTGTCCTCGTCGATCCGGTCGAGCTCAGTGGTGTATTCCATGGTGTTGCCGCTCGGGTCGAGGAAGTAGCTGAAGGTGTTGTTTCCGGCCAGGTGCCGGCCGGGTCCCCAGACCTTCTCCACGCCGGAGCGCAGCAGGCGGCCCGTGCCGCGCATGTACTCGTCGATGCCGCGCATCTCAAACGCGACGTGGTGCAGCGACGGGTGGGGGCCGCGGGCGATGGCCACGCTGTGATGCCAGGAGTTGATTCGCAGGAACCACATCATCTCGCCCATCGCGGGGTGCACCAGGGTGTCCGAGAGCGCGAAACCGAGGTGACGCTCGTAGAAATCTCTCGTCGCGCCCGGATCGGCCGAGTTGATCACCACATGGGACAGCCGAACCGGGATGGACTCGCCGGGCTCGATCTTGCGGTGCCGCCGCACGCCGACGTCAGCGCTGACTTCGATCGCGCGACCCTCGCTGTCGAAGAACCGGAAGCCGTAACCGCCGCCTGGAGTGTGCAATCCGCCGGGCTCACTGATCAGCCGGACGCCGTCGGCCGCGAGGCGCCCAGCGAGCGCGTCGACATCGGCCGGTCTGGCAACGCCGAAGGCGATCAGGTCGACGCGCTTGTCCGTCGCCTCGCGCAGGCGGACGACATACTGCTCGGGCGACCCCTCGGCGGCGAGGAAGGCGAGGCCCGTGTCGCTGTGCTCGGCCGTCAGCCCCCACACACCGGTAAAGAAGTCCAGCTGTCTGCCGTAGTCGGGCACCGCCAGGTCGACGTGCCGCAGGTGGGTGATCAGGCGGTCGGTCATCGGGCATCCTCCACGCATAGGTGTCTGCTGGTCAGGCCGGCTGGGTGACCAGCGCGTTGACCCGTGCCGCCAGGCCCGGAACGTCGCCCTGCTCGTGGTCGAGCAGCCACTGGCACAGCTGGTTCGAGGCCTCAACGATGGTCTTAGCGCGCTCGAACCGCCGGTCGGTGAACGCAACCCAGAGCGCGTCGTCGACCACGGATCGCTCAGTGAGCAGTTCGCCGAGGACGGCGGCGTCCTCCAGGGCCTGCGCGCCACCCTGCGCGAGGGTGGGCGGGCAGGAGTGGGCTGCATCACCGATCAGCACGACCCGGCCGCGGTGCCACGGCGCGGGGAGCAGGTGCGACTCGAACCAGGTGTAGTTGACGAGGGCGGGGTTGTCGATGCCAGCCCTGATCTCATCCCACGGGCCGTGGTAGGCGGCCGCGAGGCCCAGCATGGTGGCGAGCCGCTGCTCCGCAGTCAGCGAGCTGCGGTCCTGGGCGTCCTCGACGATGTACGCATACAGCGTGTCTGCGCCCGTGGGACAGAATCCGGCGATGTAGGCGGGGCCGCCGTAGATCAGGTCGGTGCGGGTGACGCTCGCGGGCCTTGGCCCGAAGGCTCGCCAGATGCCCATTCCTATGGCCCGGGGCTCCAGCATGATGCCGAGCATGCGCCGCGTCGGCGAGCGGATGCCGTCCGCAGCCACGACGAGGTCATATCGGCCGGCCGTGCCATCGGAGAAGGCGACACTAACGCCCGAGGCATCCTGGCGCAGATCCGTGTGCGCGACGCCGAGCCGGACCTTGGCGCCAGCCTCCGCTGCCCGGTCGATGAGGATCCTGGCGAGCGCGGGTCGCGCTATCCCGACGGTGGCCGGGAGATCGGGGCCGCCGGTGCGCGCATCCGGCAGCTCCGCCACCAACGTGCCGGCCGCGTCCGGTGCGCGCAGGCCCACGCTGTCGAAGCTGTAGCCGTGCTGGCGCACGTGGCCAAGGACGCCGAGCCGGCGCAGCTCGCGCAGGGCGTTGCCCTGCATGGTGATGCCCGAGCCGAGGGCGGTCGCCGTCGGCTGGATCTCGATCAGGTCGACGGCGACCCCGGCCGCAGCGAGGTGCGTGGCGATCGCGGGGCCGGCCACGCCGGCGCCGACCACCAGGGCGTTACTGATGGCTGGCATGTGTGCCTCCAGCGGCGTTACTTCACGGCTATGGGATTGATCGGAGAGCCAACGGCACCGGTGATCGGCAGGGGTGCAGCGGTGAGGAAGAACTCGTAGACGCTGTCGGCTGCGCAGTCAGTGGCGAGCCCTTCCAGCGCCCACATCTCGCCGATGAGCAGCCCGATGTGCGGGATCGCCACCTGGTGGAGCGGCTGGAAGGAGCGGTCGAACTCGTTGGGCCGGACCTCGAAACCCCAGGTATCGGTGGCCAGCGCGGCGATCTCGGTGCGGTACAGCCAGCCGGCGGTGGTGAACGACAAGCCGGGCGAGGCGCCACCGGCGTAGTCACCCCATCCCTCGCGCAGCGCCCGCGCATAGCGCCCGGTGCGCACCAGCACCAGGTCGCCCCGCCCGACCGTCACGCCGTGTGCCTGGGCTGTGGCTGTCAGGTGCTCCTCGGTGATCGCGAAACCGTCGGGCAGCTCGCCGATGGAGCCGCCGACAACGCGCCCGACGTCCAGCAGCACGCCGCGCCCGCAGACGTGCGGGGCCAGGTGCTCGATGCCCGTGACCAGGTCGCCGTCGGACGTGACGGTCGCGGCGGCGTCCCGGCCGTTCCACGCCAGGCCGTGGTCGAAGATGTGGCCGAGGCCGTCCCACTGCGTGGAGCACTGCAGCGGCATGAAGATCACGTCGTCGGCGCCGCCGATCCCGTGCGGGAATCCCTGCCGACCCTGGGCCGCATCGGTGCCAGTGTCGAGCATCGTGTGCACCGGGTTGGTACGGCGCCGCCAGCCCTGCTGCGGCCCGTCCATGTCGAAGCGCTGGGCCAGGGAGAAGCTTGCGCCCCTGCGGACCAGGCGCGCCGCCGCGCGGCGCGTGTCCTGCGTGAGGAAGTTGACCGTGCCCAGCGTGTCAGCATCGCCCCAGCGACCCCAATTGGAGTACGCTTTCGCGGCTTGGGCTATCTCTGCTTCCGGATGGGCGGGATCGAGCGCGTGCGGTGACATCGCGACGGGAGCACCTCCGGGTTCGTTGCGCTCACTATGACCGTCGCGCGATGATCAGGGAAATCGATTCCTCATATGACATGGATCCATGGCCTGAATGGCCAGCCGTGTGCTCATTCTGGAAAGCGAGGCCGAGAGGTGGACGCGTGAACCTGGCCGGGCTGGACATGAACCTCGTCGTCGCGCTGCGTGCGCTGCTCGAGGAGCGCAACGTGACCCGTGCCGGGCAGCGGATCGGCCTCAGCCAGCCCGCGATGAGCGCGGCGCTGGCCCGGCTGCGCCGCCACTTCGGCGACGAGCTGCTCTCGCGTGACGGCGGCCGCTACGAGCTCACGGCCCTGGGCACCGTCCTGCTCGACCGCACCCGCACCGCCTGCGACATGCTGGAGCGAGTCTTCGCCAGCCAGCCGCAGTTCGATCCCGCGCACGAGGAACGGGAGTTCACCCTCCTCGCTTCGGACTATGCTGTCGTCGTCTTCGGCGTGCCGCTGGCCGCCTTGCTGCACACCCGGGCACCGCGCGTCCGTCTCACCTTCCGGCAGCCGCCCGCCGCCATTGCCGATGACCCGGCGGCCCTGCTCAGCACCGTTGACGGCCTGCTGATGCCGCACGGCGTGATCAGCAACCTGCCAGCGGTCGAGCTCTACCGGGACAGCTGGAAGTGCGTCGTGGCGTGCGACAACCCAGCCGTGGGTGACCAGCTCACGCTCGAGCAGCTCGCTGACCTGCCCTGGGCGGCCTACCAGCGAACCTTCGATGCCACGGTGGCGCGGCAGCTGAGCATGCTGGGCGTCGAACCACGGGTACAAGTGTCGGTCGATAGCTTTGAGCTGCTCCCCGCCATGGTCGCGGGTACCCGGCGGATCGCCCTGGTGCAGGGCCTGCTGGCGGAGCGGCTTCCCGCCGGCAGCGGCATCCGCGTCCTGGCGTGTCCGTTCGAGGCAGTGCCCGTGCACGAGGCCCTGTGGTGGCACCCCGTCCACACCCATGACGCCGGTCACCGCTGGCTCCGCGAGACCGCCGCTCAGGTGGGGACCACGGTTTCTCGTGTCCGTTAGGCCTTGCTGACCCCTCCTACGACGAACGGATTGGTGAACTGCACGGATTGCCGGCAGACGTAGCTGCTGGCCTCAGTCGGGTCACCGCCGGTGTAGACGGCGTCCGGGTCAGGGTAAGGGCACAGCGGCCTGGTCACGGCCTGGCCGTTGATCGAGCCACTGGCGTTCAGGACGGTCGGCGCCTGGCCGTGCTCGACCCAGTCGATGACCTGCTGCATCGGGTTGGTGGGTGCGATGCTGCCCGGTCCCGGTGTGCCGCAGTGGCCGACGCCAGGGGCCAGGAAGTACCGCATGAACTGCTCGGTGGCCGCGATGCCGCCGTTGGCCGCGAGCACCTGGTTGTAGTAATTGATGCTGTCTCCGGTGAAGATCAGCTGGTCAGCTAGCCCCTGCCACATGATCAGCCTGCCGCCTGCCGCCTTGAACGACTGCAGGTCGGGGTTGTCGGTGGCGAGCGCGTAGTCGAACAGCTGCCCTGACTTGACGAAGTCGGAGAAGTAGTCCTGGTAGGTCAGGTCGGTGTAGACGAAGCTCGGGTTTTGCGTGACCCACTTCTCCAGCCAGTCCTCACTCGGGGTGAACGGCGCGCCGGTCAGCTGTCCGTCAGGCAGCTGATAGGTGACCGCCATGCCAAATCCCGTCGTACCGGCCGGGAAGCCAGGGATGCCGGGCGGGAACGTAATCGGAACTCCCGGAGCCGCCTCGAAGCCGTCCAGGCTTGCGCCCGGTTCGAGCCCGAACCACACCGGCACTCCGTGCAGGAGATCCGACTGAGACCCCGAATACCGCGGACCCTGCCAGATCTCTTCCACCACCAGAGCGTCCTGCGCCGTGAACGTGCCGCACGGCGTGACGGTGCCGATCAGGCTATCCAGCACGCCGAGCACGTCGCAGGTGCGCGGATCGAACACGCCGTCGATCTGACCGTCCTGGTCCGGGCAGTGCTCCTGCAGCGTCGTGTTGACCAGATCCTCCTTGCACGTGGACAGGTAGTCGTTGTTCCATTCCATGACCAGCTGCGGCCACAGCTGCGCGACCATGAACTGGGGCCAGTTCAGGGCCGGTGCCCCGGCGAGGACGCCGTTGAAGTCCTTCGGATAGCGCTGCGCCTCCATCAGGCCCTGCCGCCCGCCGGTCGAGCAGCCGTTCCAGAACGAGTAGTGCGCGCCGACGCCGTAGTACTGGTCGATGACGTACTTCGACTCGACAGCCATCAGGTGCTGGGCGAGATAGCCGAAGTCGTCGATCCGGTTGTAGTTCAGCGCCGGCGGCGGGCTTGAGTTCGTCACCCACGGCGAGATGAGCGGATTCGTCGAGCCCGTGTGCCCGCAGTCATCCTGCGAGATCACATAGCCGGCCGCGAGCCACTGGTCGTCGGCGGTGGTGACGAAGCTTGCCGGGCTGCAGTACACGCCGTTGCCCTCGGCCATGTAGTTGCCGTTCCAGGCATCTGGCAGCGTCACGTCGATGCCGATATTGCCCGGCTGACCGCCGCGCGGGTCCGAGGTATCGGTGATCTCAATCGCGACCTGGCAGCCGCTCCCGCTCACGTAGCTCGCAGTCACCGTGGCGGTGTCCGAGCCGGGCAGGCCGGGCAGATACAGCCCAGTCAACGAGGCGCACGGCACCACGGGCATCCGCGCGACGCTCGCGTGAGCGTCGATGGCGGCATTCGCCGCCGGCCCGCCCGCTGCCAGCGCTAAGGCGGCTACCGGGCTCGCAATCAGCACCAGCACCTTCCGGCGCTGCTGTCCACGCCATCGATCTCGCCAGCTCATCTCCGGCCTTTCTGCTCCGAGGCGAAAACGCTAGGTCGAGAGTCTTGAGGGGGTGCCCATATGTCAAGACACAGTTCTAATATTCAGAACATGAAGCAGGCGAATCACAGCCTCGGTTTCTCCCAGTCGCTGGAACGCGGGCTGGCGGTGCTCTCGTCGTTCGGCCCGGACCGGCCGGCACTCGGGATCAGCGAGCTAGCCCAGCAGCTCGGCCTCACCCGCAGCACCACGCACCGCTACGTCGCGACGCTCGCGTCGCTCAGGTACCTGGAGCAGGACGACGCCACGCGCAAGTACCGGCTCGGCCCGCGCGTGCTCGACCTCGGCTTCTCGATGCTCGGCTCGCTGGAGCTGCGCGAGGTCGCAGCGCCGCATCTGCGCCAGCTCACGGACAGCACCGGGCACACGTCGAACCTGGCCATCCGCGATGACACCGACGTCATCCTGATCGACCGGGTCCGAGGACGGCCGGGCCGCTACCACCACCTCGAGTTCACCCTGCACGTCGGCTCCCGGCTGCCGTCCTACTGCAGCGCGACCGGCAAGGCGCTGCTTGCCTTTCTGCCGCGCCCCGATCTTGACGGGCTGCTCGATCGCATGGAACTCGTCCCGCGTGGACCGCATACCATCACCGACAAGAAGGCGCTGCTCGCCGAGCTTGAGCAGGTGCGGCGCACCGGCATCGCCACCAACGACGAGGAACTGGAGAGCGCGCTGCGGTCGATCGCTGCGCCCGTGCGCGCGCGGTCTGGCCAGGTCGTGGCCGCGGTGAACGTTGCCATCCCATGGTCCCCTGTCGCGATCAGTGACCTCGTTACCCAGCTCGGGCCGACGATCCAGGCGACCGCCAAGCAGATCGCGGCGCGCGTGATCTGATTCCGCGACGCTGGCGGTCGAGGGCTACCCCCCGCGATGCCCGGCATCGCGCGTGCGGCTCGACCGGCTGAACAGGGCGCCGCTGTCGACCGCATCCAGGCGCGCCATGAGCGCGCCGAGCGCTGCGGCGTGCTGGCCGATGCGCTTGCGTATCACGTACAAAGTGCCAGCGCTCTCAGGGACTGCACTCGCCGGGCCGAGGCCGCTGGCCGCATACAGCACGCCGAGGCTTGCCCGCTGTTCCGTCCCGTCACGGTCGACCTTCGCGAGCGTCGTCGTGATTCCGCGCTCGTTCTTCCATGCCCAAAAGCTCATGTCGACGTGCACGCCAGGCCGGTGGTACGCAACGCCGCCGGCGGTACGCTCAGGGCCGGTGAACCCCCAGTCCTCGGCGAGGAAGCTCAGTGCCAGCGGCGCCTCGGCCCAGATGACTGCCACCGGGTCCGCGCGCCTGACCATAACCTCAGTATCCGCAGCGGGCACGGTGATTGCGCTGGCCTCTTGCAAAGGCGTGTGCCCGGAGGTTGCGGTTAAGTCCCCGCGGCGGCGACGATAACTCCGTGCGGTACGAAAGCTGCGTTACGTCGTTATCGTGGATTCCGTCAGAGGCAGTGACCGGCGCTACTAGGGTCGCCTTTGAAGCGGGACTGGCGCACTACGATCCTCCTCCGCCAGGCGAGCTCGGCGACTTGGAGCAGTTGCGGCTGGCCGACCGGTTCCGGTTCGCCAATGTGCTGCGGGCGTGGATCGACGTCGATGATTCGGGCGACGTCACCGGCACCGGGTACTCGGGCGGCGGCCTGATCGGCTCGACCACTGTTCGGCTCGGCAGGCTGCCGTTCACCTTCCAGCCGGTCCAGCTACCCGTCATCCAGCACGACCCTGTGGTGGGAGGCGGCTGGGTGCGCTTCTCGCAGACCGTCGGCGGGCGGACCGGGCTCCCGGCGCCTAGGCGGGTCCGGCGCAAGCCGTTCGTGCAGTGGCTGCCGCCGCTGGTGTGGACGACGCTCTCGCTCACGCTGCATACCGACGGACGGGCTGAGTTTTCGCTGGCGGGGGCGAGCCGGTTCCCGCGGCACTGGGTGTACGACGATGCCGGACGCGTCGCGCTCAAGTCCGGGCTGGCTGATTTTCAGGATTGGTTCCGCCAGTCGTTTGGCCGTCACAGTCCGTGGGGCGATGTGGACTCCTCTGCTCTGGTGATGGCGGTCGAGACAGCGCTGGAGCGCTCTTTGTCGGTCCAGTCGATGCACGGCGAGCGCAAGCCGAAGATTGAGCGTCTGCCCGCAGGTACGACGCTCGTCCGGCAGGGACAGCCAGGAACGGACATCTACCTGCTGCTCGATGGCGTCATGCGGGTTGAGCGGGACGGGGAGCGGCTCGCCGAGTACGGGCCGGGCGCGGTGCTCGGGGAACGGGCGTACCTGGAAGGCGGCGTCCGCACCTCGTCGCTCGTGGCGGTGACGCCTTGTCGGGTGGCGTCGGTGCCGCCCAGTCAGTTCGAGCGGGCCGGGCTCGAGGAACTGGCAGCTGGTCACCGGCACGAAGAGAAATCGATGGCGGTGCAGGAGGGTGAGCCGCGGGCGCGCACCGCCTCGGCGTGACGCGGATGTGAGCAAGCGCGCGCAAGCTTCGGCAAGGGGACGGATGTGGGCCGCGGCACGACGTCATTGACACTGACACGCCGGGGACCTAAAAGTTGATCGTGTCTACGGTGCCGGAGACGATGTTCGCCCGATGCGGTGGCGTTGACATCGCATATCAAGTGATCGGCGATGGATCTCTTGACATCGTCTACATCCCGGCGTTCGTGTCTCACCTGGAGGTCATGTGGGAGCTGGCCGAGTTCGCTGCCTTCCTTGACCGGCTGGCGGGCATCGGCCGCCTGATTACCTTCGACAAGCGCGGCACCGGGCTGAGCGACCGGCTGCCCGGCACGCCGACGCTGGATGAACGCGCCCAGGACGTGGGAGCGGTGATGGACGCGGCCGGATCGGAGCGCGCGGTGATAGCCGGCTGGGGCGACGGGGCTGCCCTGGCGCTCACGTTTGCCGCAGCTCATCCCGACCGGGTGCACGCCTTAGTGCTCGGGTCCCTGGGCGTGAAGGTTGCCGATGAGCCCGGCCGTCCGCTCGTGCCCGACCCGGCGGTCGTCAAGGCGATGACCGACGCGATCGAATCAGGCTGGGGACAAGCCATCTTCGCCGAGGTCATGGCGCCTTCCATGGCTGGCGATCAGCGCTTTCTTGCGTGGTACCGGCGCTGGGAACGGCTGTCCGCGACGCCCAACGCAGCCGCTGCATTGTGCCGGTGCATGCTGGAATTCGACGCCGACCCGCTGCTGACCGCGGTGCAGGCGCCAGCACTCGTGCTGAACCGAACTGGCTCGCTGTTCGACCGGGCGGCAGTGCGGGAGGTAGCAGCGCGGATCCCCGGTGCGAAGCTCGCCGAGCTGCCGGGAATCGATGCAACTCCGTTCGTCGGCAACATCGATGAATACGTGGACGAGATCCAGCAGTTTCTTACCGGATCGAGAGGCGCGCCCGACTTGGAGCGCAACCTCGCTACCGTGATGTTCACCGATATCGTCGGGTCCACTCAGCACGCCGAGCGACTCGGTGACCGACACTGGCGGTACTTGCTCGACGAGCACCATGCCCACGTGCGTCGGCTGCTTGATGGCTACCACGGCACGGAGGTCGACACAGCAGGCGACGGGTTCTTCGCTACGTTCGACAGTCCCGCACGAGCGATCCGGTGCACCTGCGCGATCCGCGACACCGTCCGGGAGATTGGCCTGCAGATCCGGGCCGGCCTGCACACCGGCGAGGTCGAGCAGCACGGTGCGAGCGTGATCGGCCTCGCGGTGCACGTCGGCGCCAGGGTGGCCGCGGTCGCCCAGCCCAGCCAGGTCCTGGTAACCAGCACCGTGAAGACGCTCGTCCTAGGGTCTGGCATTAGCTTTGCCGATCGCGGCGTGCGTGTCCTCAGGGGCATCCCAGGGCGGTGGCGGCTGTTCTCGGTCGAAGGCGCACGCGGTTCCCACTAGCACTGCCCGGCGAAGCTCGATGTGAACGGTCACGGAGCGGGCACGCGTGCCCACTGGCCGATCATGAGCCAGGACAACGGGACCAGGCCGGTTCCGCCGAGCAGTTCGTCGCGGGGGTCGTGCTCGATGCTCTGCTGGATCTCCTCCGCGGTGCCCAGGCCATACTCGACGATCGTGGGGAGGAGCGGCGGTCACTGAGGCCGCTGGCTCGGATTGCCTTTTCGTTCCCGACTGAACTGGCCGATCAGGAGTCGGCTGACCCGAGAACCAGACCGATCGCTGGGCGCCGCCATGGCCCCTTATCGGCGAAATCGGCCCGTCGCCGGCGCACGCCACGGCGCTTAGGGTGGTCGTCATGCTCTCCTGGTGGCACCGCGACGTAATCGCGGCGGGCAAGCTGCCACTGATGCTGTGCTTCGTTTCCTTCGTGCTCACGTTCGTGTCGACGCGAGGGATCACCCGGCTGATCCGCGATGGGCGCGGCCCGTTCCGCAATGTCACGGTCGGCGGGACGCATATTCACCACTCCGTGCCCGGCATCATCCTGCTGATGATCGGCGCGTTCACGGCGCTCGGCAGCCCCGGCACGATCGGCTGGCTCTCGTTTTCCGCGATAGCGATCGGGATCGGGACGTCGCTCGTGCTGGACGAGTTTGCGCTGATCTTGCACCTCCAGGATGTCTACTGGAGCGGCGAGGGCCAGCTCTCAGTCGAAGCGGTCAGCCTGGTCGCGGCCTGCCTTGGGCTGGCGCTGGTCGGGTTTAGCCCGGTGCGGGTGGCGAATGTGGACAGTGCAGAGCTCTCGCTGCGGATCAGCGCGACCGGCGTCCTGGTCACCGACGGCTGTCTGGCGCTGGTCTGCGTCCTTAAGGGCAAGTACCGGTCCGGGCTGTTCGGCCTGTTCCTGCCGCCGGTCGGGTTCATCGGCGCGGTGCGGCTGGCGCGGCCGAACTCAATCTGCGCGCGGCGTCTGTACCGGGGCAAGCGGCTGGAGCATGCAACCCGCCGGGCTACAGCCTTCGACCGCCGCTGGAGACCTGTGCAGGCAGGCTGGGCGGACTTCATCGGCGGCCGGCCGTCGCAGCCGGACACGCCGCCCTCGCCGGCACCGGAGGCACGCCGCACCGCGCGCGGCGGCGCTGCGGATGACCCGGCCCGCGGCGACGCCGCCTCGGGGCGCTGACGGCCGTTGTGGTGGACGTCAACTGCTGCAGGTCGTCCGGCGGTAGCTGAGACTCCGGCGATCCGCCACGTGCTCTCGTCCTCGTCCAGTCGCCAGTCCAATCCGAGGCGCTGCTGTGCGGGCATCGTTCAGAGGGTCCCTGGCCCCTCACGCGGCGCATCATGGTGCCATGCCTGACGGGGAAGCGTGAGATGCCTCCTCTGGCGGACGAACTGTTCCTCACCGGCAGAGAACTCCGCGTCGCTGAACCTGACAGTCCCGCCAACGTATCCTGCCTGGCTGAAATCGACCTGACTGCCACAGAACTCAGCGCTGAAGTTGACCTCACCGCAAATGAACCGTGCGCCGATCTCACTGCCCAGTTGCCCTGCAGCCGTTGCGAACCGTTCGTTGAACAACATCCGTGGCTGCCAGCAGCACCACGAGGGGCACGATGCCGAGCGCAGCGGGCAAGATCAGACCTACGGCGCCCATGAACGCAAGGACTCCGATGACCCCGAGAGCACCTTGGCCAAAGTCTGGCAGGGCGAGATGCGTCGTAACAGTCAAGATGAGACTCGATACTGCTAGCTGAACCCGGTTGGTACAAATTTGCGGAAGATGAGGCGGTCTTTCGGGGGACCCTAAGCGGCAGTGAAAGCAAGCCCGCGTGCTGCAATCTCAGGCACCGCTTGGTCGAACACTTCTCCGAGCACCGCGACCGCCTGCCGGGCGGCAGCCCACTGGTCGTCAGTGTCGAAGCTCATCGAGACGCGGACCTGCGTCCCGTTCTCCGTCCGCGTCGTGCCCACGCACGGGTCAAGCACCCGCTCGTCGAGCAGATCGACCACAGTCGCGATGAGGTCCGACAGCTCGTCATCGGTGAAGCCCCGGGGAAGATCCAGCCACGCAGAAGCGTCGAACGTCAGCATCACGCGCCGCCCTTCTGCGTTGAGCACAGCCGGATCATGTGCGCAGCCTTTTCCCGGAAGTGCTTCCGGTTACTCGGCCCGAGGGTCATGGTCATGCCTGACCGCGGCAACCAGGCACGGAAACCGCTGGCCTCTGTGCGGGGCAGGTATCACCTCTCATTCAGCCGACGTGGAATGGCGCTGCCACACCTGACCGGCCGTCAAGAACCGCCGGCACATAAGTAAGCGCGATCTTGGTCCCAAAAAAAGAGTCAGAAGACCGATCAGGATTTCGAATTAGCCTTGTGACCTGCGTCGGGACGGCGGGATTTGAACCCGCGACCCCTTGACCCCCAGTCAAGTGCCCTACCAAGCTGGGCCACGTCCCGATGTTGATCCGAGCCCTGCTCGGACGCGCCACGAAGCTTATCGCACGGCATCGCTCGCGACGACTTTCCGCTGCCGCAGGCCCGCCGGTCGAACCGCCAGGGCTGATGGCCTGGCCCGTGATTAGCTTGCCTGCGGGGCCATCCGCGAGGATCTCTGCGCCAGGCGCGACGGCGGTCGCCACCCGGCTGCGCGAGGTCAGTGAGGACTCATTCGGGGTGCGATGTCCTGGGTTGACCGCGCAGCGTCAGCTTGCCTAACTTAAGACCGACCGGCCGGTATGACCCTCGGCCGGGGACGAGCGGAGCGTGGCACATGGCACTGAGGTCCAGGGAGTCCACGGAGCGCGCCGGCAACCGAACGCCGGTCAAGGAGCGGCTGCTGCACGTCGCCACGCGCCTGTTCGCGCGGCACGGCTTTGAGGGCACCTCGGTGCAGGACATCGTCGATGCGGCCGGCGTCACCAAGGGCGCGATGTACCACTATTACGGCTCTAAGGATGATCTGCTCTACGAGGTTTACCACCAGGTGCTGTCGATGCAGCTATCGCACCTGGTCGAGATCGCCGCCGGGCCGGGCACTCCAGAGGAGCGGCTCCGGGCCGCCGCAGCCGATGTCGTGCGGACGAGCCTGGACAACCTCGATGACATGATCGTCTTTTTTCGCTCGCTGCATATGTTGCCCGATGGCAAGCAAGCACAGGTCCGCGCCGAGCGCCGCAAGTATCACGACAAGTTCAAGTCACTGGTCGAGGAGGGCGTCGCAGCGGGGACCTTCCGGGGCGACATTTCCTCCGACATCGTGGTGCATTACTTCCTGAGCGTCGTCAACCAGCTTGGCTCGTGGTACCGGCCGGATGGCCCGCTGTCGCCGGACCAGGTGGGCGAGCTGTTCACCGAGCTACTGATCGGCGGGCTCGCCAGCAGGTAGGGGAACGCCGGCCGATCGGGCCGAGTCTGGGTCGGCGCCGACGCGGTCGGCAGGGCCTGGCACCCAGCAGCGCCCTGTAGCGTTGGCTAATAGGGTTCGCGGATAAATCGGGGCGGACAGTTACGCATGCAGCGTTCGACGCGACGGTCTACGCCGTGGGAGCTGCAGCCGGGCGGGCCGCCCGGGCGGGGCCGCCGTGGCCGTCTGGCTGTAGTGGTCCGCAGGATTCTGCTCGGGTGTGTCGCCCTCGTCATCGTGGCCGCCTTGGGCTTCACCGTTCTGCTGCTCGTGGCGCCGTCGGTATCGACGGCCCGGCAGCTCGCGCAGTCGATCGACCGGGCTCACGGTGCCCCGTATCCCGGCGTCGCAGCGCCCGCCAGGTTCGCGACCGCCCTGGAGGCGACCGAGGATCACCGGTTCGCCGTTGAGCCAGGCGTTGACCCCGTCGCCGTGGGTCGGGTCATCTATGGCGCCCTGACCGGCAGGGGCGATGAGGGCGGCGCAACCCTGTACCAGCAACTGGCGAAGATGCTCTATACGCCGGGCCAGTCCGGCCTCGTCGAGGAGGCGGAGCAGGTCGCGCTCGCTGTCAAGCTGAAGTACAGCTACAGCGGTGCAGAGATCCTGCGGCTGTATGGCGACGTCGCCTATTTCGGGCACGGGTTCTACGGTCTGGAGGACGCCAGCTGCGGCTACTTCGGAGTGCAGCCGGACCAGCTCTCGTGGCCGCAGGCGGCACTGCTGGCCGGGCTGGTTCAGGGGCCGACCACGGACGACCCGATCGATCACCCGGCCGCTGGCCTGGCCCGTGAGCAGCACGTCCTAGGCCGGCTCGTCGCGGTCGGCGCCATCAGCCAGGCACGTGCCGGCACCTTTCTCAAGGTGCCGCTGTCACGCTTGCTCGCACACGCAGGTGGCTGCCGGGGCTAGCCCAGCAAGATAGGACTCTTCTCCATTACGACGGTCGCCGGTGCGAGGCGGGAGCCTGGCCGTCAGGTCCTGGCGGCCGGGCGGCCGGAGCATGCCGGAACGTCGGGCGGCCGGGCCTGGCGTGGCTGTGCGCGCCCCCGGCAGCCGATACGCCGTTCACCGATGAGGCGCCGTTCGGCGGGTGGCCGTCACTACCTGAGACGCTCCCGGCTGAGCTATGGTGCGCCGGGGCAGCGCCGACCATGGCCGCCATGTCCTCGGCCAGTTCCTCGTCCGATCTGGCGGCCACGGTCGGGCTCGCCAGCCAGATCCACTTTCGGTAGGACCAGAACCGGAACAGCGTGCCGAGCCCGGTGCCGACCACCAGCGCGATGTTGTACCACACCAGGTCCTTGCCCAGGCCCGCCAGGTCGATGAGGCCGAGGCAGGCGTAGTAGATGAGCAGTCCCACGCCGTTGAGTACCAGGAACAGCATCCAGTCACGGGTGGTTCCCTTGCCCTGGCGGTGCCGGAAGCTCCAGTACCTGTTGCCGAGGTAAGTGATCACGGTCGCCAGGATCGTGGCGATCGTGATGGCCTTGTACTTGCCGATCGGGTGCAGCGCGTTCGCGACGCCAAACGTGACAATCGCCCCGATGGCGCCGATGACCAGGAACTTTGCGCCCTCGTGGATCAGCTGGCGGAACCGCGCGTAGAGCTCGCCGATGCTGCTCACCTGAGTGTTCTGCCTCCTGCTCCGATTCCGCCTGATCTCGCCCATGAGAGTACCGTCTCGCCTGTCCTGGCGTGCCCGGGGATGAAGGCAACTTACCCCGCCCTGGCCAGTTATTAGCTCGGAACTGGCGGACCTGTTAGGTAGGGTCGCGGACGTGCCTGATCCCGAGGTCCTTATCCGCGCGACCGGCCTGACCAAGAGGTTTGGCAGCTTTACCGCCGTAGACGGCGTCGACTTCGAGGTGAGGCGCGGAGAGGCGTTCGGGTTCCTCGGCCCGAACGGGGCCGGCAAGTCGTCAACGATGCGCATGATCGGCTGTGTTTCCCCGCCGAGCGCGGGCAGCCTGACGATCCTGGGGCTCGACCCGGTCGCCGACGGCCCGGTGATCAGGGCGCGGCTGGGAGTGGTTCCCCAGGAGGACACGCTCGATGTCGAGCTGACCGTCCGGGAGAACCTGCTGATCTACGGGCGGTACTTCGGCCTGTCGAGGGCCGTCATCGCCGACCGGACAGCCAGGCTGCTGGACTTCGTCCAGCTCTCGGAGCGAGCTGACGACCAGGTCGAGCCGCTGTCCGGGGGTATGAAGCGGCGCCTCACCATCGCCAGGTCCTTGATCAACGAGCCGGACATCCTGCTGCTCGACGAGCCGACCACCGGTCTCGACCCGCAGGCACGGCATGTCGTCTGGGACCGGCTGTTCCGG
>Ga0187783_10001207_pt1 | contig 19128 bp, 18 predicted proteins | sample 1015_SJ02_MP02_2_FD_132471 | JGI IMG/M metagenome (GOLD analysis project Ga0187783, IMG submission 132471) | Tropical peat soil microbial communities from peatlands in Department of Meta, Colombia - 1015_SJ02_MP02_20_MG | ecosystem: Environmental > Terrestrial > Soil > Wetlands > Peat | place...
CTCACGAAATCCGCAAACTTGCCATCGGTCTCCAATCTGCCCACATAAACTTCATAGATTGCGTATCCCACTCGGTGCCTCACGTCATCGTTTCCGTGCGGCCCCGGCTGATTGGACGATTGCGTCATCACGACGCGAACCCAACGCGTTGAAATTGGATTGTCCGCAAGTTTTAGCGTTACGCTTCCGCCCTTGCCCTGGTGAACAGCACCGTTGGGAAAAGGAAGCCAGTTGCCCATGGCCTGATCGGCGACCGGAAGGTACTCACCGCCCTGGCCCGTGGAGTCCAAGGCCGGCTCTTCCCAGTTCATGGGATCGGCTCCGAGCCAATACTGGACTTCGTACTCCCTGGCGCTTGGTTCGCACCAGTCGATGCGAATCGCGTTCACGTCATGGTATTCGCCTAGGTCAACGATGATCCATTGCGGATGCAACGAGTCGTCTTCGTGGGTGAACACTTTTGCCAAGTAGGGGTTGCTCTTCCAGAAAGAGCTGGGATCACCATCACTGAGGCGAGAATAGCCACTGTCGGTACCGCCATTGTGCGTGCAGCCGCGGTGAGGGAGACTGTAGCCGAATGAATCGCGAATGGGTTCACCCAATTCCGAGCTGCCCACGAAGTATCCGCGTTGGTTTGCTTCGTCGGTCCAGCGGCCGTTGGCATTCCAGTGCCAATAGTCGATAGTCTCCGGAGTGTGTAAGCGATAACTGATTGGTCCCCAGCCCCCGGACAAGCAAACGTTTATGCTCTCGGGAGTGTAGATCTTATTGATCGACTCGCGTGACTGAACATCCATCGATGTTCCCAGGCTCTTATCGGGATCGAAGGAGTTGACGACTTCGGTGGGCTCAGCGTGTACTCGGACGACCGCGGGAGCCGCTGCAGGCGAAGTTGCACTTTGATCAGATGGGGCGACTGCGTCAGCCAGAGGACGAACCATGGTCAACGCGGCCGCACCGACGGTTACCCCCAAGAATGTACGCCGCGAAGTCGCCATAGGATACCTTGATCGCCAACGTGCCGAATCCCCGCTGAGATACTTGCCTGAAAGCGCCGCCAAGTTTGACACAGTTTGCCGCCGCTGTGAAGGCAGCCGACTGTACTGGAACTGCACAAATAAAGTAGCACCGTGGCGATAAGATTCAAATGTCACCAAGAGTACTCGCGCGATCCATAAACCGCATTTCCCGCCGCCCCCGCTGCCGGTTGTCCTCGTCTGCCGTCAGGGACCGGCGTTGCTAGTGAGTGCAACTGTTACCGCGGCGAGGAAATCCACGCAAGACTCTCTAGGTTCACTGGCGTTAACCTTAGAAGCCAGTGACAAGCTCATAAGGCAAAGGATAGCCAATATGCCGTTGCTTGTAGTAGCATTGCCGAAATAAGTAGGAGATCATGAAAGAGCCGCGTCTTTCCAAAGCCGAAACTCGCATTCTGGAGCAGTATTGGAGACTGGGGACCGCGTCGGTGCGCGAGGTCTTGGAAAACCTCCCGGAGGACGAACGGGTCGCTTACACGACGGTCCAGACGCTCGTCTATAGACTTGAGGAGAAGGGCGCTTTGAAGAAGGTAAAAAAGATTGGCAATGCCCAGCTGTTCGAGGCGGCCCTCGATCAAAGCCAATACCGCAGCAGGCTGGTCCGCGACTTGCTGGACCTGTTTGGCGGTTCGCCACGTCTTCTCGTCTCTAATCTGATCGAGGACGGCGCCTTGACCTTGCGGGACCTGAAGGAGCTACAAAGTGCGACTGGTAGTGATAAGAACGGCCACAGTCGTGGAGGTAAACGTGCATGAGCATATCGCCCGCGCGATGTATTACTTCAGCGTCCACCTGCTATATGCATCGATTGTCGGCTCTGCAGCCTGGGTGCTGACATCAATCCGGGGCGCGAGCGCTACCACGAAATATTGGATCTGGGTTGTCACGGTGTTCAATTTCTTCGTGCCGTTTGGCGCGGTAATCGACAAGCTCTGGGCGCCGCGTTTGGCGTGGGCCTCACCGCTCGGTGCCATTGGCGGGCCGGTGTGGGACATCACACAAGGTCGGACGGCCGTGGTGCTTGCCGGGATATGGATAACCGGCGCACTCACCATGCTAGTGCGATTGATCTCGCGTCTGCGAAGAGAGCGTTGCGAGATTCAGGTCCCTGGTGACCGTCATGATGTGACATCCACCTTCGTAACAGATGGCATACCGGTGAGCTTCGACATCAGGCATCCCGCTCCTGCAGTCGACGGCATCCTTTCTCCGCGTATCTTGCTTCCCATCGGCATCGATCGATTGCTCAACCGCCAAGAATTGCATGCTGTCCTGCTTCATGAGATGGCCCACGCAAAAAGACGCGACAATCTGATCCGCCTGCTCTACGAAGTTTCGTTGTGCGCCTTGTGGTTCCATCCCCTCATCTGGCTCGCGGGAATGCAGATGGCACTCTATCGTGAACTTTCCTGCGATGAATCGGTCATCCAGCGTGCGCACGGACACGCAATGGTTCGAGCGCTCGCCAAACTTGCAGTTCCCGGAGAAACGATGGCCCTCCGAGCGACAGCCTCGTCGCATCTGAGCCATCGCTTGGCGCACCTCGCCGGGTCGGCACAAACGACACACCGAGCAGCAAGCCTTCTACTTACGTCGCTATTCGCAGCCGTGATCGTAGCCGGCGTCTTTGAAACCATCGCACATACCGCTTGCTGTTTCGTCATAAAACACTGAACGCCGCGTAATCTTTGCTAACCTACTGCCCGGCAGCTGCGTCTAATCGCAATATAAACGTACAGTGTAGTAGAATAGATGCCAAATGTAGTAGGAAAAGAAGCAGTATGCGATCCCACATACAGCAGCCTCTCGAGGTTCGGAAGAGATGAAACCAACACGAATCGTGTTCTTGGCCGCGCTCAAGACTACAGCCACCTCCGGCCAGGAGGCAGCGAGCGGCGGTGTGTCCCTGGAAAATGATTTACGGACAAGCAGGCCAGCTTGTGTCCGTCGACGGATTTCGGCTAGATTTCTGCTGCATGGGGAGTGCCTCGCCTAGGATAATCTTCGATTCCGGATGGGAGGATTGGGCGCCCGCGTGATCAACGGGCAGCAAAAGATCGCAAAGTGGACGAGTGGGTGCAGCTATGATCGTGCCCGGGCGGGATTCGTCACAGTTTCTATAGGGGAGTAGGATGGCTGCTATCCTATCAAGGCAAGTCCGAGGAACGGGGAGGTCAGAAATGGAGGCATTGGGATCCGCGCCGCTAGCGGCGGAAGTTTCCGCTCCGGGCCGTGTTTCGACCGCCCCCGCGAAGCTTGCGCCGAGGCACTCTGCCCTCGTCCGTGTGACGCACTGGATCATCACTGTCTGCTTTTTCGCCCTACTCGTCACCGGCATCGAAATTGTGATCTCGCACCCACGCTTCTACTGGGGCGAGACGGGCACCGTTTTGACGACTCCGTTGTTTCAACTGCCAATTCCTTCCTCGAGAAGATTGGTCCCGACGGGTTACGGCTACGTGCTGCCCGATCAGAACGGCTGGAGCCGCGCACTGCACTTTGAAGCTGCCTGGATCGCGCTGTTGATAGGCCTGCTGTATGTAATCTCCGGTTTGCTTACACGGCATTTCCGAAAAGACTTGGTCCCCAACAAGGCCGATCTCTCGTGGCGGGTGCTCTTGACCTCCTTTGCAAAACCACTGCGCTTTGAACGGCCGAGTGCGGCAGAGGCTTTTTCTTACAATGGGCTCCAGCGCCTCACTTATCTTTTTGTGATCTTTGTTCTATTCCCCTTGGTCATTTGGACCGGCTTGGCGATGTCGCTCGCCTTTGCCTCCGCCTTCCCTTGGTCCGTTACTCTGTTGGGCGGCCGTCAGTCCGCTCGCACGATTCACTTCTTTGTCTCGCTGGCGCTGGTGCTGTTCCTGTTTGTCCACGTCCTGATGGTTTGCCTGGCCGGATTCTGGAGCCGGACAGGAGCGATGATCACAGGCCGCATCGGCACGCGTGAGGAGCACACATGATCAACCTTTCACGCCGAAAGCTGATCGTATCCGGACTCGCAGCCACCGCGGGTGCATCGGGATTGGCAGTAGCAGCGCGCCTTGCGCAGAAGTATGGATTGGTTCCTCCCGATCATGGTGGAATCTACGGCCTCGGCGAAACGCTGACTTATGCCTCGCAGCGTCTGTTGACGAGGCATTCACTGGCGCGCGAATTCCCTCGAAGCCGAATTTCGCCGCGTCCATTTCCGAACGAACTCGCGCCCCTCACAGAAGACTTCAAACGCCTTCAGGCGGGCAGATTCGCGGACTGGCGTCTCTCCATAGACGGCATGGTCCATCAACCTGCTTCGTTCTCGATTGCTGACCTCAAGAGCTGCCCGTCTCGCAGCCACATCACCGAACTCGCGTGTGAAGAGGGCTGGTCCTATATCGCCGAGTGGATCGGCGTGCCTATCTCCCACGTCTTGCATCTTGTCGGGGTCCACCCACATGCGAGATACGTTGTGTATGTCTCGATGGAACCCGATACCTGGGACAGCATCGATATGGCCGACGCTCTGCATCCGCAGACACTTCTCTGTTACGGCATGAATGGCAGTGAGCTTCCAGTAGCCCACGGTGGACCGCTTCGCATGCGGCTCCCTCGGCAAGTCGGCTACAAGAACATAAAATTCATCACTCGCTTGACGGTCACAGACACTCTGAAGGGGTTTGGGCAAGGCCTTGGCTCTGCGGCTTCAGAGGCAGGCTATGCCTGGTACGCTGGCATCTGACACGTCCTGGACTGCCGAGGTTCCACAGGAGTAGATCGTCGCAACCCTCGGCCGAGCGCGAGGCAAAAACAACGCTCGTCACTCGGGCCGCGAGGAGACGGCCATTTTTCAACCGGAGCGCCTAACTTGGCTACAAGGCAAGGGCGCGTCGCCCCGAGAATTCGGGTACCTCTGGCGAGGGTCATTTTTTCAACTCCGAAGTTCAGTTCAGGACCAGGCTGATCGGCTTTCTTCCGGGGAAACATCCAAGCCATCGTTGAGCCAGTAATCTGGCTCCGGAACAAGGCACCAGGATTTAGCGTTACAGATCTCGCCAGGCCCTTATCTTGGAGGACCAGCCATTCAGAAGAAAAGCGACTCAATCCCGTTTGCAGCAGAGCGTGAAATCATCGAGATAGAGCGATTCGGGCTGAGAAAATCGGTGATTATCTATGCGGCTTAGACAGATTCTCCGCATTGCCGGCCCAGATCTTCTTCATGTCATCGGCAAATTCCCGTTCGCAGTTACTTGGTGAGCGCCTCGCGATTCGCTCTGGCCCAATCGCTATCGCTCGAAACAGCCTTCATCGGAGGGCCGCCCCCGGTTCCACACGCGCAGGGCCCTTCCATCTTGGCTTCGGTCATGCAGAAACAGGATTTCTTTTTCAGACAGGCGCATACGTACACAATTCCCTCCCTCACGGGCGGTTGGCTCTGCGTGCCGTCCATCGGCGAAGAATTCTGCGATTCATTCTGTGATCTGCCGCTCGATGGCATGAAAGCCACCAACGATAACAAGACCAACACCACCCAGAACCTGGTTCGGATTGGCATGCTTTCTCCTTTGACCGATCATTGCACTGATTGTGACCCTTGAAGTGGCCTATGCCAATATCCACTTCTTGCGATTTTGATATAACCATCTTTTGCCCCGGTAACATCGAGTCCCCGGCTCAGACCATGTCAATCGCCATCACTCCGATCATTGCTATTGATCGCAAAGCACGCACACCGCTGCACCGGCAAATCTATGACGCCTATCGCGACGCCATCGTGAGGGGAACCTTGCGTCCGGGACAGCGGGTTCCGTCAACGCGGGGACTCGCTTCTGAACTTGGCGTCTCACGTATTCCGGTTTTAGGTGCCTATGCGCAGCTGATGGCGGAGGGATATTTTCAGAGTCGGGTCGGCGCAGGAACCAGCATATCGTGGTCGCTTCCCGATCAAAGAGTGGTGGGCGAACCGCGCGGCGTTCGCACTGTGGCGACTCGGGCTAGCGCGAGCATGCGTAGGATTGCCAAACATCGTTCCCTTCCAGGTTCGATTGAAAATCCTCCATGGTGCCGGGGATGGGGTCCGTTCGGCGTCGGACAGGTCGCATCGGATCAGTTTCCTTTTCGTGTGTGGAACAGCTTGGTGGCGCGTCATTGCCGCGCAACGGGTTCGAAATCAGTCGACTATGGTCCCCCGATGGGATTGAAGAATTTGCGCGACGCCGTAGCGTCCTATCTAAGGACAGCACGAGGGGTGCGCTGCGAGGCAGAACAGGTCATGATTGTCAGTGGCTCCCAGCAAGCTCTCGATATTTCGGTACGAGTGCTTCTCGATCGCGGGAATAAGATTTGGGTCGAAAACCCAGGGTACCGTTACGCACGACACGTGTTTGCGCTGAACGGTTGCCGGGCGGTACCAGTTCCAGTCGATAACGAGGGATTACAGGTGGCGGCCGGTGTAAAGAGGTGTCCGGACGCACGTGCTGCGCTGGTCACTCCCTCGCATCAGTATCCTCTCGGAGTCACCCTGAGTGCATCGCGCCGTTTGCAGTTGCTCGACTGGGCCGCGCGCTCAGGATCTTGGATACTGGAAGACGATTATGACAGCGAGTACCGCTATGAAGGTATGCCCATTTCCTCGTTGCAGGGGCTCGACTGCAACTCTCGTGTCGTCTACATCGGAACCTTCAGCAAGGTTCTGTTTCCCTCGCTGCGGTTGGGTTACTTGGTCATTCCAAATGACCTCATTGAACGCGTTCTAACTGTCCGGCTTGCAATGGACATTGGCCCCGCGACCCTCTCTCAGGCTGTTCTCGCCGACTTTATTCGAGAGGGCCATTTTTCACGGCACATCCGGAGAATGCGATTGCTCTACCATGAGCGCCGGAACGCCTTAGTCGAAAACCTTGAAAAGGAGTTCGGTAATGCGGCCAAGATAATCGGCGAACAGGCCGGTATGCATCTTTGTCTCGTGCTCAATGGAATCTGCGATCGCGACGTCGTCAACCGCGCCGCTCGTACCAACCTGTGGCTGGTACCCTTGTCTTCCTCGTATATTGGGAAATCCCGACAACAAGGATTCGTGTTAGGTTTTGGCAGCACTCCAGCGAATGAAATGGCCAACGCCGTTCGAAAGCTTCGGGCGGTGTTGAGCCTGGGAAAAAGCCGGGCTCGCATAAGCGAGGAACGGCAACCGTGAGATCTCACCGAGTGTACAGTTCTGAATTGTCGAAGGGATTCCCAATCATTCACTCCGGCTCGACTCCTCCGCAATTCTGACGCAAATAGCGCCGAGCGCGGGTTGGTACCGGCGAGTCGGCCTAGTGAGCGGAATCCGTGCGCACCCCACGAAAACGCCTCTACGCAACGGCATTTCTGGTTCGTGATCTGGGGTTCCGAGCTGTTTTAAGAAGAGGTTATTAGGGCTGGGAAATGAGGCGGTTTAGATTGTTGTGGCAGTTACTATTTGCTACGTTCTGCGCGCCAGTTGTTGACCATAACCAGCGAATTTGCGTTGTCTACTTGGTCGAAAGCGAGACTAGCATCTTCTAATCCGGGCTAAAGCTGCCGGCATTAGCGTCGATAAAGCTGCGTGCACAGAACGGGCGTGGCTGGCCGAACTCTAGTGCGTTGTTTTTTTCATCGACGGCCATTCCTTTGCGGCCGTACCACCAGGCCCGCGTATCGGTCGTCGACTGCGCGGCGCCGGACCAGTCGCGGTTGGGCCCTAGGACTTATCTCCAACTAAGGCTCAATTCATCTGGCCCGAATTCCTTACGGCTCCAACACAGCTTTTACCTGAGTTTCGTTGTCGGTCGCTCCATTGCCATTCCTGCCGTAGATCACAACCATGCAATCTCCCGAATTCACCGTTACGGGAGTGGAGAAAATTCTCTCGACCCGCTTCTCAAGCGTTGCCTTGCCCGTTTCTCCCCGCGGAATTTCATATTCCAGGGGCACGCCTTCCAGATGCACGGCCTTGTCGGGAAGCCAACTGTGTAGCGTTACGAGCGAAACCGGATTCGGGAAGCCCGCACTGTTTAGGTTATCCTCGAATTTCCCGCACCCTCCCGGAAGCAGGTAAAAATCGTTGGTAGCACCCCACGCTTTGCCCGTCGGAAGTGGCCCGAGGTTCTCCGTCCCATCAAACGTACTGTCACTGATGTTGCCAAACAGCTCCACCAAATGCCCTGCCTGCATCGTAATCGGAACCGCGAATCCTTTTTCGTCGTCGGTCGTCGCATTCTGGCATCCCCAACTTTGCCCAAAACAATATTCGCCAGAAAGATCGACCACCTTGTTCGCGTCTGAGCTCGATGGTTCGTATGTCAGGTCTAGATCGGCCGACATCGTGACCTCGCCTTCAAACAACGGTCCCCCACCGAAAACGAAGCCCACGCAGCCTGTCATCGGCAAGGAATGCGGAAACTGAAGTTCCACGCGAAAGTTGGAAAGCGACTGCGAAGGGTTTTTCAGGATGTCGCTCCAAATAAAATTCGCCCCTCTCAAACTCTGGTCATTCATCGGGCATTTTCCCTCCCAATAGGCCAACAGCCACAGGACTTCACTGAAATTCGGGCTGTGGTTCTCAAGCGAGATGTTCCCCGACATCGCCCGTACCTCCAGGGTCGAGTTCGCCCCGTCCAGCAGGTGATACATGTTGAGAAACTGAGGAAAGCCGGTTTTCGAGGTGGTCACAGAATGCTGAATATGCAGCAGGGAATCGGCCCCGGCGTTCTCCTGTGCCCACAAATCGCATATTCCCCGAACGACCAGTATCAAAATCGCTGCTCGAATAACCGTTCTCCAATACGTCTTCATCGGGTTTCTTTTCTGCAAACCAGAAACATTGACCCAAACGGGTTTTGTCTCTACCTCAGATTTAGGTCTAACTCGATGGTGTCGTTGATCCTTAACCCCTCACCCTACCAAAAGTCGCACAGCATTGATTCTTTTGTCTCCACTGTTGTGAACAAGTCGTTGACACATTTTGAACAGAGGGGTCCTCTCGCTACGCTCCGAGCACCGCCGCTACGAGCCGCTTGGGCGCCTTCCCCACCTGCACCCGCTTCACTTCTCGCCGCGTTCGTACATCGATAATCGACACATCATTTGTCCCGGTATTGCTCACGCACACATACTTCCCATCCGGCGAGAACGTCACCCAGTTAGGCCCATCGCCGACCTGCACTTGCCCCGTGATCTTGTTCGCCTTCACGTCGTAGACGTAGAGGCTATTGTCCAGCAGGCTCGTGACCCATAGCTCCGTCCCATCCGGCGACAGCGCCAACCCGTGTGTCAGCGTGTTGCTCGGCTCGAACGGACGTTGCTTCGGCGTATGGTTTTCGGCCGGAATCGCTACGCGCTGCATCTTCCCACTCGCCATGTCCACCTTCATGAAACCGTGCAGGTCGGTTACCGCAACGTACATTGTTGTGCCATCAGGCGTCACGACGTACGGCCGGGGAATTCCTCCGACCTTCACCTTGGCCGAGTACGTCATCGTCCTCAGGTCGATGATGTTGATCTGGTTCGCCCCCATTGCGCTCACGAACAGGAAGCGATTGCTGCCGTTGTTGAACGCGTTGTGCGGCTTGCTCACCGGCAGGGTTTTCACTACCTTCTGCTGCTGCACGTCCACAATGTCCACTGCATCCTTGTCGCGGATTGGCACCGCTACATAGTGTCCGTCAGGCGTGACCGCACACTGGTTCGGACGTCCGGTCAGCTCGATCGTCGCGATGACCTTGTTGGTCGTGGTATCTACCACGCGCAGGGTATTGTCGGATTCGATGGTCGCAAACAACCTCCGTCCATCCGCCTGGATCGCCAGGCCGTGAACTCTGTCGGCCAGACGGATGTCATCTACGGTGTTCAGCGTCGTGAGGTCGATGACGCTGACGTCGTCACCTTCGCTATTGTCGACGTACAGCCGGATGTTCTGAGCCGACATCGCCGCCGTCGCGATCTCGAAACCGAAAAGGAGGAAGAGAAATACCGGCCAGGCTGTGTTGTGTCGCATGCCCCACCCCGAATCGACCATCTAATCTAGCAGAAAAATGCTGGTGATTGGTGATAACAGATGGGATGAGAATGCCGGTCTCCGAGGGGATGCTGTACGCTCCCAATCACGAGACAAAAGGAGACCGGCAATGGAGATTAGCACCACAGCGGTGAAGCAGACGAAATAATTTTAGAGAGCAGCAGCTGACGATCGGTCTCGATCTGGGGGATCGGTCAAGTTGGTACTGCGTGTTGGATGAATCCGGCACCGTCTTGCTGGAACAGAGATTGACTACAACTAGGAAAGTCATGAAGGTAGTGTTCGGGGGGATGCCGCGGCGCCGGATTGCGCTGGAGACGGGGATGTATTCGCCTTGCGTCAGTCGCCTGCTGAGTGAGTTGGGATACGAAGTAATCGTGGCGCATGCGCGTAACCTGCACTTGATCGGGGAAAGCCGGCGCAAAGACAATCGCATAGATGCCCAGACCCTGGGTCGCTTGGCCAGAATCGATCCTCAGTTGCTGGCTCCAGTGAGACACCGCAGCGCGCAAGCGCAGGCGGATCTCACCCTGATCCGGGCATGAGCCGGACTGGTAAGAGAGCGGACGGCGCTGATCAACACGGCCGCGGATTGGCCAAGTCCTCCGGGGAGCGGCTGCGGGGATGCAACCCACGCGACCGGAGCGAGGAGAAAGCGCGGGAGCTGAGTCCCGAACTGCGAACGGCCCTAGAGCCGTTACTGGCAGGAATCAATACCGGCATTCTCATGGAAGGGGTTCTCTCGCACCTATGAAGTCGTCGACCTGGTCTGACGGCAATTGATTTCCACGTCGGACTGGGCGGTGTTTCCTCTTGTCCGGGGGCGAGCTAGTTGAAGCTCCTATTGCATACGGAAGTAAGGGGATGTACCTTAGTCTCGGTTACCGAGTTCACCGAGGAAATGGACATGAGCAAACCGTCCGACTTGGTCCAGGGAACACTGGACATGTTGTTGCTGAAAATTCTTGCCCTCGAACCGATGCACGGATTCGCCGTCTGCCAGCGATTGAAACAAGTGTCCGGTGACATTTTGCAGGTCAGTGATGGGTCGTTGTATCCGGCCTTGCACAAGTTGGAACAGGAGGGCTGGATTACAGCCGAGTGGAAGACGTCTGTAAATGGTCGCCGCGCCAAATACTATTCACTGACGCGGTTGGGCCGGCGACAACTCGAAAAAGAAGCCGACAAATGGGGCAGGTTGTCGAACGCAATCACGCGTGTTGTGAAGCTCAGAGAGGCGTGAGTACCGCGTGCGCCAAAGGATGCCGAGATGAAACCGGAACATTGGCAATACACGATTCCTCTGCGGTTGCGGTCGTTATTTCGTCGAACTGCCACTGACCAGGAACTGGACGAGGAACTGTGGGATCACGTTCAGCGAAAGACCGAACAATACGTCGCCAATGGTATGGCGTGGCGGGAAGCGCGGCGCATGGCTCTTCTCGAAATGGGCGGAGTCGAGCAAACTAAAGAGCAGTGCCGTGAAACTCGCCGAGTAAATTGGCTTCATGATTTCGTCCAGGACCTGCGCCATGGCTTTCGCATGCTGCGTAAGTCCCCGGTCTTTACCGCCGTCGCTATAGTCACTCTCGCCTTGGGCATCGGCGCGAACACAGCCATTTTCAGCATCGTGGATGCTGTGCTGTTGCAAACGTTGCCATATCCCGATCCCGATCAACTCGTTCTGATCTTCAATGTTCCATTAAATCAGCCGGACTCGCTATCGGGTATTTCTTACAGGGACTTCACCCAGTGCCGGGAACAGAACCGCGTGTTTAGCGAGATGGCAGGAAATTCGTTTCACGATCTCACCCTGACCGGAGCAGGCGAGCCCTCCATTGTGAACACCGCGGACGTGACACCGCAGATATTTCCTCTGCTAAGTGCAAAGCCGCTGGCGGGCCGCACATTGCTGCCGGAGGATGGTAAGCAAGGCGCGGCGCCCGTGGCGGTTGTGAGCGAAAATCTCTGGCACAGCCGCTTCGGTTCCGATCCGGCTCTCATTGGCCAGTCCATTACCCTGGACATGCGTCCATTCACCGTTGTCGGGATACTGCCGGCAAGCTTTCGCTATCCTGACGGCGCTCCCCGTCAGGATGTGTGGATTTCTGTCGCCCAGGATCCGCTGTTTGGACCTCGACTGCCTCAGCCCGGCTCACGTGTGCTAGCCGGGATCGGCCGCCTTAAGCCGGGTGTTTCTCTGGCGCAAGCTCAGGCCGAAATGCACACCCTGGGCACGCGTTTGGCGAACGAGTTTCCCGCAGAGGATTCAGGATTAACGATCCGTATCGAGCCTTATCGGCAGGTTGTCGTCGGAGACGTGAAATCCCCGCTCCTGATTCTCCTCGGCGCGGTTGGCCTGGTGTTATTGATCGCCTGCGCCAATATTGCGAACCTGCTTCTTTCTCGCGCCACTACTCGGGAAAGAGAAATTGCTGTGCGAATCGCGCTTGGCGCGGGGCGTGCCCGCATTGTCCGGCAATTGCTGACGGAGAGCGCTTTACTGGGATTGCTCGGCGGCGTTGCCGGTGTGCTGCTTGCGGCCTGTAGTGTCTGGAGTCTCCGTCCTTTCTTGCCGTCCGATGTGACCCAGATCAAGCCGATTCAGGTTGGAGGCTCGGTTTTGGCGTTCGCGCTGGTGTTGTCTCTTGCTGCCGCGCTGGCATTTGGCCTGGCCCCCGCGCTCCTCGCAACTCTATCCAACTTGCAGGCGAACATGAAAGAAGGTGGAGAACGCAGCGGCCAGCGTTACGGCCAACATGTGCGGAGTTTCCTGGCTATCGCGGAAATTTCGCTGGCCGTTGTGCTTTTGGTCGCTGGCGGCCTGCTCATCCGCAGCTTTGCGCTGGTCAACTCGGTCAATTCGGGTTTCGATTCGAAAAGCGTGACAGAGGCGGAGGTTTCGCTGCCGCAGTTCCAATACGCGACACCGCAGCAATGGACGGCTTTCTCTAACGAGTTGCTGGCGCGTCTCCATGCGCAGCCGGGCTTGCGAGATTCCGCTCTGGCGGCTCCGCTGCCGATGGACCGCCAAGGCGAAGCCACCATGGCGTTCAGCATCGTAGGAGACCCTCCGCTCCCTCCTGGCAAATCCCCGACGGCGGATTACGCAACGGTGAGTCCCGATTATTTTCGCATGATGCGAATTCCGTTGTTACGGGGCCGTTTTTTCTCCGATCAGGATTCCCCGTCCAATCCGAAAGTAGCGATAATTAGCAAAACACTGGCGCGGCGCTATTTCCCGGACCAAGATCCGCTGGGAAGGCAAATGAGATTTGGATTTCCGCCGAACAGCAATGTGTCGCGAGAAATCGTCGGTATTGTCGGCGACGTACGGGATGTGGCGCTTAGCCGGGAACCCGGACCGATGATGTATGTGCCCTTCGCTCAGGCGCCTCTTTATGGAGGTGAGGTCATTGTTAGAAGCCCATTGAGTGCATCGAGCGTGGCCGCCGGCATTCGCCAGGCGGTCCGCTCCATTGACAAGAACCTGCCCGTAACGGATATCGAATCTTTGGACGATGCCCTCGGCCAATCGATTTCACAAGAGCGATTTCGCACTTTCCTGGTGGGATCGTTCAGCGCGATTGCACTGGTGCTTGCTGCCGTCGGAATTTTTGGCGTGGTCTCGTATTCGACGTCGCAGCGCACCCATGAAATCGGAATTCGCATCGCGCTCGGCGCGGGGCGCCGCGAAATATTGCGGTTGATCTTGGGGCAGGGAACAAAGCTTGCTCTGTTTGGATTGGGCATCGGCGTAGTTGCAGCGTTTCTGCTGACGCGCCTCATGTCGAGCCTGCTTTATGGTGTTTCGGCAACGGATCCGGTGACTTTCGCTGCCGTGACAGTCATTCTGCTCACCGTTGCGCTGACTGCCTGTTACATCCCTGCCCGCCGCGCCATGCGTGTCGATCCGATGGTTGCCCTGAGGTACGAATAGCTCGTCCGTGCGTCGGAATTAACGGGTTGCTTCGCTGGCTTTCTTTTAGGAGCTCACCCCACAACCACCCGAATTTTCGGCCCAGAGCACAGGATGACGGCCATCCGGAACTGATCTGTAGGTTAGGAGCCACAAGATTCCGAGCGGCAACAGCCGTTCGGAGCAGATAGTAAGGAGTACGGACAAGTCCGAGCGATGCAATCCAAATTCCGAGTTTTTGGGCTTCCTGGATGAGCAGGGCCCAGGGCCACTTCTGCAGGTCCTCGTGTTCTCCCGTGCTCTTTACCTCGGGTTGCTTCAGGCCGCTGCCGGCGTCTTGCGGATCAGCTTCCGCAGATGAACGCCGTCCGGCTTGAGGAGTTCGGTCACACTTTCCTTGTTGACCAGCGCGACGATGATTTGGCCAATCTCGGTGTGCACGTCGGAGAAGATCCCAAGGCTCTTCATCTTTTGTGCTTGCGCCTCATTGTCCTCGGTCGGAGTGACGTAGTGTACGCCATTTGCGGAGTAACGGTGGATGAGGAACAGTTGCATCAGGGTCATCAGACGCTTCTTCCGGAACGGCGTGTGCGTGTTCTGGTCGCGCACGGAAAGGAAGTTGCGGCCACGGCGATCCTGCAGGCTTGCGAAAATAACATTGGCGAGCTTCTCTTGTTTGGACTCACCAAAGGCGCTCAATTCCAATAGTTCCGAGCCGGCCGTGTGGGGACGCAACTGGACACGAATCTTTCCCGGATACGCCCACTGCTTGCCCCATACCGCGAGCCATTCCTCGAGCAGCCGCGGTGGAACCTCGGTCTGCGCCAGATGCTGGAACTGGGTGGACCCCTTGCCCATAGCCTTGGTCGCGGCCGTGCGTCCTGACGAAGCCATGAGTGCGCCATCGAGGCGGGGCCCCCCGACCAGTGTTTGCGGCATGCGATACGTCGAGTCCAACAGCCGGAACTTGCGCTGCAGGCGCGCCAGAGCTAGCATCCCGTCCTGCTTCAGGGCAGTCGCAAACTCCTCCGCTGCCAAGCCATCGATCTGGTGACCGCCATACGTAATGAAGTTGAACACGAAGCCAAGCTTGCCGAGTTCCTCGGGGAAGCGCCTCATCTGCTCGTCGCTCATGCCAGTGGTGTCCCAGTTGAACGACGGCGACAAATTGTAGGCTAGCATCTTGTCGGGATACCGCAGATGGATGGCATGCGAGAACTTCGCTGCCTCTTCGAGGTCTGCCGTTTTGGTCTCCATCCACAGGAGGTCTGCAAATGGAGCAGCCGCCAGCGACTTGGCGATGGCGTAGCCGATTCCGCCCTGGACTTGATAAAAGCCTTCGGGAGTCTTGGGCAGCTCGCAGTCCCATACGACCTGGATGCCCATCGACCGGGCCCGCTGGCGAATCTCGTAAAACGAAGCGTCCTTCGAGAAATTCAGCCACTCCTCGACACTCATATCGAAGCGCTCGCCGTCGGCCACTCGAGTTTGCATCGCGTCGGCAATCGCGCGGCCATAGGTCTTCAGCTGAGCTTGTCCGGTCCACGCTTCCATGTAACGCGTTTCGAGCTTGTCGAGCGCGGATTCGAATTCCGGCGCCGTAGCGTTGCGCAGCGCCTGCACAGTCGAGCGAATTGTCGGCATCAGCCCAGCGCGCTCAAGCCAGATAAACGCATCCTGGTACTCCGGCTCCGAAACCGCAAACAGGAGATGCCCGCGGATTTCGTCTGCACCCATTTCGGCGAGCTTTCTCAGAATGGCCACGTAGCCGACCCGATACATGGGCAGATCGGTATTGGTTGCGCCGAGAACGAACGGCTGATCGCGCTCGTCGCTCACATTTTCGATGAACGTTGCCGATTCGGCATCGGTGCGGGCCACGAGAATGCCCGGGACTCGCATGATATCCAGCTGCAAACGGGCTGCGTTCAGGCGCCGGATTTGCTCATCTTCGGCAACGAGCACCTTCCCGCCCTGGTGACCGCACTTTTTCGCTCCCGGCTTTTGGTCTTCAATGTGGTAGCCCGGCACTCCGACTTCGACAAAGCGGCGGATCAGATTGCGAACGTGCGCATCGCCGCCATGGCCCGTGTCCGCATCCGCGATGATAAATGGCCGGAAGTCGATCGTTGGGGTCGCGTCGCGCTGCTGTTCGGTCATGCGGGCGCGTGCGTAGTGTTGGTTCTTGTCGGCGGCGAGCAGGGCCCGTACCAACCCAGCTGCTTCGTCGGGCACCTGGCTGAGCGGATAGCTGGCCAAATCCGGACCGGGATCTTCGCTCACCGATCCCCTGGCCGACGTCGCCCAGCCTCCTAGATAAATACCTTCGATTCCCATCCGTTTGATCATGACGGCTTGGCCCGGCGAATAGGGGCCGAAGGTCGTGATCTGCTTGCATTGCCGAAAGAGCTCTCGCAGGCGTGCATAGAAGTCCTCTGCGGCCTTGCGTGCGACCGCGTAGTCGCCGCGAATCGTGCCCTGCTGCTCGGCTACCTGCTGCGCGGTGTGCAGGCGGACGATTCCGTCGAAGCGCGGGTTGGCAAACCATTCCTGTGCGACTGCGACCTGCTGATCGAAGTCGCTCAGTGTCGTCGTAGTTAGTGTGTCCAGATTTTCAATTTTGGTAGGCATATCCCATCCATGAAAGAAAGACTAGATTAGCGCTGTGCCGTGACGCGCGAGCAGAACGAACACCGCAGGTGGCCCGTCCAGCGTCTCCCGGTGTGACGTGAGACTAGGTCACGTTCAGTCGCATTGGCGCCTTTGCAGCCCTGTCGTCCGCACTCTCGGTCATCCTATGGCCGCTAGGAGAATCGTGTCCCATCCCGAACGCATGGAATCGCAACTAATCTCCCGACGGCAGCAGTTCGTAGGTTTCTTCCTCCGAGGAATCATCGCTGTACTGCACCTCGCGGAGGCCTTCAAGCCCCGTGATGCTGCTGTTTTGCTGCCAGTTGCTCGTTTGCCCGTTGACGTTTTTCGATGTCGTCATGTTTACCGCCTCCATTCTCAAATTTGCGTGCCTAATCCCTATATCCGGCCCCGCACCTATGAGCAGTAGACTTCGGATCGCTTTTCTGCAAACTGGGTTGTCCACCTCGTCCCACTAGGACAAAATGACCCAGTGGTTTGGTCCTTGAGCTGCACCTTGCGTCCCGATTCTTTGCTACCCGACTGCTGCTTGGTCACCAGGGAGGCGGGCTGCGTACCCATTTACAACCTCATGGAGGGCGGAGCGCCGGCGGACATTTGCCGCGCCAGCGTCTGGCTGTGGTCAGGCACGGAGCGAGCGTGGCCAACGGCAAAACGGTTACGAGAGCCTTGGTAAAACAGGCAATTCAAGAACGGGCAACGGAGCTGAGCTGCAAAGGGTAATGGCAAAAGGCGGCACAGCTTCTGGAAACCCTAATGATTGGCGGGAATTTCCCGAGTTCCTGACACTTGCCAGTTTCGAATTATTGGACTAGAACCATGAGACATGGGCGCACGCTTGGATTCCCTTGCCAACATTGAAATCGAGGAGGCATTCCTTTCGGAGTTGCAGGCACACGTGGCCGCGCGAGAAATTGAGAGCGGCCTGGCGTGTCTCGCCATGCACAAAGAAGTAATCGCCGGCATCGGTCCGGCACAGGCCCATGCCGCCCGGCTACTCCTTCTGGTTGCCGTTTGGAGCGACATTGGCTTTGCCGCCTCGCCTCCTCTCAAAGAGCTTCTCTCCCGTTTCGACGCCCGCTTGCGCTCTCGCCTCACCATCTCCGACTACATTTGCCTCCGCATGGTCCATGGCATGGTGGCGATGGCGGAGGAAGCGATCGAAACCGCGATTTCGGAGTTCGATTTTGTGCTGAGCCTGCCCGAAGAGCTGGATAACCGGTTTCTGTTGGCCATCGCGTACTACTGGAAAGGCCGCTGCCTGCGCCGCCGTGGTGATTACGACAAAGCTCTGATCTTTACCGGGCAGGGAAGAGACCTGGCCCTTGAACTCAAGGCTCCCCGCATGGCCGCCGTGATGCAGGTCCTAGAGAGCTGGCTGCTGTTCCAGCAGGGCAAATGGAAAGAGGCGGTGCGCGTCTCCGAGGCGGCAGAAAACACACTGTGCCAGACTGACGACTACGTGACGCTCGGCAACATCCAGTCGTTCTACGGACGCATGGCGCGGCGTGAAGGCCACTTCGATAAAGCCATCGAACTGTTCGTCAGCGCCATTGAACATTACCGCAAGCGCGATCCGCGGCATCCCAATCTGGCACGTTCGCTGGCCAGTATGGCGCTCGCCAAGCGCGGCATAGCCTTGCAGTTGCAGCGGCGGGTCGACCTTGCTGCCCGACAGCGGCGGAGGACCTCAAGCCGAAGCGGCCCGGAATCGTCCCCGCGTCCGGCAGCCTCGGCCGTGCGCGCCGACCAGCGCCGCCGCTTGACACAATTGCGCCGTGAGGCGCTCGAGCATCTCGACGCTGCCCGCGAAATTTACGGCCTGCGGCCGACGCATCATGGCCTGGGCACAGTCCATCTCAATGCCAGCTATCTCCACCTGGATGGAGGCGACTTCCAGCGTGCCGAGGAGGAATCCACTTCCGCCTATCAACTGGCGGAGCAGAAGGACGACTACATTCTCATGGGGCGCGCTCGTATTGTCCAGTGCATGATTGAAAATGCAAAGGTCGAAGAGGAAATTGGCGGCGGTTCCGATCCCGGCAGCCATGCTCGCCGCGCCCTCGATTACAGCCAGCAGGCGGTCGAGTTGGCCAAGCATACCCAGCATCACCATCTGCTCTCTACCGCCTATCTCTGGCAGGGCCTGACCCAATGCAATTCGTTCTTTGACAATGCGGAGGCTGCGCGCGAATCCTACGACCTGGCTCGCACCGCGTGTGGCGCGACCCAGGCCGATAGCATATGGCAAGATTTGCAGGCGCTACGCGCGAAGATCGTTCGCAAGGGAACCGTTGATCCCGTCCTAAAAGCGTGGTCGCAGGGCGCTGTGGGCGAAAAGTCGTTTCGCCAGATCAGCGATGAGTTCGCCGAAATTGTCATCGCCCGGGTGTGGGAGCGAGAGCGCCGTAAAGTGTCCCGGGTGGCGACGCGCCTCTCGATCTCCCCCAAAAAGGTTCGCCGCATCCTCGCGCGCGCCGGCCGTCGTAAACCCGAACCGAAATAAA
>Ga0187783_10001208_pt1 | contig 19116 bp, 17 predicted proteins | sample 1015_SJ02_MP02_2_FD_132471 | JGI IMG/M metagenome (GOLD analysis project Ga0187783, IMG submission 132471) | Tropical peat soil microbial communities from peatlands in Department of Meta, Colombia - 1015_SJ02_MP02_20_MG | ecosystem: Environmental > Terrestrial > Soil > Wetlands > Peat | place...
AGGTCCTGCACCTCTGGCAGTTCGGATTGCTCGCGGCCGGGATCCTCACGCTGGTCGCGTGGCGCCGCGGCGTGGTCGCGGTCATCGTCGGCGCGGGCGCGATCGGCGTCGTGGCGGTCTTGGCGGGCGCGCCGCACTGATCGCCGATCCAGCGAGCGCGGCTTCGAGCACTGTGTAGCTTCGTCGGGCTGGCGTTGCCCGGAGGCTCAGTCCCTGAATCACGAGGTTGAGAGCCTGGGAAGGGAATCGAACCCTTGACCTGCGCATTACGAATGCGCTGCTCTGCCGGCTGAGCTACCCAGGCGCAAAGGTCAAGGTTAGCCCATCGGGCGTCGCGACCTCCCTAGAAGTCGCTGAGCGTCAACAAGAGATCGTTGAGCAGAAGCGTCTCGTCGACGTTGGTCGAAAGTCGCCGGTTGGCCTCGGCCACCGCGTCAATTGCGCGCAGCGACGCGCCGACACGCTGCCGCTCGCGGGTGTCGCCGGTCGCGTCCAACTCGAGGCTCTCGAGAAGTCGCTCGCGATAGACACCGGTGAGGGCGCTCAGTCCAAAGCGCAGCTCGTCGAGACGGAAGCGCCGCTGCTCGCGCTTGAACTGCGCCTCGATCTCGCGCCGATTGGCGACGGATCGCTGGCCCATCGCGCGCGCGTCGTTCGTTCGCCGCTCCATCTCCTCGTCCTGGAGCTGCGCGAGCGGAGCGACGGCCTCGTCGAGCGCCGCGGTGATCTCGCGAGCGAGCACGGCCGAGGCGGCCGGCGTGCCGGTCAAGCGCGCAGGCACGCTGCGCCACGTCTCGACGCGCGTGGCGAGCTCGGCGTCGCGCACCAGTACGCGCGCCCGGCGCAGGTTGCCACTGGCCGCCCGGGCCGCCCGGCGCGCGACCTCGGCATCCGCGCCCTCTCGCACCAGGATCGCTTCGAGGTGGTCAACCACTAGCGCGCCCAGGCGAACCTCCACGCAGCGCGAGACGATCGTGTCAAGGTCGGAAGTTAGCTCTTCGGCGCTCAGCAGGAATATGGTGCGCGTCGGCGGCTCCTCGAGCGACTTGAGCAACGCCGGCGCGCTCGCCGACGCCGCCGTCGAGAGCTCGACGTCCTCAAGCACGACGATCTGGTAGCCCGAGCCGAGCGGCCGGCGCCGCGAGACGCGCTCGGCCTCGCGAATCTCCTCCACGCGCCAGGCGACGCCGGATCGTTCCGCGAAGTGGACGTCGGGGTCTTGCTCAGTCAGGACCAGCCGGCACGTTTCACACTCGCCGCAACCGTTCCTCGGGCACTGCAGCGCCGCTGCGAAGCAGACCAGTGCATCTCGCACGTTCGAACCGGCCGGACCGCTGAAAAGGTAGGCGTGCACGGGATTCGCCGCGTACTGGCGCATCGCTGCGGCGGCGCGGTCCTGTCCGACCAGGCGGCTGAAGACGTCGCTCACCACGCCAGGTTCGCGACTCGCTCGTCGATGGCGGCCGCGACGTCGGCCTCGCCGAGCGATCCATCGACGATCGCCCACCGGTACTCGTCCGCGAGCTCGAGGTAGCCCTCACGCACGCGCCGGTGGAACGCGAGGTCCTCGGCCTCGAAGCGATCCCTCCGGTCGCGCGCGCGCCGCTCGTTGACGACCTCGAGGGGCACGTCGAGCAGGATCGTGAGATCGGGCACGCACGCACCGATGGCGAGCTCGCTCGCCGCACGCAGCAACCTCAGGTCCACACCTCGCCCGTAGCCCTGGTAGGCGAGCGTCGAGGCGAAGAATCGGTCCGTCACAACCGAGCGTCCGGCGGCCAGCGTCGGCTCGATGACGGAACGCACGTGATGGGACCGGTCGGCGAGCATCAGCAGCGCCTCGGTCGCGGGCTCCATCGGCGTGGCGGCGTCGAGCAGCCAGTGGCGCAGATCGCGCCCGAGCGGGGTGTCGCCCGGCTCGAAGGTGAAGAGCGCCTCGTGCAGGTCCGCGACGCGCCGAGCCTGGGTGCTCTTGCCGCTGACGTCGATCCCCTCGAAGGCTACGAAGATCCCCGGTCTCACGAGCCACCCGAGGACAGGTCGCGCACGATCGTCGAATTGGCGGCGGCGCCCATGGCGATGGCGTCGCGCTTGGCCGCTGGGGACGCCGCCTTCTTCGCTGGCTTCTTTGCCCTGGTCGCGCGCTTCGCGGCGGGCTTCTTGGCGGCCTTCGTCGCAGACTTCTTGGTCACCCGCTTCCTCGCCCTCGATGAGGGCTCGGCGTTGCGCCGCTCGGCCAGCAGCTCGCCGGCGCGCTCGAGGGTCATCGTCTCGGGGCTGTCACCCAGCCGCAGCGTGGCGTTGGTCTCGCCATCGGTGACGTAGAGGCCGAAGCGGCCGCTGCGCACCACGACCGGGCGCTCGCTCACTGGATCGAGTCCGAGCTCGGCGAGCGGCTTGACGGCGCCGCGCCGCCCTCGCTGCTTGGGCTCGGCGAAGAGCGCCAGGGCCTCGTCGAGGCCGGTCGAGAAGATCTGCTCCTCGTCGGCCAGCGAGCGCGTCTCCTTGCCCCAGGAGAGGTAGGGCCCGTAGCGGCCGTTCTGGGCGTGGATCGCTCCCCCGCTGGGGTGCTCGCCCACCAGACGCGGCAGCGAGAGCAGGCGCCTCGCGTCCTCGAGGGTCACCGTCTCGGGCGACATCGACGAGAAGAGCGATGCGGTCTTGGGCTTCGACCCGGACTCTCCCAGCTCGCCGACCTGCACGTAGGGTCCGTAGCGGCCCGAGCGCAGCGAGATGACCGCACCACTGGCGTCGCGACCGAGTTCGCGGTCGGCGCTCGGCGCGGCCAGCAGCTCGAGGGCCCGTTCGACGCTCAACGAGTCCGGCTCGGTCGCCTCGGGTATTGAGGCTCGCTCCTCGCCGTGGACGAGGTAGGGACCGTAACGGCCCGAGCGCACGGCCACCGGCGCGCCGTCGGGCGCCACACCGAGCGGCACCGAGTTGATGGCCGCGAAGTCGAAGTCGTGGGGCTCGTGGGTCACGTGGCGCAGCCCCTGCCGGGCAAACTCGCTGGCGGCCGACGCGTCGCCGAAGTAGAACCGGCGCAGCCACGGCTCGAGGTCCTCGCGGCCCTCGGCGATCTCGTCGAGCTCATCCTCCATGGCGGCCGTGAACTGGTAGTCGACGAGGTCCGCGAAGTACTGCTCGAGCAGGTTCACCACGGCGAAGGCCCGAAAGGTCGGGACCAGGGACTTGCCCTTCTTCCAGACGTAGCCTCGCCGCTCGATGGTCTTCATGACCGAGGCGTACGTCGAGGGCCGCCCGATGCCCAGGTCCTCGAGCTTCTTGATCAGCGTCGCCTCGCTGAAGCGGTCGGGTGGCTGGGTGTCGTGCGCTCGGGCCTCGGCGGCCTCGACCGGCACGAGTGCGCCCTCGCGCAGGGCCGGCAGGATTCGCTCCTGATCGGCCAGTTCGGCCTCGGGGTCGTCGGCGCCCTCGACGTAGGCGCGCCGAAAGCCGGCGAACTCGATGCGCAGTCCGCTCGCCGACAGCACGACGTCGGCTTCGCCGGCGACGCCCTCGACGCCCGTGAGAGTCGCAGCCAGTCGGACTCTCTCTTGGGTGAGGCGCGCGTCGACCATCTGCGAGGCGATCGTGCGCTTCCAGACGAGGTCGTAGAGGGCCCGCTCGTCGCCGTGCAGCTGCGCGCGGGCCTCCTCGAGGGACCGGAAGGTCTCCCCGGCCGGGCGTATCGCCTCGTGGGCCTCCTGGGCATTCTTCACCTTGCGGTCGTAGCGCCGGGGCGCCTCGGCGACGTACTCGCGGCCGAAGACGGCCTCGGCCTCGACGCGCGCCGCGTTGATCGCCTCCTCGGAGAGCGTGGTCGAGTCGGTACGCATGTAGGTGATCCAGCCCTGCTCGTAGAGCCGCTGGGCCGCGCGCATGGTGCGCTCGGGATCGAAGCGCAGCTTGCGGCTGGCCTCGATCTGCAGCGTCGAGGTCATGAAGGGCGGCTGGGGCCGCTGCGTGCGAGGCGTCGAACTGACCGCCTCGACCCTCAGACGCTCGCCCACGAGCGCCCCAGCGATGGCTCGGGCCGTCGACTCGCCCAAGACCTCGAGCCCGTCCTTCTCTTCGAACGCCCCGGCGGCGTCAAAGTTCTTGCCGGTGGCGAGTGACGAGCCGTTCAACGACTCGAGCGTCGCCTCAAAGGTGGTGTCGTCGGCCCGCAGCGAGGCCGTGACGTCGAACCAGGTCGCGGAGCGAAAGGCCATGCGCTCGCGCTCGCGCTCGCAGACCAGGCGGATAGCGACGGACTGGACTCGCCCGGCCGAGCGGGCCTTGTCAACGGCGCGCCAGAGCACGGGCGACACCTCGTAACCCACCAGTCGGTCGAGGAACCGCCTTCCCTCTTGGGCGTCGACGAGCCGCAGGTCGAGGTCACGGGTTTCGCCCACCGCCCGAGTGATGGCGGCGGGCGTGATCTCGTGGAAGACCATGCGCTTGACGGGGACCTTCGGGTTCAGCACCTCCTTCAGGTGCCAGGCGATCGCCTCGCCTTCGCGGTCCTCGTCGGTGGCGAGGTAGAGCTCGTCGACGCTCTTGAGGGCGGCCTTCAGCTCGGCGACCACTTTCTTGCGATCGGTCGGCACGACGTAGACGGGCTTGAAGTGGTCGTCCACGTTGATGCCGAGCCGCGCCCACTTCTCGCCCTTTACCGAAGCCGGGATGTCCGCGGCGCTCTGGGGCAGGTCCCGCACGTGGCCGATCGAGGGCCTGACGACGTAGTCGTTACCCAGCATGCCCTGGATCCGGGTGGCCTTGGCCACGGACTCCACGATGACGAGCGCTCGGGCCATACTCACCTCCTCCGAGAACTCACGGCGTGACACCCTATCGCCGCTGCGGGGTGCCGCTGCCAAACTACGCCCGCACGGTCAAAAACGCGGAGACTATCGGCTCATGGTCGTGCCGCGAGATTCGCCGACCTCGGGCGTTCGCCCTACTGTTCGTGGTGCTCGCTCTGGGGAGCCGCGACGATCTCATACTGCGGGTTGAGGATCACGGCCTCGCGGTGCAGTGACGTGACGGTGCCCTTGACCATCAGCCGCGTGCCGCGCTCGATGCCCGGTATCGACGTGCGCCCCTGGAAGACCAGAGCGATCGAACCGCTGTGATCAGCGAGCACGCAGCGCAGCTCGTTGACACCGCCCTCGCTGCCGATCGCCATTGAGCGCACCCGTCCGGCGATCTCCACGAAGTCGCGCTCGACGAGGTCGCCGATGGGCGCCGTGTCACCCGAGCGCTCCTTGAGCTTGACGTCGGCCGCGAGGTGCGCGTCTTCGCGCACGCCGCCGCGGACGATCTCGAGGTCGCTCGACTCCTCGGTCACCCCGCCTTCGGGGGCGCGGCGGCGCACCGCGTTGTAGGGCACAATCGTGGCCGCGGTGCGCGGCACGTGCATGACCGCGCTCACGATCTTGTCGGCCGTGCGGTCGTGCAGCAGGCGCTGCATCCGCGAGACGAAGCCCCGACGCGGCAGGATCACCATGGCGAAGACGTCGGGGTCGCGAACGGCGTCGGCGACGAGCTCGAGCGCGGCGCGATCCACCCGGCGGTCCTCGCACTCGACGATCTCGAGGCTGACGCTCGCCGAGGCGGTGTTGGGCCGGCCCCAGCTGGCCTCGAGCGCCTTGGTCACGCTGGGGTCGATGTCGAAGTGCACAGCGCGCACCGAGTAGGGATTGAGCGAGTGCACGTAGAGCAGGGCCCGCTCAGTGGGCAGGTCGTAGGTGTCGACGAAGATGATCACCCGGTTCATCCGGAACGGAATGGACGCCTTGGCGCTGTTGGCCTCGAACGCCTTCTCCTCACGCACGTACTGGCGGTGGAACCGGATGAGGCTGTAGTACATGATCGGGCCCACGACCACTATGATCCAGGCCCCCTCGGTGAACTTGGCCAGAATGAAGACGAGCACGACGATCGAGGTGACCGTGGCGGAGGTCGCGTTCACCACGACGCCGAAGCGCCACCGGCCGGTGCGCTCGCGCAGGTGGCGCGCGACCATGCCCGCGCCGGCCATGGTGAAGCCGGTGAACACGCCGATGGCGTACAGGGCGACCAGGGCGTTCACCCGGGCGTCGAAGACGATGATCAGGGTGAGCGACACCGCCCCGAGCACGATGATCCCGTTGGAGAAGGCCAGCCGGTGGCCCCGCTTGGTCAGCTGGCGCGGCAGGTAGCGGTCGGTGGCGACGTAGTTGGCGAGGAACGGGAAGCCGTTGAAGGAGGTGTTGCCGCCGGTGTAGAGAATGAGGATCGTGGCGAGCAGCACCGTGTCGAAGATCAGGTGGCCGAAGGCGGACGCGCCGAAGACGGCCCGCACCTCCTGGCTGAGCACGGTCGGGTAGCCGGCGGCGTAGGGGAAGGCGTGCGTCCAGGCCGCGAGCAGCGTCACCCCGAGCAGCAAGAAGCCCAGCACGACGGACATCGTCACCAAGGTCTTGCGCGCGTTGGGCGACTCGGGCCGGCGAAAGCTGGCCACACCGTTGCTGATCGCCTCGAGGCCGGTGAGCGATGAGCCGCCGTTCGCGTAGGCCCGCAGCAGGGTCAAGAACGCCAGGCCCATCAGGATCCCGGTGCCCCGGTGGCCCAACACGCCCCCGACGAGCAGGTGCGTGTTGGGCAGGCGAACCAGGCGAAGGGTGCCCGCGAACTTCTTGTAGTAGCCCACCAGGATGGTCACCACCATCATGACGATGAAGAAGTACGTGGGAAAGGCGAAGTAGCTACCCGCCTCGCGCAGACCGCGCAGGTTCCCGTAGATCAAGATCACGACCACACCGATGGTGATCGCCAGGTCGTAGCTCCCGAGGCTCGGGATGACGCTGACCAGCTCGGCCGTACCGGCCGAGACCTGCACGGCGACGGTCACGGTGTAGTCGATGAGCAGGGCAACCGCGGCGATCTGGGCCACCTTGGGCCCGAAGTTGTCGCGCGCCACGACGTAGGAACCTCCGGCCGCGGTGTAGTACTTGATCACATCCATGTAGGACATCGTGACGAAGAAGAGCACGCCGATAATGACGAACATGATCGGCACCACGAGCGCGAAGGCCGCCAGCCCGATGTAGGGCGTCATCTGGGTCAGGATCTCCTCGGTGCCGTACGCCGAGGACGAGATGCAGTCGGGCGACAGCACCCCGAGGGCGATGAAGCGATTGAGCCGCTCGCCGCTCAGCTGCTCGCTGACGAGCGGTCGACCGAGCAGCAGGCGCTTGAGCCGGTAGTCCCACGACTCGGGGTAGAACTTCGCCAGATTCGCGTGCGACGTGAGCAGGGGAGGCCGCGGCGAGGCCTCCCTCTTCTCCTCTGACACGGAGCCGATCCTAAGTCACGCAATTGGGCAGGCAGGGCTGTCGCGCAGTTGCGGCTCAACGGCGCACTGTGGTCTGATGACACGGTGCACATCATCGTGGTTGGGTGCGGCCGTGTGGGCTCGGAGCTGGCCATGGAACTCTCGGACGAGGGCCACTCGGTCGTCGTAGTCGACCGGAACCGTGAGAGCCTTCGCCGGCTGACCCGCTACCAGGGCAAGACGATCGTCGGCTCGGGCTTCGACCGCGACGTTCTGTTCCAGGCCGAGGCGACGAGCGCCGACGCGCTCGCCGCCGTCACCAGCGGGGACAACTCCAACATCCTCTGCGCGCGCATCGCGCGCGACCACTACGGCATCAAGAACGTGGTGGCGAGAATCTACGACCCGGCGCGCGCCGAGATCTACATGAAGCTCGGCATCCCGACGGTGGCGACGGCCCGGTGGACGACCCAGCAGGTGAAGCGATGGATGCTCCCCTCCCGAGACGACATCGAGTGGACCGATACAGGCAACACCATCCACCTGGTGGAGCGGGTCGTCCCCGACGCGCTGGCCGGGCAACCGGTCAGCAACTTCAACGTGAACGATGAGGTCCGCCTGGTCGGAGTCGTACGCGGCGGCCAGGGTCGCGTCGACGTGGAGGGGCTCTTCGCCCAAGAGGACGACGTACTCGAGTTCCTCGTCACCGACGACGGCCTGACCACGCTGCGCAACCTGCTCGAATCGGGGCGGCCATGAAGGTCGTGATCGCCGGCGGCGGGTCGGTCGGGACCTCGGTCGCCCTGGACCTCGTCGACCGCAACCACGACGTGACGCTGATGGAGAAGGTCTCCGCAACCGCTGAGAGGCTGCGAGCGACGCTCCCGGGCGTCACGGTGATGGCCGCCGACGCCTGCGAGTACTCGAGCCTGGCGGCCGCCGACGTGCGCGGCGCCGACGTGATGATCGCCGCCACCGGCGATGACGAGGACAACCTCGTCGTCAGCTGGCTCGCCAAGCAGGAGTTCGGAGTCCCGCGGGTCATCAGCCGCATCAACAACGCACGCAACGAGTGGCTCTTCAACGAGAGCTGGGGGGTGGACGTCTCGGTGTCGACACCGGCGCTGATGACCTCGCTGGTCGACGAGGCCGTGGAGGTCGGGGCCGTGATCCCGCTCATGACGCTGGCCCACGGCCGAATGCGCCTCATCGAGGTCACGCTCGACGCCAACTCGCCGGCCGTGCTCGAGAACAGCACGCTCGATGAGTTACGCTTACCGGACTCGCTGCGCGTCGTCGCCGTCGTGCGCAACGAGCAGCCCCTCGTGCCCACGTCGACGATGCACTTCCTCGAGCACGATCACGTCGTCTTGATGGCGCGGGCCGACACGACCGAGGACTGCACCGCCGCCTTCATTGGCTAACTGCCCCGTCGGCGAGAACATCGACACCTAGCATGAAAGCGTGCGCGCGGCCTTCTTCGACCTAGATAAAACGGTCATCGCCAAGTCGTCGCTCATGGCCATCGGGCCCCAGCTGCACGCCCACGGGCTGCTCCACCGGCGCACGCTGATCCGAGCCGGGATCGGCCAGCTCTGGTTCCAGCGCTTCGGCGCCGACGATCAGCGCCTCGAGAAGGTTCGCGAGGCCGTCCTGAAGGTCACCCGGGGCTGGGATCGCGGCGAGGTCCGCCAGCTGGTGCGCGAGACGCTCAACCGGGCCATCGAACCCCTAATCTACGCCGAGGCGCTGGAGCTGATCGACTTCCACCTGGCCCAGGGCGACGAGGTGTACCTCGTCTCGAGCGCGCCGGCCGAGATCGTCGAGCCCTTCGCTGAGCTGCTCGGGATGACCGGGGCCATCTCATCGAAGGCGGCCATCGACGAGGACGGCAAGTTCACGGGCGAGATGGAGTTCTTCGCGCTGGGCGAGAACAAGGCCTTCGCGATCCACGAGCTCGCCGAGCGGCGCGGGATCGACCTCGCCGAGTCCTACGCCTACTCCGACTCCGAGTCCGACGTGCCGATGCTCGAGATCGTGGGGCACCCCTTCGCGGTGAACGCCGACCGCACGCTCGCGCGCATCGCCCACGAGAGGCAGTGGCCGCTGCTCACCTTCAGCCACCCTGTCACGGCGCTCAGCCACTCGAGGTCGCACACCCCGTTCTTCGTCAGCGCCCTCATCGTCGGGGCGGCGGCGGTGTTCGGCGGCGCGAAGTTCCAGCGCCGCTAGGCGCTACAGGGTCAGGAGGTCGCGCGCCCCGGTGTCCGAGGAGGGGTGGCGCAGCTTGCTCATCGCGCGCGCCTCGATCTGGCGAATGCGCTCGCGCGTCAGGTTCATCTCGGCGCCCACGTCCTCGAGGGTGCGGATCTCGCCCGCGCCGTCGAGGCCAAAACGCATGCGCAGGATCTTCTGCTCGCGCTCGTCGAGCGGCTGCAGGAGCTTCTCGATGGCGGCCGGCATCATCTTCACGGCGGCCACGTCAAAAGGCGATTCAGCGGAGCGGTCCTCGACAACATCGCCGAGCTCGGCGTCGCCGTCCTCACGCAACGGCTCCGACAGCGAGATCGGCTCGGAGCGGAACCGCAGCGCCTCAATGAGCTTGTCCTCGGGCATCTCGCACTCGTCGCAGAGCTCCTTGATGGTCGGCGGCCGACCGAATTTGAGCTCGAGCCGCGACTGGGCCTTCTGCACCCGAGCCAGCGTGTCGCCCGCGTGCACCGGCAGGCGAATGGTGCGCCCGGTGTTGGCGATGCCGCGCGTGATCGCCTGGCGGATCCACCACGTGGCGTAGGTCGAGAACTTGAAGCCCTTGCGCCAGTCGAACTTCTCGACGGCGTGCATGAGGCCGAGGTTGCCCTCCTGAATGAGGTCGAGCAACGGCAGACCCGAGGCCTGGTACTTCTTGGCGATCGAGACCACCAGGCGCAGGTTGGACTGCACGAAGTCACGCTCGGCCTGGTCGCCGCGGTGCACCGCGCGTCGCAGGGCCTGCTTGCGGCTTGGGGTCAGTTTGACCTTTTTGTCCGTTTCGGCCGCTTCGAGCTCGGCCTTGGCCTCGCGGCCCTCCTCGATCGTTTGGGCCAGGTGGACCTCGTCGTCCTTGGTCAGAAGGGTGTACTGGCCGATGTCCGACAGGTACAGGCGTACGAGGTCCTCGTCGTCGCGGTCAATACGGTCTTTTGCCATGGCTCCCCTTGGGCCGGAGATCTCGAACTCTCCGCCACTCCCAGTTATACGGAGGTGCGCAACCTACCGGGAAAGCCCGAAACTCTCGGCGTAGCCCGAATTCTCGAGCGTCCCGGTCAGTTGGCGGGCCCGCTCCTGCCAGTGGCGATCCTCGACCACCGCGCCGTGGGCGACGTGCGCGGCGGCGAGCATCTCGCGCACGAGAGTCTCGCTCGCCCCGCGAAGGACGACTCGTGCGGCCTCGTCGAACTCGGACAGCTCGCTCGCGTCACGCAGGGACACGAGCACCCGCGGGCCCACGACCGTGGCCACGCAGTAGAGCGCCATCGCGCCCGACAGGTCATTGGCGACGGCCGCGAGCAGCGCGTCGCGCACGGGCGCGAACGGCCCCACCGTGACCTCGCCCAGGCACTCGCGGAACGCAAGGGCCACCTCACCCATCGCCCGGGCGGTCTCGTAAGTGCGCACGACGCAAGCGTCGTCGGTCAGGCTCGGGGCGCTCGCGCCGAGGACCTGGTACATCGCGTCGAAGCACGAGAAGAGGTGCTCCAGCGTCGAGCGTGGGGCCACTACGCCTCGGGCTGGAAGGCGTTGGTGATGGGCATGCGCCGGTCCCGGCCGAAGGCCTTCTTCGTGATCCGTACGCCGGGGGGCATCTGGCGGCGCTTGTACTCGCTGCGGTCGACGAGACGGGTCACCTTGGTGACGAGCGCGCGGTCGTAGCCGAGGGCGATGATCTCCTCGGCCGTGGCGTCCTCTTCGACGTAGAGCTCGAGCAGCGCATCGAGCACGTCGTAGGGCGGCAGCGACTGGTCGTCGCGCTGGTGCGCGCGCAGCTCGGCCGAGGGCGCCTTCGCCAAGACCGACGCCGGGATCGGCTCGGGGTCACCGTCGCTGAGAGCCCGCCCGTTGCGGTAGTGGCAGAGCTCGTAGACCAGCGTCTTGGGCACGTCCTTGATCACCGCGAAGCCGCCGGCCGAGTCCCCGTAGAGCGTCGTGTAGCCCACCGCCATCTCCGACTTGTTGCCGGTCGTCAGCACGATCGCGCCCGTGGCGTTGGAGACCGCCATCATCAGCACGGCCCGGATCCGCGACTGCAGATTCTCGTCGGTCAGGCCCGTCGGTCCGCCGTCGAGCGCCTCGGCGAGCGACTCGGCGAACGTCGCGTGCGCCGCCTCGATCGGCAGGGTCGTTACCTCGATGTCCAGCCGCTCGGCGAGGTCGAAGGCGTCCACGACCGAGCCCTCCGAGGAGTAGCGGCTCGGCATCGCGAAGCCCCGGACGGCCCGAGCACCCAGTGCGTCCACCGCGATCGCCGCCACCAGCGAGCTATCCACCCCACCCGAGAGCGCCACGATCGCCTCGCGGAAGCCGTTCTTGCGCAAGTAGTCGCGCGTGCCCACGACCAGTGCCTCGTAGATCTCCTCGATCTCCTCGAGGGGCTCTTGGAGGTGGTTGACGTGCAGGGCCCGCGCGTGCGGCTCGACGGGCCCTCGGCGGTCGAGCACGACCCCGACGCTCGAGTCGCGGGCCTTGAGCTCGCAGACGAGCAACTCCTCATGAAAGGCGCCGGCTCGCGCGACGACCTCGCCCGTGGCGTCGACGGCCATGCTCTGCCCGTCGAAGACGAGCTCGTCCTGGCCGCCCACCAAGTTGACGTAGGCGATCGGGCAGTTGGTCTCGAGAGCGCGCTCGCGCAGCATCGCCTCGCGCTCCTCGCGGCGGCCCCGTGCGTAGGGCGACGCGTTCGCCACCACGATCAACGTGGCGCCCTCACGCGCGAGCGCGGCCGCGGGCCCGTCGGCCGTCCACACGTCCTCGCAGACGAGCAGGCCCACGGCGACGCCCCCGATGTTCACGATGGTTTCGGGCCCGACGCCGGGGTGGAAGTAGCGCCGCTCGTCGAAGACGTCGTAGTTCGGCAGCAATCGCTTGGTCGCCGTCGCGACGACGCCCTCGTCCCCGAGGGCCACCAGCACGTCGGCGACGTGGCTGCGGCGTTGCTCGTCTTCGTAGGCGCGCATGGCGTCGCGGCCGTCGCTCGCCGGCGCCAACGTCAGGCCGCCGGCGCCTTCGGGCATGACCGTGCCGACCAGGATCGGCGGCAGGCCCTCGGCCTTGGTGAGATCGAGCAGCGCCTGCGCGCTCGCCTCGATGAAACCCTCCTTCAGCAGCAGGTCCTCGGGCGGGTAACCCACAAGAGCGAGTTCGGGGGTGAGGACGACGTCGGCGCCCACCAGCGCCGCCTGGGCGCGAAACCGGACGAGGGTCTCGACATTCTGCGCAAACCCGCCGACGACCGCGTTCATCTGGGCCAACGCGAGTCGCACTGTTGCCACGCCTGGAGCCTAATGGCGAGCACTCTGGCGTCACGGGCCGAAGGTTTCACACGCCCTTAACAGAACGTGGGGGGTTGGAAGGGTGCCAGCCACCAGACTGGGAGTGATCGCGAACGCGATGAACCTAAGGAGCAGCGTTGTCGTATCAGGCGGAATACATCTGGATTGACGGGACCGAGCCGACCCGCAAGCTACGAAGCAAGACCAAGATCGTGGCCGACGGAGAGAAGCCGCCCCTGTGGGGCTTTGACGGGTCGAGCACGAACCAGGCGACGGGCAAGAAGTCCGACTGCGGGCTCTCGCCGGTCTTCGTCTGCCCCGACCCGCTGCGCGGACCCAATGACGTGCTCGTCATGTGCGAGGTCTTGAACCAGGACATGTCGCCGCACGCCACGAACACCCGGGCTCGCGCCGTCGAGGTCGCCAAGCGCTTCGCCAGCTTCGAGCCGATGTTCGGTGTCGAGCAGGAGTACACGTTCTTCAAGGACGGCCGGCCCTACGGCTGGCCCGAGGTGGGCTACCCCGCCCCACAGGGCCCCTACTACTGCGGCGTGGGCGGCGCGAAGATGCCCGGGCGTGACATCGTCGAGGCGCACACGCTCGCCTGCCAACGCGCCGGTCTCGCCATCGAGGGCACGAACGCCGAAGTGATGATGGCTCAGTGGGAGTTCCAGGTCGGCGTGCTCGGCGCGGTCGAGATCGGCGACCAGCTCTGGACCGCCCGCTGGCTGCTCGAGCGCATCGCCGAGGAGTTCGAGGTCGACGTGAGCTTCGCCGCCAAGCCCGTCAAGGGTGACTGGAACGGCGCGGGCGCCCACACCAACTTCTCCACCAAGCAGATGCGTGCCGCCGGCGGCCTCGCGGCGATCATGGCGGCCTGCGAGGCGCTCAGCCAGCGCGTGAAGGAGCACATCGCCGCCTACGGCGAGGGCATCGAGGAGCGCCTGACCGGCGAGCACGAGACCGCCCCGTACTCGAAGTTCTCCTACGGCGTCTCGGACCGTGGGGCGTCAGTACGCATCCCGGCCGCCGTCGCGCGCGCGGAACGCGGCTACCTGGAGGACCGCCGACCCAACGCCAACGCCGACCCCTACGTCGTGGCGGCCATCATGGTCGAGACGATCTGCGGGGCCGCCGCCAAGGCCTCGCCGACGGTCGTCAAGGCGGTGAAGGGTCCCGCCAAGCGCGTCGCCGCGAAGCGCGCGTCACCCAAGCTCGTCGCGCGGCGCGTGCCGTCGAGGAAGGTGAGCTAAGGATTCGCCGAAGCCCGCCGCCCGCGGGCGGCGGGCTTCATGCTCTGCGAGCAGCGCCATTGGAAGAAGGTGCGAGAATGGCGAGTATGCAAAGTCAGGCTCAGTACGTGCTGCGAACCGTCGAGGAGCGAGGCGTGCGCTTCGTGCAGCTCTGGTTCACCGACGTGCTCGGGCGCCACAAGGCCTTCCACGTCACGCCCGCTGAGCTCGAGGACGCGCTCGACCAGGGAATGACCTTCGACGGCAGCGCGATCGACGGCTTCTCGCGCACGACTGAGTCGGACCTCCTCGCCCGGCCCGACCTCTCGACGTTCCAGCTGTTGCCCTGGCACGAGCGTGGCGCCGGCGTCGCGCGGGTGTTCTGCGACATCGTCAACATCGACGGGACACCCTTTGAGGGCTGTCCGCGCCAGCGGTTGCGCCACGTGCTCGACGACGCGCGCACCGAGGGCTACACGTTCTTCGTCGCGCCCGAGGTTGAGTACTTCTACCTCGCCGACCTCGACGTGTCCACAGGTCCGGTGCCGCTGGACCATGGCAGCTACTTCGACCTCATGATCGACGACACGGCGAGCCAGCTGCGCCGACGCACCGTGCTCACGCTCGAGGAGATGGGCGTCGGCGTCGAGCACGCCCAGCACGAGGACGCTCCCGGTCAGCACGAGATCGACCTGCGCTACACCGACGCCCTCACGATGGCGGACACGGTGATGACGGTGCGCTACGTGGTCAAGGAGCTCGCCCGTCAGTCCGGCGTGGCAGCAAGCTTCATGCCCAAGCCCTTCGTCGGCGTGCAGGGCTCGGGACTGCACACCCATCTCTCGCTCTGGCGCGACGAGCGAAACGCCTTCATCGGCGAGCGCCGCTACGGGTTGAGCGACCTCGCCGAGAAGTTCATTGCGGGCCTGGTACGCCACGCACCCGAGGTCACCGCCATCACCAACCAGTGGGTCAACTCCTACAAGCGCCTGGTGCCCGGCGGCGAGGCGCCGGTCGGCGCCGCGTGGGCGCGCTACGATACCGACGCCCTCGTGCGGGTCCCCTCGGTGAAGCCCGGCCGCCTGGACTCCACGCGCGTCGAGTTTCGATCCCCCGACCCCGCGGCGAACCCCTACCTCGCCTTCGCGGTCATCCTGGCCGCCGGGCTGCGCGGCGTGACCGGCGACTACGTCTTGCCCGCCGAGGGCGAGCGCACCGCAGCCTTGCCCCAGTCGCTGGCCCAGGCCGTTGACCTGATGGAGAACTCGTCGCTGATGAAAGAGACCCTCGGGGGCCACCTGGTTGAGTGGTTCCTGCGCAACAAGCGCGCCGAGTGGGACGCCTACCGCGGCCAAGTGACGCCCTACGAGCTCGAGCGCTACCTCCCGCTGCTGTGACCATCGACGTCGTGCTCTGCGTGCCCTCGTGCGAGGGACCGGTGCGCAAGGCCTTCGACGTGACCGGAGTCAGCCCGGCCGTGGCGGCGTCGGCCCGGCTGAACGAGATCGCCGCCCTCGAGCCGGCGCGCGGATTCGCCGGTGCGGTGATCAACGCGGCTGCCCTGCCCTTCAGCGATGCCATGGGCCTCTGTCGCCAGCTGCGCCAGCGCGAACACCCCGTCGGGCCCATCATCTTGCTCCTGGACCACTACCAGCTCGACGACCTGACGTTTCGCGAGGACCTGTTCGACGACTTCGTAGTGGGACCGCTCGACGTGGCCGAGCTGGCAACCCGACTGCGGCACCGACTGCGCCGGGCGGGTAACGAGTCGGTGGCGCCGCGCGTCGAGCACGGCGAGCTCTCGATGAACCTGGAGACCTATCAGGCGAGCATCGCCGGGCGAGTGATGGACCTGACGTACATGGAGTACGAGCTGCTGCGCTTCCTCGCCACCAACCCTCATCGCGTCTTCACCCGCCAGACGCTGCTGAGCCGAGTCTGGGGCTACGAGTACTACGGCGGCGCTCGCACCGTCGACGTGCACGTGCGCCGGCTACGCGCGAAGCTCGGCGAGGAGCACGCCCACCTGATCCAGACGGTTCGCTCGGTCGGCTACAAGTTCGGCCCGTCGAACGAGTACGACGCTTAACTTTCGGGCGCGTAGGCCCACAGCTCGACCTCGGCTCGCGCACCGTAGGGCAGCGCCGCCACGGCGACGGCGGTGCGCACCGGCAGCGGCTCGCTGAAGACCTCGAGCCACACCTCGTTGCACGCCGCGAAGTCCTCTATGTCGATCAGAAACAGCGACGCCTTGACGACGTCGGCCAACGTGGCGCCCGCGCTGGCGAGCACCGCCTCAGAGTTCGTCAGCGCTTGGCGCAGCTCGCCCGCTGTGCCGCCGTCGGCGAAGGTGGTGGTCGCGTGGTCGGGCAGCACGCCGAGCTGCCCCGAGATGATGACGAGGTCGCCCGCGCGGCGCCAGAGCGAGTAGGGGCGCTGGGCCAACGCCTAGCTGAAGGAGTTGCCGCACCCGCAGGTGCGCGTGGCGTTGGGGTTCGTGATGTGGAAGCCCGCACCCTGCAACGCGTCCGTGAAGTCCAACGTCGCGCCGGTGAGCAGCTCAGCGCTCGCCGGGTCGACCGCGACTTTCACTTCGCCAAAGACGCGCACGATGTCGTCGTCAGCGATCTCCGAGTCGAAGTACATGTCGTAGTTGAAGCCCGAGCAGCCACCGGGCTTGACGGCCACGCGCAGAGCCAACGGCTCGTCCGCGTTCGCCGCCGCGATGAGTTCGGCGACCTTGACAACGGCGGCGTCGGTCAGCGTGATGGGCTCGGTCACCTTCTGGGTCAATCTGACGGGGGTGGTCGTCATCTCGGCTCGACTCCTTCGATTCGCTCTCTCCATCGTAGCGAAGGAACCCAGGCTCCAACACCCCTCGAGCGGGCGGCTAGGTGCCGCGCTCGAAGCCCTCGTCGCCGGGGGTAAGAACGACTGACGCGCCGTCGCGCTCGATGATCCGAGGCTCGACGCAGGCGATGCTCGTCAGCGATCGCGCGTAGTCGAGCACCTCTTGGGCGCTGCCAAAGTCCGCAATGGCTTCGAGGTTGCGCACTGTGGGCAAGATCATCTCGAACTCGCCCCGGGTGTGCGCGTTCAGGGCGTCGGTGGGCCGCAGCCATCGGTGGGCGGTCGTCTCGGCGGCGTCGTGCGCGGCCACCTGACCGCTCGGAGCGAGCGCCACGAAGAACCGAGTGTCGTAGCGCCGCGGTGGGCCGACGGGAGTGATCCAGTGGGCGAGGTACTCGACGCCGCGCAGATCGAGTAGCAGCTCTTCGACCTTCAGTACCGACGCGAAGTCCGTCTCGCGGGCGTTCAGAGCGCGTCGCTGTTCGCCGAGCCTCGCCCGCGTCTCGGGGTCCACCTTGCCGCCCGACGAGTCGCACGCGAGCAACAATCCGGCCTCCTCGAAGAGCTCGCGCAGGCACGCGACGTAGTACGCCAGGCCACCGCCCTCGAGCTCTAGACGCCGCGAGGCCAGCGCGTCGCTGAGACCGAAGGCGAAGCTCGCGGCACCGAGGTCGCCGGCGTCGACCGCGCCACCGGGAAAGACGTAGGCGCCGCCGACGAAGTCGCTGCGGATGTTTCGGCGGAGCATAAGAATTTCGTAACCCTCGACTCCGTCACGCAAGGTGAGCACGGTGGCCGCGGGGCGCGGCACGAGTGGTTCGGCCATGAGGGCCAACTTAACGATTCGCGGTATCGAACCGAACACGCTGGCGCCGTCCACTAAGTTGGATGTCCGAAACTCAAAGGAGCACCGTGGCGAAAAAGCCTCCCCCCCAAAAGCGGCGCCCCGCGCCAGCGAAGACGCCCGCCAGGGGCGGCCGACCGACCGGGCTCTTCACGTGGCTCGCCGTTGGGCTCGTCGTGGTGATCGTCGTCGCGCTGGTCGTGATCAAGATTGCCAGCAGCAGCCCGAGCGCTGACGGCAGCTCCAAGAACTTCCAGCCCACCGACCCGACCACCTTCGCCGAACTGACCACCGTCCCCGCGTCGGTCTTCAACACCGTTGGCGTGACGTCGCCGGTGGCCGAGGTGACGCCGCCCCAGTACATCGCGCACCAGCCGGCTCTCACTACAACCGACGAGGACGGCAAGACGGTCCCCGAAGTTCTCTTCATCGGCGCGGAGTACTGCCCCTACTGCGCGGCCCAGCGCTGGACCACGATCATCGCGCTCAGCCGATTCGGCACCTGGGGTGGGCTCGGCAACATGTCGAGCTACTCCCAGGACGTCTACCCCAACACGCCGTCGTTCACCTTCATCCACGCGACCTACAAATCCAAGTACCTCGTCTTCAAATCGGTCGAGGAGTACACCAACTACGTTGACCCGGCGACGAACTACTACGCCCCGCTGCAGTCGCCCACGGCCGCCGAGGCGGCGATCTTCAAGAAGTACGACTCGCCGAAGTACATCCACGGACTCACCGCGGCCCTGGCCGAATCGATCCCCTTCATCAGCTACGCCAACAAGTACTTCGTGGTGGGCGCCAGCTACTCGCCGGCGACGTTGTCGGGCTCGACCCGCAGCGAGATCGCGGCCGGCCTGAGCAACGCGTCCAGCCCCATCACCGAGGCGATCATCGCCTCGGCGAACTACCAGACGGCGGTCGTCTGCTCGCTCACGAACGGCCAGCCGACCAACGTCTGCACCAGCCCGGGAGTCTTGACCGCCGCGAAGGCCATGGACATGAAGTGAGGCCTGCGGAACTGCGCGTTCCGCGCTGGGCCGAGGTCGTCACATTCCTGCTGAGCCTCGTCGGACTTGGTCTGTCGATCTACCTCACGATCACGCACTTCGACAAGCAGCTCCTCGTGTGCACGGCCAACGGCGTGATCGACTGCGCCAAGGTGACGACATCTCCTCAGTCCCGCTTCCTCGGCATACCCGTCGCCTTTCTTGGACTGGCCAACTACACGGGGATGACGGTGATCAACTCGCCCTGGGCGTGGCACTCGCGTCACCGCTGGGTGCACGTGGCGCGATTCGTGCTGGCGATAGTCGCCATGGGCTTTGTGCTCTGGCTCATCTACGCCGAAGTGGAGATAAT
>Ga0187783_10001209_pt1 | contig 19078 bp, 12 predicted proteins | sample 1015_SJ02_MP02_2_FD_132471 | JGI IMG/M metagenome (GOLD analysis project Ga0187783, IMG submission 132471) | Tropical peat soil microbial communities from peatlands in Department of Meta, Colombia - 1015_SJ02_MP02_20_MG | ecosystem: Environmental > Terrestrial > Soil > Wetlands > Peat | place...
CGACGGTCAGGCGCGGCAGGACGGCGGGCTGCCAGGTGTGGCAGGCGCGCCGGGCATCGCCAGCAACGCGGCCGAGACCGCCCAGGCGGCCTTCGCGGCGCCCGAACCCGGCAAGCACGCGCCGGACCGCAACCTCGCATTGGAGATGGCCAGGGTCACCGAGGCCGGCGCGATGGCGTCGGCCCGATGGGTCGGCCGGGGTGACAAGAACGGGGCCGACGGAGCTGCCGTCAACGCGATGCGCCAGCTGATCAACACCGTGTCGATGAACGGCGTCGTTGTCATCGGCGAGGGTGAGAAGGATCATGCGCCGATGCTCTACAACGGCGAGCAGGTCGGTGACGGCAGCGGGCCGCAGTGCGACGTCGCGGTGGACCCGATCGACGGCACCCGGCTGACCGCCAACGGGATGCCGAACGCGATCTCGGTGATCGCGGTCAGCGCGCGCGGCTCGATGTACGACCCATCGGCGGTCTACTACATGTCGAAGCTCGTCACCGGCCCGGAGGCGGCCGATGCGGTGGACATCGACGCTCCGCCTGCCGCGAACATCGGCGCGGTGGCCAGGGCGAAGAGGTGTGCGCCGTCGGACGTCACGGTCGTGATCCTGGACCGGCCGCGGCACGCCGAGCTGATCCGCGAGGTCAGAGAGGCCGGCGCCCGGATCAAGCTGCTCACCGACGGCGACGTGGCCGGCGCCATCCTGGCCGCGCGGGCCGGTACCGGCGTCGACCTGCTGCTCGGTATCGGCGGCACGCCGGAGGGCGTCATTGCTGCCTGCGCCGTCAAATGCCTCGGCGGCGTGATCCTCGGCAAGCTCGCGCCGCGCGACGACGCCGAGCGCGCCAGGGCGCTCGCCGCCGGCCACGACCTGGCCCGGGTGCTGCGGACCGACGACCTGGTGGCGTCCGACGACGCGTTCTTCGCAGCCACCGGCATCACCGACGGTGACCTCCTGGCCGGCGTGCGGTATCGCGGGGCCGGCGGGGCCACCACGCATTCCCTGGTGATGCGGGCTCGGTCAGGCACGGTCCGCAACATCTACAGCGAGCACGCGCTCTGGAAGGTGGGCACGTACTCCGCCGTGGCCTACTGATCCGGCCCGCAGGCGCGCGTCAGCGTCCGAGCCACAGGGTCAGCGGCCCCGAACCTCCGCGCTCAGTCCCGGCTTGACCTATGCGCGCAGGTAATGCCGGCGACTATGCTCCAAAACCGGGATCCGCCCGGATCCCGGGTTGGTGGCAAGGAATCGAGGGAGAGGAGGCCTCCGGATGAGCGTCCGCATCCGGCCAGAAGCCTCCGATCCCGCGGCGGCCGGGTCGGCGCCAGGCCGCCCAGCCGCCGACGCGCCCGATGCTGCCGGCCGGCTGCTCGGGCGGCTGTCCGTGCTGCCTGCGCTGCTGGTCATGGCCTGGCTGCTGGCCGGCCTCCCGCTGCTGCTCGCGGGCCAGTTCACGGGCCTGCTCATGCTGGTGGTGGCGATACCGCTCGCCGTCATCATCGTGCCCGCCGGGCTCCGCTGGGCGCAGGGGCACACCACAGGAGCGCCGTTTGCCCTCGGCGCGGGCGAGGCGCGGGTCCCGTGGTGGGCGGTGGCCGGCGTGATCGCGGTGGCGGTCGGCTTCGGCGCAGATCAGCTGATCTATCACTCCCAGTTCGTCATCGTCACCCGTGATCCGGGGGCGTACTACCAGTTCGCCAACTGGATCGCACACCATTCCTCGCTGCCGATCCCGGAGGACCAGGCGGCGTTTGGCGGCACTCACGGCGGGCTGCTGAGGTTCGACAGCTTTGCCTACTACCAGGTCGGCACGGGCGTGGTGCCACAGTTCATGGCAGGCCTGCCGATGGTATTGGCGGCCGCGTTCTGGGTGGCCGGCCCGGGAGCGGCGGCGGCTATAGGCCCCATCCTCGGCGCCTGCGGGGTGCTGGCCTTCGGCGGCCTGGTCGCCCGCCTGGTCGGGGCGCGGTGGGCCCCGCTCGCGGCCCTGGTCCTCGCGATCTCGCTGCCCGAGCAGTTCACCAGCCGGTCCACTTACAGTGAGCCGCTCGCCCAGATCCTGCTCTTCGGCGGGCTCTGCCTGCTGATCGACTCGCTCAGCACCGACGGTGTCGGCGCGCGGGTGCTGGCCGGGCTCAGCGGGCTCGCACTCGGCCTGACCGTGCTGGTGCGCATCGACGGCGTCGGCGACATCCTGCCGGTGGTGCCCTACTGCGGCCTGCTACTGCTCGGCCGCAGGCGGCAGGCGGTGCCGTTCCTGGCCGGGCTCGTGGTCGGCGGTGGCTACGGCCTCGTTGACGGGTTCGCGCTCACGCTCCCGTACCTGCAGTCCATCCGCGGGGCGCTGGAGCCGCTGGCTCTGGTGGCACTGCTCGTGCTGGCCGTGACCGTTGTCGTGATGATGGCCCGGTGGGACAAGGGCGTGCCCAGCCTGGCCGGCACGTGGCTGCCCAACGCCGCCGCCGCGCTGGCGGTCATCGTGGTGATCGCGTTCGCCGTACGCCCCTATGTGGAGACAGTCAGGAGCGCCACGCCCAGTGGTGCCATCGCCGCCGACCAGCGCGCCGACCACCTGCCGGTCGACCCGACCCGGATGTACTACGAGCTCAGCCTGCACTGGGTGTTCTGGTACATCGGCGTGCCCGCGGTCATTTTCGGCACCCTCGCGGCGGCGCTGCTCGGTCGCCGGGTCCTGCGCGGTGAGGTGCCCACGTGGACGCTGCCGCTGGCGATCTTTGCCTGGGCCACGATCACCACCCTGTACCAGCCGTCCATCAGCCCCGACATGCCGTGGGCGAGCCGCAGGCTGGTTCCGACCGTGCTGCCCGGCTTCATCCTGCTCGGGGTGTGGGCGCTGAGCTGGCTGAGCGGCTGGCTCGGGCGCGCGAACGCCCATCAGCTGCTCCGGACCGGTCTCCCGGCCTGCTGCGTGGCCGCCATGATCATTCCGGCCGCCATCACCACGCTCGGGCTCCGGGTCAAGGACGGCGGGATTGTGGCCGAGGGCCTGGCGTTCAAGAGGACCTACCAGGGCGAGCTCGCGGCCGTCGACGGCGTGTGCCCGGCCATTCCCCGCGACGCGTCGGTGGTGTTCGTCGACAGCGTCGGGAATGCCGAGAGCTGGCTCGCGGAAGACGTCCGGGCTACCTGTGACGTGCCGGTCGCCAGCATCAGCCGCGCCAAGCCCGCCGGCGTCGAAGAGGTCGTGCGCGCCATCGAGAAGGTGGGCAGGCGGCCCGTCCTGCTAGCCGATCGGTCGCAGTCGATCGCCCCGTACGGCGGTGCGGTTCGGCAGATCATGCGGCTACGGACCACCGAGGACGCAAGCGAGCTCACCAGGCCACCGCTGGACACCCAGCCGTTCAGCATCAACGTGTGGATGACCGAGCCCGCCCAGCGATAGCTAAGCCGTCAGGGTGTGGCGGAAGTACTCGACGGTGCGCTTGAGGCCGTCATCGAGGAGGGTGACGGGTTCCCAGCCCAGGATCTCGCGGGCGCGGCTGATGTCGGGCCGTCGCCGGACCGGGTCGTCGGAGGGCAGCGGACGGTAGTCGATCGGGCTATCACTGCCGACCAGAGCCCGGACCTGATCGGCCAGCTCGCGGACAGAGAACTCGGCCGGGTTGCCGAGGTTGACGGGGCCGGTGACCTCACGCGGCGAGTTCATGAGCCGGATTAGGCCGTCGACCATGTCGTCGACGTAGCAGAACGAGCGGGTCTGGGTCCCGTCCCCGAATACCGTGATGGGCTCGCCGCGCAGGGCCTGGACGATGAAGCTGGACACCACGCGGCCATCGTTGGGCAGCATGCTGGGTCCGTAGGTGTTGAAGATCCGGGCGACCTTGATCGGCAGCGCGTGCTGGCGGAAGTAGTCGAAGAACAGGGTCTCGGCGCAGCGCTTGCCCTCGTCGTAGCAGGACCGGATGCCGATGGGGTTCACGTTGCCCCAGTACGACTCGGGCTGGGGGTGACTGGCCGGATCGCCGTAGACCTCGGACGTCGACGCGAGCAGGATAGGCGCGCCCAGGCGCTTGGCCAGGCCGAGCATGTTGATCGAGCCATGCACGCAGGTCTTCGTGGTCTGCACGGGATCGCGCTGGTAGAAGACGGGCGACGCCGGGCAGGCCAGGTGAAAGATCTGGTCGACCTCGACGTAGAGCGGGAACGTGACGTCATGGCGCATCAGCTCGAACCGTGGCTCGTCGAGCAGGTCGACTACGTTGCGACGAGTGCTGGAGTAGAAGTTGTCCACCACCAGCACGTCGTGACCCTCCGCGAGCAGCCGCCGGCACAGGTGTGAGCCGATGAAGCCCGCGCCCCCGGTTACGAGGATCCGCTGCGATGAGACGGGCCGGGCGGGGACAATCGAGTCCGGGCGCACAGGATCTCCTCCGAGGGATGACGATCGCTGACATCAGTGCTGCGCAAATCTATCTGATTCGTCCGACCTGCGAGCTTCGCTTGATGACCACGCGTAAGCTTTGGGTCCGTGAAGCTGTCGATCCTCATGCCCGTGTACAACGAACACGCCACCCTGGCCTCAGCCATCAAAGAAGTGCTCAGCGTCGACTTCCCGGCCGAGATGGAGCTCGTGATCGTCGACGACGGCAGCACGGACGGCACCAGGGATCTTTATCCGGCCTTCGCCGACGACCCGCGAGTGAAGATCCACATGCACGAGCGCAACCGGGGCAAGGGGGCGGCGATCCGTACCGCGTCCACCGTCGCGACCGGTGACTACGTGATCATGTGCGACGCGGACCTGGAATACTCGCCCGCCGACATCCCCGCCCTGCTGGCGCCGGTGATCGCAGGTGACGCCGAGGTCGTCTACGGCACGCGAACCTTCGGCAGCCACAACGCCTACTCCTACCTCTACGTGCTCGGCAATAAGGGCGTCACCACCTTCGCCAACCTCCTGTTCAACTGCTACATCAGCGACCTGGAGACCTGCTTCAAGCTGCTGCCGACCGCGCTCTACCGCGGCCTCGACATCCGCGAGACCGGGTTCGGCATGGAGGCCGAGGTCACCGGAAAGCTGCTGCGCCGCGGCGTCCGGCCCTACGAGATCCCGATCACCTACCGGTCCCGCAGCCGTGCGGCCGGGAAGAAGCTGACCTGGCGCGACGGCGTTGAAGCCGTCTGGATCTTGCTGCGCGAGCGGTTCGCACCCCGGAACGCCCGCTGGCTCGCGCCGCTCGGATCAGCCGCAGACAGCCAGGGTTCGGTGGAGCCGTCCCTCTGAGCGGTACTGCGACCCCGCTAGTCTGGCGTCCGCGCCCCGGAGATTGTCGCCATATCTCGCGGCGGTGTAAGCATGTCGGGTATCCCGATAGGAGGCAGGGTGCCGGTCCGGGCCAACCCGCCAGCCCCGTCTAAGCGTCGGCGAGCGGCAGAGAGCGAACCGGAGGCCGCACCAAAGGGTCGCGTGACCTGGCCGCTCCTGATTGACACCTGTCTCGCGGTAACCCTCGGCCTCGCGGTCCTACTCGTCCACGATGTGCCGTACATGCTGCGGCATTCGTTCTGGCTCGACGAGGCCTGGGTAGCCGACACCGTCCGCGCGCCGGTCGGCCTCACCCACAGTCTGGGCCTGATCACACCCGTGGCCTGGACATTCTTGCTCCGGCTGGTGCCCTTTGGCGGCCCCGAGCGGCTCCGGCTGGTGCCGCTCGCCTTCACGATGCTCGCTGCGGCAGCGGGCTACCTCCTCGGGCGGGAACTTCGCCTCGACCGCTACGTCACCGGCATTCTGACCGGTGCCGCTGTACTGCTCTCGCCAGCGCTGCTCGAGCGGGACGACCTGAAGCAATACACGGCCGAGGCCTTCGCATCCGTCGTGCTGATGATCCTGGTAGCCCGGCTGGAGAACGAATGGAAGATCCGACGGCTGGTGGCCATCGCCGCCGTCTCCTCGATCGGCCTGCTGTTCACTAACACCGTGATCTTCGTCGGCGTTGCGGCCATGGCCTCGCTCGGGCTTGAGTGCCTGCTCAACCGTCGCTACCGGCGGATCCTCGAACTGGCCGTTGCCTCGGCGGGCATGCTGGTCGTGAGCGTGGTCATCTACGTGACGCTCATGCGTCCCGAGACGAGCCTCCATCTGACGGCCTACTGGGATCCCTTCTACGTGCCCACCGGGAGCGGAGCCAGGGCGGTCCACTTCATCTACCGGCAGCTGGAGGGACTGGCGCCGTACGCGGGCTTCCGGCCTTTCCTTACCGACGCACTCGGCGTGCTGGCAGGCATCGCCGCCTTGATCTGGCTGCGGCGCATCGCCCTGGCAGCCATGTTCCCGATCACGCTGGCCATCGTGATCGTGGCGAGTGCGGCCCGCGAGTATCCCTTCGGCGACCTGCGGACCTCGACGTTCTGGCTCGTGATGGTTCCGCTGCTCATGGCGATCGCCGTCAGCGCGGCCGGGCGCCTGGCGGCGCGCATCCACCGCCGTGCGCCACTGCTCGTCGGCGCGGCAGCCCTCGCCATCTGGGTGCCTGCCACGAACGTCTATATCAGGTCGCACACGATTCCCAACGAGGACGTTCACTCGCAGGTCGAATACCTCGACAGCCACTTCCGGCGCGGAGACGTGGTCCTCGTCAGCTATGCGGCCAGCTACGCCTTCGCCTACTACTACCCGCAGATACCGTCGTTTCCGGTCGGCGACGGCCCCAACGGGCACATCGTCGCCTACCCCAAACTGCCCTGGATGGTCGTACTGCCCCAGCGCCAGCCCGCGAACCTCATCGACGGGCTAGCGGAGGCACGCGCCAAGATCGCCGCGGAACCAGCCGGATCCCGCGGGCGGATCTGGATTATCCGCTCGCACCAGACGCCGACCGAGGTGAGGACATGGAACCGCCTGCTGGCGGGACAGCCGGTGCAGGTCATCCGGGTCGGACCCGATCCCATCCTGCTGTATCAGTACCAGCCGGGTTAGGCCGGGAACGGGTTCACGGCGGGATACCTACGGTCGTTGCAATCAGGGTGAACCAGGCCGACGCCGCGGCGAATATGAGGATCATCGGGATCAGCACGTAGTTTCGCGAAGGCGCGAGGATCTTCGCCAACGGGAAGCCTAGAAGCAGGGCAGGAAGCAGGATGCGGGGCTTTGACCCCAGGAAGCCGGGACCTGTCAGGACGGCCAGCAATACGGTGCATAGGACATACAGCTTCAGGTAAACGGGGATGCGCTCGGTGAAGGTCCAGGCCGCCAGTCCCACTCCGGCGATGACCGCCAGCACAAACAGGAGGTTGAATGCATTCGGCACGGCCAAAGTCCCGATCACGTCGTGCCACGTGCTCACACCCCAGTTAATACCCTGCCCGGAATCTGACTCGGCTGCGAGCCAGCCGCCTGGATACCGCAGCCCTACCGACACAAACAACCAGAAACCGATCAGGCCCAGCGGGGAGATCACCACCGCAGCAACCGGCCGCAGCCAGGCGCTCAGGGTCAGCCTCCCGCTCCGGGCGGATTCGATCACTGCAGCAAGCGCCGCCACCGCCACCGCGGCCATCAGGGCCACCGCTGAAGAGTGGACAGTCCCGGCGAGCATGGTGAGGATGCCCGCAGTTATCCACCGGCGGTCCGCAACGGCGACGAGCGCCCAGACGGCCAGGGCGCAGAGGAGTGCTTCCGAGTACACCATGGACAGGACCATGGCGGCGGGTGCTACCGCCCACAGTGCAACGAGGAGCACGCTGATCCGCGAGTCGCCCGTCAGCCGCAGGCCGAGGTGGGCAAGGCCGGCTGCGGCGGCGAGCCCGCTGATAGCCGTTACGACGATTCCAGCTCGGGCTATGCCCATCCCTGGAATCCAGGCGATCGCGTCGATGGCGGCCGGATAGCCAGGGAAAAAGTGGAAGGTCCCAGGCGCCGAGAGCTGGTAGCCGTGCTGGGCGATCTTCGAGTACCAGGCGGCGTCCGAATCGCTGGTCAGAAAGGCCCAGATACCAGCCGAACGCAACCCATGGAAACTGCGAAGCGGCAGCAGGAGCCCGAAGGTCCACACGGAGACGATGCGGGTCGCCGCGTAAACAGCCATCGCGATGGCCGTGGTTGAGGTACGCAGCTTGGACAGCGCCTCGGCGGGCCTCCAGATCGCCGACGACGCTACGGTGCCCGGCACGCGGGCAGTAGCCCGCGACAGCCCTGGAAGCGACATCAACAGCCCCTGACCTAGGACATGGCCAGCCATGCGATCGCGATCAGGGCTGGCCAAGCAGATGTTATGGTCCGCGCAGGGTAACACCTTAGCGCCAGCACAAATCGCGTCTGGGCGTCCTGCGCGCCCTCCCGATCAAACCGAGCGGTCAGCCGGCGGCCCGGCATCGTGTCTGTCCGGAGCCGAAGTCACAGAAGGTCGAGCGATGCCTGCTAGAGTGTTCAAACTCTTCGATGATGGTCGGGTCAACATTTTCCCAATCCGAACGGCAGTCCCTTGCCGACACAACTTGTGCGCGGCGAATGGTAGCTGACCAGGAGTTTGGTGGTTGTGGCGTGGAAACGGTCAGCGCATCTGCTGTTGAGGAAACGCTCAGCGGATCACTCAGGCGCGGGCGTATTGCAGCGCCGCTAGCGGTCGTCTGCGGATACCTGGTTATCGGGTTTGCGGCCTTCTGGCCGGACGTATGGCACATGTCGCGAGTTGTTTTCAGCCAGGCGACGCTTGGCGATCCCGAGCAATCGTTGTGGGAATTGGCCTGGGAACACTATGCCCTGCTGCACGGGCTGAACCCGCTGTTCAGCCATGCGATCTATGTGCCGGGCGGCGTAAACTTGGGGGCGAACACGGCCGCTCCGCTCCTAGGCATCGTCACGACGCCCATGGCCCTGTTCCTGGGTCCAGTTACGATATTCAACCTGATCGCTCTGGTTGCCATGCCTATCTCGGCCACAGCTGCCTTCTTCGTTCTGCGCAAGTGGAACGTATGGCTGCCGGCGGCGGCCATTGGCGGGCTCGTCTACGGCTTTGGGCCCGAAGAGGTCGGCCAAAATTTGGACCTCCATATATTTTTGACGTTCATTCCGCTTCCGCCATTGATCGCCGCCACAGTCGTATCCATTCTTCAGCGCCGGGATATCTCTTGGCGCCGCGCCATCGAGCTCGGCGTTCTGTTGTCTGCCCAGTACCTGATCTCGCCGGAGGTGGCCGCAGATGTCGTCATCATTGGCGTCGCGGCCGTCGCGTTCGTGGCGATTCGGCGCCCGGCGCTCAGCCGAGAACGAGCCATGGCAGTCGCGTCATCGGCTCTCATCGCCGCTATCGTTACGCTGGTGCTGCTCGCCTATCCGGTATGGATGCTCGTCGCCGGACCCCAGCACGTTCCCACGCCACCTCACCCGCCGAACAATCCATACTTCAAAAATGACCTGCTCAACTTCTTTGTTCCTGGCCCAACCCAACGCATCTCATTCGGTATGAGGTCCCTCGGCGATACAGTAGTAGATCGGTTCATCACAGGCGAGAACTCGTACATAGGCATTCCGGTCCTTCTGGTCGTGGGGTACCTTGTATACCGATGCCGACGGGTCCCTCGCGTCCAACTCGCCTTGGCACTGCTGCTGCTGTGTGCGGTTCTCACGCTGGGACCTTATCTCGTGGTGGACGGACACAGCACTGACATCCCTCTCCCCTTCCTGATCCTCGACCACATACCCTTTTTCAACAGCGTCGTTCCGCCACGAATGGCTTTCGGGGTAGACGCTTGCCTGGCCGCTCTCACTGCTTTCAGCCTCGACAAGGTCAGTCGAGACGGGTGGAGTTCCCTCCGACGGGCCCCACGACAATGGTGGAGGACGTCCGAACTAAGGCACGGATCCCTCGCCGTAACTGTCCTAGTCGTCCTTGCCGTTACACTACTGCCGCAATGGCCATACGCGACCACACCTGCCACAACGCTTCCGACCCGGATCCGCCAAGCGATTCCGGCAGGCGATCCCATCGCTCTGACCTATCCCTACAACACGTATTTTCACGTCCAGCCCATGGTGTGGCAGGTCAATGACAACTTCGACTTCCGGCTGCTCGGTGGCTACGGATTTCACCCCTGGCCCAAGAATGCCGATCCGAGCGGTTACATAGGCTTCGATCGACCTCTCGAGCCCGTGCCTATGAACCCAGCGGGTTTGCAGCAGTTCCTGGCCAATCAAGAGGGGGTCACACTATATGGCACGCGACCACCGTTGAACAGCGGACTCGTCAGCGTTACCAGAACTGTATTGTCCAAGTACAACGTCAAGGTGGTCATCGTGGACCGCTCGGCTGGCGGCAGCGGACCGGTCGCGAAGCTGTTCCAGCTAGCCCTCGGTTCTCCGACTGCAACGGCCGGATCATTCGTCCTATGGGATGTCGGCTCCTGAGCGCGGTATGTGGTGCGAACGCTCCACCACAAGGTCGGTTTGGCCTGGCAAGCCAGGACCCAGCGGCTGGTCCGCCGTACCCGCAGCCGCCCTTCAGGTTTTGGCGCAGCCTCCTCTGAGCACCGTCAGTTGCCCGGTGAGCGGGTAAGCGACGTCGCTCACGGGGCAATAGCCGAACCGCCGGAGAGTGTTCAGCGACTCCTGGTGCGCCGACTGAGGGAACAGGTTCCCAGGCACGTTGAACTCCAGGAGCAAGACTGTCGGGCTGCCGCGGTGCGCGGCGAGGAAGCTATCGACCGCTCTAGGCGTGACGTAGACCACGGAGATCGTGTTCCGGGACGGGACGCGCGGCAGTGCGGCGATCTTGGCCGGATATCCCTGGTACAGGTTCATGTAGTAGAGCCACGGAGCTGCGTACCATACGGCCGGCGACCGGTCGGCCCGGATGATGACTATGTCGCCCGGCCCGGCCACCTCACGGGCGTCGGCCACCGCCGCCTTGACGCCGCCGAACATAGTGGGTTTGAACTGCATCGCGCTGGTCTCGGAGTATCCCTCCGCTGTCGCCACAGCGCCGACGGCCACCGTGCCAGCGAAGACGGCCGCCACGGCCACCGTGGCGACGGGTCGCCACCAGGCGATGGTCTTAGCGGCCTGTTGCCGCCCGGTCAGCGTGCGGGCCAGCCATACCGCGCCCATCCCGGCGAGGATGTAAAGGAGCGGCAGCACGAAGATGTTCGTGCGAATCAGGCCGAACGGCCACTGGTGCAGCGCGGACGCGATGAGTTCGAGCAGCAGCGCTCCGCCGACAACCACGAGCAGTGTCCGCCCGGCGGCGTCTCGGGCCGCGGCCACCACCCCAGCGGCCAGCAGGAGCAATAGCCCCAGGGAGAGAAGGTGGTGCGCGTCTGGCGGCAGCGTATATGACGCGGGCGTCTGGTCCGCGCTGACCACGCCGATGATGGTCCCGCCCAGGTACGAATCGAGGCCCTGGTAGATGAATTGCAGGAACGCGGCGAGCCCGTGCGGTGGGTACTGGGCCTGAAAGAATCCCGTGCCCGCCACGACCGACTGGGGGCGAACGAATAGCGTGTAGTGCGCCAGCGCTATCAGACCGGCGACGGCTTCCCCCGTGACGCGCAATGCCGCCTGATGGCGTGCGCGGAGTGTCCTGAACAGGTCCAGGACCAGCAGAGGCCCGAGTACGAATAGGTTCGGAAGCGAGAAGATACAGGTCAAACCCAGCGCGGCGTACAGCCCGAGCAGCTGAGCCGGACGCCATGTGCGGCGTTGCGTCAGCAAGTACAGCCCGACGGTGGCGACGGCAAACAGCGCTTCGTAGGAGTAAGACTTGAGCTGGAGCCCGTAGTTGACGATCCACAGATTGGCGAGCAGCAGGGCGGCCACACAGAAGCTCACGGCGAAGCGGAGCCAGTGCCGGGCCAGCAGGTAGGTCGCCGCTCCAAGTACGGGCAGCACCAGGAACATCGGCGCACGAAGCCCTGTCTCGGTGTTGCCGAGCAGTACCCTCGCCGCGCTCTCAATGCCGTACCAGCCGAGGGCCAGCGGCGCGGCGGCGATGTGCAGATCCGCCAGAAATCCCGCGCCCTTTGCGATTTCGTACGCCCGCGAGGCTTCATCGTAGTAGAAGGGCCTGGTAAGCAGGTGCCGAAGATAGAACTCGATCAGGCCGGCTTCGACCACGAGTGCGGCAATCGCGAGGAGGCCACCAGATCGCGCAGCGCGCCACCGGCGGGCAGGCGCCGATCGCGCCGCCGGCTCGGAAAGGCGGGCGGACGGAAGGCTCACGCGGATGAGCCTACGGCCTGACACCGGGAGCCAAGGCGATCTGGCCGCTCCCTTCCGGACCGAGCGGGCGGTGCTGTCGTGGCGAGAGGCGGGCGGCACGGCACTTCTCGACATGCGCTGAACGCCGCGGTTGGGTCAGCCAGGTCCGATCACGGACTACCATCGTTGGCCGGATAAGCGGTGTGATGACTCTTGCCATGGATGTTCGCGTGCTGCTTGTGCACGTCTTGATTCTGGGAGGCGCGGGATGACCGTGGTGGCCGTCAGGCAGCCGTGGTACCTCGCTTCTGCTACCGTGATGGCCCTGAGATCCTTAGCCTAATGTTACGGAGATTGTCAGTATATGCCTGAAAGCACACCAAACCTGAAGTCTCGCTCCGAGGCGGCTATCTCAGCCTATGAGGACCTGGGAACTAGGTTCGAGGAAAATGATCCCCGCGAGCAATACACGTACATGTATTCGAAGCTGCGCAGCGACTATACGCTGATGGAGCGAGTGGGGATGGACGGCAAGTCGGTTCTCAACGTGGGCTGTTCGTTCCCCATTGACGAGATTTACTACGCCCGCAAGATCGGGCACTGGACTGCGATTGACCTCAGCCCGCAGTCAATCGAGGGCGCCGAGCAGATACTGCGCCGCGAGCTGCATCCCGACCTGGCCGCCAAGTTCACGTTCCAGGTCGCGGACGCCTGCGACCTGCCCTTTGAAGATGGCACCTTCGACGTGGCCGTCTCCATGTCCACGATCGACCACATCCCTTCGCCAGAAGGCCGCCAGAAGGCCGTCGACGAGATGGCCCGTACCACCAAGCCCGGCGGCCACCTAGTCATCACGGTGCCGAACTGGTGGAATCCGCCTTACGCGCTGGGTATCTGGAAGATGACGCGGGAGAAGACCCTGCACTACGGCTACGCGCACCTCTTCTCGCCGATCGAGATTCGCAAGATGGCAGAACGTAATGGGCTGCGGCCTATCTCCTTCGCCTCCAGCATCGCCCCGCTCGACGATGTCTGGCTTCCTGGCTACCCCGCCCCGATCCGCTGGGGCGCGAAGCTGGAGTTCAGGGTCCACCGGACGCTCGGCTACCTCGGACGCCGCGTCGGGTATGCGTTCGAGAAGCCCATGCGGTAGGAATGCCGGGTCAGACTAGAGGCGCCGATCCGGCTTCGGCGGCCCCGGCACAGGTCGTGGCGGACGTCCCAGCCCACAGGTCGGCCGCGCGTCGCTGGCTCGATTTGGTCTTGCGCCTGATGCGATCGCCGGCGGTGCGGTTCGGCTTCCTCGCGCTGGTTCTGGCGCTCTTGGCCGTCGCCCTGTACAACCAGGCCGGCACGCTCTGGCACGAGGTCCGGCGGTTGTCCGCGCCGGTCGTGTTGCTCGCCTTCACCCTCGGCGCAAGCGGCCTCGTCTCCAACCTCATGGTCTGGCGCGAGATGCTTGCCGACCTTGGCTCACGGCTTTCGGTTCCCGAAGCCTGGCGCATCTATTTCATAGGCGGCCTGTCAAAGTACGTTCCCGGCAGCATCTGGCCGGTGCTCGCCCAGGCGGAACTGGGCGCCGACCGCGGCATCCCCCGAAGTAGGTCCGCCCTGTCGGTGATCCTGTGCTACGCGGTGATGACCTGCTCAGGAGCGGTAGTGGCCGCGATTACGCTGCCGTTCGCCAATGCCGGGTCAGTCGCCCAGTACTTCTGGATTCTGCTCCTGATCCCGGTCGGCATCACAGTGCTGTCACCGCCGGTCATGAACCGGCTGCTGCGCCTCGTGCTGAGGCTGGCCCGCCAGCCCGACGGGCAGACGAGCGTGAGTTACCGAGGCCTCCTGCGCACCATTGCCTGGGCCCTGGTCGGCTGGGCCACCAACGGACTCATGATCTACGTGCTCATCCGGCACCTGGGCGGCGACCGACAGGGAACCCTGCTCGTGTCGGTAGGCGCCTACGCGCTCTCGTGGGTCGTCGGATTCCTGGTCGTGTTCGCACCTGCCGGGGCCGGCGTCCGGGAAGTGGTCATGATCGCGGTCCTGCATACGCAGACGACGGCCGCCGTCGCCCTGACCGTGGCTCTGGTGAGCCGGGCGATCTCGGTTGTGTGCGACGCGCTCGCGGGCGCTGGCGCATCGGCGCTCGTAGGCAGACGCCGGCTCAGAAAGATCCGCGCAGCACGGCGGTCTGCGGGCGCCGGCCCCACGGCGACCTGAGGGCCGCAGGCGCGCTGGCTACGGCTGCCCTCCACCAGGCGGGCAGCGCAGTTGGAGCCGACAGGTCGGTGCCAGAAGATCAGCCGATGCCAGCGGAGGCGCTGGCGTCGTCGAGCGACTGGTCCGGCGCGAAATCCGCAGGGTCTGGCTCAGGCTCGGCGAGCAGGGAGTGCCGGAACTGGCAGAGGTCGATCTCGGCGCCGACTCTGATGCTCTCCTGCGCGGCGAACACGCACAACGTGGCGAGCGAGGATCCCTCCCAGGACAGCAAGTGGTTGGGCTCGCCCTTGAGCGCACGAACGAACTGCTGGAGCTCCTCGGCGTGACCCATGGACTTGTGCAGCCCGCTGCCCTTGGTGCGCGGCTTGCCGCCGGGCCCATAGGTGGTGAGCTTGCCGAAGTCGTCCAGGATCGCCACCTGCCCCTTCGCAAACGCCGTGATGCGCTCCCGAGGGAAGCCCGGCACGCCGGACTCGTTGAAGGTGACCGTCGCGGCTGCGCCGTCATAATGCAGCGTGACCGAGAAGTTGCACAGCGTCCGCAAATCATCGGGCAGCTTGCCCAGCGCCCGGGCGGTCACAGACACCGGCCGGCGGCCGATGAGCAGGTTGCACAGGTCGATGAAGTGCTCGCCCTCGCTGATCAGACGTCCGCCGCCGTCGACCGGGTCCAGGCTCCAGTGATCAGCCGGGAGCGCCGGGTTCGCGATCGTGTACTCGACGTAATCGGGCGGTGACTTCAGGGCCGCTCGCAGCTCGTCCACCAGCGGTGAGTACCGGCGGTTGAGGCCCAGGGTGACGAGGGTCGGCTGCGCCTCCATCAACCGAAGCACTTTGCCGAAGTCTTCCAGCAGGGTGACCATCGGCTTCTCGATGAAGACTGCCTTTCCGGCCGAGATCGCCGCCCGGAGGTGGTCATAGTGCTCCGGCTGATTGGAACAGATCATGACCGCGTCGGTGTCCTTGTCGGCCAGCAGCTCGTCCACGCTCGTCGTAATCATCGTGACGCCGAGCCCCTTGGCCTCGGCTGAGGCGTTCCGCCCCGTCGCCGACGCTATCCCGCGCAGCTCCACCTCACGCGTAGCCTTGAGGTTGGGCAAGTGCATGCCGAGGACGTGGTTGCCGAACCCGATGAGTGAGATCCCGACCTTGCCGTCACGGCGGGTCCGCGAGCTCACCCGGATCGTCTGGCTGAGATCCGGGTCGGGCCCGTAGGAGATAAGCGCAGCCACCCCAGGCAGGGTGTGCTGGCGGATCGCGTCGAACGGCTCCTGCGCCCGCTCCACCGGGTAGACGCCGGCGATTAGCGGCTCGGGGTTGACAGCACCGGTAGCGACAAGCCGGATGAACTCCTCCAGGTTGCGCTTCTCGGTCCAGCGCACGTACCCGAACGGGTAGTCCACCCGGCCCTTCTCGTAGCCCGCGTGATAGCTGCCCGGTCCATAGGCACGCGAGTACCTCAGGTCGATCTCGTTGTACAGGAAGTTCTTCGGGTGGATGTCGAGCTTGACGTAGCCGACGATGACTACCCGGCCCTGCCGCCTGGTGATCTCCATCGACGAGTTGATGATCTCCGCCGAGTCCGAGCTGGCGCAGATGATGGTGGCGTCGACCCCGTTCTTACCGGTGAAATCGCTGATCCGCCGTTTCCAGCCGGACTCGGCCGGGTTGACCACCAGGGCGGCCCCGGCCGCCGCGGCGAGCTCGTTGGCCTTCGGGTTGACGTCGATCCCGACCACGACGCAGCCAGCCGCCTTCGCGATCGCGGCGCACAGCTGGCCGACCAGGCCGAGACCGTAGATCGCGACCGTCTCGCCGAATTGCACGTCGGCGCGGCGCAGCGACTGCATGGCGATGCCGCCGACCGTGACGAACGCCGCGTGCCGCAGGTCCACGCTGTGGGGAACGGGCACGACGTGGTTGATGTGCGGGGCAGCCAGCTCGGCGTGCCCGCTCGCGGCGTAGGCCACAGGCTGGCCGATCTCGAGGCCTTGTACCCGGTCGCCCAGGGCCAGCACCGTCCCGGCACCGCTGTACCCGATCTCCCTGGGCGTGATCATCTCGTGCCAGACTCGCCTGGCTGTCTGGCTGGGGCCGGTGGCGAGCACGGTCTGCTGGACCACGTGGCGCATCCACGGATCGGAGATCGTCTGGCGGACAAGCTCGACCGGCGTCTTGGCCAGCGTGCTCGTCTCGGTTCCCGAGCTGATGAGCGAGAAGTGACTCTGCACCAGCACCTGGTCAGGACCTACGTGCGGGGCGGGCAGGTCGGCGACCAAGACGCGCCCGCGCCGATCGATCACCCGACGGAACACCTGCTTCATACCGACCTCAACCTGCCTTCGGTCGCGTGGTCAGACCGCGCCAGTGGCGGTCGCAGTAGCGGATTGCCGGTGCGCCACGCTACCAGAGGCAGCAGACCACAGCGGCCGCGAGTCGGTTTAACGGGCAAACCGGGCGGAAGGCAAAATCGGTCATCACCTGCTGCTAATCTCTACCCGGTACTTCGACCGCCGCGGGCGCCGGCCCGCTCCTGGAGCTCTGGAGAGTCGAGCACCGGGGATCCGAGGTAATACAGCCATGACACAAGACCAGAGCGCGGCCACGGCCGCGCGCGCCGCCGGTACCGTTCCGGACGTGCTGGACCGGGTTCTGGAGACCGCTCGGTCAGCTCGTTACGAGGGTTATTCCAAGCACGACGCGCTGAACTCGCCGTTGCTGGCCCACCTGGCCGGCGGGTCGAAGCTACGCCGTCTCGTCGCCACCCAGCTGGTGACGCGCAGCCCGGTCCATATCCGCCCCCTCTTGCGCGTCCACACGGCACGAAATGCCAAGGGGCTGTCCCTCTTCAGCCGGGCGCTGCTCGCCCGGCACCGGATGACCGGCTCGGCCGACGACGCCACTGAGGCTCGCGACCTGCTCGACTGGCTGATCGCCCACCCCGCGCCGGGATTCGACGGGCTGTGCTGGGGCTACCCGTATGCCTGGCAGGACGTAGGGTTCTTTGCCCCGCGGCACTTCCCGAACCGGGTCGTCACCTCGTTCGTGGGCCAGGCCATGCTCGATGCGTACGAGACGCTGCAGGACTCCCGCTATCTGGACGCCGCCCGGCAGGCGGTCAGCTTCCTGCTCGGGGCGCCGAAGACGCTGTTCGAGGACGAGGGCCGGTGGTGCCTCAGCTACGTCCCCGACCCAGCGGTCGACTGGATCGTCATGGACGTCTCTGCCCTGTCCGGCGCCCTGGCTGCCCGGCTGGGCGCGATCACGGGCGACAGCGGGCTGATCGCCCAGGGCGGCCGACTGGTCCGATACGTGGCGTCCAAGCAGACCCCGGAGGGCGCCTGGTTCTATTCCGACCCGCCCGCGGCCAGCAACATCACGCACGACAACTACCACACCGGCTTCATCCTCGACTCCATCAAGCAGTACGGGCTGTCGGCTGCCAGTTCGGAGTTCGACTCGGCGTACCGGCGCGGCATCGAGTTCTATGAGCAGCGGCTGTTCGAGCCGAGCGGCGCCGCGCGGTTCATGAGCGACCGGCTGTACCCCATCGACATCCATGGCTGTGCCCAGGGCGTCATCACGTTCTCCCTGCAGCAGCGGCACGCGGGCACCGGAGCCGAGGTCGCCAGCCGGGTGCTGGGCTGGACGCTGGCCAACATGTGGGATCCAGCCAGCGGCTGGTTCTACTATCAGCGACGACGGGGCTACCGGACCCGGATCAGGGAGCTCCGCTGGTGCCAGGGGTGGATGTCGTGGGCTCTGGCTACCTATCTCGAGAACTGCGGAGGCCAATCGTGAGGGGATTCCCCGGCCGTGAGCTGTCGCTCGACCCGAGCCGCAGCCGGTTCGAGCGGATGTACGCCAACCTGCTTGGTGCGCCGGCCAACGGGCTGCGCATCAGGCTGCGGCGGGTGCTGCCCGTCACCAGGGGTAGCTACCAGGCGATCCTTGACGCCGGCTGCGGCGCGGGAGTGTTCAGCTTCGAGCTGGCCAAGCAGCATCCAGAGGCCCGGGTCACTGGCGTGGAGCTCGAGCCCGATCTGGTCGAGCGAGCCAACGAGGTAGCCCGCCGGGCCGGCCTCACCAACTGCCACTTCGAGCAGGGCGACGTCACCAAGCTCGACTTCGAGAACGCGTTCGACCTGGTGGTCAGCGTCGACAACTTTGAGCACGTGGAGGATGACATCGCGGCCATGCGGACGCTGCTGCGCGCGCTGCGCCCTGGCGGGCGGCTGGTGGCTCACGTACCCGGCTACGAACGGCGGTGGATCCTGCTGCGCCGCCGGGTCAACTTCGACGTGCCCGGCCATGTGCGACCCGGATACCGCGCTGACCAGCTGGTGGCCAAGCTGCAGGAGGCGGGCTTCGAGGTCACCGGGCATCAGTACACCTACGGGCCGGTGGAGACCTTCACCAACAACATCTCCTACCTGATCACCGGGGCCGACCAGCGCCGGAAAATGGCGTACGCAGCGATCTTCCCGCTGTTGCTGGGGCTTTCCTGGTTCGGCCAGTTCTCCCGGCCGCGGTGGGGGGCCGGCGTGCTGGCGGTGGCACAGCGGCCCGCCGACGCGCTGACCGTCACGGAAACGACCGGTGCCGAGCACCCGGTCGCGTGACTGTATGCGCGTCCTCATCGACATCCTGCACCCCGCGCATGTCCACTTCTTCCGTAACTTTCACGCGGAGATGACGGGCCGC
>Ga0187783_10001210_pt1 | contig 19078 bp, 14 predicted proteins | sample 1015_SJ02_MP02_2_FD_132471 | JGI IMG/M metagenome (GOLD analysis project Ga0187783, IMG submission 132471) | Tropical peat soil microbial communities from peatlands in Department of Meta, Colombia - 1015_SJ02_MP02_20_MG | ecosystem: Environmental > Terrestrial > Soil > Wetlands > Peat | place...
CAGATCGCTCCCCTGATGGATGCACACGATGTGGTCGGGATGCAGCAGGCGATCTCGCAGGTGAAAGTGGAGGAGAGCCTGCTCGACTACGCGCTGGAAATCGTGGAGCGAACGCGTCAGACCGAACAGTTGAGCCTCGGCGTCAGCTCCCGCGGCGCAGTGATGTTACATCGTGCCGCACAAGCGCGCGCGTTTTTGGAGGGGCGGGACTACTGCCTGCCCGATGACTTCAAGCGTCTCATCGTTCCTGTGTTCGCGCACCGCGTCGTCGTCAGCTCACGCTACGTTTCGACACAGAAGAAATCCGAACAGGCAGAAGCGATTCTCCGGGAAATCCTCGATACGACACGCGTCCCGCTCTAGCTGCCCCCTATGTCGCTTACGAACTCATCCGGCGCGGCCCGTTGGTGGCAACGCCGTGATCGGCCCGGCTGGCGGAATTTCGGGATCGCGATGCTCGCGCTTTCCTTTGCGCTGGTCATCGCGCTGTTTTCCGCCGCGGCCGCGCAAGAAGGCCGCCTGTGGCTCGCTACGGCGACGACGGCCATTGCGCTTGCCATCGCCGCATGGGTAGCGATCACGATCGTTCCGGCACTTGCCAAGCGCACGAGCCTGCGCTGGCTTGCATATCAGGTCGATTACCGGCTCACGCGTGACGGCACGATTTATCTTGCCGCAGTCTTCATCCTAGTCCTCGCAGCGGTCAACACAGGCAACAACCTGCTCTTCTTAATTCTCGCGTGCCTGCTTGCAGGGATATTGGTTTCGGGCGTGCTTTCGCGCGTCGTGCTCACCGGTGTCGATTTGAAATTCGATCTCCCCGAACATATTTTCGCCGAGCAGCCGGTGCTGGCCGAAATCGAGCTGCGGAACGAGAAGCAGACATGGCCCTCGTTTTCGCTCCTCGTTGCCGGTGGTACGAAAAAGCTGCCCAGCGAGATTCTCACGCGGCCCGTTTTCTTTCCCTATGTCCCGCACCTGGGGGCGGCCCGACAAAAGGTCGAATTGCGCTTTCCCCGTCGCGGAATCTATTGCCAAGATGCTTTCGCAATCCGCACGCGATTTCCGTTCGGTTTCTTTGAAAAAACGCGCCGGGTGAATTCGCGCATGCAGATCACTGTCTATCCCCGCGTCGAACCGGCCGACCAATTCTACGAGGTCCTCCCACTGCTCTCCGGCGAGGTGGCCAGCCTTTATCGCGGACGTGGCCACGAATTACATTCGCTGCGCGAGTATCGGCCGACCGACAGCGCGCGATTCGTCGATTGGAAGGTGAGTGCCAAATTGGGCCGCATGATGGTTCGCGAATTCGCTCGGGAAGATGAACGACGCGTGATGCTCGTCCTCGATCCTTTCATTGGCTCCCCGCTTTCGTCGAAGTCGACGGAGCGACGCGGCAGCGATCTCGGAGAATCGATGAGGGGAGAACCCCGGGCGCGGTTCGAGCGGGCTGTCTCGATGGCCGCCTCGATTGCCTGGCACTTTTACGAGATTCAGTCTGTCATGCAGTTCCGCACAGACCGTTTTTCGACGCCCATGGCTCCCGCCAGTGAGATCATCTATGACACACTGCGCGAGCTGGCGCTGGTCGAACCCGACGCTTCCGCCGTCGGCGGCGCATTTCTGGACGAGCTCGGCAGCGAGCGGGAAGTATTCAAGATCATCTTCACCGCGCGAGCCCAGCGTAGCATCCCCACCGCGTTGTGGTCGTCGTCTTATTTCCTTTTCATCGACCGCCTGTAGGCAACGAAGGGCAGTTTCTCGTATTTCCCTGTGCTCGGCGATCGTGCGAACATAGCAGCGTTACGCGGATGTCATCTGAGCTTTCGCCGAGAACTCGTGCCGGCCTCCAGCGCCGCCTCCTGGCCTGGTTCCACACGCATCGACGCGACCTTCCCTGGCGTTTTGGCCGCGATCCCTACCGCATCTGGGTTGCCGAGATCATGCTGCAGCAAACGCGCATCGCCGCCGTCCTGCCCTACTACGGTCGGTTTCTGGAGAATTTCCCCACGGTCGAATCACTCGCTGCCGCCCGTCTGGAACAGGTCCTGCGCCTGTGGTCTGGCCTTGGTTACTACAGCCGTGCACGCAACCTTCATCGCGCAGCACGCAGAATTGTCGCCAGCCACGGCGGCAAATTTCCCCACACGCTCAAAAAGGCCCTCGCTCTTCCCGGCATCGGCCGTTACACGGCCGCTGCTGTGCTCAGTATCGCCTATGGCACCCCTCTCGCAACCCTCGATGGCAACGTCGCGCGCGTCCTGGCACGCCTCGGCGCCGTTCGCGGCGATCTGCGCGCACCCAACCGCTGGCGCCAGTTAGGCAAAATGGCAGACGATCTGCTGGCCCCGCACGCACCGGGAGATTGGAACCAGGCCTTGATGGAGCTGGGTGAAACGATCTGCACTCCGCAGAATCCTCGCTGCGGGAGCTGCCCCGTCTCGCGCTTCTGCCGTGCTCGAAAGCTCCGCCTTACAGACGCAATTCCCGCTCCGCGTCGGAAACGCGCCACGGTCAGCATGCGCCTCGCCGCGGCCGTTCTCTATGATCCCAGCGGTCGCACCCTCCTCGTTCGCGACCTTAAAGCGTACGACGGCGTGCTCTTTTCGCGCCTCTGGCAGTTTCCGGCCACCCAGGTCGCGCGTCAGCCACTCGTTGAGTTGGAACAACATCTGCGCGAGACTCTCAAGCTCGATTCCACCCCGCTAAAGCTGGAAGCCTTGCCCGCCGCTCGGCATGGTGTCACCTTTCGTAACATCACGCTTCTTCCGTTTCTGGCCCGCGTAGCGGAACTGCCCCGGCTGCCCAACACGCGCGTCCTTGCGGTCGACCGTATCGATCGTCTTCCTATCTCCAGCGCCACCCGAAAAATTGCCGCCGCAGCCGCGCGGTCTGATTCATTCTCTCGTTACCACTCCGCCCCGCCGCGCTAAGCGGACAGCCAACCTGGTGCTAGCATCGTAGGGCAGCCATGTCTGTTGTCGCCGAACCCGTGCCCTCGCCCAGAACTGCTACAGCCGAACGATTGCCTGCCGTGCAGCGCTATTTTCAAGTTTCGCTTTTCCTGCTCGTCTCGACCGGCGTTTTTGCCATCGTCTCAACCGGCAAACTTGATCTTTTTTCCACGCTCGTTCCCCCCATCGCTCTGATCTACAAAGGCGTGCGCCTGTTTCGAGGACGCGGCCCCGAGCTTTCCGCCCGGGTGGCAACGTGGCTCGTTCTGGCCTATTTCCTCTTCTTTCCGCTCGATCTCTGGGTGCTGTCGCGCAGCCTGGCCGAAGGCGCTCCCAATCCGCCGCTCTATGCGGCATTGCTTTCCGCGATCCATCTCCTGCTCTTCGCCACGCTGGTCCGCCTCTTTTCCGCGCGCACCCAGCGCGACTCTGCTTTCCTAGCGGTTCTCGCGGTCGCCTGCATGTTGGCCTGCGCGATCTTGACAGTCGACACGGGTTTTCTCGTTGCATTGGCGGTTTTCCTGATCCTCTCGGTCTCCACATTCGTCGCTCTCGAGATGCGTCGTAGTTCCGCCGGCGCTGTTTCCCCTCCCCTCGAGCGGGATTCACCCTTGGCGCGGCGCCTCAACCGTGCGCTCGGAGTGACCTCGGTGCTGGTCGCTGCCAGTGTGCTGGTGCTCGGTGTACTGATTTTTTTCGTGATCCCCCGCTTTACCACTGGCTACCTCAGCGCCCTGACTCTCCAACCCGCGCTCATGACAGGATTTAGCGACAATGTCGCCCTGGGGGAAATCGGGAAGATCCAGAAGAACACCTCCGTGGTCATGCGCATTGCCGTCGAAGGGGATCCCAAGCGCGCGCAGGGCGTGCACTGGCGTGGAGTCGCGCTCACCACGTTCGATGGCACGCGCTGGTTCACTCCGCTGCGCAACGAAAACGTCGTCTTGGCAAACCCCGAGGGCGACTATGTGCTTGGCTTTGCCGGCTTGTTTCGTGGACCGTTTTACCCTCTGCATTACACCGTGCTCATGGAACCCTTGGCCACCGACGCCGTCTTTGTTGCGTCGCGTGCAGAGTCAGTTCGCGGCCGCTTCGGTGAAGATACCCCGCGGCCTGATGGGCTTGCGCGCGGTCATTATCTGCTGATCGATCAGACCGGCTCACTTTTTAATGCCGCTCACAATGGTATGAAGATTCGCTACGAGGGTAGATCACTCCTCCCCATGGCATCGGAGTCTGAGTTGCGCAGCGCTTCGTTGGTCTATCCGCCGAGGCTTCTAGAAACGTATCTGCAGCTTCCGCCGCTCGATCCGCGCATCCGCGCACTCGCCGAAAAGACCACCTCCGGTTCAACCAACGAATATGACAAAGTCCTGAGCCTCGAGCGCTATCTCCTCTCCCACTACTCCTACACCCTGGATCTTACGGGGCCGCCGACCAACGATCCGCTTGCCGAATTTCTGTTCGAGCGACGGTCCGGAAACTGTGAATACTTTGCCTCGGCGATGACGGTGATGCTGCGCGGGATCGGAATCCCGGCACGTTATGTGACGGGATTTCTTGCCGGTGAATACAACGACGTCGGCGGCGACTACATCGTGCGGGAAAGCGACGCACACGCCTGGGTCGAGGTTTTTTTCCCCGATTACGGCTGGATCACGGTCGATCCCACGCCACCCGCTAACGCCCAGGGCTCCGGCCTCCTGAACACCCTCAGTCGCTATTGGGACTGGTTCCAGTTCGCTTGGGGAGAGTGGGTGATCAACTACGATTTCGCACACCAGCTCACCCTCGGGCAAAACCTCGAGAAATCCTCGCGCAGCTGGAGCGACCGGGCGCGCACGATGTACCGCGAAAAACAAAGAGCGGCCATGGCTCGACTCCTTGCGCTCGATCACCGGCTGGAGGCGTCGCGGTATCTTCTTCCTGGTGCCCTGGTTTTCCTGCTCTTGATACTGGCTGCCTTGCGCGGGCGCTCGATGATCCGTTACGTCGCTGCTCGTTGGAGCCTCCGCGCCCGACGCCGCGGCGACCTTACCGCTGGCCTGGCCGCTCTCGAGTACGGCGAGATGCTCCGCTTGCTGGAAAAGCGGGGATGGCAAAAGTCACCTTCGCAGACGGCACTGGAATTTGCTTCCAGCCTTCCGGCAGGAGAGTTGTCTGCACCCGTCGTCGAGCTTACCGAGCTCTACCAGTCGGCGCGCTTTGGCAGCCATCCCGCCCGCATCGAACAGATGGCTTCCCTTCTTCGCTTGATCCGCGATTCACTCCGCTCTCGCAAGCCTCTAAAGCGATGACAGCGGCGCGACTTGCCCGAAGGTCCCTGGTGACAGAGCATGCTAGAATTTGTCAGCACGTAGAAGGAACGCTCGGCAAATGCTAAAAGTCGGATTCGTAAGCTTGGGATGCCCGAAGAACCTCGTCGACAGCGAGGTGATGATGGGCATGCTCGCGCGCGCCGGCTACCAAATCTCGCCGCGCGCCGACGAAGCCGACGTGATCGTCGTCAATACCTGCAGCTTCATCGCCCCCGCACAGCAAGAGTCTGTCCAGGCGATTCTGGAGATGGCCGAATACAAGAAATTCGGACGCGCGCGGAGGTTGATCGTCGCCGGCTGTCTGGTCGAGCGCTACCGCAAAGAGATTCGCGAGCAGATTCCAGAAGTGGACGCCGTCATCGGGACCGGGCAAGTCGAAGAAATCCTCCAGGCCTGTAACGGTGACGCCCCCCCGGCGGCAAGCCTGGTCGAGCCGGCCTCCCCCTCCTATCTCTACCACGATCTCACCCCCCGCATGGTCGCCACGCCGCGGCACACTGCCTACCTCAAAATCAACGAAGGCTGCGATCATCCCTGCGCCTTCTGCATTATTCCGCGGCTCCGGGGGAACTTCCGCAGCCGAAGGTTCGAATCCGTCGTGCGCGAAGCGAACAACCTCGCCGCAACGGGTGTCCGGGAAATCAGTCTCATCGGTCAGGACACGACCTACTACGGTGAAGACCTCGGCCTTCGCGATGGTCTGCCGACGCTGCTTGCGCGCCTCGCACACGTCGACGATCTCCATTGGATTCGCTTCCTGTATTGCTACCCGAATCGCATCACGCCGAAGTTACTCGATACGATCGCAGCGCACGAAAACCTTGTGAAATATCTGGATATCCCCCTCCAGCACGCCAGCCGCAGTGTGCTCGCGCGTATGAGGCGCGGCTCGAATGGAGATGCATTTCTAAAAATGCTCGAGAGGATTCGCAGGGCGATCCCCGGTGTCTCGATCCGAACGTCCTTCATTGCTGGATTTCCGGGCGAGACGGAGCGTGACTTCCGTGAGCTGTGCGATTTCGTCCGCGCGGCTGAATTCGATTGGATGGGAGTCTTCGCCTACTCAGATGAGGACTTGGCCAAGAGTTTTCAGCTCGATGGAAAAGTCAACCCCGAGACCATCGAGCAACGCCGCGAGCGGCTCATGTCGATCCAAAGGGGGATTTCCGCGCGCAAGCTGCGCCGCCGAATCGGCGAGCGCGTCCGCGTGATGCTCGAAGGCCCGTCCAAGGACACGGATCTGATTTGGGAGGCCCGGATGGAGGGCATGGCGCCGGAAATCGACGGCAAGGTGTACGTCACGGAATTCCAGGGGATCACGGATGCCGCACAGCTTCCCGCTCCCGGCACCCTGGCAATTTTGGAAGTAACGGACGCTAGGGAATACGATCTCATCGGACGCGTGGTCGAAGTTTCACCATCGCTTATCTCCCGAACCTCGGAACCCTCGCCGGACGCTTTTCCGATCCTCGCCTCGCGCTGAAAGAGATCATTTTGCGAATGCCTCGATCCGGGTGGCATGTATAATCGCCGCTGGTCGGCGGGGTATCTGGGCATGAATCTTCCGCTTCACAGCAGAGGAATCTGTGCCGCGAAGGAACCAGGGATGAGCACGAAGCTGGATCAACGCAATGCAACCGTGCCAGTACCGGAGCCGGATCTAACCCCGGCTGAAATGATCGAGCGAGCCATCGCCCTACAGCCCCGGCTCCGCGCCGAGCAAGAGGAAACCGAACGTCGCGGAGTCTATTCGGAGGCCATCCACCGCGAGTTTCAGAAGGCCGGATTCTATCGCTGCTTACAGCCACGCCGCTTCGGCGGCTACGAGTTCGACCTGAAGACCTACTACCGCATCGGCATCGAAATTGCCCGCGGCGATCCGTCCGTGTCGTGGTGCCTGATCGTCGGGGCTGGACATGCACTGATGCTCGGCTCCTATTTCAGCGAAAAGGCTCAGGCCGAAGGGTTTGGCCCCAGCGGCGACTTTTCCGCCCCGTCGGTAGCCGCGCCGAGCGGAACCGCAACCCGCATCGACAATGGCTGGTTCGTCGAAGGAAAGTGGGGCTATGCCTCCGGCGCGCCCTATGCCACGCACTTTATGCCGAGCGTCTTACTCCCTGGCGAAACGCCCGGCCCTCCGCGTGCGGGGATTGCGCTCGTCCCGCGCTCGCAATGGAAAATGCTCGATGATTGGGGAGCCATTCTCGGCATGCGCGGCAGCGGATCAAATTCGATCGTGATTGAGGGCGCACGCGTACCAGACAGCCATGTGATCGAAATTGACATGCTGAACATCGACTTGACCGGAGGTACTCCTGGCTTTCGGCTCCACGGCAATCCGATGTACGCGGGCCGCTGCCTATCTTTCTTTCATGCGGAACTGGTCGGCGTCATGGTTGGCTTAGGCTATGCTGCGATTGACGAGTACGAACACCTCATTCTCACAAAAAAAACCCCCTATCCGCCGATGCAACCGCGCTACCTTCACCACGACTATCAGCGCCACCTGGGCCTGGCGCTCGGCATGATGAATGCGGCGAAACGGCTGGTGCTCAACGCCGGCGACGTTTATATGGAATATTGCCGCCGCGGGGTCGGGGGCGGGAAGCCGTTTACCATGGAAGAGGACCTCGAGCTGTTTGCGAGCCTAGAACATGGCGGGCGCCTGGCGTGGGAAGCCGTGGAGATGCTCGCTCGTACTTCCAGTTCCAGCGCCGCAAAAGATGGCGAGCGCATGCAACGGTATTACCGCGACGCTTCCATCTACCGAAGCCATTTGTCCGCACAGTACGAGATGCTTGCCCAGCGCTTGGCGCTCGTCCATCTCGGCCTCGACCACGGCATGTCGACCACTGCTCGGGGAGCCACGCCGAAAGGCGATGGCGAGAAGCTCTAGCCAGTCTCGACGAAGCCGCGCAGCTTTGGAGTATGCTGACGGTATGAAGCGGCAGTGCCCCATCTGCGAAAACCCACGGATTCTGAAGTGAACGGGGATTTTCCATTTTGCTGCGAGCGATGCCGCTGGCTCGATCTCGGAAACTGGGCGGTCGAGCGCTACGTCATCAGCGAGCCAGCTTTCGACGAATCGATGTTTGAAAACCTCGAGCGGGATTTGGCCGGTGCGGATGAGGAAACGGACAAGTGAGCGCGAGCACCGAGCCTTCGTCGCAGGACGTGGCTGTGTCGCCCGCACCGAGTCCCAACGAGGCCGGCAACCCTGCCGTAGGGCCTAAGCCGCGCTTTGCGCTGGCGATCGCCAGCGCCTGCGGCCTTGGATACATTCCGATCGCGCCTGGCACGTTCGGTTCTCTCGCAGGTCTCATCCTTGTCGTGCTCGGCGAAATCATTGCCGGCGGCGACCGCAGGGTCAATGCCAGTCTTTTCGTCCAATTTCTGGTTGGGGTGGCAACGGCGGCGATCGGTGTGTGGTCGGCCAGCCGCGCCGCGGTCTTCTGGCAGCGGAAGGATCCCCAGCAGGTTGTGATCGACGAGGTCTCCGGACAGCATTTGGCCGTCGTGCTGGGCGTCACCGCACCGCTGTGGGGGAAACCTGCCCAGATGATTTGGGACAATCCCGGCACATGGGGCCGAATGACGCCTCACTCGGTGCTTAACTGGAAATATTTGGTCGTGGGTTTTATACTTTTTCGCGTATTCGATATTTGGAAGCCATTTCCGGTGCGCCAAGCGGAGTCGCTCCCAGGCGGCTGGGGAATCATGACGGACGATTGGGCAGCGGGAGTGTATGCGGCGATCGCACTGTGGATCGCACGCGCCGCAGGACTTTGAGCGTGAGTTTTTGACTCCGACTCTCGTGGCTATGAACGGAACATTGCGGATCGAAAGTGTGAAGCCCGCAGCGGCTCTGCCCGGCGGCGAGATCGCCATTCGGGGCAGCGGCTTTTCCGTGCGTAACCATGTACGTCCCCAGGTGCAGTTCGGCACCGCCGACGCGAACGTGATGCTAGCAGCCGACGATCTCCTGATCGCCTGCGTTCCCGAAGGCGCTTCCGGCGGCGCTGTGCGCGTACGGATGAATGGGGTCGAAAGCGCGCCGTTTCCCATCGCCCTCGGCCAGCAAGTCGCCGATAATTTGCATCCCGTGGGCAACCCCGCGGTGGACGCTGACGGCAGCACCTATGTCACGTTCAGCGGCCAGCGTGGGCAAAAGGTCCCCGTCTCGCTGTATCGGATCACGGCGAATCACACGGTGAAGCCATTCATCACCGAACTGATGAACCCGACGGGGCTGGCCATCGATCACGACGGCAATCTTTTTGTCTCTTGCCGCAACGATGGCACCGTGCATCGCGTGTCGCCGGACGGCCGTTCCGTGCAGTGGATTGAAGGAATGGGAATTGCCACAGGTATCGCCTTCGATAAGGCGGGCAACCTTTATGTAGGCGATCGCAGCGGCACGATTTTCAAGATCGGACCCAACCGCGAAATCTTTGTGTTCGCGACGCTAGAGCCATCGCTTTCGGCCTACCACCTCGCGTTCAGCCCATCGGGCGACTTGTACGTCACCGGACCAACCACTTCCAGCTACGAACGCGTCTACCGGATTTCGCCGGCTGGGGAAGTGAGCGTCTTCTTTCGCGGGCTGGGGCGCCCACAGGGCCTGGCCTTCGATCGGAAGGGAAATCTTTACGTGGCGGCGTCGCTCGGTGGCAAGCGTGGCATCGTCCGACTCACGTCCGAGTCTGTGCCGGAACTGGTTCTGGGCGGGAGCAACATCGTTGGAATGGCGTTGCTGCCCGCGCACCGCGCCATGATCACGACCCACAACGCCCTCTACTCTCTCGACTGGAATGTCGAAGGCCTCCCCCTGAACGGCTGAGGACTCCGTTTATTTCTTGACACGTTCTCACAATGCCCGCATCCGACACCGACGCAGGCTCCCTTGCGTTCGGCTGCGAGCATCGAGTAAAACTTCTAAAGCATGAACGCGGAAATTATTGCCGTGGGTTCGGAGCTGCTAACGCCTTACCGGCTCGACACGAATTCCCTTTTCCTCACCGATCAGCTGAACCGTCTCGGTATTCCCGTCATCCACAAAGCTGTGGTCGGCGACAGCCCGGATGAGATGCGATCCTCTTTCCAGCATGCCCTGGCACGCGCAGACATTGTTGTCTCCTGCGGCGGTCTGGGGCCCACGGACGACGATCGCACCCGACAGACCGTCGCTGAGCTTCTCGGGCGAAGACTGCTGGAAAACGAAGACGTGCTACGCAAGTTGCAGGAGCGTTTTCGCCGCTTCGGCCGCACCATGCCGGAAATCAACCTGCGCCAGGCGCTCGTGATCGAGGGGGCGGATGTGCTGTCCAATCCGCGCGGCACCGCGCCCGGCCAGTGGATCGAAGCGCGGGGACACATTCTTGTTCTATTGCCTGGCGTGCCACAGGAAATGCGAGCTCTGATGGAAGTGGAAGTCGCGCCTCGTCTGGCGAAGCTTGGGAACCAGCGGCGACTCTACACGCGCGATCTACGCATCGTCGGGCTTTTCGAATCCGAGGTCGAACAGCGCGTCTCACCGCTCTATCGAGAGTTCTTTGACACGGAAACGACGATTCTGGCAACGGCCAACGGCATCCAGCTTCATCCGCGGATCTGGTCCGATGACCTCTCGTACGCCAAATCACGGCTGGATGAACTGGTGCGACGCATGGCGCTGACGCTCGGCGAGAACCTCATCTCGACGTGCGGAGAAACGATCGAGGCCGTGGTAGCACGGACTCTGACGGAAAACCGGGCCACGATCGCCGTCGCCGAAAGCTGCACAGGAGGACTGCTCGCGGAGCGCCTTACCAGCATCTCCGGGAGCTCCGCCTACTTTCTAGGTGGCGTTGTCTGCTATAGCAACCAGCTCAAGACGCAACTCGTCGGCGTGCCCGCGGAACTCATCGAAGCGAAGGGCGCGGTCAGCTCGGAGGTGGCGCTGGCGCTGGCCGACGGTATTCGCAAAAAAACTGACGCAACGATCGGAGTGGGCATTACCGGCATCGCCGGGCCCACCGGAGGAACGCCGGAAAAGCCGGTGGGCCTCGTGCACATCGGCGTTGCCGACCAGCACGGGCCGCACGAGAAATCCTTCCGCTTTCCAGGCGACCGCGAACGCATTCGGTTTTTTGCTGCGCAGAACGCGCTCGATCAGGTCCGGCGGATGTGCTTGTTTTCCCCCGCGTCGCGAGAGGGATAGACGGCCGCAAGAGCCCACCGATGCGAACCGACGACATCCCTCGCCTGGTTCTCGATCGACAAGGCGGCGGGGCGTGAGGCTTTTCGTAGCGCTGGATTTTCCCGACGCGATCCGCAGCGCGATCCGAGAACTGGTTTCCCGCCTCCAGCCGCTCGCCAAGGACGCGCGCTGGACACGGGTCGAAGGAATGCACGTGACGCTGAAATTCATTGGCCAGGTCGAGCCAGAGCGATGCGAGCGGATTGTCTCCGCGCTCGCTGGGATTCAGGCGGACGCTCCTGTGGATCTGCGGTTCCAAGGTGTCGGGTTTTTCCCCAGCGAGCGACGTCCACGCGTCTTTTGGTGTGGAATCCAGGCATCGCCCAATCTCCGAGAGCTCGTCGCCGAGATCGAACGCGCCCTCGTACCGCTGGGAATCCCGGCCGAAAAGCGCGAGTTTGTCCCGCATTTGACGCTTAGCCGATTCGAGTTGCCGCGTGGCCTGGGCCCACTCGTTGAAAGATCCCACGAACTCCGATCGCTGGATCTCGGCAGAACGCGGCAAGAGCAGTTTCACCTCTTTGAGAGCGTTTTGAAACGATCGGGTGCGGAATACACCAAGCTCAGAAGCTTTGCGTTCGCAAAGGAACCCGCTTGAGTGGCCTTTGGTGGATTCCCGTCGCTGCCTACGTGCTCGGCTCGATCCCCTTTGGGTTGCTGATTGTGAAAGCAACGGGCGGACGGGACATTCGCTCGATCGGCAGTGGCAACATCGGAGCGGCCAACGTGACGCGCAACGCCGGTTTGGTTGCCGGTGCGTTGACTCTGCTGTTCGACGCAGGCAAGGGCTACCTGGCCGTTTGGCTCGCAGAACGCTGGGCCAGTGGCAATGGGCGCTGGATGATGGCTGCTGCTGTTGCTGCTGTAATCGGACACATTTTCCCCGTGTGGCTCGGGTGGAAAGGCGGCAAGGGAGTTGCAACCACCTTCGGCGTTTTTCTACCCATCGCCCCGTACGCCGTCCTCGGCGCAATGGCGTTTTGGATCCTGGTCGTGCTCTTTTGGCGCTACTCGTCGCTCGGCTCGATTGTGGCGATGGCAGCGCTTCCGGTGCTGGTCTATTTCCTCTACGCTCCCCACCACGCCCCTCCGGACCATGTGCTCGGGGCAGCCATCCTCGTCTCCGTGCTCGTGCTGTGGAAACACCGAGCGAACATGCGCCGCCTTATGGCCGGCGAAGAGAGCCGGCTCGGCTCGAGCCAGTAACCAGTTTAGCCTTCTCGGAATGCCTCTAACTGACACAAGCCATGTGGCTTATCCGCCACCCCTAGTACCATAGTCCCCTTGTGCAGCCGCATCGGCTCCGCTAGCATTTTTCGGAGCGGGCAGAGAATGTTCAGCAATTCCCTAAGAAAAATCCCGACCAGACGCCTGCGCATCCTTTGGATCGTGCTGGGAGCGTTGTTGCTCGTCAGTGTGACGCCTCTGTGGCTCTACCACCGCCAAGCGCTCCGCCTGAGCGAGGAAAAACTGCAGGATACCGAGCGGGTGCAGCAAAGCGAGATCACGCGCTCGCTCGCAAACGAGACGCTCCAATTCGAGCAGGGTTTGCGCCAACAGCTTCTCAGCCAGCGCCAGGTCATGGCCATCACGGGCTGGATCCAAAACGTGGATGATCCGAGTCGCGCGCCACAGCTTACCCGACTCCTCGAGGACTTCGTCGAAAATGATCCGGACATTCTCTTTGTCACGGCCGTGAGCCGCGAGGCCAAGGGTCCTACGGCTGGAAGCGTCAGCGCCGACCGCGATCCTTTTGTCGACGCAGCCCTGAAGCGCGCCTTTCAGGCCAGCTGCCAGGGATTTGACTCGATTAGCGAACCCTTTGCCGAGGGCCAGAACAATCGGCCGGCCCTGGTGATGTCCGTGCCCTTGTTTGCCGACGGCCAGTTCTCCGGCATGCTCGCCGCGGTTGCTTCGCTAGAGCGACTGCAAGCACGGCTGCGCGACATGAGCGTGCGTGACCGCATCGTGTACATTGTTGACGGACACGGAAAGATCGTCGCCTATCCAGACGGGCGCGCCATGGTTCCCGGCCAGAACGTGACTTCCCTTTCGCCGCTCGCAAAACAGTTCGGCGAATTGCCCCAGGAATTACGCGCCACGCAAACCACCAACTTCGTCGCCAATAGCCCCGATAAGCACCACAAAATCGAAATGATCGGCACGTATAGTACGATCCCGGAGCTCCGCTGGGCGGTCATTGCGCAACGGAGTCTGGATGATGCCCGTGTCGACGCCGGCGTCACCGAGCTGACCTCTGAGGCCTTGCAATTCGTCGTGGGCGTCACCTTCGTCGCTTTGCTGCTCGGATATCTGTTCGCCGTGCGCATCACGCGCCCGATCCGCGGACTTGTCGAATCCACGCGTGCGATCAGCCGCGCCGAGTTCCATGAACGCGTGCCCGTCAGTGGCGCCGCCGAAATCAGCGAACTCGCCGAGACATTCAATCACATGGCCGGCGATATCGAAGAGTTCGTCGAGAAGCTGAAGGATGCCGCCGAAGAAAACCGCGAGCTGTTCATGGGCTCCATTCGCATGCTCGCGGCCGCCATCGATGAAAAAGACCCCTACACGCGGGGCCATTCCGGCCGCGTAGCGAAGTACTCGATCATCCTCGGTGACGGCCTAGGGCTGAGCTCGGAGGATCTCGATCGCCTGCGCATCTCGGCGTTGCTGCACGACGTCGGCAAAATCGGCGTAGACGACCGTGTGCTGAAAAAGCCGGGCAAGCTCACCGACGAGGAATTCGATCTGATGAAGCAGCACACCGTGAAGGGTGCCAACATCATGCGGCCCGTCGCGCAATTGAAAGATGTGCTCCCCGGTATCGAGTTGCACCACGAGCGCATGGATGGCCAGGGATATCCCTATGGCCTGCAGGGTGACCAGATTCCCCTGATGGCCCGCATCATTGCCGTCGCCGATACGCTCGACGCAATCACAACCAACCGACCCTACCAGTCGGCGATGCATCTTGATTACGCGCTTGAACGGATCCGCTCGCTTGCCGTCACGCGATTTGATTCACAGGTGGTGGGCGCACTGGAAGCAGCTGTCCGCGACGGCCGCTTGCGGCTATCAGCAACCCTCGTGGAGGTCTGAACGTTTCAGGGTGATCCACGCTCGCTCCCATCCTCTTGCGCTTCTAACTCCGGCCCTTGCTCCCGCAGCGTGCTTCCGCTCATCCCCGCCGTGATCATCTGTGCCACAAAATTCAAAATACGCGCTGCTGCGACCGGAGGACTGAGTCCTCGCGCATGAACATTAGAAATGAGGTTACGGTCTCGGTCCGTGTGCGATCGGCGCGGACGATAGGCCATATACGCCGACAGGCTTTCCGCCGTCGCGAGCCCGGGGCGCTCGCCGATCAGCAGCACCACGACTTTCGGATCGAGCAACTCGCCGATTTCGTTGAGCACACCCACGCGGCAATGACGAATCGCAAAGGTGCGTCCCACGGTCCAGCCACGCGCCTGCGCTCCTTCCCCGAGCAAGGGCAGAAGCGGAGGCACCTGCACCTGAACCGCCCGTACCGACAGCCCGTCTCCGATCGCGATCTGAAAATCGTTGCCGGCCGAACAGCGCTCCCGGATGGCCGCGCGCGATGGGTCATCGAAACGCCGACCCAGATCCGGGCGCAGCAGGTACTCTTCCTTCGTGTGGGCCGCGGTACTCACTTCGAACAGGTGCCAGCGCGCGAGGAAATCCGTGCCGAACGCTTCCAAGAGATCGAGTTCGGCGCGTACGGCGTCCCGCGCTGCAGCGTGAGCTTCGCGCAGTTCCATCTGCGTGCCGGTGCGATAGGCGGCCCCCGCTCGACCAGCCAGCAGGCGGGCTGGCGTCCGCACACGAATTTTGCGCACGATTTCCGGTAGATCGGAGGGAGCGAGCGGCGAATCGGACCGACCCGCCATTCAGACGATCTTCTCGAGCGAAGATGCAAGCCCGCGCAGAAGCTGCTGCTGCCTCGGAGCGTCGAGCAACGCCGGGCCACCGTCGGAGTAAATGCCTGCCGCTTCGAGCCAGGCGAGGAACTCCGGCGCCGGTCGCAGCTTGAACAACCGCCGCACGGCGAGAGCGTCGTGATAGCTCGTGCTCTGATAGTTCAGCATCACGTCATCGGAGCAAGGTACGCCCATGAAATAGTTGCAACCTGCTGCGCCGAGCAAGAGCAGCAAGTTGTCGGCCGAGTTTTGATCGGCGGCCACATGGTTTGTGTAGCAGACATCACAGCCCATCGGGAGTCCCAACAGCTTCCCCATGAAATGATCCTCGAGGCCAGCGCGAATGATCTGTCGCTCGTCGTAAAGATATTCCGGTCCGATGAAGCCGACCACACTGTTGATGATGAATGGATCGAAGGCCCGCGCCACCCCGTACGCACGCGCTTCGAGCGTGAGCTGATCCACGCCGTGATGCGCCTCGGCGGAAAGAGCGCTTCCCTGCCCCGTTTCGAAGTACATCGCCTGGGGCCCCATCCACTCGACGTCCCGCGCACGATGATGCTCGAGAACTCTTTCGCGACCCTCTTCGAGCATCGCCAGGGAAATGCCGAAGCTCCGGTTGGCGGCCTCGGTCCCGGCGATCGATTGAAACAGCAGGTCGACGGGCGCGCCCCGCTCCATGGCAGCCAGTTGTGCGGTGATGTGCGCAAGGCAGCAGGTCTGCGTCGGCACTTTGTATGTTTCCACGAGCCGCTCAAGCCCTTGTAGTATGGCACTCACTGTCTCGACCGAATCTGACGCCGGATTCACGCCGATCACCGCATCGCCGCATCCGTACAAAAGCCCCTCGAATGCAGCGAGCAGAATCCCACCGATATCATCAACCGGATGATTCGGCTGCACGCGAATTCCCAGCACGCCGGCTTCACCCAGGGTATTGCGGCAGTGCGTCACCTTGCGAATTTTCGCTCCGGCCAAAACCAGATCCTTGTTACTCATGATCTTCGCAAGCGCCGCAGCAATCTCGGGAATGATCGCGCGGCTAAGTGCTGCCAGCTCGCCCTGGCCGGTGGCGTCGTCCAGAATGTGCTCGCGCAATTCCCCGACGGTCAGGCTCTGAATCGCTTGAAACGCCTGCCGATCGAAAGCGCCCAGGATCAAACGACTGACTTCGTCGGCGTCCGGATCAATGAGCGGCTGTCGGACGATTTCGGCGAGCGGTGTGTCGGCAAGCTGGTGTTTGGCGGCCACGCGCTCGCGCTCGGACTCCGCTGCGATTCCCGCCAACTGATCGCCGGACTTCTCCTCATTCGCCTTGGCAAAGAGTTCGCGGAGGTCGGAAAAAACGAATTGCTCAGACATCGAACGCCCCGTGTAGGTGACTCCTTCGGAAAATAGCATCAATGGCCAGGCAAGGAAAGTCATCGACGACGGGGTTTGTCTCAGACGCCCACCTGGAGGAAATTTGACGGCCCGCGCCTAGGGGCGCTGGTCTTCGCGCGTGCCCGCGATCATGTCACGCCGGGTCCTCTGCTAAAATAGCCTTCTTCGCACGGCCGCGAAGAAATCTCATGATCTCACTGTTCGGAAAACCCGAGCCCACACTTCTCGAGCGCCTGAAGGAATCCGTCAGCAAGACGCGGACAGAGCTCGCTGCGCGGGTCGAGCAGTTGATGACCGGTAACCGACCGGTTGACCCCGAACTGCTGAAACAGCTCGAGGCGGCGCTATTGAGCGCGGACATCGGAGTGCGCACGACGAAGGAAGTCCTTTTGGCGTTACGTCAGCAGGTGAACGAGCACAAGCTCGATTCCGCGATACAGCTGAAACAGGAACTGAAGCGTCAGATCCTGAAGATTCTCGAAGCTCCCGCGGCCACCCCGGATGGGAAAACGATTCTGCCTCCGCGTGTGTTGTTTGTCGTCGGCGTCAACGGCACCGGAAAGACGACCACGATCGGCAAGCTCTCGCATCGACTGAAAAAGGAAGGGGCGAGCGTAATTCTCTGCGCAGCGGACACGTTCCGCGCAGCCGCCATCGAGCAGCTGGAGGTTTGGGGACGCCGCGCGGGCGTCGAGGTTGTGAAGCAGAAGTCTGGCGCCGACCCGGCTGCGGTGATTTTCGACGGACTTTCCGCGGCCAAAGCACGCGGTGCCGACGCCGTCATCGTAGACACCGCCGGCCGCCTACACACGAAGTCGAACCTTATGGCCGAGCTGGAAAAAATGAAGCGCACCGCTGCCAAGCTCGTCCCCGGCGCACCCCACGATGTCCTGCTGGTGCTGGATGCCACCACCGGGCAAAACGGCCTCAACCTGGCACGCGAGTTTTGGAGCCATGCCGGCGTCACCGGAATCGTCCTCACGAAACTGGACGGCACAGCGAAGGGTGGTATTGTCGTCGCCATCGCGCGTGAGTTGAATCTGCCGATCCGTTTTGTCGGCACAGGCGAACAGATCGATGATTTAGTACCCTTCGACGCGCACACGTATGTCGATTCTCTGTTCGATTAGGTTTCATAGCGGACGATCGAATGATGGGCTCAAGCGATTCAGCGGCAGACCATACCTTGATGCAGCGGGTGCTGGAGCTCGCGCGCCGGGGCGTGGGTCTGGCCCATCCCAATCCGCATGTGGGAGCCATCGTTGTGAGAGGTCATCAAAGGCTCGGAGAAGGGTTCCACGAATACGATAAGCGGGACCACGCGGAAATCATTGCACTTAGACAAGCCGGCGACCAAGCGCGGGGCGCCACCCTGTATGTGACGCTGGAGCCGTGTTGCACGACGGGCCGAACCCCGCCGTGTACCCAAGCAATCGTCGCCGCCGGCATCCGTCGCGTGGTCGTATCGATGAAAGATCCCAATCCGGCCGTGGCGGGAGGCGGCTTCACCGAGTTGAGACGCGCCGGCATTGAGGTGGATGTGGGCCTCGAGGAAGAAAAGGCCAAGCGGCTGAACGAAGACTTCGCAAAATGGATTCGCACGGGATTCCCGTTCCTTACTTTGAAGACTGCGCTCACACTGGACGGGCAAATCGCCGCGCGTTCCGGGCACTCCACGACGATTACCGGCGATCGGGCGCGCCAAGCGGCGCATCATTTGCGCCATTCCGTCGACGCGCTCCTCACCGGAATCGGCACGGTGCTCGCTGATGATCCCCTGCTGACCGATCGCAGCGGTTTGCCCAGGCGACGTCGCCTTTTGCGCGTTGTCCTTGATTCGCAGCTGCGAATTCCACTCCGTTCGCGGATCGTCAAGACAGCAGAAGACGACGTGCTCATCTTCACGTCACGGCCGGCGGATTCGCGAAAGGCACAGACATTAAGGCGGCGCGGATTGGAGATTGTTCCCGTCGCCGCGCCTGCCGGTCGTATCGATCTGCATGCCGTACTGAAAGAGCTCGGGACGCGCGAGATTCTGCACGTTTTGCTGGAAGCAGGAGCCGAGTTAAACGGGGCCGCTCTCCGGGCCGATCTGGTGGACAAGGTGACCCTTTTCTATGCTCCCAAGATTATGGGGTTCGGTGGGGTTCCGATGGCAAAGCTTCCCGCGGCCCAACGGTTTTTGAAGGTGCTGACCGATCTGTCGGTCCATCCCTGCCATCCCGATTTCGCCGTCGAAGG
>Ga0187783_10001211_pt1 | contig 19072 bp, 21 predicted proteins | sample 1015_SJ02_MP02_2_FD_132471 | JGI IMG/M metagenome (GOLD analysis project Ga0187783, IMG submission 132471) | Tropical peat soil microbial communities from peatlands in Department of Meta, Colombia - 1015_SJ02_MP02_20_MG | ecosystem: Environmental > Terrestrial > Soil > Wetlands > Peat | place...
CATCGGTCCCGCGGAAGGTGCCGTTCCCGGAGCAGGTTGAGGAAAAGCGGTTGACATCGCTGTGTGGAACGAGAGCCGGCCCTCAATCTTCTGCATTACCTGATGAATGTGCCCATTCAGCACAGTCACAGAACCGAAGCGTTTGACGTAAGACAACGCTTGTTCGCTGTCGTCGGTGCCCCAGCCCCAATCGGGATAGATCGTCCAGAGAGGAATATGGGCAAAGAGCACAAGCGGAGTGCTGGCCGAGCGGTCCTTGAGATCATCTTCTAACCACTCCAGCTGCTCGTGACCGAGCGATCCAAGGCCGCCGGCCTTCAGGTTGGTCACATTCACCAGACCCACAAAATGCACTCCTTTGTGATCGAAGCTGAACCAGCCGGTTCCCTTCGTGGCTTTTCCATAACGCTGAAGATACTGTTCGCCGTTGTCGCTGAGCATGTCGTGCTCTCCGGGCACGAAATAAATCTGTTTTGGAGAAGCTCCTTTTAAGACCTGATCGAGCGTGTCGAATTCGCTAGGCTTAGAAAGATGACTGAGATCACCGGTGTGAACGACGAAGTCGGGAACCTCGGGGAGAGCGTTGATCTTTCGAATCGCAACTTCGAGGGTTGCGGTGACATTGGGGTTGGCCGGCTTGTCAAAACCGATGTGGCTATCGCTGATCTGGATGAAGCTGAAGTCTGCGCCCTTCGTCACGCTTTGGTCACTGTTCTCAGCGAAGGCTCGCGATAAGGGAATGCCTCCATTCATGGTCCATACCAGCCCCGTGCCCGCCCATGCCATGCACTTCAGGAATCCGCGACGGTCAACGCCGTCGTTGTTCAGGTTTTGCAACCTCTGATCGATAAGATTTTGCATTCGGCCTGCCATCTCTCCTCCGGGATTTGTTGGCTCTCAGTTGATAACTGGCAGCGGTCAGATTTATTCCCGGCGGGCTGAAGCGGTGCAAAAAAGTCTTGCTATGCGTATGATCGAGCGATCGCCCGATATCGAACCCAGGCCGAAATGGAATTGCGGGACGCCACCTGGCGTTTGGAAAGGCTGGACCTTGTCCTTACTCTTCGAGAAGTATTTCGTTCTTGAGGGAATAAAGGGTACCCCACGGTGGTTGTAATCTCGTGTACGTGTCAGGAACGGATCCGCGATCCGATACATTCGAAGAATTGGCCATGCCACTCTTCGATCAGCTGTATAACTTCGCCTATTGGCTGACGCAGAACCGCGAAGAAACCGAAGACCTGGTTCAGGAGACCTACGCCAAGGCCTTAAAAGGCTTCTCCTCTTTCCAGCCGGGAACGAACTTCCGAGCATGGATGTATCGCATCCTTCGTAATACTTTCTTGACCTCCCGCACGGGGCTGAAAGCCACCATGACCGTTTCGCTGGATGCGGAGGAGGGCGGGCCTGCGCTGGCGAGCGAGCGCGAGACGCCGGAAACGGTCTTAATGGAGCGCTCGGATTGGCAAAGGGTGCAGACGGCCATCGACGATTTACCCGTAGCGTTCCGCGAGATCCTCCTGCTTTGCGAACTCGAGGAGATGTCCTACCGAGAGATTGCTGAAACGCTTTCCGTCCCCGTGGGAACGGTTATGTCACGTCTGTCGCGCGCCAGGAGGATGCTAGCAGAACGCCTGCGACGATAGTTGAGAGGAGCATCGAACAATGGTCTGCGAAGCGTGGAAGACACAACTCGACACATACCTCGACGGTGAGCTCTCATCCGAACAGATGCATGCCTTTGACGCTCATATGCGGAGCTGCGCGTCGTGCGCGACGGAGACCTTAGCCCGCCTGCAGATGAAGCGCTCGATTCAGGCTGCGGGAAAGCGATTTGTTCCTAGTGCTGAGTTTCGCAGACGAGTGCGATCCTGCATCGAGGCCAAACCGCGACGGGGCGTCGCCGGATTGGGCTGGATAATTGCGACCGCCACGCTAATTCTCCTCGCTGTCGGCTTGGCCATCACCTCCCGTGGACGACAGCAAGTCCGTCAAGAACAACAACTCTACAGTGAGCTGGCGGACCTACACGTGGCGACGCTGGCAAGCTTATCGCCCGTCGATGTTGTCTCTTCGGATCGGCACACCGTGAAGCCATGGTTTCAAGGAAAGATTCCCTTTACCTTTGATCTGCCTGAACTTGAGAATTCCGAGTTTTCTCTCTTGGGCGGCCGTGTCACCTATCTTGAACAAACACCCGGTGCCCATCTGATCTACAAGCTACGCAAGCACGAAATCTCAGTGTTCATCTTCCCAGCGGGGGTTTCGCGGAGCAAAAAAGCGGAGCCCTCGGCCGTGGCGAAGAACCTTTCCTTCAACCTGGAGAGCTGGAGCCAGGATGGCCTTTGGTACTGCATCATCGGCGACGCGTCTCGAGCGGATGTCCATGAGCTGGCTGGATTGCTCAAGCGCGGCGCTGGGTTGCCGGCGTCTTAGGGAAACCGCAAAGGTCCAAGTCAAATGACAGTGCTCATCGCAGTAGGACCAAGTGTCTGCCCTTCTGTAACTTACATGTGAAAGTTACGGTACAAATCAAAGTGGCTTGGTTTGTCCTCAAATTATCTTCATCAATATCTATATCACATGATATATATATTCGAATGAAGCATATTGACCCTCAAAGCTTTCTTCCTCTAAAGACGCAGTGGTTTCACATCATGCTGTCGCTGGCAGGTGGAGAGCAGCATGGGTACGGAGTCATGCAGGAGGTCCTCGAGCGCACCACGGGAAAAGTGCGGTTGTGGCCGGCGACGCTCTATGGATCGATTAAGCGGCTGATCGAGGCGGACTTGATCGAGGAATCGAGCGCGCGGCCCAAGCCGGAACTGGATGATGCGCGACGCCGCTACTATCGACTGACGGCCCTTGGCCAACGGGTGCTCGACGCGGAATGTGAGCGCCTACAGCAATTGGTTCGCACGGTTCGCTTGAAGCAAGGCATGGTGACGGAATGAGCATCGCATGGCGGATTTACCGGCGGCTGGCGCTCGCTTTCCCGCATGAGTTCCAGTTGGCGTATGGCACCGAGGTGATGCAGCTCGGGGAGGACGTTGTGCAAGAGATTGCCAGACGGGAGGGAGCCTCCGGGTTGGTCCGGCTCGTCGCAGACATTGCGATTCGCGTGCCGCTCGAATACCTGAGCGAAATGCGGCGCGACATGGGGTACGCGCTGCGAGAGCTGCTTAAGTCCCCCGGGTTCGCACTGGTCGGCATCGTTTCGCTGGGGCTGGGAATTGGGCTGACGGTAAACATGTACCGCTCGGAATTGCAGGCAGTATTTCGTGAGCTTCCGGCGGCGGCGAATGCGAAGCGATTGGTGACGCCCAAGGGTCTTGTATCGTATTTCTACGTCGAGCAATATCGGGAGCAAAAGAATTTATTCTCCGGGGTCGCCGGATTTCAGAGCGATGTCCCGTTCAACGTCATCTTCCCAACGGATGTTAACGCCAGACCGCAGCGCATCTTCGGACAACTCGTGTCCCTCGATTATTTTTCCGTGCTCGGCGTCGAGCCACAGCGCGGCCGAGCGCTTCGCCCCGGACTCGACCGGCCCGGAGACACGCCCGTCGTGATCAGCGATCGTTTCTGGCGCCATCGTCTCAACTCGTCGCCCGACGCTGTGGGGAAAATGCTGCGGCTCAACGGACAAACCGCGACTATCGTGGGAATCACGCCGAAAGACTTTAATGGCGCCGTTTCCGAAGACGCCCAGGAACTGTTCGTCCCGATCACGGCACCAGAGAGGCTCGCTCCCGAGCTCAGCAACGACGTGTTGCATCGCCCCAACGCCAAGGAGTTTCAGGCAATCCTGTGCCTGGCTCGAGGAGCGACCATTGAGTCTGCGGAAGCGGGTCTTGACGCAATCACGCGGCGACTCGACGACCAGAATCCTTCGGTGCTAGGACGCACGGACAAAGGCCGGCGCGTGACCTTACTTCCGGCAGATACCATACCACCGCTTCCTCGGAATTTGCGGCGGGTCATCATCGGCTTCTTCTTCGTGCTCATGGCCCTGGTCATAACCATTGTGTGCATGAACCTGGCAAATATGCTGCTCGCGCGGGGTGCCAATCGACGAAAAGAGTTTGCCATTCGCCTGGCAGTCGGGGCCAGTCGTTTTCGTCTGATCCGACAGATGATGAGCGAAGGCATCCTGCTCTCGCTCTTGGGCAGTGCAGTGGGATTCGGACTGGCGTATTGGCTTTCGGTGTTGAGCTCGCAATTCAATCCGAACCTGGAAGTACCGACTGGCCCCGATTTGGCCCTGGATTGGCAGGCAGCCGTGCTGGTGTTCGCCCTCGCCATCGTGTGCGGCATTGGATTCAGCCTGGCGCCTGCGCTACGAGCAACCAAGTCGGATGTAACCCCGGCACTCAAACAGGGTTCGTTGGTGCAGTTGCCCGGATACCGGCGCTTTGGTCTGCGCAACCTGCTGATGGTAGGCCAGGTGGCGGGCTCACTCATGCTGTTGCTGATTATCGGATTCCTGGTAATGGGGATGAGCAAGTTAAGCAGCCTCGAAACCAATTTCGACCCGAAGACGATGTACCTCCTATCCATTGATCCAGTACGGGACGGCTACTCGCCGGACAAGGCGGAAGCACTGTTTCAGAAGTTGCCTGAACTGCTGAAAACCGCTGGCCGAGTGCGCAGCGTTGCCCTGGCGGCGCAGCCTCCCTTTTCGAGTGACAATGGAATCACCCAACTGATGGCGGAGGACTCACGGGTAGAGAGGTCGGTAGCCAAGGAAATTGTGGGCGCGGGCTATTTTGTCGCGCTGAGCGAACCGATGCTGGCCGGTCGAGAGTTCCAGCAGCAAGATCAGCCGAGCCAATTTGCGGGATCAAACATAGTTTCCTTGCCGGTCGTGCTCAACGAGAGTGCTGCACGGGGCTTTTTCGGAACGGGGAATGCGATCGGGAAGCGCCTTAGAGACGACCAACAGTCCTATGAAGTGGTCGGCGTGGTCCACGACTTGAAGAATGAAATTGGGGTCAGGCAATCCGTAATGTATCTACCGTTGACCCGGCGCGATTTCGCGCGGCCCCTTGCCGGTGGCATGACCATTATGGTTCGGTCGGACGCGGCAGCCGATGGGGTCAGTGGCATTCGCGGTGAGATCACTTCCATCGATCCCAAGTTGACCGTTTTCAATGTGCAAACCCTTAGCCAGTATCTGGAGTACAGCCGTTCTGACCTGCGGTTGGCTGTCCGTACATATGGCGGAATTGGATTGTTCGGCGTGGTTTTGGCCGCGATCGGACTCGCCGGAGTCACAGCCTTCGCGGTCGCGCAAAGGCGCAAGGAGATCGGAATCCGCACCGCTCTGGGCGCGACCAAGGCGCAGGTGCTACGGTTGGTGCTCCGCGAAGGGACGGCTGTGGTAAGCGTTGGCACGGTCCTGGGATTCTTAGGCGCGATCGCAACGGCAAGAGTACTCTCGGCTTTGACCGACATTCTTGTCGAGGGGCTTAGGGTCGGCACTAATGATCCGCGTTTGCTAGTTGGCGCACCCTTGCTGCTGGCAGCCCTGGCGATGCTTGCCTGTTATCTGCCGGCGCGCAAGGCAGCCACAATCGATCCTCTGAAAGCGTTGCGCCAGGAGTAACGATTGCCTCCCCGCAGCACCTGCGAAGTTCCTCGTCAAAGATGGAAAACTGGAAGCAGCGAGGATTTTAAGGCAGAGCCTTCGAAACGAATATAGGACCTTGGCCATGCGTGAGGGATCGCCTTCCACCGTGGCTTTGGAGTCTCTTTCGGCATTCGTGGCCACACTGGCTCCCGCGCAGCCCGTACTCCTGGTGGCGGCAGCGCCTGGCTTCTGTGCGCCGCCGACGCCGTTGTAGATCTCCCGATTGCCTGTCCTTGACAATCCGCAATCAGCGTCTTGGTAGACTGGCTTGCCATGCCAGAAGTTAGCAAACGCTCGAACAGCGCTGCTTGGTTGGCGCTGCTGCTCGCCGTCGGAGCGCTGGCGGCGAACTTTGCTTTCTTCCTTAACCCGCCCTTACAGGCTGCACTGCCCTGGCTGAGCTTGCTTTTGGCGATCGCAGCGTTGATTGTGCTGGTGATCGGACTTCGGCGCGCCGTCTTGCAGTGGCAAATTTACCGCGGCAAAGTGTTGAGTATCTTTCTTGCCGTTCTCATATTGATGTTCGCTGGCGCAAGCCTGTTCGTTTTCTACCACGCTCGGGCTCTTCCCAATTCGACGGCCGCACCCCAGGTTGGTGAGCAACTGCCGGACTTTAGGCTCGCCGACGCCAGCGGCCAGTTCGTTTCGCTCGATAATCTTTTCGCATCATCACCCAACGACCCCTCGTCGCCAGCACCTAAGGCCGTCCTACTGATTTTTTACCGCGGATACTGGTGACCCTTCTGCAACCTCGAGTTGCGAGGTGTGGAGAAACGGCTGCAGCAATTCAAAGCGGCAGGAGTGCGTCCGGTGGCGATCAGCGTCGATTCCCCGACTGTCTCGCTCGATCTCAGCAAGAAAGCGGGCTACACGTTCACGATTCTTTCCGATCCCGACGCCACAGTGATCCGCCGCTACCACCTGCTTCATGTTGGCGGAGGTCCCGACGGGCAGGACATTGCGAGGCCCGCCGAGTTCCTGATAGATCGGGGAAAGATCGTCCGCTGGGCCAACTTCGCTGAGGACGTCCGCGTGCGAGTACGCGCCGATGAAATGCTGGCAGCCGCCAGCCAAGTGCGCTGAGTCATCCCCGCCTAGCTCTGCTTAGGACGGCTAGCCATCAGCTATACGCAGGTGTAAGCGCCGGTTCTGACCTCGGCGTCGCTGAAGATCGCTGCGCATGCTGCTGGTTAGATCCAAACGAGCAGATTGGGTAAAGACGTCGACGGGTTATGCGCCATCCGGAGCTACGGACGCTGATTTGATGCTCATGCGAAAAGCAATCTCCGTTTTATGTGCAGGTAAAGGTGGCCTCCATCTGACCCACCAGGGCCCTTCGGAAAGTCGACAATGACCAGGTTCGGGTGGGCGCCCTTACCACTTAAATCGCCTCTCAGGCATAATTTCTCGTGTGACTGGCTCTGACCTAACCGTGGTCACCGGGGGGGAAGGTTTCATTGGGCGACATGTCCGGTCCGCGCTCCTGGCTGCCGGGAACGATGTCATTTCACTCGACCGTCGAAGTATGAGCCGATTGGCTGGCGGACTGAGCTATGAATGTGACCTCACCGATGGCCAGCAGCTGCAACAGCTTTTCGCTTCGGCCTCGAGGCCTATCTCTGCCATTGCTCATCTGGCGTCGACACTACGTACGGCTTCGGAAAAGGACCCAAAGAAGGCAACCGAGGTCAACATTCTTGGAACTCTCAACGTTCTGGAAGCTGCACGGATATTTGGGGTCGCCAGGGTGGTCTTTGCCAGTTCGATCAGTATTTATGGTTCTAAGGGGGCCCAGGATGACATTTCCGAAGCGGATTCCACCACGCCCGGGGATATGTATGGAGTGGCAAAGAAGTACATCGAGGCGCTGGGCAGTGCGTACAACCGCAACTACGGAATGCAATTTGTGAGTGTGCGAGTTCCGATCGTTGTTGGCTCAGGTCCCGGAACCTCTACGTCCGCATGGCGAACCGACCTCCTCAACGCGCTTGGGGAGAGGCAGCAACGCGAGATCCGGGTGCCATTTCCCGAGGACGAGACGCTTTCAATTATCCACGTGGAAGACCTGGCGCAGGCGTTCTTGATTTTGTTGCACGCGCCGACGGTCAGCCACTCAACCTACAACGCCCCTTGTGAAATCTGGCGGCTTTCCGATGTGAAGAAAGAAATTGAATCCCTAAACCAGAAAGTACACGTTTCCTTTGGAGACTCGGCCATCAGCGGATTTCCAAGAAGGCTGAACTGTGATCGATTTAAGGCAGAGTTCAAATACGTTCCGCAGCTCTCGGAGCGGCTCCGTGAAGCAGTGCAACTGCGCAGATCTAGCCTGTAGCCGGTATCCGACTATTGTCTTGAGCACAATTTTCCCTGTACAGAAGTTAGAATAGGCGGTTTAAGTGTGAAGCAAGATGAGCCAACAGAAATTGCGTCTCGCTATGATCGGTTCGGGTTCCATTGGAAAAGTGCATTCCAATGCGTTTCGTCAGGTCGGCCATTTCTTTGATGTGCCCTACGAGCTACAGTTAAAAGTGATTTGTGGAAGAAATCGGGGCAAGCTCGAGGGGACGGCGGCGCAATGGGGATGGGATGAAGTAGAAACGGATTGGCAAGCCGTCGTCGGCAGGAAAGACATTGATGTGGTCGACATCGCGGTGCCCAACGCTCTCCATGCGCCGATTGCGATTGCCGCGGCCGCGGCGGGAAAGATCGTCCTTTGCGAGAAACCGTTAGCCATCTCTCTAGAAGAAGCCAAAAGTATGGCTCAGGCGGTGGGCCGCGTACCGAACCTAGTGTGGTTCAACTACCGGCGCTTGCCAGCCGTAGCCTTTGCAAAGCAACTTATCGAGCAAGGAAGACTCGGTCAGACGTTTCACTATCGCGCCCGATACCTAAACCAGTCTGGGAATGATCCCTCGAAGGCCTCCGGATGGCGCTACCAGCGCAGTGTGGCTGGAACCGGCGCCATCGGCGACCTACTCTCCCATTTGATTGATCTCGCGTTTTACCTGAATGGGCCGATCACCGAGCTTAATGCTATGACTCACACCTTTGCTCCAGGACGTGATGTGGACGATGCCGCACTGTTATCCGTTCGTTTTGCCAACGGAAGCATAGGCAATTTTGAAGTAAGCCGCTATGGAGTTGGTTACCAGAATCGCAACACGTTCGAGATGAACGGATCAAAAGGCATGCTGCGTTTCAGTCTGGACGATATGAATCGGCTCGATTTTTTCGACGCGACAGAAGCTCCGAACCTGAGAGGCATACGAATGATACCCAGTACGGGACCAAACCACCCTTACTGGCAGAATTTCTGGAGACCAGGCCATACGATCGGATACGAGCATCCCTTTATTGCTACGCTGGCAGATTTCCTGAATGCCTGGGCGCGGCAAGAACCCTTTCATGTGAATTTCGAGGACGCAGTGGGCGTGCAGCGAGTGCTGGACGCGGTCGAACGCTCGGCCACGTCGGGCAATTGGGTGAGATTGGACAAAGATTCTTGAGACGCCGGAATGCCCTTATCTATTGGACTGACACCTTCCCTGTCAGTTCGATCTCTGCAGCCGAACGACCGATATACAAATCAAACTCGCCCGAGGCTACAGTCCACTGATGCTTGCTGACATCGTAATAGCAGAACGCTCGCCGGTTGAGGCTGACTTCAACGCGTCTGGTTTCACCAAGCTTGATTTCGGCAACGTCCGCGCCGGCCCGGCTGCCGATATTACTGATGTCGAACGCAACGGTAGCCAACTGATCTCCAGAGAGCTGCGCCGGAGAAACGGTTAGATTCTTGTACTCGAAATTGCTGTAGGAGCCAGCGGAAAAAGCGGCTTTGTTCTTGGCTTGTCGAAGTGCCGGTATCCAAGGAAAAGACTCCAGGCTTAGGCCAAACAGGGTCACCAATTGGCCAACTTCCTCGAGCGAGGACAGAAGACTTCACCATAATCAAGGGTGACCGCCTCGACTTCTGCAGTTTGACTCTTCGTTTCGCATACTGCCGTATACTGTGCCAGCCCGAATAAGAGACGATGAAGCCCAATGCCTATTTAACGAAGAGCACCGGAGTAGCTGGGCTGGGTGGTCTGTTATTTGGATTCGACACGGCGGTTATCTCCGGCACGACCGACGCACTTACGCAGACCTATCATCTGGCGCCCAGACTTTTGGGCATTACTGTCTCCATTGCGATTTGGGGCACGGTGCTGGGCGCAATGCTTGCCGGTTTCCCGGGTGAGCGTTACGGACGACGCGACAGCTTGCGCGGGTTGGCGGTCTTGTATCTAATATCGGGGCTGGGTTGCGCGGCCGCATGGAGTTGGCCTGCGTTAGTCGCGTTCCGCTTTATCGGGGGACTCGGCATTGGCGGCTCGTCGGTTTTGGGCCCCATGTACATCGCCGAAATAGCGCCGGCGAAATGGCGAGGCCGCCTGGTAGGGCTGTTTCAGTTCAATGTCGTGTTCGGCATTCTGCTGGCCTATTTATCCAATTACGTCATCGGTCTCCAACAATTTGGTGCATCAGAATGGCGGTGGGATCTGGGCGTAACGGCGATTCCGGCGGCGCTCTTTTTTGTCCTGCTGTTTACCATTCCGCGGAGTCCGCGTTGGCTGGTGAAGAAAGGGCGGATCGCCGAGGCCAGGTCTGTGTTGCAGCTCACCGGTGACGAGAACTTTGAACATGATCTACAGGAAATCGTTCAATCGATTACCGTCGAGCAGAGGCAGACGGCGGAAAAACTGTTTTCGCGGCGATACCTGTTTCCTATTTTTCTGGCCGTCACCATCGGGATGTTCAACCAACTTTCTGGAATCAATGCGATTCTTTATTACCTGAACGACATATTCAGTCATGCAGGATTCAGCCGGGTCTCGGGCAACCTTCAAGCGGTCGTGGTTGGGGCTACGAATCTGATATTTACCGTTCTGGCCATGTTCATGATCGATCGCGTAGGCCGAAAGAGGCTGCTGCTGATCGGCTCCCTGGGAACAGCTGTGTGCCTAGCTGGGGTGGCAACCATTTTCTTTACCGGCCAGCACCAGAATTTCTTATTGTGGCTACTGATTGGATATATCGCGTTTTTCGGATTCTCGCTAGGTGCAGTCATTTGGGTGTACCTCGCCGAGGTATTTCCCAATATCGTGCGGGCCAAAGGACAAAGTCTAGGCAGCTTCTCGCATTGGTTTATGAACGCCCTGATTTCACAATTTTTCCCTTTAATGGCCGCTCGGTCGGGCGCATATCCGTTTGTTTTGTTTTCGGTGATGATGGTGGTCCAGTTCTTTGTGGTTCTTTTTGTGTACCCGGAGACCAAGGGACTCACCTTGGAGGAGATGCAGAGAAAAATGACAATCGCATGATGTTCGAAGCTGATCCCTCGCAACAGAGGTTCATCGCTGCCGCGCTGCTCGCAATGGTTCAACGAGGCATGACTATGAGAGCAAGGCCTGAATTCATGCACTATCTGGCGTCTTGTCTTGTTGGATCTTTTGTTTTCTTTTTCCTCAGTCCAGTCCCGCTCCATGCTGATCCGTTCCGCTGTGATTGCCGGCCGGATCGGTCTGTGAAGCTTGCGCGCAGCATTGCTTTATCTTTCGATGATCTCAATGTCCAAAGTTCGGACAACTATTTTGATTTACTTCCAGGAGAGCCCATTACCATTAACCTTAAAGTCTTCTTCCACAATCGATCAGCTTAGAGATGCGCTAAACATCATGTCTCTTACGGAGGCTTTCACGACGAATTGACTGAGCAAAGTGCATGGCGGCGACTGCCGCATCGACCTGCCACTGCCCTAAGGGCCGATTTCCGGTATGCGCCGGATTCTGGGATCACGGAAGATATCGGCCTCGTCTGTGCTCCGGGTCGAGAACTCGGAGATAACCGCACCTCGCGGCCCTGCCTGAAACCAATGAGGGGTGTCGGGACGGAGGGTGTACTGATGACCGGGTTCCAGATAGATCTCGTGCGACACCGTGTAATAAGCCTCAGAACCAGCTGGGGGACGGCAACGTGGAGAGCGCGTTGGTTCCCCGGGGATATAGAGTGAAACACTGCCCCATCGGCAACGGAATGTCTCTTCTTTCCCCAGTCTTTCACCAAGCGTAGGGTGCCAGTGCTCCGGGCAAGTTTGACCCGGGAACATCATCAACTCCTTGGCGCAGACCCTTTCGGTATTAACGTACGTCAAGATCTGCAAACCGGTTTTCTCTAGCTCTCCAAGGCCGAAATCGGCGACCTCTAATCTTTGGCACTCCTCGGGTGTAATGAAGAGACCAGCTCTTTTAAGCAATTCCGCAGAACGCTCTACACTTTCCCGATACTGCTTTGCACTGATCATCTTGACCCCCGTTGCCAATCGCCCATCTCAGATCAGCCGAGTAACTGGTCGAAGTAAACACAACAGATGGCGGGAAGCATCTTGCCGAGGTAGGCGACCTTAGGCGCGTCCGCGTTCATCAGGCCGTTTTGCATGTGTTGTTGGGGAGCAATGCTGCATCATCATGACAAAATCTCGTCGACTTCGCAACGGGCCGGAGAAGTGCTCAGTCGCTCTGTGCCGTTGCTCGGGCCATACGTTGTTTGCCATCCTCCATCCCTAGTAGATTCCCTCCGGTCGATGCTTGGGTTCTCCATCAACAAGGGCATACAACATCGCTAACGACCTTTGGAGAGGTAGACGGGCGCAGACGGTTTCTTGCCGTCTGCTGTTTTGATCCGAATGAACAGCCTTACAGCGCGGTTGGCCATGAAATCTCCACGCTCCCTTAATACTGCGTCGGAGTGGGGAGTTCACCAAGATTTTGAAGAATGGCGGGCCCTAGCGGACGATTTTCGAACTTTCCGGTTCATGCGGCAACGGCCCTGACTCGACTTTTCATCAGGACGTCGGGGGCAGAAAGCCAACTTGCTTACGTCGAATCAGGTCGCCAATGGCAAGATCGCGGAGCGGTGGACTTCGCGGACAGACGTTCAGGCGGGTCTAATTGATCCGCTTAGGATCGCGTACTTCCAAGACGAGCCCCTGATTGCCGAGTAAAGGTTCCGACCAACATCTGCTTTGACGCAGTGGCATAATCGTTGGATCGCTGCACGTGCATTGGGTCGTTCTCCACGCTCGCGTTAATTTTGTCTTCTGACTGAAGCGAACTGTCCATTGCGGAACGGCAATATGCGTCGGAATGGTGAGGTCAATTGATGTCACGAGAGGCAGCAATCGAATTCGTGCGGCAGTTAGAGGAAGCGGTAAATGCCCACGACACAAGAAAGCTGTTGAGCTTTGATGCCAACGAGGTGGTGACCGTGAGCCCTGTGTTCGGGGAGGTTGCCGGTAAAGCGGCCATCGCCAAAAGCTGGTAAGGGATGTCTCATTCGGAGGCGGGAAGGGCTTCGGGTCCGGTGCACTGAAGGTAAATGGCAAAATCTTCGCGATGTCATCGTCCAAGGGTGAATGGTGCTCAAACTGCCAAAGAATCGCATTGAGGAATTGCTGGCTTCCGGTACCGGCAAATGATTTGAGCCGCGGCCCGGCAGGGTGATGAAAGAGTGGCTCGTTGAAGCGCGCGATTTTGTGAAGCGGGGCAGGCCATAGCTTGAAAATGATGTCCGGCTTCCTGCCTCCCGAACGTCATTACATTGCAAGCAACAAACACATCTTCTGGAGGAAATACGATGAGCGACTTTACATTCTTGTATCGCGGCCGAGACACCAATGCATCACCCGAGCAAATGCAAAAGACGATGGAGAAGTGGCGTGCCTGGTTTAAGCAACTCGGGGAGAAGGGTCACCTCAAGGACATTGGACACCCATTAGAAAACACGGGCAAGGTGGTCAAGGGCAAACAGAAGTCTGTAACCGACGGACCGTTTGCAGAGGCCAAGGACGTGGTCGGAGGCTTCACATTGATCCAAGCGCGCGATCTGGATCACGCCGTGGAGCTCTCGAAGTCCTGTCCGATTCTCGAGGTCGGCGGCTCGGTGGAAGTTCGACCGATCCAAGTCATAAACATGTAAATGGAACTCACCGACCATCTTTTTCGGCACGAGGCCGGCCGCATGGTCGCCGTGTTAACGCGCCTCTTTGGAGTCCACAATCTGGCGCTCGCAGAAGATGTTGTTCAAGACGCCTTCTGTCGAGCGCTTGAGTTGTGGTCGTTCCGAGGGGTACCGGAGAATCCTGCGGGTTGGTTGATGGCGGCTGCCAAGAATGGCGCACTCGACGTACTGCGTCGCGAGCGAACCGCGCGAACCTATGAGCCGGAGCTAAGCAGATTTCTCCAGAGCGAGTGGACACTCGCACCCGTCGTAGAAGAAATGTTTACCGATACTGCCATCAAAGATGATCAACTTCGCATGATGTTCTCCTGCTGCCATCCTCGCTTGCCCGAGGAATCTCAGGTCATGCTCATCCTTCATATCTTGTGTGGTTTTGGCATTGACGAGGTCGCGAGTGCCTTCGTGACCACGTACACGGCGGTGGAGAAGCGGATCCCGAGAGCTAAGAAAGTCTTGGCTGGCTCCAATCGGCTCTTCGACACACAGTCTCCATCCCATTTTTCGACGCGCCTTCCCGCGGTTCAGAGGGCCCTCTATTTGCTCTTTAACGAGGGCTATCACGGCGCATCGGCCGAGTTCGCAGTTCGTGCGGAACTTTGTCAGGAGGCCATGCGTCTTGCGGCTTTGCTCTTGGACCATCCGCCGGGAGCAACTTCCACCACATACGCTCTATCCTCCCTTATGTGCCTCAACAAGGCGAGATTGCCGGCGCGTCTCAACGCTTCAGGAAAATTGAACTCTCTTTTCGATCAGGACCGATCCTTGTGGGATCAGAAGCTTGTAAGCGAGGGACTGCAGCTTCTGGATCTGTCAGCCAGAGGTTCAGAACTGAGCGAATACCATCTGGAAGCGGCAATAGCCGCCGTCCATGCGACGGCCCCGAGCGTAGAAGCGACAAACTGGAAGGAAATCGTGTCGCTCTATGACACTTTAATGTCTATTCGCCCCAATCCGATTGTGGCGCTCAACCGGGCAATCGCGGTTGGCCAGCGTGACGGAGCTGAGCGCGGCTTGACGCAACTGCGAGCGATTGCTGACTCAGAGCGTCTCGCGAAGTACCCGTTCTATCACGCGGCGTTCGGCGAATTTGAGCTCCGGGGTAGTCGGCCCCAGGTCGCACGAGAACACTTTTCTGCTGCCCTAGAGCTCAGCCGAAACGCTACCGAACGACAATTCTTCCGTCAGCGAATCGAGGCCTGCGATCACGGAGTCTGAATCGTACGCGACTTGTTGGCTGTTCCGCTCGCTAGAGCTCCCGCCATGCTCTTACGAGACTGGCTTCCGACAGGGAGAGATCGCCACCTGGTAGTGGATTTGGATTTCCCGCTCCATCACCCGATACGGGCTTAGGGACTGACGCACGGCAGTTCCTTGCTCGGAAACGCAGCCTATTGCCGGAGAGGATCCGGCCACGAGGGTGATTTTGCTGGCGCATTTTGGCGCTTGCTGATTAGCCAGAGAAGTGCAAGTCTGCCTTTTCCCCCGGAAAGACGGAACAATGACGCCGCAAGAGCGCGCAGAAAAGGAGCGGCTTTGCGAACTCATCCAAGTTGAAGAAGATCCCAACAAGTTCACGAATCTCGTCTTCCAACTGAATTCGCTATTCAAGCGCAAAGAGCGTCGTCTAAATGGCGACCAGCCGCCTGATCGTGATCCGCTCGGCTGGCCATAGGGTGGCAGTACTGCCTTGTCGCCCTCACTGTTGACCAGGATTTCCTTCGTAGCTCTTCTTGCTTTCGTATCGTCGAACGGCAAATATTCCTCCACCATGTGGATCAGATTGGAGTCAGACAGCCCGGTCGAGACGGCTACCCGCGTTTGCCAGAAGAGCCATCATTTCATTGGGCGTTGCAATGTCGAACTCTGGAATCGAGGCGATCCGCTCCAATTTGTCGCGCACATATCTCCTAGGATTGAACAGCTTGAGCTGAATGTCACGATCGTGAGCCCATCGTCGCAAAAACAGAAGCATACCTAGACCGCCGCCTTCTACCGCACTTACTTCGGAAACATCAAGCACGACGATTCGCGAGTCGCGCACGGACGTGACCGCTTCATGTAGTTTGAAAGCGGCTTCGCTCCGCACGATTCTGCCCACGCATTCGACAACCGCAAGGTCACCTATTTTCTCAACGGCCAAGTCCAGCATGACTTCCTCCCAGCTTTCCTTCACTCCTTCGACAGCACGAGCTATGCCATCAGACTCGAGGCGCGTTTTGTGGTGGCTGAGGGCCTGAGTTGGTGAGCTGTCGGAACTTTCGGGAGGCGATCGAGAAAATCTGCGCTACAGCAATTGCTGTATGTCGGGGGACGAACCGAAGGGTACTCCCCCTAAAAGCGGAGAAATAATCAGTACGGTGCTCCAGCGCCCGCCCATTGAAATTTTCCACCTCACGAATATTGCCGGGCCAGTCCCATGCTATGAACTCCTTCATGACGGCCGGAGAAATGGCGATTCTGTTCTACTTGCTGTTCGTGTTGACACTCACCAGACTGACTCCATCAAAGGTGCTTTTGCCGGCATTCTCTGGAGGCGTGCTGCTGAGCGCAACAATGCTCGTATTCTTGGGCAGAAGGTGGAACTGCAGTTGAAGATAGTTTCGAACCAGGGCTGCCCTTCTCCGTGACTCTATCAGTTCATCCGATTTCGAACCTGACTGTGCGTAGCCTTCGATGATGAGCGGTTGACCGTAGATTTCTTTAAACTGGGCGAGTGCCATGTTGATATCATGCCTGCCCTGCGCAGATAGCACCTCCTCGCCGTCAATTGTAGTGAAAAGAGATGAGGCAGCTATCCATTGGCGGCTCTCAGGTAAACCCTTGAAGATCTGTCCGGCACGATATTGCTCGACCGGCAGATCATCAAGGTCATCGTATCCCCGCTGCTTGAAGAAACCTCTGAACAAGAATTCGTGCTTCAGGGCTTCTGTATCGTCGGCCAGATTGCCTGTGGCCTGGTTGATATTAGTCAGAGACTGCTGCAGGTTAGTGCCCGCGTCTTCGCCATATTGGTCCTGGGCGAATGCGCTCTTGAGCACGGTATTGACCTGCTGACCTGTCTGATTGAGATTTTGCATAGCGGACTTAGCATTGCTAAGCGTGTCATCCATCTTGCTCACGAGCTGGCGGGATTGAACGTTCGCCAGGATATTGTCAATGCGGGTGGAGGAACCATTTAGGGTCTCGGTCGTCTGGCGGATGTTCGCTACTGACTGCCTTACGTCCGCAGCGGTCGCTCTATCCTCAAGCAACATCCCAACGGAACCTTTTCCACCGCGCACGTCCTGCACAACCCCATTTACATTCTTAATTGTGCTCGTCGCTGTATCAAGCGTAGTGTCCAGGTGCCCCCGGACGTCATTCATGGTGCCTTGAACCTCGCTGATCGTGGTGCCCGCTTGCTTCATAATGCCTTGCGCCTGTTCCAGCAACTCGGACAGTTCGAGCGGCTCCTTGCTTTCCAGCGTGCTCCCGGCGGTTGCCTCGGATGCCTGCTCGCTTCCATCGTGGATCACCAAGAACTTATCCCCGACGAGTCCCTCCGTGTCGACGGTCACCAGAGAATCTTCGCGGATCAAGCCGTGGAATCGATCATCTACATTGATCTTAAGTCGGAACTTCTGCGCGGGGTTCGAAGGAATCTGGACGTCCTCGACTTCGCCCGCATTCATGCCCTGCACTTTTACCTGTGCGCCCTTGGCCAGGCCGTCTACATTCCTGAAGTTGGTGTAGAAAATAACATGGCGACTGAAGGCTTTGTACCTATTGCCGATCAAAAATAACCCGGCACCGAAGAGCGCGACAGCGACCGTGATGAAAATCCCCACCGCCAGATTATGATTCTTCATATAACTAACGCTCCGATATAAAGTCCTGCAGCAATCGGTTGTCTTGCTTGCTCTCCAGCTCTTTGGGCGTGCCAAATCCCAGCAGCCGACCTCGATCGAACACGGCAAACTTGTCGCCAATCTTCCGTGCTCCATGAACGTCATGGGTGACGATCACCATAGTGGTGGGACGCTCCGCCTTGACCTTCATGAGAAGATCGTCGATCTCACCTGCTGTAATCCTATCCAGGGCGCTGGTGGGCTCATCCGCTAGAAGGATCTCAGGCTTTAGTACCAGAGCTCGCGCCAAGCCGGCTCGCTTCTGCATGCCTCCAGAAAGAGCCGCTGGCATCTTCTCCCCATCCTTCCCCAGACCAACCTGTCGTAACGTCTCCTCCACCGCACGTTTGATTTCATCCGGAGACTTTCCGCGGTCAAGCCGATGGAGTGGCATGGCGAGGTTCTGACTTAAGGTAAACGAGTCCAAGAGGGCCCCGCCCTGAAAGAGAAAACCCATTTTCCGCCGAACCTTAGCCATTCCGTCTTCATCCAGAGTCGCCAAGTCTTCACCTTGCACCAGGACTTTGCCGCTATCGGCTTTGAGCAGACCGATCATCAGCTTCAGGGTTACGCTCTTGCCGGCTCCGCTGCGTCCCAGGATGCATAGCGTCTCACCGTAGCCGACCGAAAACGACACACTGTCTAGCACTATCCTTCCATTGATTTGTTTGTCGACCTGTTCAAACGCAATAGCGGCATCACCCTTGCCGGCGCGACCGCCGTTGTCACTCATATAGCCGATTCCGGAAACAGGAAAAAGATGCATTTCACCAGGATCACGTCTGCCAGGATGATCACGAGTGATGAGATGACGACGCTTTTCGTAGCCGCTTTGCGTACACCATCGGACCCTTCGTTAGTCGTGTAGCCATAAAAACAGGAAATGGTAGCGATGAGATAGCCAAACACTGCCGTCTTCAGAGTCGGTGGAATGAAATCGGCAAGCGCTACACCCTCAAAGGCCCGCTGCAGATAAAGCGTCCAGCTCAGATGCGAAGTCATATGCTCGGAGATAAAGCCACCGAGGATACCAGCTGCATCCGTAAAAAGAGTCAAGAGCGGCAACATGATGGTGCATGCGATCACTCTGGTCACGACCAGCAATTTGAAGGAATCGACAGACAGTGTCTCGATCGCGTCGATCTGCTCCGTGGCTCGCATATTGGCAAGTTGCGCTCCCATGCCGGCGCCCACCCTGCCAGCCATCAGCAAGGCAGTGACCAGTGGGCCAATCTCAACGAAGAACGCGAGCGACTGGACGGCAGGAAGTGCTGCGGTAGCGCCAAATTGGACTAGCGTGCTGCGTGTATGCAGCGTCATGACGACGCCAAGGGCGAAACCTGCCGCCACAATAAGTAAGAACGACCCTACACCGACTTGATAGAGCTGAATGAGCAGGTACTCCCCTTCGAAAGGAGGGGACCATGCATCTCGCAGAGCTTTAGCACCAAATAAGGTTACGCGTCCGATAGCGTCGAAAGCTGACCGTAGCACC
>Ga0187783_10001212_pt1 | contig 19063 bp, 17 predicted proteins | sample 1015_SJ02_MP02_2_FD_132471 | JGI IMG/M metagenome (GOLD analysis project Ga0187783, IMG submission 132471) | Tropical peat soil microbial communities from peatlands in Department of Meta, Colombia - 1015_SJ02_MP02_20_MG | ecosystem: Environmental > Terrestrial > Soil > Wetlands > Peat | place...
GGCTCAGCGAGCTCCAGAGTGAGACGGCCTCTGTCGCCGATGCGGCGGCACAACGGTACGCCATCTCGACCGCATTTTCATTCTTCGTTGTGGCTCTGAAAGAGCCATGAGTTACTCGTAGCGGAGAGCCACCATGGGATCGACACGGAGGGCGCGCCGCGCGGGAAGATAACAAGCGAGAAGCGAGACGAGAGTCAGCAGGATGGCGACGCCGAAGAAGGTGACCGGATCGGACGCCCGCACACCGTAGAGAAGGCCGGACATCAGCTGCGTCAGAGCGAGCGCGGCGACCATTCCCACGACCACACCGATAGCGGCCAGACGCAGTCCGTGTGAGAGCACGAGTCCGAGTACGTCCTCCTGCTGCGCACCTAGGGCAATGCGCACGCCGATTTCTCGCGTTCGCTCTGCGACGGAATAGGAAATCAGTCCGTAGAGGCCAAGGGTAGCGAGAAGCAGAGCGAGAGCTGCGAAGGACCCGACGAGGTATGAAGGATAGCGTCGCAGGAACACAGAGGGCGATTGGTCGATAATCTGGTCCATCGTCAGAGGCTGAACGGGAAACAACTGCGGATCGATTCGGCTGAGGGTACCACGCGCCTGGCCGAGAGCAACGACGGGGTTGCCGGCCGTACGCACGACAAAATTCATATAGGGGTTTGCATCCTGCGTGAACGGAAGAAACAGGGCCGGCTCTTCGGCGCTGTCGAGTTGTGAGTCCGCAATGGTTCCAACCACGCCGACAATTTCGCGATAGGGCTGTGTGGCCGACATCGTGAACTTGAAGCGCCTGCCGATGGCGTTCTCGCCGTGCAAGAACCGCTTGACCCAGGCTTGGTTGACGATGGCGTGTTTCGGAGAACGGTCAGAATCGGCGGCATCTTCGAAGAAGCGGCCGGCGATCAGTGGAATCTTCAGCGTCGAAAAATATCCAGGTGAAACATCGCGAATCAGGCACTCGTCCTCGTGCCCGGGCCGGACCGGTCTGCCTTCGATGACGAATCGAACGGTGTTCCCCGCATTCGTCAGCGGAACGACGCTCGTATCGCCGATGCCGACAATTCCGGGAACGCTGCCCAGGCGGCGACGGAACTGGAGTTCGAAGCGAATCGCATCGGGATCCTTCGGGTAGGAATTCTCGGGGAGGCCCACGCCGAAGGTGAGCAGGTTGCGCGTATCGAAGCCAGGATCGCGATGCAGAAGCGCATATAGGCTTCTGACGGCCAGGCCCGCGCCTGCCAGGAGGACAAGCGAGAAGGCAACTTCGACGACGACAAGAACGTCGCGAAGTCGCTTGTTCCCACTGGCCACGGCAGTCCGAGTTTCTTCCTTGAGGGCATCGCTAACCCGCTTGTGCGAAACCTGGAGCGCAGGCGCTAGACCGAACAGCACTCCGGTGAGCACCGCGATGCCGCAAAGAAACATGAGGATGGCGGTGTTGGGGCCCGTGTCTTGCAGGAATGGCATCGAGGAAGCCAACTGCTGCGGAATTGCCGCAACGAGAGCTGCGGTACCCCATCGCGCCGCGAGGAATCCGCCCGCACCTCCGGCAAGTGAGAGGATCAGGCTTTCGGTGAGCATTTGGGAAAGCAATCGGCGGCGAGTGGCACCGAGCGCCGCGCGAACCGCGAATTCACGACGGCGGCCGCTCGCGCGAACCATCAGCAGATTGGCGACGTTGGCGCAGGCGATGAGCAGCACGAATCCCACGGCTACGAAGAGAATCCAGAGGAGTGCCTGAATTTGCCCGATGATTCGCTCGCGCAGGGGAATCATGCGCACCAGAATCGCGGCATTCTCATTCGGATAAGCAGCGGCGAGCTGTGCGGTGACGGAGTCCATTTCAGAGCGCGCTTGCTGCTCGGTGACGCCCGATGCAAGGCGGCCCAGACAAGACATCCAGCGCAGGCTGCGACGCGCGGCCATGCCGTCGGAGATGTGCAGAGGAACCCAAATTTGCGCGCCCCCGGTAGGTGCGAACTCGAAATCGCGCGGCAGGACGCCGATGACGGTTACGCTGCTGCTATCGAGCTGCATGGAGCGGCCAACGATACCCGGGTCGGCGCCAAAGTGGGTGCGCCAGAAGCCGTACGTGAGTAAAGCGACCTTCGGCAACGCGGAAGCGTCACCGGAAATAACGACATCATCGCCGGCTGCGAAGTCGCGGCCGAGCATGGGGCGAACCCCGAGCGTTGAAAAGAAATTCGTGGTTGCTTGCGCAGCCGGCAGAATTTCCGGTTGACCAGCGCCGTGAAAAACGAACGCGTCATTGCTGAATCCGGCGAGCGAAATGAAGGACTTGGCTTGTTTCTGCCAGTCGAGGTAGTCGGGATAGGAGACGTCCCAATACTGATCGGAAGGGTCGCGCAATTCGCTAAGCGTGATAAGGCGGTTCGGCTGCGCATAAGGGAGCTGCCGCAATAGCGCGGCGTAAACAACGGAGAAGATCCCGGTGTTTGCGCCAATGCCGAGCGCGAGCGTGACGATCGCAACAGCGGCAAACCCCGGTGACCGGGCGAGCAGACGGAGACCGTACTTGAGGTCCTGCCAAATCACATGCACGAGCACCCCCTAGCCGCGGAGCTGGCAAGCCGGTTTCCGAATTAAGCGCCACTCAAGTCTTTGCATGCGGGCAGGTTAGTGCGTTTGCAGGCAGAGGCTCGGAGCAAGCGCTGTCCGAGTGTGAAAAAAGGTGTCGCAGAAGCGGACGGTGGGTCGCGGCCGCATCTATCCGATGAATCGTGCCTTGACTGACTTTCGTTCCCTGGATATGGATGGTGATTGCGGCAACCGGGGCAGGCGCTTCAAGATCCATGACGGTTGCTGAAACTGCCCTCACAGCACTGGACGGCTGCGGGTTTCGGGAAGCTGCCAAAAGAAGGGGGGACGCTCCCTCTCTGTTTTCACAGCAATTTGCTTTTTATTGACTGAGCGCCAGCGTGAAGCCATCCTGGGCGCAGGAAACTCCACCCGCGGCGGAGTACAGAATGGCGCCCGTCGGGCTGTACATGATCGCGCCGCTCTGGTCATCGCAGAACGACCGCGTGCCAGTCTGGCCCTCGGTGATCGGAGACGCTATAACATCGAACGTCTCATAGTCGACGGTCGTACCGCATCCGTTCGTCGGCACCGTAACGTTGCTGGCAGTAGCCAGGCCGACCTGATAGCCCGACATCGCCGCGGGTTCTGCGTTGAAGGTCGGGTCCAGGAGTTCAGCGTTGGTGCAAGATGCCGTAGCACCCGCCGCTCCGCTGAGGTCCGGCAGGGTCTGCGCATAGCCAGAGTTATAGGTCGACTGATAGGTCACCTGAGCAGTCACAATGGTCCGGACCGCGCCCACAGCGGAAGCCTCGTTGGCCGCCATGCGGGAACGGAGCAGGTTCGGAATTGCCATAGCCGCGATGATCAAGATGATCGCCACGACGATCAGCAATTCGATTAAGGTAAAGCCCTTCTGCCGCCTATTCATTTTTCCGCTCGCGCCTGCCCTTGCATTGACCAATGCAAAGGCATCGCCAAGCGGCGAGGCGATGTTAACCTTGAGGAAACAACGCCGTATCTCACTGAATTGCTGAGAGTTGAGCAGCAACCGGTGACCTCACGGGGAGGCTGGTCGAAATGCGCTGTGGGCTGGAGCCAAGGAAACCAGCAGTTTTTGTCCACTCTCGATAGCCGTATTGACGGTTTTTGCGGACCAATGTTCCCGACGGGCTCGAAAGATGACCTCAACCCCGGCTCGTACCGATAACGTGGCGTTAATTGATTCATCTTCAATCGTTTGGATTGGTGCCGGCGGTGGGACTCGAACCACTCGTGGCACTGCAAGCGCGGAAGTTACTCATTTCACATCCGGACAGCACCGACAAAAACGACAGAAACGCCGAAGTGAGGTACACCGCGGGTACACGGAGCTATTGAATGGGACAAGGGGGACGATGACATGGGCGGCCTAGGAAATTGCTGGACGAAGAAAAGATTGTCGCCATGATTGGCAAAGGATTTACGGTTCAATTCGTTGCCAACTTCATGAGCGTTCACGTTGACACGCTGTACGCGAACTATTCCGAAGCCTTGCGAAAAAGCCGCGTGTTTCGTGACGGATGCCTTGAGCGCGTGCAGTTCCTTTCCGCTGTGAAGGATCGCAACGTCACGATGCAAATCTGGCTCGGCAAGCAATGGCTCGGGCAGACAGAGAAAGCGGTGCAGCAAACGACAGGAGTTACCTTTGACACTCACATCGAGTTAAAAGGCCACTTTGAGTGTACCCCGGGCGCTAGGAACGAATCAGCTCCATCGGCAACATGCCCCCTGTCAGTCTTAACAGGTGGCCTTCTCAAGGCATTGGGAAAAGCTGCCCTTATTGACCATTATGAGTGGGAGTCTGCGCTAAGAAGGGGAGTCACAGCGAGCAAGATCTAAATTCCAATTGATAAATCTTTGAACCACGATCTGATCACCTCGAACATCGAGACCGTGCTAATCGTCACAGGAGCACTCACGGCGGTTGGGCTGGCTCCGTTCGTAACTCCGTCATGGGTACTGCGTCACACGTTCGGTGAGGTCCAGTCTCCGGCAAGCATCACCTTGGCGCGCCACTGGGGGTTGCTGCTGTTCTGCGTCGGCGCGCTTTTGGTTTATTCCGCGTTTCATCCGCAGTTGCGAGCGCCTGCTGTGGTACTTGCGTCAGTAGAGAAAGTGGGATTCGTAGTCTGCGTGCTTGGTACGTCACTGCGTAAGCGACCAATCGTAGCAATGATGGCGGCGGCTGATGCTGTCATGGTGCTACTCTACGTGCTTTATCTCGCCGGCCTTTAGGAGTGCCGCGAAAGATATGTTCGTGATCCGCTCGAGGAAGCCCGGGCGGAATGGTTACGGCGACATGCAAAAACGGAGTTAATCGAAATCGTTGGCCTGCAGGATCCCACTTGCTATATCTGAGCTGCCAGGATCCCCGCCCCATGGGGATGTGGCCGACCTGGGATAGCAGAACATTGAAAAGGGAGAATGCGGATTGATCTGTTACCGCAGCCCGCGGCCTTCATCGAGGACCTACTTCCTGCTCAACGTCCCGTCGTCCGGCAACTGCTCAACGCCATGACCGCATATGCCGTGCCCATGTTGGAGAGGTAGTTTTGAAATCTGTCCGAATACAGCGATCTCGTATACCAGCGACCAGAGGCCCGTTGATGTTGCTCGATCCAGGTAACCGCACGCCTCACTGCGGGGTCTTTGATGCTGTAGCCTTGCTGACAAAGGGCCAGAGCGGCGAAGGAAGTTGCGTACCCGTCACTTTCGCCTTGCGGGTCGTTTGGCGCTCCATCATGGCGGGGCCACGTACCCATCGATGGCAATGCCCAACCGCCGTCATCTTTTTGCAAGGCCAGTAGAGAACGCACATACTCAGCCCGTTCTTGTGCGGTCAAGAGGCCGGGCGTCCGAACGGAAGCCCACAGCAGTACCGACTTATCGTGTACGTTGCTTGGCAGGTTGTTTCGGATGAAGCTTTGCAGTTTGGCAAAGCCATCTCTCGCACTGGGATCCTCATAGTAACGACCGGGCGCATAGCCAACTCCCAGTGCAACCATGAAGGCCAGATAGCGCGGATCTCGCTCGAGGAACGGTAAGTTGCCAACGTTTTGAGGTATCACCCAGGCACCGTCGGCCCCCTGTGACGCCCACATGTAGTCAAATAGCGCGCGGGCATCGGGCAGCAGCTCGCGTCCGCTCAATGTGTCGCCTACTGTTAGGGCTGCGACCGTGGCGCCAACGATGAAGGGAGCGAGCGGAGCGCGTCTCGCGATACCTTCGTTCGCAAAGTTCTTGACGGTTTCTCGCACCTCATTCCAGGCGGCGCGGTCACCAGAGTTGCCGATGAGGGGTCGTGCCATCAAGTAGGCAACCGTCGTATGGCACGTAGGACACCGGTTCTGTCGAGCCCACTTCAGTGCCGTGTCATCTAGAAAGTCCTTGGCTTTAGCCTCGCTGTAGACCGCCAGGACAGGCTCCTGCGGCGTCGCGCGCGGCAGATCCTTGAGCCAAAGCTTCTCGTAGGCTTCCCAATGTACCGGTGCCTGATCGTAAAGAGTCTTGTCTTGCTTCTCTTGTGGTGAACAAAGGAACGGAAGGAGTATTGCGCTCAGCAGCGCGAAGAATAGGCGTTTTTTGTTCACCGTCAACTACTCATCGAAGCTGTCCGTTCGGCGAAATCTATCACGATTGGCCACCATTTCGGTCTGGAAGCCGGGTTTTGCGCCCACCAATTGGATGTGCACGCCTTGCCGCACATTCGGTCGAGGCGAAAAGGGACTTGGGACAGTCTGCACCGGATCGGGTATTCCGGCGTACAATGCGGCCATGGAGCATCCTCAACTTGTCGTGCTGAAATCATTTGTCAGCCGTGTCGATGCGGAGCTTGTCCAAGGCGCACTCGAAAGTGCCGGCATCGAAGCGATCATCCGAGCTGACTCGGTAGGGCGAATGCGCGAACACGTCGCTTGGTCCGGTGCTGGCTTTCAAATCCTGGTACGCGAGGACGACGTGGCCGCTGCGAACGAAGCGCTCATTCCTGTTGCCGACCCTGATCTCAAAGACGACCATCCCGAAAGTTCGTAAGAAAGGAAATGGTAGGGAGGTCGAGATCCGTGGAAGACGGCCTGAAATGTCTTCGCGACTACTACGAATTTACTACACGTGCCCTCTGGACGCCTCTCCGGTACGACCTCAAAATCACTGGAACTTCTTTAAAACCAACAGAGTGAAAGTGGTGCCGGCGGTGGGACTCGAACCCACGACCTAGGGATTATGAGACCCTCGCTCTACCTCTGAGCTACACCGGCACGAGGCGATTTTTCATGCTACGGATGGCTTCGGAAAGTGTCAAGCGCAGGCGTGCCATACACCGAAGCCGCCGTTGCTCGCAGCGCTGCAAGTGCTGTTTCGGCACGCCAGTATGGGTCCGAACCGGCCACAGAAGAGGCGAGCAACTCTGTACGCGTCAATTGCCGATCCCTGTTCGCTCACGCTGATCGAATCGGAGGCTCCGCCGGCTAGTCGCGGATCTTTCTGCTCCTGTTTTGTCCTCGAGCGTGTAACTTCTGGTTCGTGCTACCATCCGCTGCGTCACAGTCGCGTGCCTATGGCGACTATCCCCTCCGACTCCGGAAAGCTGGCGCGGCCGCTTCGCCGTGTTCTCTTGCTCCTCACGCTCTCGATCTTCATCAACTACATCGATCGCGGCAATCTCTCGATCGCCGCACCGCTGCTCAAAGACGAACTCGGGCTTGCGCCGTGGGAACTCGGCATCCTCCTCTCATCGTTTTTCTGGACCTATACGGCATTTCAGATTCCCTCTGGTTGGCTGACGGACCGCGTCGATGTGAGCTGGGTGCTCGCAGGCGGATTCTTGATCTGGTCCTGCGCGACGGCTGCAACGGGACTCATGCACGGCTTCATCGCGCTGCTCGCCGTCCGGCTTGTCCTGGGAATGGGCGAAGCAGTTGCGTACCCATCCTACGCAAAAATTCTTGCTCGGGACTTTTCCATCCGACATCGCGGGGTCGGAAACGGGGCCATTGCCGCCGGACAGTTTTGCGGCCCAGCCATAGGCACGCTGGCCGGAGGAATGCTCATGGTGCGATTCGGATGGCGCCCGTTCTTCATCGTGCTCGGACTCGTCAGCATGGGGTGGCTGATTCCCTGGTTTCGCTGGCGCCCAAGGCCCGGCGCGGCGTCAGTGGCCCGCCGTGGGCCGCCCGAACCTGGCTCGCACATCACCGCCATCCTGAAACAACGCTCGTTCTGGGGCGCCTCCGTTTCGCATTTCTGCTGCAACTACCTTGTCTACTTCCTGTTGACCTGGCTTCCATACTATCTGGTTCGCGAACGCAATTGCTCGATGGATCGAATGGCCAAGATCGGCGGGCTTGCCTTTCTGCTCTCGGCTGTGTGCTCGGTCATTTCCGGCTGGATTTCCGATCGTTGGATCGCGCCGCGGCCATCGGCGTCGCGCGGCAGGAAGAAGTTGTTCGTCGTTGGTCTGGCCGGAGCGGGAGTTTCTTTGATGCTGTGCGTCATCGCAACGCCATCAATTTCTGTCGCTTTGCTTCTCGCCGGGAGCAGCCTCTACGGTATCTGCAACCCGCATCTTTTCGCCGGGGCACAAACGCTGGCCGGGCCTCTCGCGGCGGGCCAATGGATGGGAGTGCAGAATTTTGTCGGCAACTTCGCCGGCATCGCTGCGCCCGCGCTCACCGGGTTTTTAGTCAGCGTCACCGGCCATTTCTTCTGGCCGTTCGCTGTATTAGGTGTACTGACGCTGGTTGGCTCGCTGTCCTGGCTGTTTATTGTCGGGCCCGTTGAGCCTGTCACCTGGCCTGTGGCATCCGCAGCCGAAACTGTGCCCGGCTGACACGGACGGACGCCGGTGCCCGGGCCGACCTGTGCGCAAACGTGCCGTTCGCTGGGCGGTTCACTTGCCCGGCGTGCCTACAAGGCACTGATCTGGCGAGCCCGACCGGTAAAAGCGGATGCGAGAAGGATTGCCGTGATGAGCAGGTATATCCAAGCAAACCGTCCCGGGGCTGCACCGGTAAAGTCGATCCCAGGAACGCGGTTGAGCGGTCCAACGTACCAGAGTGCCGTATAAAGACCCTCAAAGAATCTGCTTGTTCCGCTCCACACTCCGAGTGCCAAGGCAAGCGAGGGAACGAAGAGAGCACCGGCGGCCCAGGCCAGAAACGCCGCGATTTGCCCGGCCATCGCCAGGCGAAGGCCCGCACCGATTCCCGCCAGCACGGCGATCGCAACGCCCGCCATCCAAGCTGCGGGAAGCTGCCGCGGCACAACGCGCGCGCACGAGAACAGAAGTTGGCGCGTGCCGAAACGCGTCTCCCGCGTGCCCATGGCTGACCACATCAGCACCGGCCAGATCCAAGCCGCAGTCAACAGCGGCCCGCGCGACGCATCCAGGGGCGCGGCAAACTGCGCAATGACCAAACCGGCGGCGACAGCGTACCACCACCAGCGATACCCCTTGACCGCCAACCGCAATTCCGCGACGAAGATACGCCGGAACGCGATACCACGCACCTCGCCGACGAGCTGGGTTAACTGAGCTCGGGGTCGAATGCTGGGAAGCGTGTCAGGCGAGCCCACCTCGGTCTCGACCCCCGCCTTCCCCTTCGGCCTCAACGCAGCCTGCACAGGGGACCGCGTCGGATCGAAGCGGTCGAAGAACACCGTCGCCAGCAGAACGATTGCGAGCGCTACAACCACCCAAGCAAGCCGCCACAGGATTTTTTCGGTGGTCCAGTCTATGCCGGGCCAAGCAAATCCCGGGAACACGCGCACAGATTTGTCCGCGATGGTGAGAGAAAAGCTCCCTTTGTAACCGGGAAGTTGGGCGCGCGCCGCAGGCACGATGCTCTGAAAGACGGTCCAAAGTCCGAAGGGATCGCATTGCGGAGTCTGCAGGCTGCCCGGCAAAGCGACGCTCGTGGCCCAAAGAAAGAACCAGGCGACATTGCCGAATCCGCCGCGAAGCCAGCGAAAGCTCTCGAAGATGATTGCGATGGCGGCGGTCAGGGCCATGGCGGGAAGGGACAGCAGCAAGAACGGCGAAAGGAGCGCCCAGGCGTGAAATGTGCGATCCTCCGCAGCAATGAATTGCATTAGGACGGCCGCTACGGCAAGCACCACCACCATGGACGCGAGCACGGCAAAATTGCTGAGGAACTTGCCGAACAGGTAAGCAGCTCGCGACAACGGGGTTGAAGCCAGAATCTCACCGACGCCTGTCCGGCGGTCGCGCTCAAGCGCATTCTTGACGATGTAGAAGCCAACCAGTGAAAGAAAGGTGGTGACGATGAGCGACATCATCGCGCCCACCCAGGCGGAAGTGTACAACCCTCGATAATCGCCGAGACGCAGAGAGATTTCTCCCCGCGCGGCCGCATAGCCCAAATACACACTGAAAAGCAGCGTGACGAGAAAACTGTATCGCCTGCTGCGTTCGCGAAAGTCCGCAATCGCCAGTGCGCCAATGATGCGCCCCGTGATCACACTGCCGCTCCCGCCGCAACAACGCCGCGCTTCGCGGCGAGCGTTGCCAGATAGGCGTCTTCTAGATTTGGCTCGAGCGAACGCGCCGCAGTCGTCGGCTTCCTGTCCGCCACCACTCGCGCATGCACGCCATCGCCGCGATGCGCTGTGCTGCTCACCAACCATTTTTTGCGCAACTCCTCGAGCTCGGGGCTGGGCACAACCACCTCCCAGACTCTGCCCGTCACATTCGCGAGCAATGCCTCCGGGGCCCCGTGCGCTACCAGTTGCCCCTGGGCAATTAGCGCGATGTCCGAGGCGACCGCCTCCACGTCCGAGACGATGTGCGTTGACAGAATCACGATGCGCTCGCCCGCAAGGTCGGAGAGCAGATTGCGGAATCGGACCCGTTCCTCGGGATCGAGGCCGGCGGTCGGCTCATCCACGATGAGGAGCTTCGGGTCGTTGAGCAGCGCCTGGGCAATGCCGATCCGCTGCCGCATGCCTCCGGAATATCCTCCCAGCGGACGCCTTGCGGCCTCGGTGAGATTTACTAGCGCGAGCAGTTCGCTGATTCGCTTCCGCGCGCTCTTTGCTTCGATCCCCTTCACTGCAGCCAAGTAATCGAGGAACTCGACGCCGCTCAGGTTCGGATAGATCCCGAAATCCTGCGGCAAATACCCGAGAACCCGGCGCAAGGCGTCGGGCTCCCGGGCAATGTCGATGCCGTTCCACAGGACGCGGCCTGCACTCGGTCGCGTGACCGTGGCCAGGATGCGCATCAGAGTCGATTTGCCGGCGCCGTTAGGGCCTAGCAGCCCCAGAACGCCCGGCTCGAGCGTCAGCGCAAAATTTCGCAGCGCTTCGACACCCCCGCGATAGGCCTTGCCCACATTCTCTACCACGAGCTGCATCACTTTCTCCGTGCTTCCCACGCAGCCGGCCGAGGTACGGTCCCTGCGCCCAACGCTGCCGAGAGGTTTCAGCATTCTCCCACAGACTGGTAGTAAGCCGGTGCTTCACTGCGAGTCGGGATGTCGTCCTCGCCAGATTGCTTCGACTTCTGAGTCACGCAACACCGCCGCTAGCGCGTCAGACCAGCGGTATTAGGCGACCGCGCCGGCGAGGACCTTCGGTCCGGTGGGATGGGGCATGCCGCCAGCGGGCTCCAGGGTGACGGCAAACTCCTTGGGCGCGACGCCGGCCGGCAATTCGATCATCCAGTGCTCGACTTGGCCGGGTTTAGGATTGAACACACCGGCGTTGATGGGAGCGCCGTGCATGGGCATCAACCAAAGCTGGTAACTCTTGCCGGCGGCCGTGGGCGCAAGATCGCCATCGTACATCAACATGCCCATGTGCGCGTTGTAAGTGACGCGGCCCATGCCTTTGCCCATTCCGGGCATGGGCATGAGCGGCACGACGACCGTATCGCGTGCCGCAAGCAGGTCGGCAACGTGATGCGCCTCTTCGATTTCCCTCTGCAACGAAGCCAGCGACTGGCGCTCGTTGGCCAGTTCGCGATCCAAGCCCTCATTCTGACGCCAGAGGAGAATGGTGGCGAAGACCAGCGCGACAGCAACCGGAGTCAGCGCCACGGCCCACCATCGGTTGAACAGTCGGCCGCGTGTCACGTCGGATTCGGTCTCGCGCCGTCCGCCGTGCCGGTCAGGCGCCGTTGTCGCGCGACGCGCAGGAGCAGTTTCTGCTCGCACGCGAGCCATCAGACGTTCTTTCGCGAGGGGCGACGCCTCCACGCGAGGAGCGGCAAAGGCCAGCATGGCGACGCGACCGCGCGCTTCAGCGAGCTTTCGCGCACAGTCGGCACAGACCGCGACGTGCGCCTCGACCACTTGCCTCTCCCCGCCTTCCAGCGCACCGAGAGCGTACAGATCGAAATCTTCTTCCCGAGTTGGGTGGCCGTTCGTCATGGGTTGTTGCCCGTTGCTTGCTGGCCCAAGTCTCTCTGCCTGGTCTCGTCCGACGGCTGCAAATTATGCTTCAATGCTTCGACGGCCGTGCGCAAGCGCGTTTTCACCGTACCCAGCGGATCGCCGGTATGCCGCGCAATTTCGCTGTGCGTCATGCCCGCAAAATACGCCAGTTCGAGCACGTCACGCTGCTCGCGCGGCAAGGAGTCGACCGCAGCTTTCACGCGAACGAGCAGTTCTCGTTTGGCGACCAGGCTCTCAAGGTTCGCGGGCGCGACAACCTGATTCTCACTGAGTTCTTCGCCGCCAGCCGGATTGCGTTTGCGCAGGCGCGAGATCGCGCGATTGCGCGCAATTACCAGAAGCCAGCCTCCGAGCGACCCGCGCGAGGGATCAAATCGCGAAGCCGTGCGCCAGAGCTGATAGAAAATGTCCTGCAGAATTTCTTCCGCGGCTTGCGTGTCGCGCAAAATCCGGTTCAGGACCGAGGAGAGCACGCCCGCGTAGCGGTCGTAGAGCAGGGCGAGCGCCGACTCGTCGCGTTGGACGATTCGTTCGACGAGCGCCGCGTCGGGCACGTTCAACTCCCCTCCTACCTGTGGATTCACGACCGTCGGAGGGCTCCATTCCTAACGTACGCGCAAGTGAGGGCGCGCGGATTGCCGTGCAATTCTGACACGTTAAGGCCGATAAATCGCGTGAATTGCATAGGTAGCTCGAGCTAGAAAGGCCATCACGCGGCAAGGACTCGCAGTAGGCAGTTCTGGGAACTGCCGAGCGGGGTTCGGGGCGGCAAACGAGAAGCCGCCCGAGCAGATCGGGTCCCTTTGCGCAGCTCCGGACACCGCCCGACCCCCTCCCCAGCTAGGCGATAAGCGACGTGTTTACAATATGTTACAGCAATCCGTATGAACGTGTGCGACACTTTGTTCCCGTTTTGCCCGCGGTTTTGATTGACATACGTACCATCTTGGCTAAACTTCGGTTCGTCCATGACTTAGGACGCGACGAGCCAGCGAAACCTACAACGACGCGCCGATCCGAGTCAGGAGGAATGATATGGCCACGCAAGTCAGACCCGCCCCGCAGCCGATTCCGCGGATCGCGCCGCGCGAGGATCTGAATCCGCACCGCATCGCGCAGATCCAGTTCGATATTGCCGCGGAGTATCTGAAACTCGATCAAGGCCTGCGCCAGGTATTGCGCACGCCGAAGCGGATACTCGAGGTATCCGTGCCCACGAAGATGGACAACGGCCAGGTGAAAGTGTTCAGCGGCTTTCGCGTCCAGCACAACGTGGCACGCGGGCCGGCAAAGGGCGGCATCCGTTACCACCCCAACGTTACGGTCGACGAAGTGAAGGCCCTGGCCGCATGGATGACGTGGAAGACGGCGACGGTAAATATTCCCTACGGCGGCGCAAAAGGGGGTGTCATCTGCGACCCGAAGCGGATGAGCAAGAGCGAGCTTGAGCGCATGACGCGCAGATTCGCGTCGGAAATTCTTCCTATCATCGGCCCCGAGCAGGACATTCCCGCGCCAGACGTATACACCGACGCGCAAACGATGGCCTGGATCATGGATACGTATTCGATGACCAAGGGCTATTCGACGCTGGGCGTGGTGACCGGGAAACCGGTGTCGCTAGGGGGATCGGAGGGGCGCAGCGAAGCGACGGCGCGCGGGTGCCTTGTCGTGTGCGAAGAGGCATGCAAGGTGAAGAGGATCAATTTGCGCGGTGCGACCATTGCCATCCAGGGATTTGGCAACGCGGGATCGATCGCCGCGCGGTTGTTTACGGAGAAGAAGGCGAAGGTGATCGCGATCAGCGATTCGCGCGGCGGCGTGTTCAACTCGCGCGGCATCGATCCGCTAAAGGCGATGCGCTATAAGGAGCGCTCGGGCACGGTGGTCGGCATGCCGGGCACGTCGCGGATCTCGAATGATGATTTGCTCACCATGAAGTGCGACATCCTGATACCAGCGGCGCTCGAAAACGCCATCACCTTGAACAACGTCGACATGATCAAGGCGAAGATCGTGGCGGAAGCGGCGAACGGCCCGACCACGCCGCACGCAGATGAAGTGCTCGCGCGCAAGGGAATCCTGCTGCTACCCGATATTCTGGCGAATGCCGGCGGCGTTACGGTTAGCTACTTTGAATGGGTGCAGGACTTGCAGGGCTTTTTCTGGTCGGAGCAGGAAGTGAAGGCAAAGCTCGAATCCGTCATGCAACGTGCGTTTCAGGAGGTGCATGACACCATGCGTAAGCATCGCACGCACATGCGTACCGGTGCGTACGTGCTGGCCGTCGGACGCGTAGCCGAAGCCACGCTGGTCCGCGGCCTGTTTCCGTAAAGTCTGACCCGGTGGCACTCACGCCTGGGACGATGGGGTAGAGCGATGCTCCGGTCCCTGCGGGCCCCGGGGCAAACGAGTCAGGGCTAGGGGTCAAGCCGCCAAACGACGGTTGCCCGCAGCAGTTTGTCCAGAAGAGGAAATTCGCGGTCGAGATAGGCATTGCCCTCCTCGAAGAGCTTCCCTTGATGACCTGCGCGCATGCCGCCGCCAGAGCGTTCAGCGTAGCCGGAATACAAATGGTCGACAACGTCCATGCCTTGGACCACTTGGCCGAACGGCGCGAAGCCCATGGCGTCCAGACGGGATTGATCGCCCGTATTGATGTAAATCTGGGTGGTACGCGTATGGGGACCGGTCATGGCAAAGGCGAATGTGCCGCGGACGTTTGAGCCGCGCACGGGATCGTCAAGGAAGCGCGCGTTCTCCCAAATGCCCGCGATGACAGGGTCACCGGCAATGCCAAACTGTGCAAAGCGACCCGCGATCACCCGAAAGAGGCGTGAATTATCATAAAAACCGCACTCTACCCTATGGTAGAAGCGATCGGCGCCACGGGGGGCGAATGAACGCGTCACCTCAAGCACGATGTCACCCTTGGTGGTCTCGATTTTCACGCGGTAAGCGCGAGGACCAGGACGTCTCCAAAGCGGATCGTGCGGGTTGCGCAGCGCGCCCTCGCGCGCGGTAGGAGAAAGTTTCAACCATCGGCCGCTCGCGGAGAGACCGGACGTCAGAAGAAGGCAGGCGAGAATAAGAATGATTCTCCGTCTCATCGAGCGGTCATCTTATCGCGGAGAAGGACCTGGGGCGAACGGCAAAAACACACCGCACGAAGCAGTTCAGGACGGAGCGGCTCGACCAAGCCGCAAAACCCTGCGCAGCCCTTAGTCGATGCCGTGGATGCGCATGGACACCAGCTGATCAATCGTGAGGTTCTGCATGCCGCGTGATTTGAGCTCGGCAATCCACTCGGGGGTCACGCCATGGATGCGCATGGCGATGAGCTGGTCGGGCTCGGGGTGCCGATAGCCGAGGCCCTGCAGTTTCTGGATAAATTCAGGCGAGACGCCGTGGATGCGGAACGCGACGAGCTGATCGAGCTCGACATGATCGTAGCCCACGGAACGCAATTGCGCGACCCACTCGGGTGAAGCACCGTGGATGCGCATCGCTACCAGCGCATCGGCGTCGGGGGAGTAGCCGGACTTGTGCAGCTCGGCGATCATCTCCGGCGAAACGCCGTGAATCCGAAAGGCAACCAGCTTGTCGCCCTCCGTTTCGTTCAGCCCGGCAGCGCGAAGGTTACGGATAAACTCGGGTGAAACACCGTGGATGCGGAAGGCGATGAGCTGGTCGGCGTCGTGTTCGTCGAGGCCCGCTGCGCGCAAACCCTGAATGAACTCGGGCGTGACACCGTGAATCTTGAAGGCCAGGAGCTTATCCGTATCGACTCCTTCGAGCTTCTGGGCCTGGATTCGCCTGGCGAAATCTAGACTCACGTCCATGGCGGCCATGGAAAATTGCCTGTCGGCGTCGATGTCGCGGTAGCCGAGGGCCTCCATTTCACGCCGGTAATTCGGATCCGCTGAAAAATGGAACAGGCCCGCGCCCTCGCCATTCTCGAGGTAGCCTTCGCAGTCGAACTTGCCGGCATCGCGAGCGATCGTGAAATGAACCTGCTGGCGTCCGGATTGTGAAACATCAAGTCCCTGGAATGTGCTGAGCGGCCATTGGGATTCGTGCTCGGAGCGATGGCCGGGGCGCGAAATGATCAGGGAAAACTCAACCGTGCCCGGTTCGTCGCTGCGGCTGATCGTCCAATTGCCGGTTTGACTGTCCGAGGTGTGTGCAGCATTTACGGCAATCAGGGCGCAGGCGATGATGCCGCAGATTCCCAGTGCCTCCCGCATTTTCATGGGATGGGACGCCTCCTTCCGGCGATCACGAGTCAGAACTATTCCGCGAGCTAGAAAATTCCCGCTGCTTTGAGTTCGATCAGCTTGTCGAGATCCAGGTCCTTGAATCCGTGTTTCTGCGCCTCGGCAACGAATTCCGGCGTGATGCCCTGAACGCGCGCCGCAATGTAAGCATCCGGATCGTCCTTAAACGCATGCAGGCCCGTCGCGCGCAGGGATTTGACGTACTCGGACGTTACGCCCTGCACGCGCATGCCGATCAACTGGTCAGTACTGGCCTTCAATCCCAGGTCGCGCATGCCCTTCACGTATTCCGGCGTCACGCCCTGTACGCGCAGGGCAATGGCCTGATCGGCGGCGACATCGAGGCCCAGCGCGCGCATGCCCTTGATGTATTCCGAGGTGACGCCCTGCACTTTCATGCCAATCAGTTCGTCGGCGTTTGGCGGGATTCCCAAATCGTGCATCTGCTGAACGTATTCCGGGGTGATTCCCTGCACCTTCATGCCGATGACGGAATCGCTCTTGACCTCGACTCCCGCGGCGCGCATTTGCTTGATGTAATCCGGCGTGACCCCTTGCACTTTAAGACCGATCAGGTCGTCCGCGTCGACGCTGATGCCGAGCGCATGCATGGCGCGAACGTAGTCGGGAGTGATCCCCTGTACCTTCATGCCGATAAGCGTGTCCGCGTCCGGATTTACGCCGGCGGCGCGCATCTCGCGGATGTAGTCAGGCGTGATACCTTGCACCTTCATGCCAATCAGGCCGTCGGCGCTCAGTTTGAAACCGAGATCATGGATCGCGCGCACGTATTCGGGCGTGACCCCTTGAATCTTTAGGGCCAAGAGCTCGTCCGGCGTGAGATTGTCAAGGCCTGCTGCCTTCATCCCCTCGATGTAGGAGCCCTTTGAGGTTTCTGATTCGCCCTTCTGGCTTGGCTCTTGCCAGGAGTAGGCGACTCGAGTTGTGGGGGTGCTCGTTGCCTCGGCGACCATGGAGTGCACGGTCGCGCGGACGAGCGAGCGAGCAAGGGAGGCGACCTGCGACTGAACGGATGCGCGGGCCGCTGAGGCGGGTTCCAGTTGCAGGGGCGCCGAATGCGGCGTCGTCGACCCGGACCAGCTCGTCGTGAATCGGGCGGGCAACCCGGAGCCCAAGGCCGTGTGTGCGATGCCGAAAAATCCGTTCGCGGCAAGGAGAGCGCCGGCCAGCAATACACAGCTTGCCGCGATCCCTGCGCTTCGAGCCCGGCTGCGCGGGCTTGCCGTGCCGAGCAATCGCGCTACGCGCGCGGCAAGCGGTCCGCGATTTGCGGCCATGGCGAGCGACGGGGCGGTCCGCGATTCGGCCATCAGCGCCAGCGCACGAGCGTATTTCGCGGCGTCCCTGCAGACGGAGAGCGCGGCATCATCGCAGCAATTCTCCCGCTCCAAGCGGATTCGCTTGCTGAGCCACCACACGGCGGGGTGATAGAACAGCAGCGTCTCGGCCACAATCTGGAACAGATTGACAAAGTTGTCCAGGCGCCGGATGTGCGCCAGTTCGTGCGCGATGATCGCCTCGAGTTGCTCGTCGGACAGGCCGGTTAGCGCGGTTAACGGCAGCAGCACGGCCGGACGAATCCAGCCGATCACCGCCGGAGCGTCGAGCATGTGCGAGTGGCAATAGCGTACCGCCCGACGAATCCCGAGTCGCCGCTGTACGGCGAGGCACAGCTGGCGCACGCTGGCGCTTACAGGCGCTGCCTCCCTGCGGCGCATGCATTCGAGTACGAAGACGCCTCCCGCTGTACGCAGGCTGAGGATGATTACACCCGCAAACCATCCCTCAACGATCCAGAGCAGTAGATCGTTGCGCGGAAAAACCGGCGGCTTGGCCGAGGATGCAGAGTCCGTAAGGTCGGGAGTGCTGGGCAAAGCGGCTCCGGACGCGGTCGCCGGCAAAGTGGACAGGGAGGCGCGGGAGGCCGCGGCGAGCCTGTCGGAGCGGTCCGGCCACAGCAGCTCAAGGGTAAGCAGTGGCGCGGCGAGCATGAGTAGGAGCGTCGCAATGCCCACCAAATAGCGCACCGCGGCGCTGCGGCACAGGGCCAGAGCCATCGAAGCCAGGGCCGCCAGGGCCAGCCCTTGCCAGAGAAAATGCACGAGGGCCCAGCCAAGCGTCCGCATGATGTCCGGAGAGATCCAGCCGGCGAAGTGGTTCATCGCTGCTTCCTTTCGTAGTCGTCCAGCAGGCGTCGCAACTCCTCGATCTCAGCTTTGGACGTGCTCCGGCCGGCGAGCGCGTGCATCATCAATTCGCGCGCCGACCCTTCGAACACACGCTGCAGCACGTCGCCCGCAATCTGCCGCTTGGTCTTTTCAGCCGGCTCGCAGGCTTCGTACACGTGCGCACGCTGGTCTTCGTTGCGCCGCACAAGGCCTTTTTCGGTCATGATTTGCATCAATTTCAAGGTGCCGGTGTAGCCCACGGGCTTGGAGGCGCTCAGCGTTTCGTGCACTTCGCGTACCGTCGAGGGGCCACGTGTCCACAAGACACGCAGTATTTCGAGCTCGGAAGCCGTGGGCCGATGCGTCGGGGCGCTTGTCATGGGGCGAGACCATACTACGAATAATTTCGTATTGTCAACGAAAATCTTCGTACTTTTTGACGCGGCCCCCGAAAGATGGTTAGCGGGTGGTCGGCGGGGGGCCCGGGGAACCCCTCACGCCGTACCACCTTGCGGCGTAAACCATCATCTCTGATAATCGCTTGGCGCTTTTTGCTGGGCAGGAAGACGGTTAGACCAAGCGGTGCTGAGGGAGGACGCGAAAA
>Ga0187783_10001213_pt1 | contig 19060 bp, 18 predicted proteins | sample 1015_SJ02_MP02_2_FD_132471 | JGI IMG/M metagenome (GOLD analysis project Ga0187783, IMG submission 132471) | Tropical peat soil microbial communities from peatlands in Department of Meta, Colombia - 1015_SJ02_MP02_20_MG | ecosystem: Environmental > Terrestrial > Soil > Wetlands > Peat | place...
GTGACCGCGGCATGGCTCGCCTGGGGATGGATGAGGCAGGGATGAGCTTACCATTTCTAATGTTCTTCGTTTGCGCGGCCTTCGCTGTGGCCGGCGCGATCATGGTCATTGCGGCACGCGAGCCGATTCACAGCGCGTTGGCCCTGGTTTTGGTGATGGTGGCGCTCGCAGTGCTCTACTTGCTGCTCGGTGCACCCTTTATCGCCGCCGTACAGATCATCGTGTACGCCGGCGCGATTATGGTGTTGTTTGTCTTCGTCATCATGCTGTTGAACGCCGGCGTTGAAGAACGCACCGACTTCAGCCGAATCGCAAAATATATCGGCTTGCCGCTAGGGTTTGTTCTGATGCTGTGGGCTGCGCATTGGCTCTGGAACTCCCAGGCAGGAGAGGCGATTGGGACCGCTGCCACGACGCAGGCGGCCTCAACCCGCGATCTCTCCGTCGAACTTTTCCGGCAGTATCTGTTTCCCTTCGAGGCGACTTCGATTTTGATTTTGATCGCAATTCTAGGCGCCCTGGTTTTGGCGAAGAGGGAAGAATGAGCGCCGTTCCGATCTCCTATTACCTCGTGCTCAGCTCGGTTTTGTTTGGATTGGGCGTGATCGCGTTTGTATTCAAACGCAACATTCTTACGGTTTTCATGTCCATCGAGCTGATGCTCAACGCCGTGAACCTGGCTTTCGTCGCTTTCGCGCGTGCCCACCGCCAGCTCGACGGGCTGGTCTTCGTGTTTTTCGTGATTGTCGTCGCGGCGGCGGAGGCCGCCGTGGGACTGGCCATCGTGATCATGCTCGCGCAAAACCGCCAGTCACTCAGTGTCGAACGGATGAACCACTTGAAGTTCTAATGCCGATACTCGACCATCTCTGGATCATTCTGGCCTTGCCGCTGGCGGGCGCGGCCATCAACGGCCTGCTCGGCAAGCACTGGCCGCAATCCAGGGTCAATTCCGTCGCAATCGGTTCGGTGGCGCTCGCTTTTCTCGCCGTCGTGGAGCTTGTTCGCGAGTTCGCGCAGCTTTCGCCCGAGCAGGTTCCTTTCGTCGGCAACTATTTCACCTGGATGATGGCCGGGCCCTTCCACGTCGATTTCGCGCTGGCCGTCGATCAACTCACCGTGGTGATGCTGCTAACCGTATCGTTCGTCGGGATGCTCATTCACATCTATTCGACGGGCTACATGGCGCACGAAGGCGGTTACTACCGCTTCTTCAGCTACCTCAATCTTTTCATGTTCTTCATGTTGACGCTGGTGATGGCCACGAACCTGATCGTGATGTTCGTCGGATGGGAGGGGGTGGGGCTATGCAGCTACTTGCTGATCGGGTTCTGGTTTCTGAAACAGTCGGCGACCGATGCCGGTAAGAAGGCCTTTATCACAACCCGCATTGGCGACTTTGGATTCACGGTCGGTGTGTTGCTGGTTTTCGCCACGTTTCAATCCATCGATTTCGGCACGATCTTCAAAAGCCTGACCGTGAACCCGATTTCGCAGGTGACATTGACAACCATCTGCATCTTGCTATTCACCGGAGCCGTCGGCAAATCGGCACAGCTGCCACTTTATGTCTGGTTGCCGGATGCCATGGAGGGCCCCACGCCGGTCAGCGCGCTGATTCACGCTGCCACCATGGTCACCGCCGGTGTGTACATGGTCGCGCGCATGAACCCGCTTTTCTCGCGCGCTCCGGTGGCCATGCTTCTGGTTGCCATCGTTGGAGCGGTCACCGCGTTTTACTCAGCGACCATCGGTCTGGTCCAGACCGACATCAAGAAGGTGCTCGCCTATTCGACCGTTTCGCAGCTCGGGTATATGTTCCTCGCCTGCGGGGTCGGATCCTATGCGGTAGGCATCTTCCATCTGATGACGCACGCGTTTTTCAAGGGCCTCCTTTTCCTCGCGGCCGGGAGCGTGATCCACGCCATGGGGGGCGAGCAGAACATGATGAAGATGGGCGGCCTAGCCAAGAAAATTCCCGTCACCTATTGGACGATGCTCATCGCCACACTCGCCATCGCAGGAATCCCGGGCTTTGCGGGGTTTTTCAGCAAGGACCGAATTCTTGAGGATACTGCCGCCGGGCCAAACGCAAATTTGATTCTTTGGCTTCTCGGTGTCGCTGGCGCGGGTTTGACCTCTTTCTATATGTTCCGCCTGGTCTTTCTCACGTTTTTCGGCGCGCCGCGCTACGACGAGCAGCACGTCCACGTGCACGAATCGCCGAGGAACATGACGGTTCCGCTTGTGATTCTGGCGGCCTGCTCTATTTTCGGCGGCTGGTTCGCAGCGCCCCACCTCGTCGGTGGCAAGGACTATTTTGAGGAGTTTCTCAAGCCGGTCTTTTCGGCCTACGCGCCGCAGGCGATGACCGAGCAGGCGGCAGCCCTCGCGGGAAATCCGGCTGCGGAGGGTGGCGTTCCGGCAAGCTCGGCGCTGGCGCTGCTCCACGCGGTGACAGGCTGGCCCGTGATTGTGGCCGTTCTGGGGCTGCTCGTTGCCTGGTGGCTTTACATCAAGAATCCCGAGGCGCCGAAGCATCTCGCCCAGAGCGTGCGCGGCCTTTATCAACTGCTGCTGAACAAGTATTACGTGGATGAGATCTACGCGGCGCTCCTGGTGCGCCCGCTACTTTGGGTTTCGACCCGCGTGCTCTGGCACGGCATCGACGAAGGCTTGATCGACGGCATCGTGAACGGCTCGGCTCGCGTCGCGCGCCTAGCGGGCGGCCGGTTGCGGGAACTGCAATCGGGCAATACGCGAAGTTATGCCGCGTGGGTGCTGATCGGGGTGGTCGGTTTCACCGTGCTGCTGCTGGCGCTGTTGACGGGGGTGCGCTAGCATGGCCGGCCAACCTCTTCTGCTGACGGTGATTACGTTCCTGCCGCTGCTGAGCGTTCTGGCACTGCTTCTGCTGCGCTCGGACGATCACGTCTGGATCCGGAGAATCGCTCTGGCCGCCTCGCTCGCTGAGTTTGCCGTTTCGCTCTTACTGCTCCGGGGATTCGATTCGAGCAACGCCGCCTATCAATTCACCGAATATCATCACTGGATCGGCGAAGCCATCCACTATCATCTCGGGGTGGACGGAATCAGCCTGTTCCTGGTGCTGCTGACCACGTTCCTCACGCCGCTCGCTATTCTGTGCTCCTGGGAATCGATCCACGAAAATGTGAAGGGCTTTTTTGTCTCCCTTCTGGTGATCGAGACGGCCATGATCGGTGTCTTTGTTTCGCTCGATCTCTTTCTGTTTTTTGTTTTCTGGGAACTGACCCTGATCCCCATGTATTTCATGATCGGGATATGGGGCCACGAGCACCGGATTTACGCAGCTGTGAAATTCATTCTGTACACCATGTTCGGCTCGATTCTGATGCTCGTTGCGATCCTGTGGCTCTACAATTTGAGCGGCACGTTTGATCTGGATGGAATTCAGCAGTATCTGGCGGCCACAACTTTGCCGCATCTGACCGAGCTACTGCTGTTCGGCGCGTTCTTCCTTGCCTTCGCCATCAAAGTCCCGCTTTTCCCGCTGCATACCTGGCTGCCGGACGCGCACACGGAAGCGCCCACGGCCGGATCGGTGATTCTGGCCGGTGTGATGCTGAAACTGGGCACCTACGGCATTCTGCGCTTTTGTGTGCCGCTCTTCCCGAGCGCCGCCGAGCAGATGGCACCGCTCATAGGGGTTCTCGCCATCATCGGCATTGTATACGGCGCGCTCGTCGCTACTGTGCAAACCGATCTGAAACGTCTCGTCGCCTACACCTCGGTCAGCCACCTTGGATTGGTCGTCCTCGGGATCTTCGCGTTTCAGCCCACTGCGATTCAAGGTGCGATCTACCAGATGCTTAACCACGGTGTTTCGACCGGCGCGCTGTTCTTAACCGTCGGCATGCTCTACGACCGCCGCCACACGCACGACATCAAGCAGTTCGGCGGGTTGGCCACGCCGATGCCGGTATTGATGTCGTTTTTCCTGTTCGTTGCACTTTCTTCTCTCGCACTGCCCCCACTGAACGGCTTTATCGGCGAATTTCTGATTCTGATTGGGACCTTCCTAGATCACCATGTGTGGGCTTCGATAGCGGCGAGCGCTGCCGTGCTCTCCGCGATCTACTTGCTGTGGGCCTATCAGAGGGTCGCGCTCGGGGAAGTCACGGTGGAACGCAACCGTACCCTGCCCGATGCTTCGAAGCGCGAGTGGATCATTCTGCTAGCGGTGTCACTCGCGATTCTGTTCATGGGCATCGCTTCTCCGCTCTTTACCCGACGAATGGAAGCATCGGTCGGCAATGTGGTCGCGCGGGTCAACGCCTCTCTGAATCTTCCCCAATCGGCTTCGATCCCGTACAGCGGCAACAAGACAGCCAGCCGGGATACCTCCTCCGCCATGGTCCATCCGGCAAGGGAGCGGCCGTGATGCTGGGGGGCCAACTTCTGAACCTCCATCGCGTCGCACCCGAGCTCCTTCTGTGCATGACGGGCATCGTGGTCATGATCGTGGACCCGTTTGTTGGCCCCACACGTAAACGCCGGCTGGGCTGGCTTGCACTGATAGGTGCGCTGTTGGCGCTCCTCTCTGTTCACATCGCCTATGATTTTCGCGGTCTGGCGTACGACAACTTGATCAGCACGGACATGTTCAGCGTTTTCCTCCATGCTGTCGTGATTCTCGCGGCGACGCTCGCGATTCTCGGGTCGCTTGACTATCTGGAACAGGAACACATCCAACGCGGGGAATATTACGCGTTGGTCCTGTTCGCAACGGCAGGGATGGGCATCCTCGCGGGTGCGAACGAACTGGTCACCGCTTTTATCGGCCTGGAAATGAGCTCCATCTCAACCTACGTCCTGGTCGGCTTCCGACGACGCTCAGCCACGTCGAACGAAGCCTCCATGAAGTACTTTCTGCTGGGTTCCTTCGCCACGGCGTTTTTCCTGTATGGTATTGCGATGGTCTACGGCGCGACCGGTACGACCTACGTGGACAAGGTGCAGGTGATGCTGGAGGGCTCTGGCACCATTCCGGCGCTGGCTATGCTGGGCCTGGGTCTGATGTTCGTGGGTCTGGGATTTAAGGTCGTCATCGCCCCTTTCCAGGTGTATGGCCCGGATGTGTATCAAGGCGCGCCGACGCCGGTGACGGCACTGCTTTCATCCGGGCCCAAAGTGGCCACCTTTGCGCTGATGCTGCGTGTTTTCTACGTTGCGTTCGGCACGGCCAGTGAATTTTGGTTCTGGGCGGTCTGGGTTTCGGCCGTGCTGACCATGTTCATCGGCAACCTTGCGGCGCTTGTGCAGACGAACGTGAAGCGCATGCTTGCGTATTCATCGATTGCGCACGCAGGCTACATCCTGGTGGCGTTTGCGGCGTCCACGACACTCGGCGTCGCGGCAGTCCTGTTCTATCTCGCAGCGTACGTGCTGATGAAAGTGGGCGCGTTTCTGATCGTCACGCACCTCGGCCAGCAGGGAGAAACGCGGCTCGAGCTTCGGGACTATGCAGGCCTAGGCTCGAAAGAGCCTGTGCTCGCGGCGTGCTTTTCCTTGTTCCTGCTGTCGCTGCTCGGCCTGCCTGCTACGGCGGGTTTCCTCGGAAAATTTTTTGCGTTCCAATCGGCGCTCGATTCGCATAGTGTACACGGAACCGCCATCGTGTGGCTCGTGGTGATCGCCGCGATCAACAGCGTAATCGGAGCGTACTATTACCTGCGCGTGATGATCTCGATGTATTTTTCAGAACCCGCGCAGGACTATGCCCCGTCGTCGGTTGCGCCGGCGCTCGGGGTTGCCATTTTCGTCGCGGCTGTCGGCACGCTCTACCTCGGACTGCTGCCTGCGCAGGTTCTGGAACTCGCCCGCACTGCCGCGGATTCCCTTCCCGTGCACTAAGGCGCGAACGAGGGAGTCAAGAGTTGCGAGGAACTTCGCTCATAAGTGCCATGACGTTGCCTTCGGTGTCGCGAAAAAATCCCATCCAGAGATCGTGATCCGGCATCGGCGCAATCCGGCGCGGCACCTCGACGATGGCAACGCCGCTAGCGACGAGCCTCCTGTGTGCGGCCTCGATATCGGAGACGAGGAAGTAGAGGATCGAACTGGGATGGTCGAATTCCGGCTTTTCGGGCCGGTCCAGCATCAAGCGGACGCCGCCGCAATCGAAAAAGGCCAACTGTCCAGCTCGAAACAAAAAAGGGAGCCCGAGCACGTCGCGATAGAAGGCCGTGGCGCGCTCCACATCCTTGACGGGGATGGCAACCTGGCCCAAGCGTTTGATTTCGACTCTCACCCCCTCGGCGCTCATCCTAGAAGCAGCCTCCGTGAGTCGGAAAGTGGGGAAAAACGAAGGCCCGGAGGCTCACCGATCGTGAGCGTCCGGGCCTGAGCGCGGTCAAGCTTACTTGACCTTCAAGAAAATGATGGCGAACGTGTAGAGTGCCATCGATTCGATCAGCACGAGACCTAAAATCAGCGCGAAGCGGATTGCAGCTTCGGCGCCCGGATTGCGGGCCAGCCCTTCGCAAGCGTGGGCCGTGGCCAGTCCCTGCCCGATCGCCCCGCCTGCCGAGGCAATGGCCATGGAAAAGCCGGCTGCCAGCGCGACCGAGTTGGCAACTGACGCCGCTCCTCCGCCGCTCTCCTGCGCGAATGCGGCCGGCGCGAACAGCACGATCACGATCACTGTCAGAACGAACAGCGCAAAGCTTCTCATCGTGTTCTCCTTTGTATGAATTTGCCGCCAGGAGGTGGTTCCCGGCAACCGGGGGGAAGCCGGTCTCACACTGGAAGCGTTTATGCCGGATTAGTGGTCTTCTCCCACCGCGCCTGACACATAGATGATCGGAAGAATGGTAAAGACAAACGCCTGCAAAATTCCCACCGCGATGTGCAGCAGGATGAAAACCAACGGAATCAACAAGGGGAAAATGGCGGCCGCTTGCCCGGCTGCACTCAGCTTCGCGAGAGCCACATAAATCGAGAGCATCATGCCAAGGAAGATGATATACAGCATCTCGCTGACGAGCATGTTGACCCAGAGCCGGACCGTCAGCGAGAGTAAGCGAAACGAATGACTAAAAATCTCAATCGGCAGCATCAGTGGCGCCATCGCCGGGATTGGTCCCAAAAAATGCTTCCCGTGGCCTCCCCATCCTTGTTTGATGACGCCCATCAGATTGTAATAGACGAAAACAATTACGGCGCAGCCGAGCGGGACGGTCACTGTCCCCGTGGGTGCTTCGAGACCGGGAATCAGGTTAATCAGATTGCACCACAGAACGAAGATGCCAATCGTTCCGATCAACGGCAAATACTGCTCGCCGCCGTGAGGAATGTTGTCATGGATCAGATCCCGAATCCCCACCCCCATCGGATTGGTCAGCACGATTTCCATCACCTGCTGGGTCGCACCGGGCCGATCCACCGAGAGGCGCGCCTTCAGCCACAGGAAGAAAAGTCCAGCCACGACAAAGACAAGAATCTCCATGGAGACGGCGTTCGAGATCGGGTAGTCAGGATTCGCTGGCTGGATGTGGAGCGCCCGCAAAAGCCCCGCCGCCGGCTTCCCCAGCAGCCGGTTCACCACGACCGTGACCCAGATGACATGTTCCATTCAGAAACTCGGCCTGTTTGTCCCAAAAAGCTGCCAGACGATCTCCCCAAGAACGGCGGCGACCAGCGCGCCGAACCCCGCCAGAAGACTTGCTGCGGGCACTCGGAAGCGAGTCAGAATAACATAGGCGACTAGGATCAACAAAACGTAGCGTCCGATGAACTTGAAATAGACGCTTCGTGGAACGCGCACTTTCCGAGCGCCTGCTTGCGCCTTAGCAAGGCCGGCGAGTGCGCCGACCCCCTGCTTGAGCCAGCGAAAATTCAACCAGGCCAGAACCGCCCCAACGGCCACTCCCGCCCCGGCGGGGAGGCCATAGAAAAAAAGGGCTGCGATGGTTGCGGCCGCACCGATCCCGAGCGTGACATACTCAATGCGGCGTTCGGCGACCGTATAGTAAGAATCATTTGCTGCCACGGTTGTTTCCTGGCTTGGTTTCGCGCGAGAGGCGTCGCAGAATGTCCCGCAGCGCGATTCCAAAGCCGAAGGCCCCGCCGAGCAGAGTGAGAGCTGGAGCGGTGTGGAGCCACCGGTCGAGCAGGTATCCCAACCCGCCGCCCAGCATGATGCCGCCGACCATGACGAACGGGAGTTCCATCGCCATAGACAACTGCCTGAGAAACGATTGATTACGCTTGTCGCGCGCAGGGTCCTGCGAGGTCACTTGCTTGCTTGTCTCGGTTTCTTGATTTTGAAAATCCGCTCGGCGTTCTCGTGGTAGATCTGCTGCCTGGCTTGTTCCGAAATGCGGGCAGCGTCCATGAATTCGACTGCGTCCTCGTGATCCTGATACGGGTAATCGATCGCCCACATGATTCGGTCCGAGCCCATCACTTCGATGCAATACCTCAGCGTTGGATCCCAGTTCATTCCGCTGGTCGTGATGTAGAAGTTCTTCTTGAAATATTCGCTGGGTGTCAGCTTGAGCTTGGGACGGTCGAAACCGATCCGGACGCGGCCGTGCATGAAATCGAGGCGGTAAAACCAATAAGGAATTCCTTCGCCCATGTGCCCGAGCACGATTTCGAGCTTCGGAAATTGATCGAAAACGCCGCCAGTGATTAGGCGCAAGCCGTGCAGCCCCGTCTCGGCCTGGTAGCCCCAGATGGCATGCTCGAGATGGTCGGTGCGAAACGCCTTGGCCATCAACGGAATCGGCGCTCGCGGATGAATGTAGAGAGGTGCGTTTAGTCCCTCAATGGCCTCGAGGATCGGCCAGAATTTGCGCTCGCTTAAGTATTCGCCGTTGGTGTGCGAGTTGATGATGAGGCCGTTCAGTTTGAGCTTGGCCATCACGCGCTCGATCTCCTTTATGGCGCGGGCAGGATCCTGGGGTGCGAACGTGCCGAGGGCCGCAAAGCGGTCTGGATATTTCTGGACGGCTTGGTGCAAGCGATCGTTGGCAATGGTCGCGACTTCGGCGCCTTTTTCCGGGCTCATCATCTGTACCCCGGTCGAGGTGAGACTGAGCACATGCATCTGGACGCCATATTGGTCCATTTCGCGCAGGCGAAGGTCATATAAATCGAGCAATTTACTGTGCACAGGACCATTTGGATCGGTCTGGATGCGCCAAAGAAAAAGATCGGGGTCGTACTGCCCAGCGCCCGCCACCAGTTCGCGCTGGACCGCCATCTGTTCGGGAATCGAACAGGCCTCTTCGGTTGCGATGCGCCGATAGTGCTTCCTTTTCGGCCTGGCGCTGGGTCTGCTTGCGGCTGGCTTCGTTTTGGGAGTCATTGACCTCTCCGCCCAACAACTTCTATGGCGGGAAGGACCCGAGCCGAGCGGGAGTGTAGCGCAGAACGGGCCCGGTTTGCACCTCCGAGAGTGGGTGGAAGCGCTACGAGCCGTGGTGGAAGCCGTGAAGGACCGCAACGGAGTGCGGAAGCAGGTCGGCGATTACATCCAAGGACTGGACGGCGCCGGCCGGACTGCCCGGAAGATTGATGATGATGGTGGTGCCGCGAATGCCGGCCGCGCCGCGCGACAAGATCGCGCGGGGGGTTTTCGCGGCGCCGGCCGCACGCATGCGCTCTGGAAAACCCGGAATCAGACGTTCCACAACGGCCGTCGTGGCTTCCGGAGTCACATCGCGCGGGCCCAGGCCCGTGCCTCCGGTGGTCAAGATGAGGTCAACCGCGTTCGAATCCGCGGTCTGTTTGAGAAATCCTTCGATCGCGGCGTGGTCGTCCGCCCGCACCGCAGAGGAGACGACTTCCCAACCCAGCTCCTTGCAGCGGGATGAAACCGACGGGCCGGAGCGGTCTTCCGCCCTGCCCGCCGAAACGGAATCGCTGATGGTCAGAATCGAGACACGCATCGAGACAGCATCAGCCGGCGGTTTCGACGCCTTCGATCGATGCGGCGTCGCGCTGGCTTTCATCGATCAGGCGTAGCGCTTCCATCAAAAGGCCGGTGGTGGTCCGAGAAATCGTCGAACGCGAAGCCGTGGAATTAAAGTCAATTTCAAACTCACCGGCGGGCCAGCGCACCACCTGAAAGACAGCCTCTTCGCCTTGCAGCGATCCGAGCTTCGCGTCGGCGCATTGCCCAGAGGCAAAAAACATCTCACAGGCCTCTCCGTCACGTCGGATCGTAAGTTGGCAGGATTTCTGGCCCATTTCGAGCGACTGCATCAGATCGAGGATGCTCATTTCCTCGAGGCGTCCTTGAATCACGCCCGGGCGGACCGCCCGATTTTGCAACTTTTCCAGCGCCAGACGGTCGATCACCTTCTTGGTGCGGCGAATGACATCCTTCAGGAAGAACGGCTTTACAACGAATTCCTCCACGCCCTCGACAATCGGCCGGAGCTTTTCCTCCATATCGCTTCGGCTGGCCAAGAAGATGAACGGAATGTGGCGGGTTTGCTGCCGCGCGCGGAGCTTCTCATAGAGCTGGCGCCCATCGAGGCCAGGCATGCGATAGTCACACAGGATCAGGTCCGGCGGGTCGTCCACGATTTTCAGCAGCGCGTCAGCGCCATCGGCAGCCGCGGAGGTCTGGCAGTGCGGCGCAAGTCCCTTCATAAGCAAGTCGAGGATCAGTGCATTGTCGTCGACGACAAGCACCCGGACATCCTTTGCGGGCGTCACTGGCGACTGGCTCCATCGCGCACATAGGTGCCGCTGCGGCCGCCGGATTTCTTCACCAGATACAAATCGGCGATTTCCATGCCGCGTTCGAGGGCCTTGCACATATCGTAGATCGTGAGCGCGGCGACAGCAGCGCCTGTCAGGGCTTCCATTTCAACCCCCGTGGGCCCGGTCGTCCTCGCCTCCGAGGCAATCTCAATTCCATTCTTGCACAGCTTCGCGCGCACATCCACGTGCGTCAATGGGAGGGGGTGACAAAGCGGAATCAGCTCGGAGGTGCGCTTGGTGGCGGCAATTCCCGCAATGCGCGCAACCTCGAGCGGATTTCCCTTGGGGGAGCCAAGGCGCTTGATTCGGGTCACCGTTGCCGGCCTCATGCGCACGAAGGCGTGCGCCACCGCGATGCGATTTGTCGCCGGCTTCTCGCTGATGTCTACCATGCGCACCCGGCCCGTTCGATCGTAGTGTGATAGCCTGTTTCTACGCTTCATCGTCTCGACCGTTTCGCGATCGATGGGCCGCCAAAGCCGAGAACAGACGCGACCCGCTCAAGCGAACTTCCTATACTCTGACCGGCCCCCCTCGCGCCCACGTTGGCACAACGCCGACCTCCGCGCAAGTCTAGGGGTCTCTGGGGCTTGGCGCAGAAGTTAATGTTCGCGCGGGGCGGCAGAGCGCCGGGGTCGGCTCGATCATTTCTCTTCTGCAGGGGTGATGGTTGCGGGGCCCTCCCCGACAATCTCGATGATGGCCGTGTCGTCCTTGGCGCCGTCGTAGTGGGGCTGCTTTGCGAGATCTACGACGTAGCTCCCGGCCGGCATCGGCACCGTGGCGTCGGGATCGAATTTTGTGCCGCTGCCTACCCACCAAGTACCCGACAGAACCGTGATGTAGCGATCGTTGGGATGGAAGTGGGGATGGCTCATGCTGTGCGGGCTCCACTTCACCAGCACGATGTAAAGCCCGGGCTTCGATGGGTCGCCCAGCAGAACCGCCTGCTGCGGACCAGACGGATTGCCGGTCCACTTGATCTGATCCGGATGCTGGTACGTCACCATCGCTGGATTCAGATCCGCCGTCGGCGGCGCGCCACCCAGACCGGCAGATCCTAGCGAGCCGCCGGTACTAAGAAACAGTCCGGCTGCCAACCCGATCGTGGATCGTAAGCGACCCCACGCTGTCCATACGCTGATCATGTTCTCCTCCCTCTGTAACCCACGAGGCTGACCCCCCGGGGGGCAACACCCAGGACAGTGCGCGAGCGCGGTTCGCTGATCAAAGCTTCCCGCGTCGGGGAAACACGTCCACCCATTCGCCTCTTTCCAGCTCCAAACGCGAAGTGTGAATGACGAGAAAGCAATTGGCGCGCACCACGGCGCCAATATCTCCGGAGCCTTCCCACAGCAGAACTTCGACCTTGGGGTCACCGCCGGTTTCTCCCGAGGGCCAAGTGACGCGCGCTGGGAGAAAATGAGCCACCATGCCCTTTTCGGTGACCGGATGCGCGAGCTTTGCTTTGAAGAAGGGCAGAGATTGCGGCGCGTGGCCACTCAGGGCCTCAATGGCGGGTAAGGCGAACAGTTCGAATGTGACCATTGTCGAAACCGGGTTGCCCGGAAGGCCGAAGACCGGCTTGCCACAACACCATCCAAAGACGGCCGGCTTTCCCGGGCGGATCGCCACGGCGTCAAAAAAGATTTCGGCGCCGAGCTTCTCCAGAACCGTCTCAACAAGGTCATACTTTCCGGCTGATACACCTCCGCTGAGGATGAGTACATCCGCCCGGAGGGCCTGCTCGATCCTCGCGCGTAGCTCGGGGATCTCGTCGCGAGCGTTGCCAGCCAAGATCGGTTCGCCACCGGCCAGGGCGACTTGTGCGGCGAGTGAAATGCTGTTGCTGTTGCGAATCTGAAAGGGACCGGGCTTATCGGTGAGGCCGATGAGTTCATCACCGGTGGAGAGGATAGCAACGCGCGGGCGTCGGCTGACCTGCAAACGCCCCTTGCCCACCTCGGCGGCCATGGCAAGCTCGGCGTAGCTCAGGCGCGTGCCCCGCGGAACGACGACTTCTCCTACCCGCGCCTCGGCCCCGGCAACAACATAGTGCTGTCCTTCGTACGTCGCCTGCTTCGGGACGACAAAATCGTCCTGGACACGGGCGTGTTCGTGCATCAGAACTGCATTTGCCCCTTTGGGCAGGGGAGCGCCCGTCAGGATGCGGACGCACTCACCCTCGCCAATGGCACCGTCAAATGCGACACCGGCCCGGCTCTCGCCGACCACACGCAGGCGTGCGCCCGGCACCGCCGCGTCGGTAGCCCGGAGCGCAAAGCCGTCCCGGATCGAACGGTTGAACGGAGGATAATTGCGGTCGGCAAGAATGTCCTCGGCGAGAATTCGTCCGAGCGCAACCGAAGGATCACCACTGATGTCAATCGTTTCGGTCGCCGCTGTCCTGGCCGGTGCAGCGGTGCGCGCGCCGATCACTTCGATTACTTTTCTGCGCGCATCTTCGAAGGAGAACATGGCGGGCTATAACCATGTGGCCAGCCTTGTGCCACGAGGGATAATGGTCGCATCGCGCTCTGGACCTGTCGAGATCATTCCAATCTCAACCTCCAGCTGATCCGAGATGAAATTCAAATAATCGCGCGCCGCGGTGGGCAGGTCGCGAACGTCGCGGACACCGGGTGTGGGCTTCTTCCAGCCGAGGAGAGTTCTGTACTCCGGTTCGATCTGGGCCAGCGTTTCAACATCAGGCGGCATTTCCGCGATCAACTGGCCTTTGTGCCGATAGCCGACGCAGACCTTGATTTCGGGCTGTTCGTCAAAGACATCCAGTTTTGTCACGACCAGCGAATCGATTCCGTTCAGCATCTTGGCATAGCGAAGAACCACGAGATCGAGCCAGCCGCAACGGCGCGGGCGTCCGGTCACCGCGCCGAACTCGTTGCCACGCGCGCGCACCTCCTCCGCATCAAGATCGGGCATCTCGGTGGGAAAGGGCCCACTGCCAACGCGCGTTGTGTACGCCTTGGTTACTCCTACGACTCCGGAGATGCGGGTGGGAGCCACGCCGAGGCCGGTGGCGGCGCCGCCCGAAATTGCGTTGGACGAGGTGACGAAAGGATAGGTGCCGTGGTCGATGTCGAGCATGGTGCCCTGCGCACCTTCAAAAAGCACGGACTCGCCGGCATCGAGCGCGTTGTTCAGGAGCACAGCTGTATCGGCGACGAGGCCGCGGATGTGTGCGGCGAGCTCGAGATACTGCTCCAGAAGCCCTGTTGTTTCCAGTGGGTGGCCGTAGGCTGCCGCGCAAATGGCGTTCTTTTCGGCGATCGCGCGTTCGAGTTTGATGCGGAAACATTCCGGTTCAAGCAACTCGCAAACGCGGATTCCGCGCCGCGCCATTTTGTCTTCGTAGGCAGGGCCAATGCCACGCGAGGTGGTGCCGATTTTTGCTTCGCCCCGCGCCGCTTCCGCGGCCTTATCGACTTCGCGATGGTAAGGGAAAATGACGTGGGCGCGATTGCTCAGAAAAAGCCGACTGCGGACTTCCACGCCGGATCGTTTGAGGTTTTCGAGTTCAGCTACAAGAGCCGCCGGGTCGACCACCGTTCCGGGACCAATGATCGCCTTTTTGTCCGGACGCAGAATCCCGCTCGGCACAAGTTGCAAGACGTAGCGATGGTTGTTGAAAATGACCGTGTGACCAGCATTGTGGCCTCCGGCGTAGCGCGCGGTAAAATCAAAAGAAGAGGCCAGGTAGTCGACCACCTTACCCTTTCCTTCGTCGCCCCACTGGGCGCCGACGACCGCAATCGCTTTGGTCCGACCCTTCTCCACCATTCGAACACTCCGCAATCACACCAATCGCCTCTGCCCGCTCCGCTTCACAAGTGGAACCGTACAGGAGGGCCGACGCGATAGGCAACCACGTGCTAATCCTACGCCGCACGCGGAGGGAAAGGCAAGTGTGGCCGCCCGAAAGGTAGCCGAATCGGTCTAAGCCTTGCCGAAGATTTTCTCGGCAAGGTCGGCCGCGATGGGAACGCGGAATCGCTCGCCCTGATAGGCCTTGACCATCAGCAAGATCCACAGCACAAACACCACAAGACCCACGATGCCGGACAAGGCCCAGGCCATGGACAATCCGCCAAAGCCCGAAAACACGCCGACCCCGAAGAACATACCGAGAACGATTTCAATGATGTGCAGGCCTCCGAACACTACGATCGATTGTGCGGCGTGAAAGCGTACGTAGGGGCGTTTGTCAATGAAATAGAAAATCAGCCCGGTGATCCAGCCCAACGCATAGGAGAGCAAGGCCGCAACGTTTTCCCCCATTTGCTGCGTCGGAGCGGCCGAGCGATCTGGTGGCGCCGGGCTGGTGGCTGACGCCGACTGAGGCGAACCACAGCTACCGCAAAAGGCAGCATTGTCGGCGATCGCGGCACCGCATTTTGTGCAATGTGGCATAAGACCCCCGCAAACGATTGGAGCGCAGCCTATCAAAACCGGTCAGGGTGGGCAAGCGCAATCCTCGCCACTGATCGATGGCGGACGGAGATGCCTGAATGCCGAGGCACATACCGAAAAAGGCGATGGCGCGGAGCGGACTCGACGATGCACGGGTCAGGAGCGGCTTACGATGGGCTCGACATCGAGGCAAGGAATTCCGCGTTTGTCTTGGTCTTCGCCAGGCGGCCGAGTAGAAGCTCCATCGCTTCGACCGTCGATAGCGGACTGAGCACCTTGCGCAGCACCCAGATGCGATTCAGCTCGTCGGCCGGAAGAAGCAGCTCATCTTTGCGCGTGCCAGAACGATTGATGTCGATTGTGGGGAAGACGCGCTTGTCTACCAGACGACGATCCAGGTTGATTTCCATGTTGCCGGTGCCCTTAAACTCCTCAAAGATGACGTCGTCCATGCGGCTGCCTGTGTCGATCAGGGCGGTGGCGATAATCGTGAGCGAGCCACCCTCTTCGACATTTCGCGCGGCGGCGAAGAACCGGCGGGGACGCTGCAAGGCGTTGGCGTCGATTCCGCCCGAGAGGACTTTGCCAGAGGGTGGCGTGACGGCGTTGTAGGCGCGTCCGAGACGCGTGAGCGAGTCGAGCAGGATGACCACGTCGCGCTTGTGCTCGACCAGACGCTTGGCCTTTTCGAGCACCATTTCTGCGACCTGGATGTGCCTCTGGGGAGGTTCATCGAACGTGGAACTGATCACTTCCCCTTTCACCGTGCGCTGCATGTCCGTCACTTCCTCCGGCCGCTCGTCAATCAGCAGCACGATCAGCGCGATTTCGGGGTGATTGGCAGTAATGGAGTTGGCGACGGACTGCAGCATCATCGTTTTTCCGGTTCGCGGAGGCGCCACGATTAAACCGCGCTGCCCCTTGCCAATGGGGCAAAGCATATCGAGGACGCGTCCGGTCAGGTTTTCTTTCGCTGTCTCTAGGCGAATGCGTTCCTGCGGATAAAGCGGTGTCAGGTTATCAAAAAAGATTTTGTTGCGCGCCACCTCGGGGTCTTCGAAGTTGACGGCCTCGACTTTGATCAAGGCGAAGTAGCGCTCGCCGTCTTTGGGCGGGCGGACCTGGCCGGAGACGGTGTCACCGGTGCGCAGGTCGAACTTGCGGATCTGCGACGGCGAGACGTAAATATCGTCCGGTCCCGGCAGATAGTTGTATTCCGGCGCGCGGAGAAAGCCGAAGCCATCCGGCAGGCATTCAAGAACGCCTTCGGAGAAGATCAGGCCGTTCTTTTCCGTCTGGGCGCGCAGGATCTGGAAGATCAGTTCCTGCTTGCGCATCCCAGAGGAGCCGGGAATGTTCAGCTCCTTGGCGATCTTCGCCAGATCGGTGATGTTCTTATCTTTGAGTTCTGCAAGGCTAACACTCATCTGGTTCTTTCCTTCTCAAGCCTGATTTGGGTCAGGCACGACTGTTTTGTTGAGATCGATCCGGGGCGGGCGCGTTCGTTTGAGGCACTCTATCCCAGATTTGAAAACGGGTTTGCTTCCCGAAATTCTTTAGACTCCGGTCGCGGGCCGAACCTGCCGAGCAGGATGTGGAGCGCCGAAGATATCAATTCGTCAGTTCATTGTCCTGTGCAACATCCGCGCCGAACTTGGGCTCCACCCCGGAAACCGGAGGGTGACCGGAAATGGGCAGCGGCTGCTCTAGCGCGAGCTGCAGGACCTCGTCCATCGACTCCACGAAATGGATGGACATCTGCGCCTGGATTTCCGGGGGAATATCCGCCAGATCCTTCTCGTTGTCTTTCGGAAGAATGATCGTGCGCAAGCCCAGCCGGTGTGCCGCAAGCAGCTTTTCCTTCACCCCTCCGATCGGCAACACTTTGCCGCGAAGCGTGATCTCACCGGTCATGGCCACGTCGCAGCGAACAGCGATGCGCGTGAGCGCACTGACGATCGAAGTGCAGATGGTGATCCCAGCCGAAGGCCCGTCTTTTGGGATGGCACCTTCCGGCACGTGCACGTGAATATCGAGATGGCGGTAAAAGTCATGAGACAAGCCAAACAGGTGGCTGCGCGAGCGAACGTAGCTCATGCCCGCCTGCGCCGATTCTTGCATTACGTCCCCGAGCTTGCCAGTCAAGGTCAGCCGGCCTTTGCCCTGCATCAAGGTGGCCTCCGTCGTCAACACCTGCCCGCCCACCTCTGTCCAGGCGAGGCCTGTGGCCAGCCCGACTTCGTTTTTCTTCTCCGCGAAGAAGTCCCGGAATTTTAAGACGCCGAGGAAGTCGTTCACATTGGCCACGGTGATTTCTGTGCGGAAGCCTGCGCCTTCGGCGACCACCTTGCGCGCGACCTTGCGGCAGATGTTGGCGATTTCGCGATCGAGATTGCGCACACCTGCTTCATGCGTGTAGTGGCGAATCATATGGGTGATGGCCTCGTCGGTAAACTGCACATTCTCCTTCTTCACGCCGGTGGCCTCGAGCTGCCGCGGAATCAGGAATCGCTTGGCGATCTGATGCTTTTCCTGCTCGGTGTAGCCGGGCAGCCGCAGCACCTCCATGCGGTCCTGCAGGGGCTGCGGAATGGTATGCAGCACGTTCGCCGTGCAGATGAACATCACCTTCGACAGATCGTATTCGACATCGAGGTAATGGTCGGTGAACGAATTGTTCAGTTCGGGATCGAGCACTTCCATCAGGGCCGCCGAGGGGTCGCCGCGGAAGTCCATCGACATCTTATCGACCTCGTCCAGCACGAAGACGGGATTCACGGTGCCGGCCTTACGCATCATCTGAATGATCTGGCCAGGCAGAGCGCCGATGTAGGTGCGCCGGTGGCCGCGAATCTCCGCTTCATCGCGCACTCCGCCCAGCGACACACGCACGAATTTTCTTCCCGTGGCCCTTCCGATGGACATCGCAAGGGAGGTCTTACCCACGCCCGGAGGCCCCAGGAAGCAGAGAATGGAGCCTTTCGGATTCTTCACTAGCTGGCGAACGGCCAGATATTCCAGGATGCGCTCTTTGATCTTTTCCAGGCCGTAGTGATCTTCGCTCAATATCTGCTCGGCACGCTTGATATCTCGGATTTCTTTGGATCTCTTTTTCCAGGGCACGGCGAGCAGCCAATCCAAGTAATTGCGGGAGACGGTCGATTCAGCCGACATCGGCGGCATCATCTCGAGCCGCTTCAGCTCCTGCATGGCCTTCTCCATGGGTCCCTGGGGCATACCGGAAGTTTCGATCTTTTTCTTCAGCTGCTCGATTTCGTTCGCTTCCCCGCGCCCCAGTTCCTTCTGGATCGCCTTGAGTTTCTCGTTGAGGTAATACTCTTTCTGGGCGCGCTCCATCTGGCGCTTCACGCGCGAATTGATGGAGCGGTCGACATTGAGCTTCTCGGTTTCCACTTCGAGGATGTCGGCGATGCGATTCAGGCGCTCCACAGGCTCGAAAATCTCAAGCAATTCCTGCTTCTGTTCTACCGGGATCTGCAAGTTCGCGGCAATTGCGTCGGTCAGCTTGCCAGGGTCTTCCACGCGAACTGCGGCGATCATGGTGTCGTAGTTCAGGCTTTGCGACAGCTTGACATATTGTTCGAACAAGCCGGTCACTCGGTCGGAGGCCTGCTTGGTTTCCGGCCCCGATTCAGTCCTGACGGGTACCAGGCGAATCGTGGCGCGGAAGAAACCTTCGTCATTGGCGACCTGCACGACCCTCGCGCGTTCGGTCCCTTCAACCAGGACCTTGATATTGCCGTCTGGCAGCTTCACGCTCTGGACAATATTGGCGAGCGTTCCGACCTGGTAGATCTCTTCCGGTTTCGGATCGTCCACCGAGGCATCGTGCTGCGTAGCCAGGAAA